>Ga0265316_10007372_pt1 | contig 10365 bp, 9 predicted proteins | sample 4522metaG_FD_202092 | JGI IMG/M metagenome (GOLD analysis project Ga0265316, IMG submission 202092) | Rhizosphere microbial communities from Carex aquatilis grown in University of Washington, Seatle, WA, United States - 4-5-22 metaG | ecosystem: Host-associated > Plants > Roots > Rhizosphere >...
TCATCACCAACCAGGAGGAGATCTTCAACAAGGGCTTCTTCAGCACGGTGCAGCTCGTGCTGGCGGGCAGCGACTCGCAAGGTCTCCGCTACGGCACCACTGGCACGCCGGAGCAGTTCTTCGTGGAGTGGAAAGACGAGTCGGCCCCTGGCGGGCCACTCGCCCCCGGCGAGCTTCTGGACCGTCCCCTTGCGCAGTTGTGCGACAAAACTCGGCTGCTTGATCTGATCCGCAACTTCATGATCTTCGACGGCGGCCAAAAAAAGATGCCCCGGCCTCACCAATTCTTCGGTGTCAAAGCGGCACAGGAACGTATCGCCAAGCGAGAAGGTGGCGTGATTTGGCACACGCAGGGCAGCGGAAAGAGCATCCTGATGGTGCTGCTCGCGAAGTGGCTGCTGGAGAACAACCCCGAAGCGCGCATTCTCGTCATCACCGACCGCGACGAGTTGGACAAACAGATCGAAGGTGTGATGAAGAATGCCGGCGTGATAGGAGCCGAATCCCCGTCGCCGAGAATCATTTCGCGGGCGGAGTTCGTGCAGAAGCTCGGGGCGGCCATGCCGCGATTGCTGTGCGCGCTGGTACACAAGTTCGACCCGGCGGACTTACAGGGCCCACCCCCTGCCGTGACGGGACGCTTCTACGTCTTCGTGGACGAATGCCACCGCACACAAGGCGGCGACATGAACAAGCAGATGAAGCGGTGGCTGGAGGGCGCTATCTTCATCGGCTTCACCGGCACGCCGCTCCTGCGCAAAGACAAGTTGATGACTCGGGACGTTTTTGGCACGTATATCCACACGTACAAGTTTCACCAAGGCGTGGCGGACGGTATCATACTGGACCTGAAGTACGAGGCTCGCGACGTTCCGCAGCGGCTCACTTCTCCGGCTGCTATAGACAATTGGTTCGAGCACAAGACCCGGGGCCTCAACAGTTTTCAGAAAGCGGTGCTACGAAAACGCTGGGCGACGATGGAAGAGCTGATGAGCGCTGGGGAGCGAAAGCAGCGCATCATCGCTGACATCATCGAAGACTTCAGCCTCAAGACGCGCCTGAACAACGACCGCGGGACGGCAATTCTGGTTGCATCCTCGATATATGATGCCTGTCATTACTTCCGGCTCCTGCAGCAAACGAGCTTCGGACAGTACTGCGGGATTATCACATCCTACGAGCCGAACCATAACGCGATCTCCCGCGAGCCCGCCAACAGTGACGAGCGCTACAAGTTCGACACCTACACAAAGCACGTCCTGACGCACGGCCAAAGCACCAAGCAATACGAGGACGAGGCCAAGCGGCGATTCATTGATGAGCCTGCGAATATGAAGTTGCTGATCGTTGTCAGCAAGCTGCTCACCGGTTTCGATGCGCCCAGCTGTACCTACATCTACCTCGACAACGAGCTGCGCGATCACAACCTGTTCCAGGCCATCTGCCGCACCAACCGACTTGATGGCGACGACAAGGATTATGGTCATATCGTCGACTTCAAGGAGCTGTTCGGCGAGGTTCAGGAAGCGATTGCCGTGTATAACTCAGACGAGCTGGACCCTGAGCCGGGCAACGGAGGCGACAACAACATTCACCTCAAGAACTGGCTGGCGGAAGGTAGAAAGAAGCTCGAGGAGGCACGCGAGGCGCTGCGCTATTTGTGCGAGCCCGTGCCGCTGCCGCGGGAGGTGGAGCAGTTTCTGCACTACTTCTGCGGTGAAGCTGCAAACCCGAACGCGCTGAATGAGACCGAGGCGCTGCGAGTTTCGTTTTACAAGGCCGCGGCGCTTTTCGCCCGTGCATATGCCGACCTTGCGCAGAACCTGATCGAGGCGGGATATGACGAAGGTGCAGCGTTGGAATTGCAGCAGGAGGTTGAGCTCTTTGTCGAGGTCAGGGCGGCGATCAAGAAGCATTCGTGCGAGGAGCTTGATATAAAGCCCTATGAGGCGGACATGCGTCACCTCATTAATACCTATATTCAAGCCGAACCGGCATCTGACCTGGGTGACCTTGGCGAGATGTCGCTGACGGAGCTCATCATCAAGACCGGGATCCACGATGCCATCGCAAGAAAGCTCAATGAGAAGGGCAAGCTCTCCAAGAATGCCATTGCCGAAGGAATCATCAACAACGTTCGCAAGACCATCATTCGGGAACAGCTGACCGACCCTCGATTCTACGAGCTGATGTCGAAGCTGCTGGACGACCTCATACAGCAAAGCCGCACGGATGCAGAAGCCTACGAGACGTTTCTCAGGAACGCCGAAGCACTCGTGAAGCGGCTGGCCCAAAAAACGCCCGAGGATGGCGTACCCGCGGCGCTTTATGGAAAGCGAGAAGCGACGGTGATCTACAACAACCTTGGATCGATCCCTGCGTCCACCTTCCGGTGCCCTACCAACGACGATGACAAGGCCGCGCTTGCTTTGCAGATCGATCTCGCGATTCGTGAGCGTGCCCCTGCGGGATGGAAAGGAGACCAGGCACGGGAGGCGCAGGTGCTGAATGCCTTGTTTCCCGTTCTCGAACGCGACCGCGAGGCGACTCAGGCTCTGTTCGAAATCATCAAGAACCAGCCAGGGTACTGATGAGCGATACGATCCATATCGGCGATATCGCCATTGCGATGACGCGCAAAGACATCAAGCATGTCCACCTGTCAGTGCACCCGCCATTGGGTCGCGTCACTTTGGTTGTGCCCGCCCGAACGCGCCGGGAAGTCGCCCGAGCCTACGCGATATCGAAAATCGGATGGATCCGAGAGCAGCGCGCGAAATTTCAAAGTCAAGCACGAGAGACTCCACGCCAGTATTTTGAACGAGAAAGCCACTACCTTTGGGGTCGGCGCTATCTGATGTCCGTCGTTGTAGAAGATGCAAAGCCGTCCGTGCGGCTCAGTCATCGCAGGATCACCCTTGCAGTACGCCCCGGGAATACACTGGCGAAACGAGATCAGGTCATGCAGGAGTGGCACCGAGCGCTACTGCATGAAGTGGTGCCCGCGCTGATTCTAAAATGGGAGACAAAGCTCGGCGTTAACGTTTCGGGCTACTTCCTACAGCGAATGAAGACCAAATGGGGCAGCTGCAATCATCGCGCTGGCAACATCCGTCTCAACACGGAGCTCGTGAAGAAGCCGAAGGACCTCCTGGAGTATGTGGTTGTCCATGAGATGGTCCACCTCATCGAGCCCACGCATAGTGAGCGATTCGTTATGCTATTGAATAAGCATTATCCGACCTGGCGGGAAGCTCGAGCAGAGCTGAACGAGCTGCCGCTACGGGCCGAGGAATGGGGCGTGTATACCAGCGGGCAAATCGTGGCGCGTCACAGGGAGGGAGCGTAACTTCACCAGCTGCGCGTACCCGACCGGCCGCCATAGTCAACCAGGCTCTGGCCGCCGGCCGAAAAGGTTTCCAGCGCACTGCCAGGACTCGGCCTACCTGTGCGGGAGATCTCTCTCATTCCCGGCGCCCTGGCCGAGATCCCGGCAGAGAAGAAGGCGCTACCCGACGTCGCCGCAGTCTCGCCGGAGGAGCGTTCGGCGCTTTTCGCTGCGCTGCCTTTACGGGTGCGCCTGGTGGCTGAAACGCTCTACGTCACGGGAACTCGAGTCTTGGAAGCTCTCGGCGTCCGGTAGGATCAGGTCAAAGTGAACAGCACCAACGATTTGTTAGGTTCGATTGAAAGAGGGCTTAAGCAGCCGTCCCTATCCGATAGAAGTAAAGTGCCAATTTACGGGCCATTGAGGTACTGCTTTCTTCGCTAAGCTGGGCCGCTTTCTTGTCAAGGAGAAGGTCATAGCTTTTATTCCGAACACTGAAGCACTTGGAGAAGTCGACTACGGCGCCGTCAGGATGTCCGATTTCTACAGAGCCAGGGAGGTAGAAGTACTTAAGGTAGCTAAAAGACGTTTCTTCGCCGATTGAATTGCTGGCGACTATTTCGGAGATTTTTTCCTGCTTGGTAATCTTGTTGATATCGCGCAGGGGTGCCAGGATTATGCTCGTTACCTTCATTGTATTGGCGCGGTCGATTTCGCAGGAATGTGATAGCACCATTGCTGAACCAAAGTCCGGTTTCTGCGGAATGATCCATCCCGTCTTTGCGGACCGGTTGTCAGTTATGTAGGTAATCGACGAGATCGTGATGACACCTAGCAAATGGACATCAGTAAGGATATCACCTTGATAAAGGGAAGTATGATCGATGGCATCCTGATCGAGGTACAAGATCTGCTACTCCATGTCGTCGGTGAACTCGATTTCTGCGGAGCGATCTTCAATGCGCGCCGAAAGGCGCTCAAGTAGCTGCACATCAGTGGGGCTAACTTGATCTGGACATAGGTCAAGCACGAGCAGCGAATCAAACGGATTAGCGGTCGCACTGAGTGCCTCTGCATATCTTTCAGACATGACACGAATTACTAGTCCCTCAACTATTTCTTTGATGTCTTGGCGAAAACTAGGATCCGAAATGATCTGCACAGATAGGCTGGGAGCCGTTGATCCTTGAATGCCCCGATTTCGATTGAATGCGAGGATCCGGCCCTCAGTGCTCTGACCTTCATGTGTTGCATCCGCATATACCGATTCGCTACTCATTCGAGATCAATCCTTTCAGGTTTAACGTCTCGGGAAGATTAGTGAAGAGCTGACGAGACGCTTGTAGTATCTCACGAAAATCATGAAGAAGCCCACCATGCTCTTTGGCAGGTCTATTGTTTACATCAAGGGAGACGGCAATTCCAGATTCCACAACATCAGCAGTCTCTTTATCAACGCGAATTGCGTTGCGGGAAAGATTCGTCGGGTCGACGTTGAGCGTCAGTGTGTCATAGCCGGTAATAGAAAAGATCTTGTTTAGCGGTCCCTCTTCAAAACCATATTGCGTTTGAAAGGCGGCAAGCTTCCGCGTCCCCCTGGGAATAGACATAAGCCGGTCGAAGATAGGCTGCGAGAGCTTGATGCCGGGTACTCCCTCACTGGCTGCAGGATACGCAAGGTTGACCACGAGCCCCACCCATAGATATGCGAGACGGAGTTGGGCTAGTTCGCCACCTAGCTTTGTGAATAGGGTTGAGGTGAAATCCATTACCTTATGGTAGTCCGACCTAATCTGGCTCGGAACTGAGATGTATACATCGTAGCGAACCGGCGCCAAGTTGAGAACGAAGTTTTGAGTGGTTGCGATAATGCGTGGCGCATCTGGCGGCGCAGCATTCGGAACATTGAGTAGCTGAATACGGCCGCCATATTTGGCAATAATGCTCTTCAAAGGAGCGCCTAGGGAAATGGCAACGTCCTCAACAAGCTTGAACTCGGAGCCAATCTGCACTTGAACTACATAGGGCATTTGCTTATTTCCAAAGGGCCAACACCTCAGATGATACGAAAGAGCTGTGCTATTTGCAAGCGTCAAGTCGCACTGCGAAGGACTCAAACCCGCCCTGGCCATCATATGAAAAGGTCTGCGCTATATGGTCTTGGACCACCTAACATAGAGTTTAGCGGCGGCGCAGAATCATCAGCCAAGCTGCCGGTTCCTGCGGCCGGATGTGCTTCTAATCACCATTTATATAAGCCGTGCGCTGCAACGATTTGTTAGGCGTTCATTCTTTTATGCGTCCGTTTTCAGTTTGAACGTTCATCTTCAATAATTCTGGCAATGCTTATTACTGCATATGTTGCTGAAGCACATACTCCCGCCAAGAGACCGCTAGCCGTTCTACTATGTGTGAGTGCATTGGCAAGTGCGGTAGCAGATTTTGCGAAGCGTCTCATCTCCTCGTTTGAGGAACCGGCAAGTTCGCAGCCAAAGTACGCATCCAGCATCCTCTTTGCGTCGGTGTCACTTGGTTCCTTGTCCAAAAACGACTTATGTTTTTCCGGACGAAAGACTACTGACGAGAGAGATATCAAATTTTCACGGCACAAGAGTCCAATCGCCTGATAGTCCTCCTCGTTTTGTGCGGCAGAGAGCGCGTCAGAGACTTTGGCTGTTGTTCTATCCACGCGGGTCCATCCAGTAACAGGAGGCGGTTGGTATGAATCCGCGCTTTTTTCGAAAATATTCTCTATTGTTGCATTGAGCGGGTCAAAAAGCTCAGAGACGAAGGCTCTCCTCGAGGCATAGGTTGGAAGCTTTCCAGAACTCCAATGACCGTACCACTTCCACAGGTCATCAAATGGCACTGGATTTTTTAAGTTCAGTTCCCTCAATATCTCTGTGATTCGAATTTGCCTATCCTTGTACTCTTGATTAACGGAATTGATTTTAGGGCCGCCGGTCGCTACTGCAATCATCAACTCTTCTTGGAGAACAAGTTCCTCCATAAGAACTTCCAAAACCTCGGGATCTGCTTGTATTTTGGTAGGCTCAACAATCAACTTCGGAACAATTGCCACTGCCTCAAAATTCTCTCCTTGAATGGATCTATAAAGTATTCTCAGCGCGGAAAGAAGGTTTGCCTGCAATAGGTCCTGTTGCTCGATTTGGGCAGCATATTGAGATGGAAGCAAGGATACCGTTAGAGTGTAGTAAGTTGTCCCACTATCGTCCGACGAAGTGGGTTCGACAGTGATGTCACCCGTCTTCAACATTTGCATTTCGGCTGTTGCTTTGTTTCTCTCCAGAATATGATAGAGCGTGGAGAGAAGTGAGTTTGTATCTACCACGAGCAAGCTCCTCTTGTGAGTGAGAATACCATTCTGTACTCCGTATGAGTAACTCGATCATGACCCCATGAACGTCTAACAAATGAATTGAGTTTTTGTCGTAATCTCCGCATATTGACCCATTTCGCAACGCACTTTTGCTTTCAATCCTTTGATATAATATCACCTCGGTCCTCGAGGTCACCGGAGCGGAGTGGCCTACACTTTGAGCAAGGTTTCTGCCTTGCCTGTCCGTTTCGCGCCTTTAAAATAAACACGAATCTCGAGCCCCATTCCAATGCCTTCGACATAGTCGATGAGCGTAGATAGCTTCATGTCTTTCCGCCGTTCAAGCTTTGAGATCGCAGTCTGACTGAACACCGGAATATCTGATTGCTTCACCCCGCGCCGCTGACGCAACTCGGCGAGCCGCATGGAGAGAATCTCCAATTCTGCCACTGACCGGGCTCGGCGTGTCTGCTCCTTGGTTATTACGGATTCCATAGCCTTCACAGCCCTCTTCACGATGGCCATAATTCACTCCTTCATAGCCGATATCGCTCGATGAATAGCTCGGCTGTCTACTTTCCAAAAGCATTCCGGATATTCGTCCGTTGCGTTCACGGCCCACATCCCGACAAAATGCACTACAATTCATATTCCGTCAAATTCATGCAGTGCAGTTCATAGGGCGCAGATCATTGGGCACAGATCATACGGTCCAGATCATGCGGCGTAGCTCTCTTACTCTGACCTTGGCTCTGACCCTGAGAGGAGTTCAATTGAAGCATTGAGGTCTACATGAAGAAACATGGAAACACAAGGCACTTGATCTAAATCTTCTCTCTACTTACAATTACAGACATAGAGCTACATTGTTCGACAGAGGAGTGAATAGCCTGAAATCGCGTTGGGGAATTTCAGGGTCTAGTGCCAGCAATGGTGTGGAGGTTCAAGTCCTCTTCCGGGCATAATCAAGTTTCTGCTTTGTAAGAGATTGCATACGTCACATGAAAACCTGCGCTTCCCAAAAACTTCGTGTAGCACGCATGTAGCACAGGCGTGTGGGAGGGAAGTATCGGAAATACCGGCAGACCGTTCACACTGTACATGAGGCCGCAAGAGCGCGGCGGGTCCGCCTACTACGTTCACTATAAGAAGTCGGGGCCGGTTGGACAACTGCAGTGTCCACTGGCCACACATCAGGGGGAGCCGCTGAGAGCTACGCCCTCGAGCAGTTGAGAGCCGGATCGGAGGCGCCCACAGTTGGCGAGATACCGACCTTGTGCATCAATGAACCTCTGTTCGGACCATGACAGGCATTCAGCAGGTATCGCCGCGTTCATTTTAGAAATGGCAAGTCTTCGGAAAATCGCTCTATGGGCTACCACATCCATTGCATGACGGGTCTGTCAAAGCATGCCACATGCATTTGGATCGTTTGTTGGAGGCCCGCTTCGAGCGTCGTTTCTGGTCAGGTGGTTGCCTTTACAGCATTCGGCATCACTATTACTCTGCCGATAAGCTTACACACATGAAAGGGGTGCTCATGAATCGCAGATCTCTCTTTATTCTCATCGGTCTATCCCTGTTCGTCGTCATGGGGGCGACGGCGCAGACAGTGCAAACGGGCAAGTTCGACGCAATCACCGACGTTCCTGGAATTCAGGTCGGCAGCTACGACAAAAATTTTACCGGCACTACGGTTATTCTAGCCCCAACCGGCGCAGTGGGTGGGGTCGATGTCCGCGGTTCAGCTCCAGGCTCGCGTGAAACCGACCTCCTTCGCCCGACGAACCTTGTAGACAAGGTGGACGCGGTCGTGCTCACAGGCGGGAGCGCGTACGGTCTTGCCGCCGCCGATGGTGTCATGCTGTGGCTTGAAGAGCACAAGCGCGGATGGAACGTAGGCGGTGGAAATGTCGTTCCAATCGTTCCTGCGGCAGTTCTTTTCGATCCCGGACGCTTCGGTCGGGCTTTCAACGACAGGCCAACTGCGGAGTTCGGTCGCAAGGCCTGCGATAATGCGTCATCAGGCGCAGTGACGATGGGCAACGTGGGAGCCGGAGCCGGTGCCATCGCAGGAAGCTTGAAGGGCGGGCTGGGAACGGCCAGCGTCGATCTCGGTGACGGTGTGTTCGTTGGCGCGATTGTAGCCGTGAATGCGGGTGGCTCAACCGTCAACCCCGCAACCGGCATGTTCTATGCGAACTTCCTAGAGGTCAACGGCGAGTTCGGTAACCTTAAGAAACCGATCTCTCTGGCCCAGGGGATGGAGAACCTCCTCTCCATGGCCAACTCTATGGAGCCAGCGAAGAATACCACCATTGCCTGCATTGCTACCAATGTGAAGCTTACGAAGGCTCAAGCGCAGAAGATCTCCGAAATGGCTCACGACGGCATTGCACGTGCAATCCGCCCGTCGCATACGATGTTCGATGGCGACGCGATTTTCACCCTGGCCACCGGGCTGCTGGACCTGGGCACCTTGAAGCAGAAAGCAGTCTGGGGCAATGATGCGGCGAACGTGACCGTGCTGGGAATGTCCGCGGCAGACGCTTTGGCGAGGGCGATCGTGCGCGCCGTTGTGAACGCGCAAACCGTCATGGATGTCCCGAGCTACAAGGACAAGTTTCCCTCCGCTTTCTCGAAGTAGAACATCTTTCGGTCTTCGGTATGACGCCCCAGCTGCCTGCAAATGGCGACAGGGGCGTCGCTGTTTTATTGGGACGGAGCGTAGAAAGTGACACGGCAGAGGCTCAGTTTCGTCTCCGGCTGCCACGCTGAGCGTTTGGCCACCATGAAAGAACCGCGCTATCATCACAAGAGCGCGATGACAACTCCAATCAGCGGCACTGATGAAACCCGCAAGCGACCTGGAGATGTGCTGCTCCGCGCTGAAGAAGAAGAGCGAGGGCCCGCCGACTGCCACCAAAGCAAGTGCCAGCAATGGTGTGGAGGTTCAAGTCCTCTTCCGGGCATCATGAGCTGCGGGGAACTTTCAGGAGCCCCGAGCTGTTCGCAGGGATTCAAAAAGCGCGGTTGTGTCCATGGGCTTGCCGAAATAGTATCCTTGCAAGAAATCGCACCCACATTCCCTGAGCATCCGCACCTGCGCTTCCGTCTCGATCCCTTCCGCCACAACCGTCTTGTGCAGCTCGTGACAGAGTGAGATCATGCCGCGCACGATCCCTGATGAGCTCTGATCTCCCCGTGACGGATCCATTCTCGAAATAAAGCCTCGGTCAATCTTCACGCAGTCGATGGGAATGCTATGAAGATACGCCAGCGAGGAATACCCAGTCCCGAAATCATCGAGCTTGAAATTAATCCCCTCGGCGGAAAGCCGTTCTATGACGCGCGTGGCGACGTCGCGGTTTTCCATGATGGCGCTTTCGGTGAGCTCGAGGTTGAGGATTGAGCGCGGGAGCACCAGCCGATCCGTGGCGGAGAGCACGAGCTCCGCGAAATCGACCTGTCCGAGCTGGATGGCGGAGACGTTGACGGCAAAAAATCTGGCCCCGTCTCTGCCTTCTTCGAGAAGGCCTTCGGCGCGGAGAGCGGCGGCGGTCTTCAGAGCCTCCAGGAGGATGTAGGCGCCCAACGGAATGATCAAGCCGGACTCTTCGGCAATGGGTATGAAGCGCTCGGGGCTGATGAGGCCCAGCTCCTCGTGCCGCCAGCGCGCCAGAACCTCCCAACCGAC
>Ga0265316_10007373_pt1 | contig 10364 bp, 5 predicted proteins | sample 4522metaG_FD_202092 | JGI IMG/M metagenome (GOLD analysis project Ga0265316, IMG submission 202092) | Rhizosphere microbial communities from Carex aquatilis grown in University of Washington, Seatle, WA, United States - 4-5-22 metaG | ecosystem: Host-associated > Plants > Roots > Rhizosphere >...
TGGAAAGAGATAAGAAAGTTAGCCAGGCGGTAAGCCGCCGCGACTGGCTGGGGCAAGCCGTGGGGGCTGCCGGCCTCATGGCAGCCTTCGGACAGCCCAGCGAGGCTGCGGCACAAACACCCGTTGCCGGTGACAGCAGCGCCGTCCGCGTCAGGGATTCTTTCGACTTCGGCTGGCGGTTCTTCAAGGGCGATGCTCCCGGCGCACAACAGCCGGACTTTGCGGATGCGAACTGGCGCACCCTGGACCTGCCGCACGACTGGAGCGTCGAAGGGCCCTTTGCCGAGCAGCCGGGCTCGGCGACATCGGCCCATTTGCCCACCGGTATCGGCTGGTACCGGAAGCGTTTCCGCGTTCCCGAGCTAAGAGACAGAAAGGTAACCATCGAGTTCGACGGCGTCTATCAGAACAGCGAAGTGTGGATCAACGGTCAATATCTGGGGAAGCGGCCGTACGGCTACATCGGTTTCAGTTACGACCTTACACCGTATCTGAAGCTCGGCGCCGATAACGTGATCGCGCTCAAAGTTGACAATTCTCACCAGCCGAACTGCCGCTATTACTCGGGTTCCGGGATCTACAGGCACACCTGGCTGTCAGTAACTAACAATCTGCATGTAGCCCACTGGGGTACCTTCGTAACTACGCCTCACGTGGACGAGAACTCTTCCATCGTCCAGATCAAGACCAGGGTTCAGAACGAAGGCAAGAGCGGCGCCGGATGTACGCTGTCCACCAGCATCCTTGACCGCGACGGCAAAGTTGTCCAGACCGCCGAAGCCGTCCAGACCATCGCGGCAAATGGAGAATACGAGTTCGTGCAGCAGGTGCGCGTGGACAAGCCCAATCTCTGGTCCGACACGAATCCTTACCTTTACAAGGTCCGCAGCACCGTGAAGCAGCAGGACCGGGCCGTGGACGAGTACGACACGGTGTTAGGAATTCGCGCAATTGAGTTCGACGCGGACAAGGGGTTCTTACTGAACGGCAAGCAGGTGAAGCTCAACGGCGTCTGTTTGCATCACGACTGCGGCCTGGTGGGAGCGGCGGTGCCGGAGAGAGTCTGGGAACGGCGGCTGGAGAAGCTCAAGGCGATGGGCTGTAACTCCATTCGCACTTCTCACAATCCCTATGCCCCGGAGTTTATGGACCTGTGCGACAAACTAGGCTTCATGGTGATGAATGAGGTTTACGATGAGTGGAAGGAACCTAAGGCGCAGACCCCCGATTTCGGTTACCGGATCTACTTCGACGAGTGGTCTGAGCGCGATGTTACCAGCTTCATCCACCGCGACCGCAACCACCCTTCGGTCGTGCTCTGGAGCGCGGGTAACGAGATCGTCGACCAGCTTGTTCCCGCCGGCGTGGAGACTTGTCGGCGATTAGTCGGGATCTTCCATCGCGAGGATCCCACTCGCCTGGTCACCGCGGGCTGCGACCACATTGTGTCCGAACCGAAAGCCGTATCGCCCGAGTTCCTGGCCCTGCTGGACGTGGTCGGCTATAACTATGTCGACCGCTGGCGCGACAGGAGGGAGAAGTATTACAGCATCGACCGGCACGCGTATCCCCAGAGAAGAATGATCGGCACGGAAAGCCCGTCGATGAACAGCATTCGCGGCGATTACCACGGGCTTTTCCCGCCCGCCGCCGGGCTGGTCCTGCGCGCCAGAAGCAGCGACCGGGGCACCGACGTCGAGCAGATGTGGAAGTTCACGCGGACCTACGACTACGTAGCCGGCGACCACATGTGGACCGGCTTCGACTATCTGGGCGAGTCGGGCTGGCCGGCCAGGAGTAACACGTCTGGAGTCATGGATACCTGCGGCTTCGAGAAAGATGGCTACTACTTCTATCAGAGCCAGTGGACCGAGAAGACCGTCCTCCACCTGTTCCCGCATTGGAACTGGAACGGCAAAGAAGGAGAAGGTATCCCAGTCCTCTGCTACACCAATTGCGATACCGTGGAGTTATTCGTGAACGGTAAGTCCCAGGGAGTTCAGGGCTACTGGTTTCCGCGCTCCGGAATGGAGGGAGGGTACCCGAACTATCCCGCTCGCAACGTCCCGCCGCGTACCACGGGGGACCTGCACCTGACATGGACCGTGCCCTATCAACCCGGCACCCTCAAAGCGGTGGGCACCAGGGACGGCAAGGTCGTCTCCACCCAGGAAATCACAACTACCGGAGAGCCGGCCGCCATCAGCCTGGCGGTTGACAGGGAGGCTATCGCTGCGGATCGCCGCGACGTTGTGCATCTTACAGTCAGGATTGTGGACGACCAGGGGCGGATGATACCAGCCGCGGACCATGAGGTGTCCTTCCAGATTCAAGGTGAAGGTAGGATTATCGGAACGGACAGCGGAGAGCCGGCGAGTCATGAGGATTTCAAGGGTAACCGCCGGAAGGCGTTCAACGGCATGTGCCTGGCCATTGTGCAATCGACGGCCAAGCCGGGCCGCATTCAAATAACCGCGACGTCGCCAGGGCTCAAGCCGGCGAGCGTCACAATTACAACTTCCGAACCAGGAAGGGCGTGAAGGCAGCCACCGGGGGCGTGAAAGATGAAAAACGACGATAGTTCCACAGGTTCCCTGAGCCGGCGAGGATTGCTTGGCCAGGTAGTTGGAGCGGCCGGCCTGTTATCGGCGCTAGAGGCCACAGGTCCGGCAAACGCGCAAGCGCCGGCCGCGGGCGGCGGCCGCGGAGGGCCCCGCGTCAGGGACTCCTTCGACTTCGGCTGGAAGTTCTCTAAGGGCGATGTGCCGGGAGCACAACAGCCCGGTTTCGCGGACGCAAGCTGGAAAGATGTGGACCTGCCTCACGACTTCAGCATTGAGGGGCCTTTCAGCCAGGACGCGCCGGCCAAGGGGCAGGGCGGTTTCCTGCCGACGGGTGTCGGCTGGTACCGGAAACATTTCACCGCCCCTGAATCGTACAGGGGCAGAAAGGTAAGCGTCGAGTTCGACGGCGTCTATCAGCTCAGTGAGGTGTGGATCAACGGTCAATACCTCGGCAAACGGCCCTACGGCTATATCGGTTTTTCCTACGATCTTAGTCCGCACCTGAAGTACGGCGCCGATAACGTGATTGCGGTCAAGGCGGACAACTCCCACCAACCCAATTGCCGCTGGTACTCAGGTTCCGGAATCTATAGGCACACCTGGCTGGTGGTTACTAACATGGTGCACGTCGCCCGCTGGGGCACGTTCGTCACTACGCCGCAGGTGGACTTGGGTTCCGCAATCGTCGAAGTCAAGACTACCGTGCAGAACGAAAGCGCCAGCGTCGCTCAGTGCAGGATCACCAGCACCATCCTGGACCGCGATGGAAATCCGGCCGAGGGCGCGCAGGTGAGCGAGAGCAAGAGCATCCCCGCCAACGGCGAATGCGAGTTTGTGCAGCAGATACGGGTGGGGCAGCCGAACTTATGGTCGCTTGACAGTCCCTATCTCTATAAAGTGCGCACCTCAGTGATGGACCAGGGCTCCGACTCGTACGACACGGCGTTTGGCATTCGCCGGGCCGAGTTTGACGTGGATCGCGGATTTCTCCTGAACGGCAAGCAGGTGAGACTGAACGGCGTCTGCGTGCATCACGACGGCGGTTCGGTAGGAGCGGCGGTGCCCGAGCGGGTTTGGGAGCGGCGGTTGGAGATTTTGAAGGCGGCGGGCTGTAACTCCATCCGAACCGCGCACAATCCTTATGCGCCGGAATTCCTGGACCTGTGCGACAAGTTAGGCTTCATGGTGATGAATGAGGTCTTCGACGAGTGGAAACAGAACAAGACTGCCAACGGATACGGCCAGTACTTCGACGAATGGTCTGAGCGCGACGTAACAGACTACGTTCGCCGGGACCGGAACCACCCTTCGGTCGCGTTGTGGAGCGCGGGCAATGAGATCGGCGAGCAAGCCTCCACCAACGGCGTGGAGATGGTCAAGAGGCTGGCCGGGATCTTTCACAAAGAAGATCCTACCCGGCCGGTCACTATGGGTTGCGACCGGATCGCCGCCAATCTGACCGGACGTGAAGTCGGCACGCCGCCGGAGTTTCTCGCGGTGCTGGACGTGGTTGGCTACAATTACTCGGACCGCCGGCGTGAGCGAGCCGAGAAATACTATGCCGACGACAGGCACGCCTTCCCGCAGAGAAAGTTCATCGGCACGGAGAACGGGTCCATGGGTGGCGCCAGAGGCGACTATTCCGAACTTGTCCCGACCCCTGGGGCGCCCACCGCTCGCCGGCGGGGCAGTCGCGGGACCGATTTCGAGCAGTTGTGGAAGTTCCGGCGGATCTACGAATACGTGTCCGGCGACCACATGTGGACGGGGATCGACCATCTGGGTGAGGCGCAGTGGCCTTCGAAGGGCTCGGCGGCGGGAGTCCTCGATACCTGCGGCTTCCCGAAGGACGGTTACTATTTCTGTCAGAGCCAGTGGACCGATGCGCCCATGGTTCACGTGTTCCCGCATTGGAACTGGAAGGGCAGGGAAGGCGACGTCATTCCGGTACTCTGCTACACTAACTGCGACTCCGTAGAGCTATTTGTCAACGGTAAGTCCTTCGGCGTGCAAGCCTATTGGTTCCCGCGCATCGGCTATTGGCCGGGACAGACCACCGGGCGGAGCACCATCGCGCGCACCACTTCGGATTTACACCTGACGTGGACCGTGCCCTATCAGCCGGGTACACTGAAAGCTGTGGGCACTAAGGATGGAAAGGTTGTGGTCACCGAAGAGATCTCGACCACCGGTGAGGCTGCGGCCATCGCGCTTTCCGTCGATCGGGACGCCATCGCGGCCGACCGCCGCGACGTGGCTCACTTCACGGTCAAGATACTCGACGAGCAGGGCCGCGTAGTGCCCAGCGCCGACAACGACGTAAGCTTCGCGATTGAAGGCGAGGGCAAGCTCATAGGCGTAGACAGCGGAAACCTGGCGAGCGACGAAGATTACAAAGGCAATCGCAGGAAGGCGTTTCGTGGGTTGTGCCTGGCCATCGTGCAATCCACGGCCAAAGCCGGCCGCGTCCAACTTACTGCAACTTCGGCCGGACTCAAATCATCGAGCGTCACTATTACTACCGAGGCGCGCAGGGCCTGAAACATGAGAAACGAAAACGCGGCGACGGGCCATCTAACCCGTCGCATTTTGTTGGCGCAGGCAGTTGGGGCGGTAGGGCTCAAAGCAGCGAATGTTGTGGTTACTACGAAAGGATAGGATGAGAAGAATCTTCTCTTCTGGTGTACTACTTGTCTTCGGCGCCGTGACTGGCCTGGCGCAGCCGCCGCAAGGAGCGCCGCAATCGCCCGCCCAGGCGCCGGCGGACTCGAAGGAGCGGCCCATCCCCCGCATCGTCAAAAAGGATGGCCGCTACGCCCTGTATGTCGACGGCGCGCCTTACTTCGTCCTCGCCGGGCAGGTTAATAACTCCAGCGGATGGCCCGGCGTGCTTCCCAAGGTGTGGCCCGCCCTGGAGTTCATGCACGCCAATACTGTCGAGATCCCGGTCTACTGGGAGCAGTTCGAGCCCCGGCAGGGACAGTTCGACTACACTGTCGTCGATACTCTTCTAACTCAGGCCCGCGCTCATCATATGCGCCTGATCCTGCTCTGGTTCGCCACCTGGAAAAACGGCAACCCGCACTATATTCCCGAGTGGATGAAACTCGATCCCGTACGCTATCCCCACGTGGTCGATAAGGACGGCCACTTCGCCGACGTCCCCTCGCCATTTGCCACGGCGTCCCTCGAAGCCGACACCAAGGCCTTCACGGCGTTCATGCGGCACCTCAAAGCAGCGGACCCGCAGCGCACCGTGCTGATGGTCCAGGTGGAGAATGAACCCGGCACCGGAGGGAATCTCCGCGATTACTCTCCCGCTGCTCAGAAACTCTTCGACGGCCCGGTTCCCGCCGACGTGCTGAAGGCCATGAACGCGCAACCATCCGCGCCATCCCCGAACTGGCGCGATGTCTTCGGCCCCGACGCCGAAGTCTGCTTCCACAATTGGGCCGTGGCCAAGTATATCGGACAGGTGGCCGCCACCGGCAAGGCCGCCTACGCGCTGCCCTTGTATGTCAACGCTGCGCCGGGAACGCACCGCTGCGCCGTGTTGCCGAACCCCGCGCAGACGGGCGCTCCGCCTTCGGATAACAACCTGCCCATGTGGAAAGTGGCCGCGCCCGCGCTCGACATGATCTCGCCGGATAACTACGCCCCCGAATCCCCCGGCTATCTTAGGACGCTCGATATCTACCGCCGCGACGACAATCCGCTGTACATACCCGAGACCGGTGGCAGTCCGCGATTCTTCTTCTTCGCGCTGGGTCACGGCACCATGGGCTTTTCGCCTTTCGGCATGGATTTTACTAAGATCAAGACCATTCCCGATACCGCCCGGCCGAAGGACGAGCTTCTCACTCCCTGGGCGCGCACCGGGACTAAGGAGTTTGTGGCACCCTTTGCGCCCACTTACTCGCTGATCGCTCCCATGGCGCGTGATATCGCGCGCCTGAATTTCGAAGGCAAGCTGCAGGCCACCGCCGAGGAGAAGGGCCAGGTCACCCAGACGCTACATTTCGGAGCGTGGGACGCCATCGTGTCTTACGGTATTTGGGCGCGCACCGGCCGCCCGGTGGGCAATCCCCAGCCCATGGGCGGGGCTCTGGTGGCCCAACTCCAGGACGACCAGTTTCTGGTGGCTGGATTCTACTGCCGGGTCGATATCCGTCCCGTCGCGCCGGAAAAGCACCGCCAGTATCTGCGCATCGAAGAAGGAACCTACGAAAACGGCGTCTTCAAGTTCCTGCGCGTCCTGAATGGCGACCAGACCGATGGAGGAATGGATTTCAGCTCCGACCCGCTGGTTCTCCGCGCCTCGGTCACAAGTTATTGACGCCGCGGAGCGTGATGCCGCGGGGCGACGCCGCGGGGCGACGCCGCGGGGAGTGACGCCGCGGAACGCGACGCCGCGAAACGACGCCGCCGAACGTTGCTTTAGACCGTGCCAGGAGTTAGATTAACTACGGCGCTCGCCCGATTCCGGTCGGCGAGATTCGCTGTTGCGCGCCGTCAGGGGGCCTGTTGTGGCCGCCGCGGTCTCCCACAGGATGTCAATTCCGTATGCAAACAGAAGGAGTAAGTGCCTATGAAACCTAGTCGAATGAGAGATTTGAGCCGGCGCGCGATGATGTGTCAGGCCGCCGTCGCGAGTGGCTTGGGCGGGATCTTTGCCATGACCGCCTCGGGCCAGCAGGGAACCCCCGTCCGCGTCCCCGCGGGCGGCGTGCCCACGCCCGCGATCGGCGGCGGACGCGGGGGCAGCGCCGTCCACTACGGGCCCATCAATAAATTCTCTTCGCCCAGCGACCTGAAGATCACCGATATCCGGGCCCTGCGCGTGGCCGCCAATTTCGATTACCCCATCATCAAGATCTATACCAACCAGGATGTCTACGGCTTGGGAGAAGTGCGTGACGCGGGCACCGAGAACTCGGCCCTCAGCATGAAGCCCCTCCTGGTCGGCAAGAACCCCCTCGACATCTCGGGGATACTGCAGACCGTCCGCCCCTTCACCGGCCCCGGACGCCAGAGCGGCGGCTACAGCGCCATCGATATCGCCCTGCATGACATTACCGGCAAGGTCTGGGGCGTGCCGGTCTGGCGGTTGCTCGGCGACAAGAAACGCGATAGCGCGCGCATGTACTGCGATACCACCGGCACCTCCGACCCCAAAAAGTACGGCGAACGAATGGTGGCGCGCATGAAGCTTGGCTTTACCTTCTTCAAGATGGATGTCACCACTAACTTCGTCGGCGTCAAGCCCGGTAACCTGGATACCGCCGGCGTCCCCACGGACAAGGGGCTAGAGTACGGCGGCGAGTTGATCGGCGCCGTGCGCGACGCCATCGGGTGGGACAAGCCGCTGTCCGTGGATGCCTCCAGCCTGCGCTGCGGAACCGTCCCCGATGGCATTCGCGCCGCCAAAGCCTTCGAAAAGTACCGCCTCTCCTGGCTCGAAGATCTCTTCTACACGGGCGGCTGGTGGCGCTGGAAAGACTTCAAGGAAATCAAAGCCCACACCAGCACTCCGCTGCTCACCGGCGAGGATGGTTTCGGGTTGGAGGAAGGTTTCCAGGAACTCATCGACAATCGCGCGGTGGATATCATCCATCTGGATCATGGCACCTCCGGCGGATGCAGCGAGACCAAACGCATTGCCGATTACGCCTGGAACCGGGAGCGCATTCCCACGGCCATTCACATGGCGGGTTCGCCGCTGGCCACGATGGCCGCCGCTCATACCGCCGTCACGCTGGATAACTTCGTCGCCATGGAATGCCATGCGGTGGATTTCCTCACGTGGTGGCAGCAGTTGGTCGTCGGCGTGCCGCAGCCGTTCATCAAAGACGGCTATGTCAAGGTTCCCGATACTCCGGGCCTTGGAGTGGAGCTGAACGAACCGGTAGTAAGAGAGCATTTGCGCAACCCAGGTTACTTCGAGCCCTCCACGAGATGGGATGACAGCATCACCGGCCGCGGCAGCCACGGTCCGTGGCCACACTTCAACGTGGATGGCGTCTGGGTCAATGAGGCGACCGAGGATTACTGATCGCGATTCAGATTAGCGCTTCGCCACGGCCCATGGCTCCGTCCACGCGCCGTGGCGAGCGCCGTCTTCCCGGAGATTACACGTACATGCGACTTATCAAAAGGTTGGCAATTCTCGCCGCGGTTGCGAGCTGTCTGTTGGCCGCGGATCCCATCTTCCTCGAGCGGCAGATATCGGCCGTCACCCCGCGCCCCGACGATCTTACAGCGGCGGGAGCCAAGGCCGCTTCCTACAAGCCCCTGTTCGGCATTGGCGACAAGGACGCGGATCAGCTCAAGGGCGTGGCGCGGTATGGCGAACTTACCGTCCAGCCCGGCGGATCGAGCGCCGTAGTCAGCTATCCCGCCGAGGAGCAGATCTATTTCATTGAGGAAGGCGCCGGAACATTGTTATATGCCGGTGAGAAGGCGCCGGTAAAGAAGGATGACTTCATGTACCTCCCGGCCGGAGTGCCGCACGGCGTGGCGAACTCATCGGGCGCGCCCATCCGGCTGATCATCATGGGGTACAAGATTCCCGCAGGCATGAAAGTCGAGCCCACGGCCAAGCTGATGCTGGCTAATGTGGAGGATGTGCCGCTCCAGGTCCTGGGCCAGCACGGTCCCACCAGCCAGTACAAGTTGCTGATGGGCACCACTTCCAGCACGCGCGACAAACTCCCCGCCGCGTACCTGATGACCAGCCTGTTCATCATGGACTTCCAGCCCGCCGGCACCAACATTCCGCACAATCACCCGGCGGAGGAGGAAATCTACCTGTTGCTGCGCGGCGCCGGCGACATGGTGGCCGGTCTCGACGCGGCCGGCAAAGAGGTACGTTACCCCGTCGCACCCGGCGCGGCGTTCTTTTTCAAGCCCGGCACGCAAGTGGGCTACTACAGCAATTCGAAGGAAGGCCAGCCGCACGACCTGATGCTCGCCGCACGGTCGAACGTCCCCGGTATGGCCATGCCGGGCCGCGGCGCCGGACCGGGGCGGAAACAATAGCGGGCCCCCCCTCACGCCCTTCGCCGCATTTCCGCCCGAGCCTCTTCCTCCGCCGTCCGCTTGCGCTCCGTCTCCCGCTTGTCGTGTAGCTTCTTGCCCTTCGCCACGGCCAGTTCGCACTTGATCAGCCCTTTCTTCAGGTAGATCTTCGTGGGAATCAGCAGGAGGCCTTTGTCCCGGGTTTGGGTCAGCAGCTTGTCGATCTCGCGGCGATGCAGCAGCAGCTTGCGGTTGTGCACCGGCGGGTGGTTCGCGCGGTTGCCGTGCGAATACTGGCTGAAGTGGGCGTTCACCAGCCACGCTTCGTTGCCCAGCACCGCGCAGTAGGCTTCCTTGAGTTGGATCTGGCTATCCTTGGCCGCCTTCACCTCGGTCCCGGTCAGCACCAACCCGGCCTCGAACCGCTCCATCAGGAAATAGTTGTGGCCGGCTTGCCGGTTGTCGCTCAGGATCTTGAAGGAAGTGTTTCGGTCGGCCAATTTCGCATCTCGCCCTTAATCTTACCACCGGCAGGCATTTTCGCTTCCACGCTCCGCCCCCTGGCATCGTCAATCCGGTTAGAGTCTGGATCGGTTGGGCGGCGCTGGAGCCGCTTCGCCAGTGTTCGAGAGCCCTGGGAAAGTATACTAACATGCATTTTTTCAATCGTTTAATGGCGATTCTGATGACTGCCGTCCTGCTGACGCCGGCGCTGCCGCTGGAAGCTAAGACGAAAAAGGGCGACCGCTATCTGGCCGAAGGCCGGGCGGACGAGGAGAAAAG
>Ga0265316_10007375_pt1 | contig 10363 bp, 8 predicted proteins | sample 4522metaG_FD_202092 | JGI IMG/M metagenome (GOLD analysis project Ga0265316, IMG submission 202092) | Rhizosphere microbial communities from Carex aquatilis grown in University of Washington, Seatle, WA, United States - 4-5-22 metaG | ecosystem: Host-associated > Plants > Roots > Rhizosphere >...
CTGCCCGTACAATCTACTTATAGGAGAACTACGCCTTGACCCGTGTTTATATGGATGCCAATGCCACCACGCCTCTACTGCCCGAGGTTGTGGAGTCCATGCGTCCGTATTGGATGGAGCACTTCGGCAACGCCTCCTCAATTCACCACGAAGGGCAGCATGCGCGTGCCGCTGTAGATCGGGCACGTGAAACCCTCGCCACACTCTTCAACTGCTCCGCCGCCGAGGTGGTCTTCAACTCCGGCGGCACCGAGGGCGACAACACAGCCATCTTCGGCCTGCTCCGCCCCGGCGACCATTTCATTACCACCTCCATTGAGCACTCCGCAATTCTGCGGGCCGCGGATCGCATGGCGCAGCATGGTGTGGTGACGACTTTCATCGATCCCGCCGCGAGCGGCCTCATAGATTCAGCGGACATCCTGCACGCCATCCGTCCCCAGACCCGGCTCATCAGCGTCATGCTCGCCAACAATGAAACCGGCGTCCTTCAACCAGTTGAGGAAATAGGAAAGATCGCCCGTGCGGCCAGCGCTTACTTTCATATCGATGCCGTGCAGGGTGCGGGTAAAGTCAAACTAGACGTCCGCCGTTTTGGCTGCCACCTTTGCTCCGTCAGCGCCCACAAGATGCATGGTCCCAAGGGCACGGGTGCCCTGTTCGTGCGCCGTGGGACTCCAATCGAGCCGCTTTTGGTGGGCGGCAGCCATGAGCGCCGCCGTCGCGCCGGAACCGAAAACGTGCCCGGTATCGTAGGCCTGGCTAAAGCCGCGGAACTGGCTATGCACTCACTCGAAGATGAAACCATAGGCCAACTGGCGGCCCTGCGCGACCGGCTGGAAGTGGGGATTCTCGCGCTCTCCGGCACCGGCGTCAACGGCGCCTGGGACGGAGACAAGCCAGTACCTCGCGTGGCTAACACGACCAACATCTGGTTCGGTCAATTAGAAGGCGAGGCGCATGTGATTGCTCTCGATCTGAAGGGCGTTTCTGTCTCCGGCGGATCGGCCTGCCACTCTGGAGCCACCGAGCCCAGTCACGTGCTATTAGCTATGGGTCTGGACAAGACCCGCGCCCGCGCAAGCCTCCGCTTCAGCCTGCTCAAGACCGCAACTGAAGCCGAAGTGGACTATGTTCTGAAAGTCGTTCCGGAAGTCGTCGAACATTTGCGCACGCTTTCGCCGGTGGCCGCCGGAACGCTCGCCTAAGTCTCATTAATCGGTGATGGCGGCGCTAGCCACGCTAACTCCGCCAACTCCGCTAACCCCGCTAATCCGATTGGTCCCAATGACCGAGCCCACAACCATCGCCGTCGCAATGTCCGGAGGGGTAGACTCCTCGACGGTTGCGGCCATGCTCACCCACTCAAGCGACACGGTAGTGGGCATGACCCTGCAACTCTGGGACCAGACGCGCCTGGCCGGACGCCACGGTATCCCCGACGCGCCTAAGGCGGGCCGCTGCTGTTCCCTGGACGACGTCTACGACGCGCGCCGCGTCGCCGAGCACCTCGGAATCCCCTACTATGTCGTCAATCAGCAGGAGCGCTTCGAGCGCGATGTGGTCCGTCCCTTCGTCGCCGAGTACATGGCCGGACGCACGCCCATTCCCTGCTCGCTCTGCAACAACCACCTCAAGTTCGACCAGTTGCTCCAGACCGCCCGCTCCATCGGCGCCGGCCGCATCGCCACCGGCCACTATGCCGTCAATGAGTTCGACCCCGTGCGTCAGCGCTGGATTCTCAAGCGCCCCGCCGACCTAGCCAAGGACCAGACCTACTTTCTCTTCGGGCTTACCCAGGAGCAGTTAGCCCGCACGCTCTTTCCCCTTGGCCGCCTCACCAAGCCCGAGGTGCGCGAGATCGCCCGTCGCCACGGCCTCGCTTTAGCCAAAAAGCCCGACTCGCAGGAGATATGCTTCATCCCCGGAGGCGATTACAAGCAGTTCCTCACCGCCTACCTCGAAGAGCAAGGTGAAAATTTGCCAGAAACGGCCGGCAAGCTGGTGGCCTCGAATGGCAAAGTGCTCGGCAGCCACGACGGCATCTTCAACTTCACCGTGGGCCAGCGCAAGGGTCTGGGCGTCAACTCGCCTTCGCCGCTCTACGTGCTCAGTATTGACCCGGCAAGCAATCGTGTCGCCTTAGGCGCCGACGAGGAACTAGCCACCCACACCCTGCGCGCCCGCCGCCTGAATTGGATCAGTATTCCCGAGTTGACCGGCCCTATGCGCGTGCAGATCAAGATTCGCCATCGCCACGAACCTGCCTGGGCCACTCTGGAACCAACTCGAGCTGACCAGATTCTCGCTACCTTCGACGAGCCTCAGCGAGCTGTTACGCCGGGACAGTCTGCTGTCTTCTACGATGAGGATGAGGTTGTTGGCGGCGGTTGGATCATCTAAGAGCCGCATGGCTCGTAAGACCGAACCGCTAAACGAATATGTCTTTGTCGGAGGAAGACGGATCGCCGTGAGAGCGCATCTCGCGGGGTACCGGCTCGGCGTTGCGCAGCGACTCAACGATCGCCTTGGCTGACCCCAAAATGCGCGAAAGCTGCCGCATCGGCCTGCTGACGGCGTCGGTCACAAAGCCGCTGGCCCGATCGACGGCGTCCAGAATGCCGGTCAACATGGCATCCACCCGGTTGGTCTGGCGGTTCACCCGCACCAGCACATGAGCGACCGTGGATCGCACCTCTGCGCTCTGCTCCCGCAACCCGTGCGTCAACTCAGCCACGTCGGTTACGGTGGCTTCCACCTTCGGCGCCAGGCGCGTAAAAAGATCCCGGGCGTTATAGATGATGGGCATCAACGAAGAACGCAGGTCTTCCGCTTGCTCTTTAAGGGAACGGGCTGCCTTGCGCACGGTAATGAAGATCGCTAGCAGAATGATCGCCTGTAGCAGCACAGCGAGCGCGGTGACGGCAACAACGGCGAGCAGAATGGTTTGACTGTCCAAATTTGGCATCGGAATAATCTCGCGCAGCACCCCTGCGGACTTTCAATTGCGTTTTATTGAAGACGCTTCCAAAACAGAAGAAAAGGAGCCGTCTTGCCAGGAGTCTGTGCGCGAGCGGCACCCGGCCTATCTTGCACACAGCTCCGGAGCAAACGTAAAGATCAATGAAGCCGAGCCCGTATGCAACTCGGAAAAAGCCGACTGCTCAATACTACTTCGTTTCGCCCGTGCCGGGAGATGCCTTATACGCCTGGCGTCCCGCATCCACAGCGGCGGTTACCCGGCCGGTCTGTTCGGCAACCAGGTTTTTGCCTCGCTCCACAAACTCTTCCCACTGCGCCCGTCCGCGATCCACGGCCTCGCGGCCGCGGTCCACATACTCGCCCACCTGCTCCTTGCTTCTGTCGACCAGGGCGCTTACCTCTTCGGCGGCCTGACGGGCGCGGTTGCGCACGTAGTCCGTTCCGTCGCGAGCGCCAGTCAGAAGATCTTCACGGGTTTCACGGCCGCTCTTGGGGGCATAGAGAATCCCCACCAGCGCGCCCACGCCTAATCCGGCCAGAAACCACGCCAGACCGTATCCTTTGTTTTCCTCTGCCATGACGAAACATCTCCTTTCGCTCAGCTCGGAAGAATGCCTGAGCGTACCAAATTCCACAGTGCGCCGCAAATCGTGTTCCCGCCTGGGACCAAACTCGAGAATTGGCGCCAACTCCCGTCCCAAGTGAATCTCCGGGCCAGCCTCCGCATTGGACTCCGGTTACCGGTACGGAGTTGCAATGCATTTCAAGGTGACCTATAACTTATTATGCCTCAATAGAATACGGCTGCGCTGTTCATAATTGAACATTCGTTCAAGATTCCAGAACAAGAGCGGGGCGAAACGCATCTTGTATCGTGCCCCCCTCGGCTTATCCGCCGCTGTCCCTGGAACGTACCAATAATTCAGCAAAATGCATAGCTTTCCGATCACTCAACTGGGCGATCTGTTCGCGGCAACTGAAGCCGTCGGCGACGATGATCGTCGAGGGCGCGGCTGACTCGACCGCGGGCAGTAGACCGTCTTGGGCGATGGTCTTAGAGACCTCAAACTTGTCTGCCTCAAAGCCGAAGGGGCCGGCCATGCCGCAGCAGCCGGCTTGGATCATATCAACCGTAGCGCCGGCCTGGCGTAGCAGGGCGATTTCATTGGCCGGTCCGCCGAAAACAGCTTTGTGGTGGCAGTGGCCGTGAATCAGAACCTGTGCACCGGTGAGCCGTCCTGTTGCGAACTCGGGAGCTTTGGCTGCCAGCCAGTCGGCCAGCAGCCAGGCCTGTTGGCTGAGGCGCTGGGCGCGCGGGTCATTGGGAAATAACTCTAGCAACTCGTCCTTGAAGACACTGGCGCAGCTTGGTTCAAGGAAAATGAACGGATAACCGGCTTCGATCTCGCGAGCCATGCGATCGAGAACCCTGGCAAGGTACCTGCGGGCCGCGCCGAGCAGGCCGAAATCGTAAAGCGGGCGGCCACAGCAGATGTGCCCCTTGGGAATATGGACTCGAAAACCGGCCTGGGTAAGGACTCTTTCAGCAGCAACCAGCGTTTGAGGATGGTAGTAGTTGTTCCAGGTATCGGGCCACAGAACAACCACCTGCGGCAGATTGCCGGATGGCGCCGAAGTGACTCCCGTCTTGCTGTAGCTCTTCGCGGCCAGCCGCGGCAGTTGTCGCTCCTGCGCCACGCTAACCATCCACTTGATCAGCGGACTGGTGAGGGGGCCGGTCAACAGCGCATTGGTCAGCGCGGGAGTCACGGAGCCCCATCGCGCCAGCCGGTCAGCGAATCCAAAGATGTAGTGATGCAGCAGATGCAGCCGCCCCTTGTATCTCTGCGCCAGAAACTCCGATTTATACGCAGCCATATCCACCTGCACCGGGCACTCGGATTTGCAGGCCTTGCAACTGAGGCAGAGATCCAATGCCTCATGGACCGCCTTACTTTGAAAACCCTCGTTCTGTAATGCACCGGCCAGCATCTCCCAGAGCAGGCGTGCTCGGCCGCGGGTGGAGTGCTGCTCCTCTCCTGTGGCGCGGAAGCTGGGACACATAACTCCGCCCTCGGTGTTTCGGCATGCGCCAACGCCTACGCAGCGCTCGGTGGCGCGTTCCAGGGAACCCTCGTCGGCAGCAAATACAAAATGTGTTTCAAGCGCAGTGTGAGAATGGGCCGAGACTGAATCTGCCATAACGTGGCGTAGATTCTCCACCGGGTCGTAGACGCGAACGGCATCCACCAGCTTGCCGGGATTCATGCGATTAGCCGGGTCCCAAAGAGCCTTGAACTCGCGGAAAGCCTGCATCAGTTCCAGACCGAACATCTTGGGCAGCAGAGCCGCGCGGGACTGGCCGTCGCCGTGCTCGCCGCTGAGCGACCCGCCAAAGCTGAGCACCAGATCGGCGGCGCGTTCAATGAACTCGCGGAAGCGGCACAGCCCCTCCGCCGTCCGGAAGTCGAAGTTGATGCGCGTGTGGACGCAGCCCTGGCCGTAGTGGCCATAGAGCGGGCTGCGGTAGCCGTACTCGCCCATCAGGGCCGTAATGCGGCGCAGATAATTGCCTAGTTGGGCGGGCGGAATGGCCGCATCTTCCCATCCCTCGAACCTGTCGGGCTCACCGGGAACAAAGACCATGGCGCCGAGTGCGGAATCGCGCACGCGCCAGATGCTGACGGCCTCCACAGCGGTACAAATACGGGCCACGGGCGGCACTGGCCATACCTGAGAGGCGCGGACAAGCGTTTCTGCCTTAGTCTGGGCCTCTTCAGCCGTCCAACCGCCCACTTCAACCAGCAGAAAACTGGTGCCGGAAGGAAGCTGAGCCAGATCCTTGAGCGCCAGGCCCTTGCGGCGCATGAAATCGACAAGCAGATGGTCAAAGCCTTCCAGGCCAATGGCCCGGTGTTCAAGAGCCCGAGGAACGGCATCGGCGGCCAGGAACGGATCGGCAAAGCCCAGTACGGTCAGGATGCGGAAGGGCGGACTAGCGGCCAGGTTGAGCGTGGCAGAGACTACCGTGGCACAGGTGCCCTCTGACCCCACCAGCGCGCGGGCCACGTTGAAGCCGTTTTCGTCCAGTAGCTCGTCCAGGTTGTAGCCCGAAACGCGGCGGGGAATGCGCGGAAATCGTTCCCGGATCAGTCCGGCGTAGCGGTCGCGTAGGCGAGCCAGGCCGGTATAAATCTCTCCAACCCGGCCACCGGCGCGCTTCGAGGCTTCCAGTTCTGCCGGGCTAGTGCGGCCCACGGTCATGCGTGTGCCGTCGTAAAGAACAATCTCCATCGATTCGACGTTATCCACGACTTTGCCGCCCATCAGCCCGTGGACGCCGCAACTGTTGTTGCCGATCATGCCGCCCAGGGTGCAGCGCGAGTGGGTGGCGGGATCGGGGGCGTACGTCAAATGGTGGACTTCGGCGGCGTCGCGCAGCCGGTCGAGGACGATGCCCGGCTCGACGTGGGCCAGCTTGGCGGCAGGGTCGATCCCGCCCAGCGCATTCATGTACCGCGAGAAATCGAAGACCACGGCAACATTAGCGCACTGCCCCGCAAGGCTAGTTCCAGCTCCGCGCGGCAGGACGGCGGCTCCGGTTGCCCGGCAGGCGGCCAGGGCGGCCTCCACATCCGCGGCGTCGCGGGGCAGGATGACCCCGACGGGAAGCTGGCGGTAGTTTGAGGAGTCTGCGGCGTAGAGCGCGCGGGAACCGAGGTCAAAGCGGACATCGCCGCGAAGCGTGGCCTTGAGCCGGGCCTCCAATTCGCGGTGGGCGGCAAACCGCTCATGGTCCAGCGGCGTCTGGTTTAGAAGGGCAGAAATCGACAATTTGCTCACGGGGAAATCATAGCGCGCAGGGTTACAGCGAAGATTGCGGTGTAAGACTATTTACCGCGCGGGCCACTCCTGGACGACGATGCCTAAATCATTGAGCTTCTGGATAGCGGCTTCCACGTTCATCCGTACCTTGGGGCGGTCTTTCTTGCTGGCCAGGGGCGACTCAGCGACGGCAACCACGCGGCCATAGCGCCATGCGCCGGGAGGCAGCGCGATCAGGGCTTCGGTCAGATCGCCGGGGCGCAACTGCATCTCCTGGCGACGGGCCGCCTCAGGGCGCAGCATGGTTCCCTGCCCCATCGTGCTTGTGTTTGCGTCGGTCAAAGTAACCCGGAGATTGAGCGTATTGGCGTCCACGCTGATAAATGGATTGGCCCACGCGCCGGGCTCATGCACATCGACATACATGCTCTTGGTGGGCAGGGGAATAGTGGCAAGAGCGGCGCGCTGGCGGTCGATCTCGGTGGCGGCGGCCTGCGCCTTGTGCTCCGCGTTCACCGCGGTCTGAGCTACGTTCACCACCGCTTGCTCTTCCTTGTGACAGGCGACCACGGACACGGCCAGCAGCAGGGCCATGCTGAGTAATCCCCAAAGCTTTGAACGTTGAATCACCCGCTCAGAATAACAGGATCGCTCGCCACAATGAACACTCTCAGCCGGCTTGCCGCTGAGATGGGGCTTAATCGGCTGGAAGCTAGCCTAGCTTATCCGCACCATTGAACTCTCAGTCGAGGTACGATGGAAGCACGACAACCTGCTCACAGGGCAATCCTATGAGAAGGTACCGTTCACTCGCCTGGAGCAGAAATATATGACGGAAAGTAAGACCAGAAAAGTCGAGCTGTTTGACACCAGTCTTCGCGACGGGTTACAGCAGCCGAATATCGATATATCCGTGCCCAATGCCGTCAGCCTGCTGCAGCGTCTCACCGGCTTTGGCGTCCGGTATGCCGAAATCGGCTTTGCCGGCGCCAACCAATTCGTAGAAGATCTGGCCAGCGCGCTTGATTCGGTTGATACAAAGGCCATGAAACTGGCTCTCTTCGGCAGAACCCGCGGCCGTGGAGCCAATGTCAAGGAATGGGCCGACCTTCAATTCATGATCCGGCACAAGAAACGCATTCCTGTAGCTGTCGTTGTGGTCAAATCTAGGCTGCTCGATGTACAGATGTCTCTGGAGACCACGCCGGAAGAAAACCTGCTGATGGCTTACGAAACCGTTGCCTGCCTGCAAGACAATGGCCTGGAAGTAATCGTCGATCTGGAACACGCAATGGACGCCTGTTGCGGCCGCCGCGAAAACGGCGATCCTTGCGACGCGAAGTTCAGCAAGCGCAGCCTCGACTACTTCCACCAGATGGCGGAACAGTGCGTTCGCCAGAAAGTCAGCCGGGTGGTTGTTTGCGACACCACCGGCGGAGCCAACCCCGATGAGGTCACCCAGGTGATGGGCGGCTTGGCGCGGAGTTACCCCAAAGCAAAATTCGGATTCCATGGCCACACCGATCGCGGCCTCGGCGTCGCCAATACTCGAGCCGCCATTCTGGCCGGTGCCGTTCAGGTTCAAGGCACTCTTCTTGGAACCGGCGAACGCTGCGGCAACGTGAGCCTGACCACTGTCGTCGGCAGCATGCAGCTCAGAGGCGAAGCTGAGTTTGTCGCTCCCGAATCGCTCCCTGGGCTTACTGCCTTGGCGCATTCGGCCTACGCGGCCTTCTCGCTTGACGTGCCGCACGGCGCTCCCATCGTCGGCACCGGCGCTTTTGGCACCTGGGCAGGCATGCACGGCAGCAGCGAACGCAAAAATCCGGGAGCTTACCTCTGGTGCGATCCCGTCCGCGTCGGTGCCATTCCTGTAATTGGGGTAAACGCCCAATCGGGAAGAGCCAACATCGTTCTTCTCTCCGAGGCGCTTGGCGTTTCTCTCAACTCCGCCCAGGCGCAGGCTTTCATGGACGCCAATCCGTCGATGATTGCGGGCGGCGGCTTCACAGCCAGTGAAGTCTCCTTTCGGCTGGCCTGCATGAGAGTGCTTAATACACTGCAAGAGCGCTTCAGCATCAAGAGTTGGAGAGTGATCGACGAATCCGACCAAACCGGGAACCGCTACGTTCAGGCCTCCATGTTGTTGTCTATTGGCGAGGCCACCGTCACTACCACGCGTGCCGAGGGCGCTGGCCCAGTCGATGCGCTCACTAAAGCCATGCGGCGCGAGTTGGAAAAGTGGTATCCGGCCATCGCACAGATGCATCTGGGCCGGTTCAGTGTCACGGCCATCGACGTATCCGCCCAAGACACGGCAGCCCACGTCCGCGTCACGGTCAGCTTCCGCGCCGACGGTCTGGAACCGTGGACCACGGCAGGCGTTAGCAGCGACCTGAACCAGGCGGCTCTGATGGCCATCGTCGATGGCTTCCATTATTGGCTGTTGAGCACTCCTGAATAACCATGCTCCAAGGATTCGGATTGAAGACCGGTCATGTTCTGACTCCCGATCGCTGATCCCTGTTTTCTTACTTCCCGATCAAACTCCGCGCAATCGAGTCCAGCATCCCATTTAGGAAATTGATCGACTCCGGCGCGGAGTAGCGGCGGCCAATCTCCAGGGCCTCATTGATGACGATGGGAAAAGGCGTGCCCTTGAAGCCCAGCATCTCGCCCACGGCCATGCGCATCAGGTTGCGGTCCACGGCCGGCATGCGCTCCAGACGCCAGTGCTGGGAGTTTTTCACGATCAACTCGTCAATCGTTTCCTGGTGTTCAACGGTCACTCGAAACAGGTCCTCGGCAAAGCCGCGTACCTCAGGCTCAACCTCGTCGGCTGCCTTCCAGAAGTTGGCGCGCACCTGGTCGGGGGTCTGCTTACCGATGTCTGCCTGATACAGCATCTGCATGGCCAGTTCGCGCGATTTGCGGCGTCCCGACGTGTGGTGTTGCCCGGTAGTCAAGCAGAGCCGCCTTGCTTGAGCTTGCGGCTGAGGCTCACCATCTCAATGGCAGCCGTTGCGGCCTCAAATCCCTTGTTTCCGGCCTTGATGCCGGCGCGGTTGAGCGCCTGCTCAAGGGTCTCGCAGGTTAGCACGCCAAAGCTGTGGGGAATGCCCGTCTCCTGTTGCGACTGGCCGATGCCGCGGGCCACCTCGTTGTAGATGGTCTCGTAATGGGCGGTTTCTCCGCGCAGCAGGCAGCCAAGTGTCACGATGGCGTCCACTTGGCCACTGTTGGCGACAGTACGCGCGGCGGCGGGTATCTCCCAGGCGCCTGGAACGCGCACCACGTCAACGTCGGCCCGATTGGCGCCGCTACGCAACAGGGCGTCCAGCGCTCCCTCCAGCAGCCGCTCGGTGATGACCGCATTCCAGCGTGCAACCACGATGGCAAACCTCATCCCGAAGGCAATCAGATTGCCCTCGACGGCCACCGGCTTGCCCCGCAGCGGATCGGTCCATGCCCAGAAACTGTATGAGAAACCCCGCTCCGGCTCGACGGTGAAAATGCGCGACTTCCAGTACGTTTCCTCGATGGGCGACAGGCGTGC
>Ga0265316_10007376_pt1 | contig 10362 bp, 12 predicted proteins | sample 4522metaG_FD_202092 | JGI IMG/M metagenome (GOLD analysis project Ga0265316, IMG submission 202092) | Rhizosphere microbial communities from Carex aquatilis grown in University of Washington, Seatle, WA, United States - 4-5-22 metaG | ecosystem: Host-associated > Plants > Roots > Rhizosphere >...
GTGTCGGAGGCGGATTGGGTGGCCAGGGTCTGGAGGCGGTCCAGAATGGTGCCGATGTTGTTCATGCCGCCATCGATGATCTGCAGGGTGCTGATGCCGTCGTTGGCGTTCTGAATGCCCTGGGTCAACTGGGCTTCCTGGGCCCGATACCCGTTGGCCACGGCTAGGCCGGCCGGGTCGTCACCGGAAGAGTTGATACGATAGCCCGAAGTCAGGCGCTGAATCGTGCGGCTCTGGAAGTCCGTGTCGATGCGCAGGTTGTTCTGGGCTATGAGAGAGGTTACGTTGGTCTGGATGGAAAGCATTGTAAATTCCTTTTCTGTTGGGTTCCGGCATCAGTACCGGTCAGGTTCTCCAAAAAACTCGGGTACCTGAAAGCTGCTTCAATGCTTCTCATCGCCCAAAGCACCTTGGGCTTGAATTTGGTTTGGGGAGACCCGCGCCATCAGCCTGGCCAGCGCTCCCGCCAGGTGCGATTCCGCCGCGGCGCGGTTCTGATCCCGCACCAGCTTCACCTCCTTAGCCACCACCGGAACATTGCGAGGGGCCTGGATGCCGATCTTCACCCGCGTCCGCCCGATGTGCGCCAGGTGGATCTCGATGTCGTCCCCAATCAGGATCGATTCCCCGGCGCGCCGCTTCATCATGAGCATGTGAGTCCCTCGCCCTCTGCCGCTATGAGACTGTCCGCCGCCTGCCGCCGCACTAGGCGCAGACGGGAGCCTCGTCCAGGTCGGGAGCCTCGACCAGGTCGATCCGATGCTCGAGCGAGTAGTCGGAACCGGCCTGGATGGCCTGCATTCCGCGCCGGGTGGGTATGTGGATCGCGATGGGCGCCAGCAGATTGGCGGAGATTTCCTTCTCATCGAAGCGCACCAGCGTCAGGCAGGCCAGCTCCGGCCCGATGGAGGGCGCTTCCGCTCCCCGGAATCCCAGCAGCGCGAGGTCGTCGGCGTCCAGCAGAAGGCTATAGTCCGGGTCCACAATGCGCACGTGCAGCGAGAGAAAGCACAGAGTTGGCGTGGCCAGGCTCTGGAGAAACACCATCGGCGCCAGCGCCTGCTGTTCGATGAGAATGAACCGGCGTTCCTGCTCGAAGCCTGGAATGCCAGCCGGAAAGTCGATCACGGAGTCTTCGGTGTAACCGAGTTGCCCCCAGTACTTCGTTTGACATGTGGCCATAAGTTAACGGGTTGCCTCGGCTCTATATTCGGCCGGAGCGGGGGAAAGCTGTAGCGCAGATCGTACAAAACCCTACCGGCCGCCCAAAAAGCGGAATTCGAACACCGGCCCACGACTGTCCGGCGCCACCCGGGCGCTCAAAAGTCCCAGCTCTTGCCGGCGTACTCGACCTCTGGCTCCTCGCCGTATCCGCCCGCCGCAACCGTTGTCGAGTAGGCCCCGGCCGGCTGGACATACCCTTCGGCGCCAACCCTCTGGGAATACACGGCGGCGTCAACTGTCTGGCCGTAAGCTCCCGCACCGGCGGGTTCGGCATTCGCACCCGCCCCTGCCGTCTCGGCCGGCCCTGCCTCGGAGTACGCCCTGGCGTCAACGGGCCGGCCGTACGCGCCGGCCTCAAACGTCTGGCCGTACGCTCCGGCTCCGACCGTCTCGGCGTAGCCTCCGGCCTCAAACGTCTGGCCGTACGCTCCGGCTCCGACCGTCTCGGCGTAGCCTCCGGCCTCAAACGTCTGGCCGTACGCTCCGGCTCCGACCGTCTCGGCGCGCGCACCTCCGCCGAACTCCCGGCTCCACGCGCCGTCAGCCGCCGTCTCGACGGGTTCCGTCTCGGCGTGCGCCCAGGTTGGCGTTGTCTGTACGGCGGCCGCCTCGAGCGGGCCGCACGCCGCCCATGCGTCCAGCAGAGTGGAAAGCAGCCGGGCTACCTCGGCTAAGGGAGCATCGGCCTGCTCCAGGTTGGCCCGCAGGAGCCGCCGCTGCATGTAGTCGTACAACTCTACGAGATTGGCGCCCATGGTCGGATCGACGTCCCGGTTGACCGAGAACGTCAGGTGGGCGATGATCGCGCCGGCCCAGGTGATCTGGGCCGAGCGGGCGGCAATATCGCCCTCGCGCAGGTGCTGGCGAGCCTTCTCCACCGCGTCGATGCCCCCGCGGTAAAGCATCCGCACCAGCTCGACCGGATCGGCCGACAGCACGCCATTCTCGAAGTAGCTCTCTGCTCCGTTGTACATTCTTGCCTCGAACTACTCATCGGTTGCGCTGGGGCCGTCGTGAGGGAACCAGTAGCCGAGGATATGGGACGCCAAACCATTAGAAAGTGACAAGAAAACGGCACAGACCAAAAGATGCCAGGAGTCTCGAAACCGGAGGGAAAACCAGGGTCGGCCGCCCTCAGAGATCGCGCCGCGAGAAGGTGCGGATCGCCAGCGCGAGAGCCGTCGCCAGGTACACCCCGGCATAAACCACCATCCACCCGCTGGGGACCGAGCCGATGCTGAACGGCCCGCGGCCGAAGCTGCCGATCACCGGGCCTTGCAATTCGAAAGCGGCGCGCCGCCAGAGCGATTCGCTGGGCATGACCACGCTCGCGAGAACCCCCAGGTCCATGGCGGTCTGGCTGTGCGCCAGCCAGCCGAACTCCTCCACCCAGCCGCCCAGAAACGCCAGGATGTGCAGCCCGAAGACCGCCACGCCCGTGGCCAGAGTCGAAAGGCTCGCTCCGAAGCGGAAGGTGACCGCCAGCAGCAGCATACACTCCAGCCACATCGCGCCGATGGCTTCGGGTACGTGCGACGGCATATGGCCGCCGATCAGGCGCACCTCCACCAGCATCCCGCCCGCCAGGAACGCCAGGTAGACCGTCAGCATGGCCGCGAAGCCGAGCCATTTTCCGAAGATGACTTCCCAACGCCGGATGGGCTTGGTGACCACGGCCTGAATGACGCCGGAGTTGATCTCGCCGGCAATGGTATCGGCGGAAGTCAGGATCGTGATTACGGCCAGCAGCCAGTTCACCACGTACATGCCCATTGCGAATAGCACGATGACCGCCTGACGCCGGAAGAGCAACTGGCGGGAGGCGGCGGCCGGCAGGCTCTCCAACACCTTGTGCAGGCCGAAGCCGTAGAGCAGGAGATACGCAGAGCCGATGGCCGCTGCCACCGCGAGCAACCGGCGGCGCGCCGCCTCGCGGCAGGTGAGCCCGGCAATCACCGCGACGCCTGTCATAGGCCCGCCTCCGTTCCCACAATGCGCAGGAACATCTCCTCGAGCGAGGCCTGCCGCGAGTGGAGCGAATAGACGCGGGCGCCGCTCGCGACCAGGTATGCGACCACCTCGGGCACGGACTCCTCGGCGCGGACTTCGAGCATAAGAGAATCGCCGTCCAGGCGGACCGAGCCGGCCCATTGTTCCAGACCTGCCAGCGCCTCGGGCCGCAGGTCCCTGACGCGGGCTTCGATCGAGCGCTCCTCGACTCCCAGCTTCTTCAGGTCGCAGGTTTCGAGCACCTCGCCGTGCTTGATGAAGGCGACGCGGTCGCAGGTGACCTCGACCTCCGAGAGCAGATGCGAATTCAGGAACACGGCGGCGCCGCGGTAGCGCTCGGCGCGGATGATGTCGCGCACCAGCAGGCGGCCGGCGGGATCGAGGCCGCTGGTGGGCTCGTCGAGAAAGATCAAATCCGGCTGGTTCAGCAGTGCCTGCGCCAGGCCGATGCGCTGCAGCATTCCCTTGGAGTAGTCGCGCAGGCGCTTGCGGCCATGGCCGGCCAGTCCTGTCAGCGCCAGCAGTTCCGCAACGCGCCGGCGGCGGCGGGCGGCGGGAATCTGGTAGAGGCGGCCGTGGAAGTCGAGAAACTCCTCGCCGGTCAGCCAGTCGTGAAAGCGAAAATGCTCGGGGAGAAAACCAACACGCGCCCGCACGCCGGTATCGCCGAGCGGGCGGCCGAGCAGAAGCGCCTGGCCCGCGGTAGGAGCCACCAGACCCAGCAGCATCTTGACCGAAGTGCTTTTCCCTGCGCCGTTCGGGCCGAGAAATCCGAAGACCTCTCCGCGGCCGACTTCGAGGGTCAGACCGCGAACCGCAACTTTGCTGCCGAAGGTCTTTCGCAGATCCGCGGTCTCTATGGCGCTGTCAGGCATGAACGCGTTTCCGTGGCGCAGGCTTCAACCTGCCGTGTCGGCACTCCTGGCGACACTCATCTGTGTCCTATCGTAGCGAGGCGGCCAGCGGCTCGGCCAGCGCGGGATTTCCGAAGCCGCCCACCGAGTACATCACCCCGTTGTGGACCCAGACCAGCCCGTAAGCCGGCGGAAGCTTTGTCACGCGGTTGCGCGAACCCTCCCCCACGCGTGCCACCACCTGGCGGTCGGCGAGGCCCGTGATCATGAGCCCCTGTACGCCATCCACGGCGACAGTCTCGAAGCTCGCGGCGTTGCGGGGAATCGGAATCGCTAGGGTCGAGGTCCAATCGACAGTCTGGCTGAACAGGTGCGCCTGCTCGGCGGTCATGCCGGCAAGCTGCAGGCCGAACTCCGCCACCCCGCTCAGATCGAGCTGCGGTGTGGTCACGACGGTCGGAACGGGAACCTGGGAGACGACAACGCAGTCGTCATAGGGCCCATGGGTTGGCTGGCGCAGATCCTCTACAGGGCAGTTGCCGTAGCGGGCCACCACGCTCGCCGGGACATCGACGGCGACCTGCGCGCCGTTCAGATCGGCAGGGAACTGGAGGTCGGTGCGTCCGGCGACCGAGAGCAGGGTGTCGAGCCGCTGCTGGCTCGCGGTGAACTGGAAAGCACCCTCGGTGTTGACGGTAATCTGCGGGGTGTCCGTGCGCAGTTCCGGCAGCCGCACGGTCATGGATGCCAGTTTGGCGGCTTCGTCACGGTCCGCCACCGCCAGGCGCCGGCTCTCCTTGGTCTTCACGACGGCATCGGCCAGCAACTGCTGGAGCATCTCGGCCTTGCCCTCGGCGATGAACTCGCGCTCCATGGGGACGGCGACAACCGTCTTGATCCGGAGCATGCCGAGCAGCTTCTGCGCGACGGCGCGGCCGGGCGGGGAAATGAGCAGCACGACGGCGACCGCGACCGCGGCAATGGCGCCCCAGGCGGGCGTCAGCCGCGGAATCCAGAACGGCCTCGGGGCCCGGTCGACGGTGAGGCGGGGCTTCAGGTGCGCCAGGGCGAGATGCGCGTCGGCAGGCTCGCCCGCAGGCGACAGTTCGGAGAGAAGCGCGCCGGTCCGCGCGGCCCGCCCGGCGATTTCGGCGGCGCGCTGGCGGCACTCCGCGCAGGTTTCGAGGTGAGCCTCCACCTGTGCGAGATCGGTCTGGTTCAGCTCTCCATCCAGCTTCGCACGCAGGTTTCCGTCAGAAATGCACATTGGGTTCTCCTCCGATTCGCCGATACGCTTTCTCGAACGCCGCCTCGGCGCGGGCCAGCGACTGCCCGACCGAGGTGGATTTGACGCCCATCGCTTCCGCCACTTCCTTATAAGACAGCCCGCCGGCCCTGAGCGTCAGGATCTGGGCCTGGGCCGGTTTGAGGGTGGCCAGCGCAGATCGCACGTTCCTCGCCCTCTCCCGGCGCAGCACATCTTCGAGCGGGCCGGACAGCGCCGATGCTTCCGCCAGCCGCTCGCCGGCTTCGGGATCGTGCTCGCGGCGCCGGTTCGAGGCGCGCAGGGCGTCGATGCCCAGGCGACTCGCCGTCCGGTACAGCCATCCGCCCAGATTCTGGTAGCGCTCCGGCGCCGAAGGCTGCTGGTAGAGCTTGAGGAAGGCGTCGCTGGCGATCTCCTCGGCTTGCGCGCGGTCGCCCAGGACGCGCTGGACCACGGCCACAAGTCGCGCGTAGTGTTCGAAAAAGACGGCCTCGAAGGCCGCCGCCGACCACCCCGCCCGCTCGCCGCCCAGCGCGCTCATTCCCGGCCGCATCGTCGCCTCACCAGCGTACTCCATCATGGCTCTCCGTTCCCGGTCTCTGCACTTAGAACGAGCGGGGCGGGGAGTTTGTGACAGCTTGCGCAGCTGTCAGCCATCAGCTTTCAGCTATCAGCCACGGCGGTCACCAGAGAGAACGTTGCCCGACCCATTGCGTGATAGAGTTGCGAAAGAGGCGACCACGGCATGAAGCGAACAATTCAGGTACGGATTTTCCGCGGCGAGCTGCAGTATGTTGCGGAGTGCCTGGACCTGCCTGTTGTGACCGAGGCGCCGACGCTTGATGAGTTGGCTGCAAACATCCGCGAAGCCATCTCCCTGCACTTGGAAGGGGAAGATCTGGCAGAGCTTGGTTTTGCGGAGGATCCAACGATTCTGGCCACTATGGAGCTGCAGGCTGCTGCCTGATGCCCAAACTGCGAACGCTTTCGGGTTCGGAGTTGCTCGCGATCTTCAACCACTTCGGATTCCGTCCGTTCTCCCAGCGGGGCAGCCACCTCAAACTTCGTCGCATAACGGCCGCGGGCGAACGGTAGACGCTCACGATCGCCCTCCACGACGCCGTGGACCGCGGCACGATCCACGCGATTATCGCCAGGCGCTGCGCTTCATTTCAGAGGCTGATCTGCGGCCCTATTTCTACACCGATTGAGACAGGGCCTACTTCCCCTGCCCGGTCTTCAAGCCCGCGAAGTACCCCTGCAACGCTTCAAGCTGCGCCGTGCGCAGGTGGGCCTTCGCCTCGACCGTGTCGCCGATGAAATCGCCTGGAGCGCGGATATCTTCGTTTGCGGCGCGCCAAGACTGGGCTGGCCGGAGTTCTGGAAACGGTTCAAGTATTATGGCTAGCCGTTTGTGGCGCAGCCTGTGATATGCTGCCACCCGATGGACGGCCTCGGCAACGATTCCCTGGTTCTGAGCCGCCCGGCATGCCACACCTTCGCGCAGGTGTCCGCCGGCGATCGCGAACGGCGTGATCTGGCTGATCTCCCACGGTGGCGGAAGTGGAGTCATGAGGAGCGCGGATGGCCATCTCGAACTCCAACTGCCTGCCGGTTGGAGATCGCCCGGCAGCACCTTCTCGCGACAGAACTACGCGCTGGGCCCTTCCGGCGAAGAGTGGGCCACCGTCAAGTCATCCAACAAGCAGGATTACAGAGATCTCCGCAGCTATGACGCAGGCTGGCAGCGGCTGATGCACGACTGGCTCGGCAGCGCGCCATCGACCAGCTCGGAACGCGTCCTGGTAGGCGGACACCCGGGGCCCCGCTGGGAGATTGTGGGCACATCGCCAGACGGAGTGAGAGTGGGCTACGTGATGACGTCCGTCGAGACCGAGACCAGGTTCGGCGAGGTGTTTGCCTGGACCACCCGGTCGCATTTCCCGGAGCGCAAGGGCGCCCTCGCTGACATTGCGAACAGGCTCCGCGAGCCCGCCGCCAGCCGGTAACGGGCCACAGGCTTCGACGACCCGCGAAAACCTCGAGCGCGCGAATCATCCGTGCGAGCGGCGCTCGATCCCCCGGCGCAGGCGTTGGAGGCGTTGGCTGATAGCTGACAGCTGATAGCTGACAGCTGCGAAGCACCGCCGATAGCTGTATACTAACCAGCCATGTCGATCCTGACCGGCTGCCTGATCGGAATCGCCGCCTGGGTCATCGTGCGCTTCTTCCTCATGGGCGTGTACACGGTGGACCAGAACGAACGGGCGCTCATAACGGCGTTCGGGCGCGCGGAGCGCGTGCCTGGCGGTAAAACCACCCTCGACCTTCCTCTCGCCGAGCAACTGCTGCCCGAGGAGAGGCCTCGCTACTGCTACCCGCAGGTCCGCGTGATCGGACCGGGCGGACCGTATTTCAAGATGCCTTGGGAGAAGGTCTACAAAGTCTCTGTCGCCACCGAGACCATGAACATGGCGGTCGATCTGGAAACGCCGCAGGCCAACTCCGGCGGCACGATTCTGGAAGCGGTCACCAAGGACCAGCTCAACACCGGCCTGACCGGGCAGATCCGCTACTCGGTCGCCGAAAGCAATCTGTACGCGTTTCTGTTCGGCATCAAGCGGCCCGTGGTTCACGTGATGGGATACTTCGTCTCCGTGCTGCGGCAGAGGATCGCGAACTTCGAAGCGAAGCCCGTGCCCGCAACGGCAGCCGCACCGGCCGGCGCCGCACCGACGCTTCTCGGCGCGGACGCGGCCGGCGTCTCCATCAACGATCTGCGCAAGAACCTGCGCGACCTGAACGACTACATGGATTCCGAGTGCCGCGCGACGGCGGCGCGCTACGGCGTGACTCTCGACGCATCGCTCATCACCGGCATCGATCCGCCGCCCGAGGTGGAATCGGCACTGGCGGCCATCAACACCGCGCACAACCAGGTTTCGAGCGACATCAGCCTGGCGCAGGCCGCCGCCGACCAGAAGATCGTGCAGTCGCGCCGCGCCGTGGAGATCGAGACGCTCAAGGCGCAGGCCGAGGTCGCGCCGCTGCGGAAGATGTCCGAGGAGTTGGCGGGCCTCAAACAACACGGGCCCGGCGCGCTCGGCACCTATGTGCGGAACGTGAGGCTGGCTCTTTATGCCAAGGCCCAGCAGGTGTTTCTGGAGGTGAAACAATGAACTCCTTCGCAACCGATTGGTTGATCGCAGTAGCGATCGCGTTCGTGGCGCCTTTCCTCCTGGAGCCTCTTCTCCTGGGACTGATGCGCCTCTTCGGCCTCTACACCACGGTGCAGGAGCGCACCTGCAAGGTCTACGTGTTGTTCGGGCAGGTGATCGGAATTCTTACCGAACCGGGGCTGCACTTCCTGCCGCAGAACCTCGGGTCGGCGGCGTTCATCGTCAACTTCCTCGGCAACTGCTACACGCTGGATCTGCGGCTCGACCAGGAGTACCTGCGCAGCGAGCCGGTCAACTCGGAAGAAGGCGCTCCCATGGGCATCGGCATCTGGTATGAGATGCAGGTGAGCGATGCGGTGGCGTTTCTGTTCAAGAACGCCGATCCGCGCGGGTCGCTGCGCGCCAACGTGCGGAACGCCGCCGTGCGTTGCTTGAGCAACATGCCGCTGGCGGAAATGCTCGAGACGCGCCACAAGATGAGCCAGACCGTCCGCGCGGAAGTCTCCGAGAAATCGCAGGCCTGGGGGTATACGCTGGGCTCGGTCTACATCCGCAAGGTGCATTTCCGCGACTCCGGGATGATCAAACAAATCGAGGAGAAGGTGGTGAACCGCCTGCGCCAGGTGACGTCGGCCATCAAGCAGGACGGCGCCAACCAGGTGAGCATCATCACCAGCTCGGCGGAGCGGGAGGCGGCGGTGGAGTTCGCCAAGGCGGCCGGGATCCGTCCCAACATGATCGGCACGGCGCTGGCCGACATCGCTGCCGACCCGGACGTGGCGGGCGCGCTGTTCGATATTCTGGAGAGCCAGAAGCTGCTTGAGAGCGATGCGCAACTGACGCTGCTGCCGCAAGGGTCGGGTGGTCTTCTCCTTGATCTGCTGGCTGCGAAAGCACAGCCGGCCCCTGTTCTGGCCAACAAGTGAAGATTGCGGGCCACGAATGAACACGGATGAACACGGATGGGAAAGGATGTTTTATTCTTGTGCATTCGTGTTCATTCGTGGCCAAGTTTGTGTTCTATGAAGATCCTCGAACGCTATTTCGAATTTCAGGAACTCGGCACCAATTGGCGGACCGAAATTCTCGCCGGGCTGACCACGTTCCTGACCATGGCCTATATCATCTTCGTCAACCCGGCCATGCTCCACGACGCGGGGATGCCGCTGGCGGCGGTGACGGCGGCCACCTGCGTCTCGGCCGCGTTCGCCAGCCTGCTGATGGGCTTCTTCGCGCGGTACCCCATCGCGCTCGCTCCCGGGATGGGCATCAACGCCTATTTCGCATTTACCGTTGTAAAGGGCATGGGCATCCCGTGGCAGACGGCGCTGGGCGCGGTGTTCCTCTCCGGCGTGGCGTTCCTGCTGCTGACGGCGTTCGGCATCCGGCAGTTGATCGTCGCCGCGATTCCGCATGAACTCTACGCCGCGGTCGCCGCAGGCATCGGCCTGTTCATCGCGCTGATCGGCTTCCGCAGCTCGGGCATCATCGCCGCGAACCCGCAAACCACCATGACGCTGGGCCATCTGAGGGAGCCCGATGCCCTGCTGGCGCTCTTCGGCCTGGCGCTGACCGGCGGCCTGATGGCACGCGGAGTCAAAGCGGCGATGCTGATCGGCATCCTGGGAACCACCGCCGTGGGCGCCGCGTTCGGGATGGTGCACTGGCATCCGCAGACGCTCCACTGGTCCGACCTCAGCGCCACGGCGTTCCAGCTCGACGTGCGCGCCGCGCTCCGGTTGGGGTTCCTGGAAGTGGTGTTCGTATTTCTCTTCGTGGATCTGTTCGACAACATCGGCACGCTGATCGGGGTGACCAAGAAAGCCGG
>Ga0265316_10007378_pt1 | contig 10361 bp, 8 predicted proteins | sample 4522metaG_FD_202092 | JGI IMG/M metagenome (GOLD analysis project Ga0265316, IMG submission 202092) | Rhizosphere microbial communities from Carex aquatilis grown in University of Washington, Seatle, WA, United States - 4-5-22 metaG | ecosystem: Host-associated > Plants > Roots > Rhizosphere >...
GCACGACCGTCAGTGCGTATTCGCGGCGACCAGGGGCAGCAGCGAGGACGAGGACGCCGTTTTCGACGATCACCGAGAGCTTCACGCCTTCACCGGTCTCAGCCGCGACGCGCTCCAGGAACGGCTGGCCATAGGCCACGAGGTCGACCTCGTGCAGGTTTGTGGCAACGTGCGAGGCCATGCGCAGCAGCCGCCCACCGAGATGGTAGCCGCCCTCGTCGTCGCGGCGGACGACATTGTGGGCGTGGAGGGTATTGAGGATCCGGTAGACGCTGGTGCGCGGAAGTTCGAGGCGGGTCGAGAGCTCGCGGATGGTCAGTCCATCGGCGTGCCGTTCCAGCGCGCCCAGCACGTCCATCATGCGGTCGATGACGGGGATGGTATGCTTGAGAGCTGCGGCGCCGACTTCGGGCATCCTTCGCCTCGCTGGTTGACACTCGAACGGGCGACGCCGATAGCATACGAATTTGAACTCATCCAGTTCAAATACGGATTGGTCGGGAGGCAAGAATGAAGATCACGGCCCAGAAAATCTTCACGGCCAATGTCAGCCGCACGAACTTCGTGTTCGTCAAGCTCTACACCGATGACGGCATTTCGGGGGTTGGCGAAGCGACGCTCGAGTGGAAAACGCTGACCATCGTGGCGGCCCTCGAGGAACTGGAGCGCGTGCTTGTCGGCCGCGATCCGTTCGCGGTCGACGCCATCATCGAGCAGTTGCACCGCGATTCCTACTGGCGGAGTGGAGCGGTGTTCCGCACGGCGATCGGTGCCGTCGAGGCGGCGTTGCTCGACATCAAGGGCAAGGCGCTGGGCGTGCCGGTATTCGAGCTGCTTGGCGGCAAGTACCGTGATCGCGTCAAGTGCTATGCCAACCACTGGTTTCAGCGCGCCACCACGCCCGACGACTATGCGCGGAACGCCAAGCACGCGGTGGAGGTGATGGGCTACAAGGCGCTCAAATGGGATCCGTTCGAAGACGCAAATCTCGAGATGGACCGCGCCGTGTTCAATCGCTCGATCGACGCCGTTGCCGCGGTGCGAGATGCCGTCGGGCCCGATGTCGACCTTATGCTCGACGTCCATGGCCGGTTCAACGTGCCCACCGCGATCGCGATGTGCAAGGCGATGGCGCCGTTCGATCTGGCATGGATCGAAGAGCCGGTGCCGCCGGAGGCGATCGATGCGCTTGCCGACGTGCGCGCTCACTCGCCGGTTCCGATCGCTGCGGGCGAGCGTGGTTACGAGCCGAAATGGTTCCTCGAGGCGTTCGAGAAGAAGGCGATCGACATTGCGCAGCCGGACGTCTCGCATGCCGGCGGTCTCGCCGAGACCAAGCGCATCGCGCACCTTGCCCACTGGCACATGATTCCGGTGGCGCCGCACAATCCGGTCGGGCCGGTGATGAATGCCATGACGCTCCACACGGCGGTCGCCATCCCCAACTTCATGGTGTTCGAGACGGTGAGTGTCGATGTGCCCTGGCGCAAGGAACTGGTCAGGGAATCGCTGGTGTTTGAGGGCGGAGCCATCCTCGCGCCGACCGAGCCGGGGCTCGGGGTCGAACTCAACGAAGAGGCGTTTGGAAAATACCCCTACCAGCCTTTCGATGTGCCGCTGTTCGACGGCTCGATCAATGTCCACGGCGTGGCCGAGGGTGACGCCGTGATGAGCAACCGAAAGGCCTCGCGTTGATTGACAGGGCGGGGGTCCTGTCGCACTGTTACGTATCGAATTGCTCCAGTTCACCAATGAACTGATGGCGCCGGCCTAGCGCGGCGACCTGGGCGAGGCGGCAGCGACCGCAGCAAAGGGAGGATCATATGCGCCTGAAATCCACAGTCTCAGTATTGACGCTCGTCTCAGCGCTAACATTCGTGACGGCCGCCTACGCCGGCGACGTCGTCTGGTGGACGCCGAACTGGAGCCAGGCGCGCGCGCAGAAGCTGGCCGACGACTTTCATGCGGCCAATCCCGATATCAACATCAAGCTGCAGATCACGACCAGCAACGGGCTGCCGCAGCAGGTGATGACGGCGCTGCAATCCGGATCGGGCCCCGACATCATCGAGGTCCAGCACGGCTGGGTGGCCGGCTATGCCCAGAACGATCTGGTGCTGCCGCTCGACGACACCATCCAGGACAAGGACGATTATAACAAGGCCGTGATCGCCGAGGACACCTACAACGGCCAGCTCTATGCGATCCCCTATCGCATCGAATGCACGGCGCTGATCTACAATCTGGACGACTACACCAAGGCCGGCCTCGACCCGAACAATCCGCCCCAGACGTGGGACGACTGGGTGGCGGCCTCCAAGAAGATGACGGCCGACGGCGTCTACGGCATGGCCATCACCGGCGGCGGCGAATTCGGCAACACCATCACCCGCGCCTTGCCGCTGATCTGGATGAACGGTGGCGACATCATCTCGGCCGACGGCAAGAAGGCGGTGATCAACTCGCCCGAAGCGGTTGCTGCGATCAAGTTCTACACCGACTTCTACACGAACAAGATTTCACCGGACTCGACGCTGCAGAACGACGGCGTGGCCGATCGGCAATTGTTCATCGCCGGCAAGGTCGCGAGCTATCTGACCGGCCAGTATGACATTGCCCCGATTGCCCAGGGGGCGCCCAACCTCAAGATCGGCGCATTCATGACGCCGCATCCGGCGGGCAAGCAGACCGCCGGCATCCTCAATGGCTGGAGCTACGTGATCCCCAAGGACGCGCAGAACCCGACGGACGCCAAGAAGTTCCTGCAGTTCCTCAATACCAAGGACAACATGGGCTTCTTCACGGACACGTTCCCGGCTCGCATCTCGGCGCTTACGCTGCCGCGCTTCCAGGATCCGTTGCTGAAGCCCTTTGCCGGCATGCTGCAGTATGGGCGGCCCACGCCGATCACGCCGCACTGGGTGCAGATCAGCCAGGCCATGTTCAACGGCATCCAGCGCGTGCTCGCCGGCCAGCAGGACCCGCAGGCGGCGATGGACCAGGCCAACCAGGAAATCCAGGCGCTGCTTGACCAGGGCTGAGATCACAGGGCTTCCGCGACTCTTGCGGAAGCCCGCTCACAAGGTGTCATCCCGGCGAAAACTGGGAGCCATTTCTCCTCTCGTGTGCGTGGCTAGTTGGGTCCCAGCTTTCGCCGGGACGACGTCGCGGATTGAGGAACGCTCCTGCGATGCCACCACGCAGGATGAGGGGGCGAGATGAAGGGTCGCGTCGGCTTTCTCTTCGTCTTGCCTGCGATCCTGGTGCTTCTGGCGCTGATCGCCTACCCGATCGTCTATACCGTCTACCTTTCGGCGGTGGACGCGCACGGCAATTTCACCGGCAAGAATTACGTCAACGTGCTCGCGCCCTATGTGACGCGGCAGGCATTCTTCAACCTGATCTATTATGTGGGCGGCTCGATCGTGTTCCAGGTGATCCTCGGAACGCTGACGGCGATCCTGCTCAACCTCGAGTTCTGGGGGCGCTCGGCGGTTCGCTCCATCGCGCTGATCCCGTGGGTCGTGCCGGGGATCGTTGCGGCGACGACGTGGGCCTGGATGTTCCACACCGAGTTCGGGATCATCAACTACATGCTGGCCGGCGCGCACGTCATTCCCGCCCCGATCGGGTGGCTGACCAATCCGGCGACGGTGATGCCGACCCTCATCGCCATCAATGTGTGGAAGCTCTTCCCGTTCGTTGCGATCATGGTGCTCGCCGGGCTGCAGGCGATCCCCGCCGATCTCTACGAGGCCGCCAAGGTCGATGGAGCGTCGTTCTGGGCGGAGGTCTGGCACGTGACGCTGCCGCAGGTGCGGCCGGTGCTTGTCGCGGTAACGCTGCTGCTCGTCATCTGGGGGCTCAACGGCATCACGCTGATCTACGCGATCACGCAGGGCGGGCCGGCCGACCTCAGCCTGATCACGCCGATCCAGATCTACCAGTTGGCGTTCGTCAGCTTCCAGTTCAACGGCGCAGCGGCGCTGTCGGTGCTGTTCTTCATCGTCGCCGCGATCATCGTCGCCGTCTACATCCGGGTCATTCCGTCGAACCTGGGGGCCGCGCGATGAGCGGCGCCGGCTCGTCGATGCGCCGCCGACCCGAAGCAGCGGTGCTGATCCTCATTCTGTCGGTAGTGCTTGTTGTCGTCTGCCTGTTCCCGTTTGCGTGGATGGCGCTGAGCTCGATCAAGAAGCTGCCGGAACTGTTCACCGTGCCGCCGCACTGGCTGCCCAACGAGCCGACGCTCGCCAATTACTGGACGGTGCTGTTCAACTCCAATATCCCACGCTACTTCCTCAACAGCTGCATCATCGCTGGCGGCGCGACCGGCGTCGCGCTGATCCTTGCGGTGTTTGCGGCTTACGGGTTCGCGCGCTTCGAGTTTCGCGGCAAGCCTTACCTGCAGACCTTCGTGCTGGTCGGGCAGTTGCTGCCGACCGCGGCGATCATCGTGCCGCTGTTCATCACCCTCAGGACCTTCCATCTGGTCAACACCTATTGGGGCCTGATCCTCGTCTACACGATCATCACGCTGCCGCTGAGCGTGTGGATGCTGTCGAGCTATATGCGCAGCATTCCCGCCGAGCTCGAGGAGGCTGCGACCATCGACGGGGCCAGCCGGCTCGGGGTGCTGTTCCGCATCACGCTGCCGCTGGCGCTGCCCGGTGTCGTCGCGGTGGTCGTCTATTCGTTCGTCACCTGCTGGAACGAATTTGTCTTCGCGCTGGTGTTTGCGCAGGACCAGTCGGTCAAGACGCTGCCGATCGGGCTCTCCGAGTTCTCGACCGAGTTCAACACCGACTGGGGCGGCGTGATGGCCGCCTCAATGGTGATGACGGTGCCGGTGGTGCTGTTGTTTCTGGCGTTCCAGCGGCTGTTCGTCGGCGGCCTCACGGCCGGCGCGACCAAGGGGTAGGGGGCGGGGACCATGCAGTATTTCAGCGAGGTCCCGCCAAGGCTCGCGCCGGCGAGGGGGAGGCGTTCAGTCGAAGAAGCCGGCGTCCTCTTCCCGCAGATATTTGCGGGCGGCGTCGGCATTGATGTCGAGCCCGAGCCCCGGCCGCTCGAACACATCGATCATGCTGTCGGTGACGATCGGGCCATCGGGCAGGCCCTCGATGATATCCGGCCACCAAGGCTCGGACGCGACGGGGTATTCAAACGCGACATAATTGGCGGGCAGAGTGGCGCAGACATTGACCAGGGCGCCGAGGCCGAGGAGGCCGTTCGCTGTGCCGTGCGGCGCCATCAGGATCGAATGCATGTGGGCGTGTTCCGCGACCCATTTGAGCTCGGCGATGCCGCCGATATCGGCGGGGTCCGGACCGAGTACGCGCACCGCCTGGGTCTCGATCAGCTCCTTGAAATTGTGCCGGTTGTAGATCTGCTCGCCGGTGTGGATCGGGGTCGAGGTCGACTGCGTGAGCTCGCGATAGGCCTGCGGATTGACCCACGGCACGTAGTCGCCGGTGAGCATATCCTCGAGCCAGGTGATGTTGTAATTCTCGACGGCGCGGGCGAATTTGATGGCGTCGGGGAGCATCCATCCGGGCCCGCAATCGAGGGCCAGAGAGACCTTATCACCGAGAACTTCTTTCATCGCGGCGACGCAGTCGAGCATGTAGTTGAAGCCGCGCTCGCTGATCAGCCCCTGGTCCATCGCGCCGTGATAGGTGGGAGGCTGGGTGAGGCCGTAGTGGAAGCTGGGGAAGCTGTTCTTCATCGAGGAGTGAAAGCTGATCCCCTGCTTGACCATGAAGAATTTCTCAGGCCGCTCGGCCATCCATTTGACGTCGGCGGCAAAATCTTCGGGGCGGTCACCGGCGCGCTGCCGGCGGACCATGCCGTTATAGACGCGCACCTTGTCGCGGACCTTGCCACCGAGCAGCTTGTAGACCGGCACACCCGCCGCCTTTCCCGCGATATCCCACAGCGCATGCTCAATGACGCTGACGGCCGCGCCGTAAGGCTTGAAGCTGCCGCGCTGGCGGATCTTGAGCATCACGCGCTCGACATCGGTCGGATCCTCTCCGATGAGGGCCTCGCGGAAATGCAGCACCCAGGGCTTGATGTACTGCTTGGTGAACTCGACTTCGCCGATGCCGTGAATGCCCGCATCGGTCACGATGCGGACGATGGGATGCCGGCCGATAAGAGCACAGCGAAGGTCGGTGATTTCCATTTTGTACCCGCTCGCGAGCCCGAGAAACTGTGGCTCGATCTCGTCGATTTGACACCGGAGCGGCGGCTCTGTGAAGGGCATTATCGACCCCTACGACATCACGCCTCACCGAAGCGGCACGTCTCGCATGATGAGACGCTCCGCCTAACGCCCTCGAACCAGAGATTGCACACATGATCGACATTCCCAGCATCAAGCGGCCCTCGGCCGACCTCATCGCCCGCGTCAAGGCCGTGGGCGCCGCGACGGCCAGTGCATCGCTGTTCCAGCTGGGCATTCGCGGTGCGCACATGCAGGGTCCGACCTCATGGAATCGCGGCAAGACCATCTGCGGGCCGGCGCTGACGCTGCAGTTTATGCCCAAGCGCGAGGACCTCTACGGCGAGGGCGAATACGCCGATGTCGAAAAGCAGTTGCACCGGCACGTGCTGTACCAAGTGCAGGCCGGCGACGTGGTGGTGGTCGATGCGCGCGGCGACATGGTGTCTGGTGTGTTCGGAGACATGATGACCACCTATTTCCGGGGCCGTGGGGGCGCCGGCATGGTGATTGACGGTTGCATCCGCGACTGGGTCAACGTGCAAAAACTCGACGTGCCGATGTGGATCCGTGGGGTCACGCCGAACTTTCACACGCAAACCAACCTGATGCCGTTCGCGGTGAACACGCCGATCGCCTGCGGTAGCGTCACCGTGATCCCCGGCGACATCATCCTCGCCGACGACGATGGCGCGATCTGCGTGCCGGTGGCGCTCGCCGAGCAGATGATCGAACAGGCGTCAAAGCACCACGAGTGGGAGGACTTTTCCCGCATCAAGCTGATGCAGGGCGAGTCGCTGCAGCGCTACTACCCGCTTCATCCCGATGCCGAGCCCGAATATCGCGAATGGCGCAAGACCCACCCAAAGACCTGAGCCCCACATGAAGATCAGCGCCATCAAGCCGTATCCCGCCTGGATCGGCCATCGCAACCAGCTGCTCGTCAAGGTCGAGACCGACGGGGGCATTTATGGCTGGGGCGAAAGTGGCCTCTCGGGCCGCGAGAAGGCGGTGGTCGGCGCCATCGAGCACTACCGCGAGTTCCTGATCGGGCGCGATCCGATGACGATCGGCGCCATCTGGCAGGAGATGTATCGCAGCCAGTATTTCGAGGGCGGGCGCGTGCTGCAGGCGGCGATCTCGGCGATCGACATCGCGCTGCACGACATCAAGGGCAAGGCCCTGAACGTGCCGGTCTATCAGCTGCTGGGCGGCAAGCAGCGCGACCGCATTCCGACCTTTGCCTCGACCTCGGTAGCGCCAGGCCCTGAAATGATCGAGCAGGCCCAGGACCTGGTGGCGCGCGGCTGGACCGCCGTTCGGTGTTTTCCGCAGGGGGACACGGACGGCATCATGGAGCCGCGCGAGTCGATCGCGGCGACCGTGCCGTGGATGATCAAGGCGCGGGAAGCGCTGGGCGCGGCGATCGTGCTCGGCATCGACTACCACCACCGGTTGAGCGTCGCGGAAACCGCGAGCTTCTGTCAGAAAATGCCGTCGGGTACGCTGGATTTCATCGAAGAGCCGATCCGTGACGAGACGCCGGAAGCCTACGAGTCGCTGCGCACGCTGACGGATATCCCGTTTGCGATCGGCGAGGAGTTCGCGAGCAAGTGGCAGTTCCTGCCCTACATCGAGCGCGGCATCCACCAGTTCAACCGTATCGACATCTGCAATGTCGGCGGCCTCACCGAGGCGATGAAGGTCGCCGGCTGGAGCGAGGCGCACTATGTCGACATGATGCCGCACAATCCGCTGGGGCCGATCTGCACCGCGGCGACCATCCACTTCTCGGCGGCGGTCGCCAATTTCTTCGCGCTCGAGACGCGCGCCACGCCTGCGGAGAATTATATGGGCGCGGGCAAAAGCCCGTTGTTCGTCACGCAGCCCGACCTCGACGGCGCGACCTACCCGGTGACCGACGCGCCGGGGCTCGGCGTCGAGGTCGACGAAGAGGGGATCAAGGCGCAGACGTTCAAGTTCTGGGAAGCCCCGCACTGGAAACGCCGCGACGGCTCGGTGACCAATTGGTAGATCTGCCGCTGGGGCCCGCCAGCTCCGCCTCGATCGAGGTCGTCGATCCGGAGTTCGCGGCCTGCATAGATGGCTCCGCCGTGGTCGAGCGCCTCTGGACCGGCGGGCGCTGGACCGAAGGGCCCGTCTGGCTGCCGGTCGAGGGCATCCTCGTCTGGTCCGACATCCCCGGCAATCGCATGCTGCGCTGGCGCGAAGCGGATGGGGACATCGCGTTGTTCCGCTCTCCGACCGGGAGCGCCAATGGCAACACCCGCGACCGCCAGGGGCGGCTCGTCACCTGCGAGCAGGACCAGCGGCGCATCACGCGGACCGAGCGCGACGGACGCATCACGATCATCGCCGACCGTATCAACGGCAAGCGCTTCACCTCGCCTAACGATGTGGTGGTAAAGTCGGACGGCTCGGTCTGGTTCACCGGTCCCGCCTATGGCAGTGGCGGTCCCCTCTACGAGGGCAAGGTCGAGCTCGATGGCTGCCACGTCTATCGCGCCGATCCGGCAACGGGCGAGGTGCGGCAAATGACGGCCGACATGGTGATGCCCAACGGTCTCGCATTCTCGCTCGACGAGAAGCTGCTCTATGTGGTCGACACCGGGAGCACGCATCATCCTGACGGCCCCAACCACATCCGCGTCTTTGCCGTCGGGGCCGATGACTCGCTCACAGCGCGGGGCACCTTCGTCAGCGACAAGGGCAAGGCACTCGATGGGTTGCGGCTCGACCGCGACGGCCGCATCTGGGCTGGCGCGGGCGAGGGCGTGCGCTGCTACCGGGCCGATGGCACGCTGCTCGGCCGCATCCGTCTGCCCGAGCGCGTCGCCAACCTCGAATTCGCCGGCGCCGACCGGTCGCGGCTGTTCATGTGCGGCACGACGTCGGTCTATTGCGTCTCCACCGGAACCGCCGGCGGCGCGTGACGATCAGCGGCGCCCTGGATCAGCCACCTCAAGTCGACATCCCCAAACGACGCAAGCTCTCGCACGCGCCAAGTGGTGGCAAAGACCGCTCCTGACGCAAAGCGGACCTGAAGTCGTCTAGAGGGTCCGCAGCGTTGCAACCTTGCCAGCTCTTTCGAGCTGCTCACCCATGGCGGCAGCAATGTTCGCGCCGATTGTGTCTGCAGCTTTGCGCAATGGATCAGTATCAAGGTGGGCGTAGCGAGCCGTAGCCTGGGGCTGGGTATGGCCCCCAGGAGCTTGCCGATGATTGGCAGCCCCATCCCGCCACCGGCACCGATCGCCGCAAAGTTGCGGCGCAGATCGTGTAAGCGAACGCCGTCGAACCCGGCGTGGCGGGAGATGAGAGCCCAAAGCCGCTTCAAGTCCGCATATGGCCGTTCTTCGGCAGTGCGAGCGCAGTCCCCTGCGATGACGTAAGCGCCGATGCGAGTGAGCCCGGTCAACACCGCCAGCGAGGGCGTGTTCAATAAAATGGTGTTCTTGCCGGTCTTGGACTCTGGCAGATGTTTGCGATCGACTTTGATCCCGTCGCTGTGTTCATCAGTCGGGTAAGATTACCCTTTTAAAGAAGCGGACTATGCGGCGATCGATGGCCTCCCAAAAAGTGCCTAAAGAAGAGCTCGGGGCAGGGAGTGTCGACGCTCGGCCATTCCAAAATATCGATCATTGGTTTGAGGCGCACGCCCTTCGCGACATGCAGGCCTTGTCAGCTTGCATCGAACGATGCAGCTGACGTCCGGAGCGCCCAACCTGCGGCTATGGCGAGCGTTCGAGGCGGGGCGCTGCCCGAGGTCGGCTTTGTGCCGGAAGCGGTCGTCTGACCCACTCCGGCTACTTCGGAGTTGAACTCGCTCGTGCGACCAGGCGAGGGGTGACGACAAAGTGTTCGGGCGTCGTCCGGCCATTGATGCGTTCGATCAGCAACCGCGCGGCCTGCAGGCCCAGTACCTGTCCCGACTGGTCGACCGACGTCAGCGCGTTCTGCGCCAAGTCGCACCACGAGGTGTTGTCGTAGCCGACGACGGCGAGATCACCGGGTACGCTGAGCCCCAGCTCGCGCGCGACACTCAGAACCTCGAGCGCAATGAAGTCGGTCCAGCAGAAGATGGCCTCGGGCCGGCTGCGCGATTGCAGCAGGT
>Ga0265316_10007379_pt1 | contig 10360 bp, 8 predicted proteins | sample 4522metaG_FD_202092 | JGI IMG/M metagenome (GOLD analysis project Ga0265316, IMG submission 202092) | Rhizosphere microbial communities from Carex aquatilis grown in University of Washington, Seatle, WA, United States - 4-5-22 metaG | ecosystem: Host-associated > Plants > Roots > Rhizosphere >...
AAAATTCGTGACAGGGAATCTGTCTTCCCATTTCAACGACGATCCTATTGGTGCCTCATCGCTCTCTGCGGCGGTGAACGAATCTCCCACGAATTCTATCTTTCTGGACGGAAGCAGAGGTGGGTCGAGCAGTGTTGCGCCGTCATCGAGAAGAATTCCCCCAACGGAAAACACCACATCAAAAGCAATGTTTCGAAGCGAGAGCCTCAGCAAGTGATTGCCTGCAGGGAGATTTTCGGCGAGCGCGTAGTCGGCTTCACCCGATTTTGTTCCGTGAAACACCGAATGCAGCGAGTCGTCGATCGTAACATTGTAATAATTGATGGAGTCGGTCATGCGAACGCCGATGCTGGTCCCGGTGAAGGCCGCAACGATGGAAACCCCCGGCCAGGAGTGCTTCGGATGCAGCGGATCCGTCATATCCCATCGGCCTAGATACTGGATGTGCGGGCTATTGGCCGGGATGACGGTCGCTGCACTTGTCATGGAGAATAATCCCGTTGAGATGAGAATACACAACGCGCAAAGCTGCTTCATCATGACTGATTGTTCCAGAGTTGTCCGCTTTAGTGGATTGAGAATCTATAAATGGTCGTTGACCGAAATTGTTCCCCCGGCCTGAGCGTGACAGAAGGAAAGTTTGGTTTGTTCGGCGAATCAGGAAAGTGCTGCGTTTCCAAACAGACGGCTGTGCGCTTCCCGAAGGCAATGTTCTTTTTTCCTTTAACGGATCCATCGAGGAAATTTCCCGTATAGAGCTGGATTCCCGGTTGATCGGTCAGCACTTCCATATAACGTCCGCTTCCCGGTTCATACACGGACGCAACATGACGGAGCGATCCATCAAAGCCATTGAGCACCCAATTGTGATCATATCCCCCGCCGAAGCGCATCTGCTCAATTGGATCCTCGATCCGGGCTCCCAACCTGGTTGGTTTCCGAAAGTCGAGCGGTGTCCCGGCTACAGTTGCAATTTCCCCCGAAGGGATGAGTCCGGCATCTACCGGCGTAAAACTGTCGGCAGCAATCTCTACCACGTGGTCAAGAATGGGCTTGGTGAAGTCTCCACTAAGATTGAAATATGCATGGTTTGTGGGATTGAAGACCGTGGGCCGATCGGTCACAGCCGTATAGTGAATGACCAACTCGTTCTTGTCGTTGAGCGTGTACGTGACTTTTGCAGTAACAGTCCCGGGAAAGCCTTCCTCCCCGTCAGGACTCACATAAGTCATCGTCACCGATTGACTGGAGTCGGTTTGGACCGGGGCGGCACTCCAGAGCATCTTGCCGAACACACCGTGGAGATGGTTTTCACCGCTGTTCTTGGGAAGAACATAGCGTTGGCCATCGATCGAAAAACTCGCCTTGCCAATCCGATTGGCATACCGTCCAACCGTGGCGCCTTGAGAAGATTGGTCATTCACATACCCTGCAAGATCGTCGTAACCGAGAACAACATCCTCGAATCGTCCGTTCTTGTCGGGCACACTTAGGGAGACCAACGCCGCACCAAGGTTGATGATGCTTGCTTTCATCCCGGTTGAATTCACCAGAGTAAAGATTGAGACTTCCCTTCCATCGGACAGTACGCCGAACGGTTTCTGTTCAATCATGGGCTTCCCCGAAGAGGTTGATTGACCGGAAAGCAGGAGGACTGCCAACCCCAACATTGACAGCCGGTCGGTGAGAGGTTTCATGGTTAGACTCCTGGAAATATTCGCATTATGCATTGAGGAGTTTTTGTACGGACAAAGCATCGGTGTGAAGGGGAGGTGCATATTTTGACGATGCATCGTCCTTACTCAAGGTAGGTGAACCGGCGGTGAAGTTCAAGGCCGGTCATTCCGTTGTTGTGGAGTTTGCATACCTCTTGCCAATGCCCTACATTGAACCACAACATTGACCAGCCCGGCAGTTCCAACTCATCCAATACCATAACGGTACAGCCAAAACCATGAAACAGTTCCTTGCTCTTGCGTTCACTCTCATGCTTTCGTACGCCGGCCCTGAAGCTTTCGCGGGCCAGTACAAGAACTTCCGGGTTTCGGTCTATGCCCGCGCCTACGAAGTACGTGACATGGGCGATACCAGAAAGCTCGATTCACTCTGGGGCTTGATATCGCGGCAGGTCAAGGTGGACAAGATCTACCTCGAAACCCACCGCGACAAGATCCTGGTGGATGCGCCAACCATTGAGGCTGCAAAGAAGTTTTTTCGCGACAAAGGTGTGGAAGTCGCTGGTGGCATAACGTTTACGATGAATGAGCGCAACCGGTTTGAGACATTTTGCTTTTCGAACCCCGAACACAGGAAGAGAGCGAAGGAAATCGTAGAGTTCACGGCCCGGCATTTTGATGAAATCATCCTGGATGATTTTTTCTTCACGAACTGCAAGTGCGCGATGTGCATCAAAGCAAAGGGGAATCTCAGCTGGACCGACTATCGGCTCAAACTCATGACGGAGGCCGCCTCGGAGCTGGTCATCAAACCTGCAAAAGCCGTAAACCCCAAGGTGAAGGTCGTCATCAAGTTCCCAAACTGGTACGAGCATTTTCAGGCTCTCGGGTTTGACCTTGCAACAGAGCCCTTGTTGTTCGACGGAATCTATACAGGCACCGAGACGCGCGACCCTGTCAGGACACAGCAACACCTCCAGCAATATGAGAGCTATCTCATCTATCGGTATTTCAGCGCTATCAAGCCGGGAGGAAACGGGGGCGGATGGGTGGATCCTTTCAATTTAGTCTATCTGGATCGATACGCGGAACAGCTCTGGCTCACCCTTTTCGCCAAGGCCCCGGAAATTACCCTTTTCGATTTCGGTTCGTTGAGCAGACCACTTCCTCCCATTGACCGGGGAGCCTGGCAAACCGGTGGAACAAGCTTTGATATCGATGCGATGATGAAACCCGCACGCACTGGGAACACCGCTCCAACAACCATAGCCAGGGCTGCAGGATACGCGTTTGAGACTGTGGATGCCGTTCTCGGCAACCTGGGTCATCCCGTGGGAATCAAAAGCTATAAGCCATTCAACTCTTCAGGAGAGGACTTTCTCCAGAATTTTCTTGGCATGATCGGAATTCCCATGGACATCGTGCCCGTGTTTCCCGACAGCGAGAAGACGATTCTGCTCACCGAGTCCGCTAAGGCAGATCCCGATATTGTTACGAAGATCAAGAACCAGCTCGAGCGTGGTCACAATGTGGTGATTACGTCGGGATTACTGAGAGCCCTGCAAGAAAGAGGTATTGAACAAATCGCGGAAGTACGGTGTCTGGAGAGAAAATCCCAAGTCGCCGACTTTGTAGTTGGCTGGAATCCCCCATCATCTGTCAAGGAAAGGATGTTGATTCCCCAGGTTCACTATTTCACTAATGATGCTTGGGAGGATATTTCGGCGCTTGACTCAGGTCTGGGCTGGCCTCTTCTTTTGCAGGCAGGCTACGCCAATGGTTCGCTCTTTGTCCTCACCATTCCGGAGAACTTTTCAAATCTCTACAATCTTCCGCCCGGCGTGTTGAATAGAATCCGCCAAGTCCTTTCGCAGGATATCCCCATCCGCCTGGCAGGAGGATCGCAGGTTTCTCTGTTCGTCTATGACAATGGGACTTTTATCGTCGAATCATTCCTGCCTGAACCCACCAAGGTCAATGTCATTATCAGCAAAGGAACGGGGAAGATCATCGACATTCTTTCGGGTGAAACTCTGGAGGGAACGCACGGGCAAGACGTCCCGTTGTTTGGGCGGAATCGTGAGGAGGTCACCACTGTTGAAGTGAACCTCAAACCACACTCATATCGCGTGTTTCAGTGCAAGTGAGTAGTATTGCCCGCGAGCGCTAGTCATCCCAAAAAAAAGAGCTCTTCCAACGAAGAGCTCTTTATTGTATTAGCAAATCTTCATGCACCCTATCTACGGAGCTTTCTTAAGGCTGTCCTGTTGGGCCCGTTTCATCTGAAGGATGTTCTTGAAGAACTCGCCGAAAGGAGTAAACGAATACGGTTCAATGGACTTGAGGAGCTCGGGGCGCCAGTTTGTATCGAACACCCAGACTGCCCAGCTTATTCCTCGTTCCTCGAGAAAGTTCACAATGGTAGTGCCATATTGCTCGTACTCCGCAGGACTAAATTTCCCTCCACCAAACCCGAATTCCGTGGCAAACACCGGATACTGACCGGCGACAAAACCGAAATCTTCCTCCCACTTCCCTTCCCACGGTTTTGACCTTTTGTCCGGATAGGGGTGCACCACATAGCCGATTCCCTCAGCCGCGATCGGAGCATACCGCACTGGAGCAAGATCGTACGCCCAGTCGAACCCAGCAACGAGCGGAATCGTCTGACGATCAAAGGCCCTGATCAGAGTTATCACATCCTCGTTGAATCGTTTCCATTCCTCCCACGAAACGGGCCCAAGCTGATTGAACATCGAGGTAGGCTCATTGAAAATTTCATAGAAAGCAACCGTGGGGTTTTTCCCACGATAATGGCCGGCGATGGTTCTCCAGAACTCAAAGGTCTCTGTTTGAGTAGTGTTGTACATGGGATTCTGAAACAAGCCGGTCCTCAAATTGCCAATGGAGTGCCAATCGATCATCACATACATCCTCAGCTCCGTGCACCACTCAACGGCCTGGTCGAGCAATTTGAGATAGCCATTGGGTGTTCTTTCGCGCCACGATGAGGGATGGATGGGAATTCTGACCAGCACGGCGCCCATCTTCTTGACCTGCTCGAAATGATTCTTGTTCCAGTGTCCCTGCTTCTCGATGTCGCTCGGATCAATAATGGCAACTCCCCGGATCAGCACAGGATTGCCTTGCGGATCAACAAACCGATTGCCCTTGACCGAGAGGCGAGGGAGCCGATTGGAATCAGCGCCTTTTAAAGGCTCTTGCGCCGTTGTGCCGTATTGCAGAGAATCCCGGGAATATCCATTCTCGGCGGCATTGAGCACCGGCCCCATCACGGCATACGACAACACGGGAACAGTCACGAACACCAAAATCCTCAACCAAAACTGTCTCAAAGGATAGCCTCATTGCGTTAACATTGAAATTCGGCGGCAAAACGTGGAGGAACAACCGAATAAAATGATTTTCATGATACTGCAGAGTAAGGAAATAAGCAATCACCGGTTCAGAATAGTGTCATTACCGATTGACAAGTCACACATCAATATGAAGTCCCAATTTCAGCGCCGGCCCGATGTATGGCTGAGTCTCCCGATGAAAACTCAGAGAGAATCCAACTCCCCACGAAACGCCAATTCCCCATCCTAAGATGCAATCGTGACCGACCGTGGTTTCGATTCCCACTCCATGGAAGGACCAATAGCTTTGAGATCTGGATGATTCAAATTCGGGTAAGTACAGGAGGTCGACTGTCAGGTTGTTGACTCTCAGAAACTTTCCTTTGCCATAAGGACTAAGATAAAAAGTGTTTCTGAGACCCAAACCGGCAATTCCATATACTCGGCCGTCCGATCTGACAAGGAATCCGCCGAGAAATGGCCCCACGGAATACTGTTGATTCACTTGGAACAATGCACCTAGGTAAAATATTTCCGATCCATAACCCGCATACAGCGATACCGTTCTCACATATTCCAATTCCTCAGCGTCGGGGGCGGCACGCACTGCGGGCGCGCGGAGTAACAGCACCAGCAATGTGAGAAAGAGAGGTTTCATAGTTGCCAACTGAGAAATGGCAATTAGAAATCACAAGAAGCAAGTTGCTTTAGGAGGACCTTGCCTGGAGATCTTGTTGGAAAGAGACTACTTTGTAGACCGCTCGTATGCCTGAATCATGCGATCCATCAAGTCATGCGTTTCCTGCTTCACGATGCAACGGGCGGGATCAGCTTCAAACCAGGAAAGTGTTCTCTTGAACCCTTCCCTGAACGGAATCGTGGCGACGTACCCAGGGACGAACCGCTTAATCTTTGAATTGTCAAAGATGACGCTCACAGCCTTGTCGCCCATCAAACCCCCAATGGCTGATCGGTCGTGCTCTCCGATGAAGTCTGAGGCGATATGGACAATGTTGGCCACGCGGCCTGCCGCCTCAGCAACTGCCTGATAGATCTGGTCCCACGTGAGAATCTCGTCGGAAGTAATATGGAAGGCGTGTCCCGTTGCCTGCTGGTGACCGAGCAGGCCGACGAACCCTTTCGCAAAATCCTCGGCGTGCGTGATCGTCCATAGTGATGTCCCATCGCCATGGACGATGATCTTGCGCCCCTGCCGGATGCGATCGATAATGGTGAATTCGGTCCATCCTCCGAGCGCCACCGGGATTACGGTGTCGTACGTGAGTGAGGGGCGAACGATGACGACAGGAAACCCGGATTCGCGATAGGCACGGTTCAGCCTTTCTTCGCACGCGATCTTGTTCCGTGAATATTCCCAGTATGGATTGCAGAGCGGAGTTGACTCTGTGACAACGGGATGGGTCAGAGGTTTCTGATAAACGGACGCCGAGCTGATAAAGACAAACTGCCTTGTCTTGTCTTTGAAAAGCGATATGTCGCGCTCGATATCGCCTGGCGTATAGGCAATCCAATCGACGATAACATCCCACTGGTGGTCGCGAAGGAGTCTGGCCATTTGATCGGGTCGTGAGATATCGCCCACGAGAGATGTTGCGCCCGGAATGTCGACTTGCCGATTGCCACGGTTGAGAAGGAACAAATCCATTCCCCGTTCGACGCAGAGCCTGCTCACAGAAGTGCTGATATTTCCCGTTCCACCAATAAAGAGGACTTTCACGATGAAGATTCCTTTGGGATTACGATCAACAACGCTGACGGTCTGAACAGTTATCAGACCTTTCCTTCGCCCAACCCGTGTTGCGTGAGGTATGTATAGCTTTTTTGTATTCCGTCAAAGATGTCCTTGTCATACTCATCAAACTCGACGATCATCCACTCCGTATTCCCGTTCGCCGCCTCGACGATGGCCGGGAAGTCCATCACACCGTCACCCACGGGCAGCTGGGCATACAACCTATCACCTTTGACAGCAGGACCATCCTTGATATGAAGGAGTGGTGCACGTTTTCCAAAATCGGCCACCGCCTTGGCCGGATCCTGTCCTGCGGTCTTCACCCAGTAGGTGTCGATCTCAAAGAAGATCTCCTTGTCAAGGTGTTCCAAAAGATAGTAGGCTGGATACACACCATCCGTCTTTTCGTACTCCCACCAATGATTATGGAGGCCGAACCTGAGCCCGTGTGTTCGCAGGAAGGCTGCAGCCTCGTTGTACGCTTCCGCGGTCCGTTTCGTCGCATCCATGTCCTTGAACTTCTCTCCCTGTGGCCATCCATGATACACCACCCGGTCACAGTCGTAGGCATCGGCCAGTTTCAGGGCATAGTCGCGCCGGTCTCCTACCGGCAGTTCGACATGCATGGAGAAGATTTTCAGGCCGTTGTCCCTGAAGACCTTCGCAGCACGATTCAGTTCGACAGACTTCGGAAGGTCGTACGTTTCGATCCCGGCAAACCCCATTTCCGCAATCCTGCGAATCGTTGCGTCGAAGTCGTTCTCGATGAGTCTACGTACGGTATAGAGCTGGAGTCCGATGCTGGCCTTATGATTCATCATTGCAACAAGCCTGGATTTGGAGAGTGCAAGTGCAAGGGAACTTGTTCCCATGAACTTAAGAAATGTTCTGCGAGAATACTCGGAGTTGTCCATGCTGATCCTCATTCCATTTGCAATTCGTGGCAATGGCTGCGGCATTCACGGAGCAACCAACCCGTAGCTGACAAATGCGATGTTCTTGCTATCCGGCGACCAGGACGGGACATTGATGGTCCCTTGTCCACCAAACAACGTCGCAATGATCCTGGGCTCTCCGCCCGACGCGGGCATGATACGCAGAACAACATCTTTGTTGGCGGGATGTCCCTCCACACTCTTGTCATACGAAACGAAGACGATCCATTTCCCATCAGGCGACGGGTGAGCAAACCAGTCGCCGAAGTTGTCATTCGGCGTTACCTGCGTCTGATTGGAACCGTCGGCGCCCATTTTCCAAATCTTCATCTGACCGGTTCTGAAGGAGTTGAAGTAGATAAACTTGCCATCCGGAGAATAGTCCGGACCGTCATCCAAACCGGGTGTGTTGGTCAAGCGTGTTTCCTTGCCTCCTTCGACAGGAATCGTATACACGTCGAAGTCACCGTTTCTCTCTGCGCAGTAGGCGAGAGTCTTGCCATCCGGTGACCATCCATGCCAGTACGAAGGACCGAGAGTGGTCACTTGACGCGGTTCGCCTCCCGAGCTTGGCAGGATATAGATGATGGATTTCCCGTCGGCACCGTGATGGCTCACCACGAGCTGTGACCCATCGGGCGAGAGACCGTGATCGTTGTTGCATTTGGTCGCAAAGCCGGTGTTGAGGAGCTTCGGCGTGCCACCTGATACCGGAAGCGTGTAGATTTTCCCCAGACCGTTATAGAAGAAGGTCTTCCCATCGCGACTCCAATTGGGCGCCTCAAAGTGCTCTTTGGCGGTTCGGACAACGGTCCGAAGCCCAGTGTCAATGTTTATCGTTTCAAGCGTGCTCTGCACTATGCGATTCTCGGCTGGCATAACCCCCTCTTGAAGGAATTCTACATGAGAGAAGACGGCTGTTTCGGAAACGGTGGAGTCATGGGAGCAGACAGCAAGGCCAGCGTAGAGTTTGGTCGGCAGCTCGATCGAAACAGACCCGACCGGATGTGCTGCGCCGAGGCTATCGATGAGCGTCATGCTCATCTGTCCACCATGACGTTCGAGGACGAACGTGGCAGTTCCCCTGAAGGCGGACTGGACTTCCTGCGTCGGTCCCCCTTTCGATTTTCGGTACTGCATGCAAATCAACCCTTCGCCATGATCGACTGCGTCGACATAGGCGTCGTCTTTTTCAAGTCCCGCACGAAGCATCCACCCCCCCTTGCGATGCGGATGGTTACCTTTCCCTTCCCACACGATCGTATTTTTCAGGACGACATCACCTTCACACAACCGCCAGACGAACTGGAATGCATCCGCATTCCCCCAGATATTCTCGCCGTTGCCTGTCACACGATAAGTCTTTTGTGCTGAGTCAAACTTCACCGAGCCGGGGAGTTTGACGTTGCCCACATCGGTATTCCCCTGGAATTCCCCCGGACCGGCATAACTCAAGGCTGAGAACGCCGAGAGGAGAAGAATCAACGCCGTCAAAACCTGGGGCCACGGTAAACGCGCTGCATGAATACTTGAAGGAAACACTTTCACGGAGAATCTCCTTGCGAGGGTATCATCGAAATTGGAAAAAGCCTCCCCATCATGAATCGACGAAAAGGCCCATAGTGTTCACTTGATTTTGAAGATACCGCATCATTCCAATAGATGCAATCTCCGTTGTAGGAGAATGAGTTCTTTCGGCACAGGCATACTCGTAGGAAAATATATTGCATTACCTGAATTATACCAAGAAACCGGCCGGTTTTCCTGCCTTACGGCCCAGGAGGGAAGTTGGCCGGGTAAACCAAATCGACCAGAAATTTGTCACTATAGTGGTGAAGCGATGCAGAGAGGTTGATGAAAAGGAGGATCTCCAATGAAGAAGCTCGTGGTGGCAGTGTTGTTGTTTGCCGGTGCAGCAATTGCGACGGGGTGCGGACCGAGTTACTACGCACATTATCATAGAGCAAGGATGGCCCAGCCGGATTCCACGCAAATGCTAAGCGCCGAGGACATCATAAGGATGTCTGATGCGGGTATCAGCGACAGCGTCATTGTCCAGATGCTTGACGCATCCGGCGAATCGTTTCAGCTGCGCCCCAGGGATGTCATTGCGTTGTCTGATTCCGGCGTTAGCGAATACGTCATCAGCGCCATGATGCAGCCTAAGAGCTCTCCGCAGGGCAACGGGGAGTATACCGATTACGGCGGCTCCTATTATCCCTATTACTACTATAACCCGTATTGGGGATGGGGCTATCCGTATTACTCTCCGTGGTACTTCAGCGTCCGGTTTAGTCCATACTATCGGTCCCATGGGTATTACAGATCCTACGCCCCGCTCTACAATGGATCTCATGCCGCCTTTTCGGCAAGCCACTCATCGGGTTTTGGAGGAAGTCGGAGCTCCGGCGGTGGAGGACGTACAGCTGGTCATAGGCGATAACGTGGTGAAAAGTCGCATTTGTTGAAATCCAAGACTTGCCTCAACGGGGAAATCCTCCTGAGGCTGACCGACACACAGGAAAGCAGGGAATGAGTCTGGGGCTATCGACAAGGCCCCAGATTCCCTTTTGTCTCCCCTCCAATTGCAACAAATCCTTCCGGATACGTACTACCTTATACCCCCCAATCGAGTTC
>Ga0265316_10007382_pt1 | contig 10358 bp, 7 predicted proteins | sample 4522metaG_FD_202092 | JGI IMG/M metagenome (GOLD analysis project Ga0265316, IMG submission 202092) | Rhizosphere microbial communities from Carex aquatilis grown in University of Washington, Seatle, WA, United States - 4-5-22 metaG | ecosystem: Host-associated > Plants > Roots > Rhizosphere >...
TGCAGGTACTTCATCAGGCGCGCCTGGTAGATGGCCATCATCGACGAAAGCCCCATGCTCACCGTCGAGAATTGCCAGAAATCCGGCATCAGCCAGGGATGCGGATAGGACGAAAGGCCCTGGCCGCCGACCTCCTGGCGGAAGTTGTTGAGTTGGTCTTCGGTGAGGCGGCCTTCGAGAAAAGCGCGCGCATAGATCCCGGGCGCCGAGTGTCCCTGGATGTAGACCAGATCGCCGCCGTGCTGCTCCGTGGGAGCACGAAAAAAATGGTTGAAGCCCACGTCGTACAACGTGGCGGCCGAGGCGAAGCTGGCAATGTGGCCGCCCAGCTCCGCGCTTTGTCGGTTGGTATGCACCACCATGGCCAGGGCATTCCAGCGGATGAGCGAGCGGATGCGGCGCTCGATGGCGGGATCGCCGGGCGCAGCGACCTGACGCGAGCGCGGGATGGTGTTGATGTACGCGGTGGTGGCGTCAAAGGGCAGGTGCGCGCCCGCGCGACGCGCGCGATCGACCAGCTGTTGAAGCAAGAAATGCGCGCGTTCCACGCCGGCGTGGGCCAGCGTGGATTCGAGCGCGTCGATCCATTCCTGCGTCTCCTGCGGATCGACGTCGTGCGTGTCTTGCTGGGCGTCGCCTTGCTCGTCTCGGTCGGCCGGTTCCCCTTGAGTCATCTGTGCCACTCCCTGCCGGCCCGAGGCCGGAACTTGTGTTCAAGCGTAGCGCGAAACGGGCGGTGTCGCCTGAAAACGCGACCAGGCGCGTTGGCGGCCGATTCACATCTGGGCGGCGCCTCAGAAATCTGAGACTGGGCTGCCACAAAGTTCATGGAAGAGGACAACTACGGCTCTGGCTCGCGTGTTATTATGGACACTTCGCTGTGGTGTGGGGGCTGAATGGGCGTGGCATGACACTTGCTGGTTCCGGGAGAGCGGACAGTCGCAAGCAGCCAATCGGTAGCGTAAGGAGCCGATCATGAAAGAGACAGACATCCGAGAGCGCATCCACCTCTTCCTCCGGAACACGGTTCGCTATGTCGTGGTTCCTGCCTCGATGGGGATCGGGCTCGCCCTGGTGGGCGGATGTCCAAGCTCGCCGCCGGGCAATCCGGACGGCTCGGCAGACACCTCATCCTTGCCGACTGGCTCGGGAGGCGCCGGTGGAACGACATCCTCGGCCGCGGGCGGCGCGGTGGCTGTCTACATGGCGATGATGCCGGATGCTCTCTATATGGCAGTGATGCCGGATGCGTCGGCTGGCGGAGCGACGGGAACGGGCGGCGCCACTGGCGCAGGCGGCGCGACCGGCGGAATGACATCGCCGGTTCTCAAATACATGGCGATCATGCCGGACGCGGGTGTTGGGACCGGCACTGGCGGAGCTACGGGCGCAGGCGGAATGACCGCGGTTCCGCTGTACATGGCCATGGCCGGCATGCCGGCCACTGGCGGAGTGGCAGGGGCAGGCGGAGCCACCTCCGCGGGCGGAATGACGGCGGTTCCTCTGTATATGGCCTTGGCGGGCATGACGACAACGGGCGGCTCAACGGCAACGGGCGGAACGACGGTAGGAGCCACGAAATACAGCGCACCAGAGCCAGTGGACGCAGGGTCAAGCGCGGGCGGTATGGTGGCTCTTTACATGGCAATGATGCCGGACGCCGGACTCACCACGCGGTATGCGTCGCCGCAGCCGAAGCAGGATGCTGGTCTCGGGCCGATGCCGCTCTACATGGCGCCCATGCCGACCAAGGACTAGTCAGGTAGAACACCCTCGTGATTGAAATCCTGCAGCGGGTCGGGTTCTTCCCGCGCGCTTGCGTGTGGGAATTGACCCTGGCGTGCAACCTGCGTTGCAAGCACTGCGGCTCCATCGCCGGCAGCAAGCGGCCGGACGAGCTGTCGCTCGACGAGTGCATGCGCGTGGCTGGTGAACTGGTGGAGCTGGGGTGCCGGCGCGTGACCCTGAGTGGCGGCGAGCCGACGATGTACCCAGGCTGGCACGAGGTGGGTCGGCGACTGGTCGAGCTGGGCGCGCGGGTCAACCTGATTTCCAACGGTCTTACCTGGTCGACCAAACATATCGATCAGGCGCAGAAGGCCGGGTTGTGTGGCGCGGCCTTCAGCATCGACGGATTCGAGAAGGAGCACGACGAATTCCGCGCCCCGGGCTCGTTTGTGAAGGTGGTGCGCGCCATCGATCTCAGCGTGGCGGCTGGCTTGCCCGTGGCGGTGAACACCACCATCAACCGACTCAATCAGGGTCAGCTCAAGTCGTTGCGCCAGTTCTTGATGGATCACCGCGTGTTCGCCTGGCAGTTGCAGTTCGCCACCGCCACCGGGAACATGGGCGAACACAAGGAGATGGTTTCGCCGCCCGAAGATCTGCTGTGGCTGGTGCCGCAGATCGCGGAGCTGTGCCGGATCAACTGCCCTGAATTCAAGGTCTATCCCAGCGACGACATCGGCTACTTCGGCAACCCCGAGCCGGACCTACGCGATGCCGACACAGCCCTGCCCTTCTGGATCGGATGTCGCGCGGGCTGCCAGGTCATCGGGATCGAGAGCGGCGGGAACGTGAAGGGATGTCTTTCGCTGCCCTCGTCGATGCTCGGCGAGGCCCGTTTCATCGAGGGCAACGTGCGCAAGCAGAGCCTGCGCGAGATCTGGAACCGCGCGGACGCTTTCGCCTACAATCGGCTTTTCAAAGAGGACCAGCTGGGCGGGTTCTGCCGCGTGTGCCGCTATCGCGACGTGTGCCGCGGCGGCTGCAGCTGGGCCACCTACGCACAAGGCGGAGGCGGGAACGAAAACTGTTTCTATTGCCAGGTGGTGAAGCACCGGCGCTTCGAGCTGCTGGCCGAGGAGCCGACCGACGACGAGATCCGTTACTTCCACGGCCGCGCGCCGGGGGCAGCCTCGGCCGCCGGGGGCAAGCCATGACCAGCGCCGAGTCCGCAGACGGTGCCTCCGAGGCTGCCCTGCCCGCTGCGGACGTGGACGCCATCATCCAGCAAGTCCGTGCCGCCATCGACGAGCACACGCTGGGCGACGCGCGAGAGAAAATCAACCAGGGGCTCGCCCTGGCGCCCGACAACCTGACCTTGCTCGACCTGGGTGGTTTCGTGTGCTTCTTTCTGGGCGACTACCTGACCACCGAGGCGCATTGCCGTCGAGCGCTGGCTCTCAAGCCCGACCACGCCTACGCCTGCAAGGGGCTGGGTCTGGCGCTGGCGCGCCTGGGCCGCCTGGACGAAGGCGTGCAAAGCCTTGAACGCGCCATCGCGCTCGCACCGCAATGGGCGGACTCGTACTGGGACTTAGCCGTGGCGCTGATGGAGGCCAGTCGTCCCGATGAGGCGCTGCAGGCGGTTGAGCGGGGTGAGACTGCCGTGCCCGCCGAAGCCAAGCGCTTCCACGGTCTGGCCCAGACCATCCGCATCCGCGGCCGCCGCTAGCAAGCGGGCGATCCGACCACCCACGCTTGGCTACGCGACGAGACTTGTTTATGTCTTCCGTGTGAACTAAATGTTTCGCGCTCGTAAACGAGCACAGCGTTAAGCCGCGAAATCGAGACGCATGGATTGCGTTTGTTTCTGTTGCGTAACCGAAAAGTGAATTGACAGTAAATACTGCCACGGCATCGGTTTGGCTCGGTTGAAGTCACTCGAAAAGATGAAACAGTCACTCCGTCCCTGTAGACACAGGATGCCCGGTTCGTCTACTTTGCCCAACCTCGTGGCTGCTATGAAAGCACACTTCACATGGCTCCGCCCGACCCGTAAGTCCGGGCGTTCCGGCCCTCTGACTACTGTGACCCGTTCAGTGTCTCTTGCTTGCCTATCTGATGACCGAAGGGCACGGAAAGGTTCAATTCGTGGCTGAAATGGCGACAGTACAATCGGCCGCGCGTCCGGCCCCAGCCGCTGCCGTGGTCGTGGTCTTCGTGTGCGAAAACAGCGCACGCGCTGGCCGCCTGCCCACCTCGGGCAAGCGCTTCCGGCCCGAGACGCCGAACTTCGGCTGGCCCTTCCCGGTACAAGAAGTGGTGGTGCCCTGTGCGGGCCGGCTGCAGCCGGAGCACTTCCTCAAGGCTTTTGAGGGCGGCGCCCATGCCATCGCCGTGGTGAGCTGTGACGAAGGCAACTGCCACCATCACGAAGGCAACAAGCGCTGCGCTCGGCGGATCGAGGCGGTTTCCTCGATGCTGGAAGAGGTCGGACTGGGCAAAGGCCGCTTGATGCTGTTCCACCTGCCCGGCTCGGCGGTGCAGGACATGACCCTGGGTTCCGGAGCGTCGGCCCCGGCCAGCCTCGATGCAACGCTCAAACAGAAGGTGGTGGCGATACGCGATGAATTCGTCGCTCGCGTGTCTGCCCTGGCGCCGACTCCGTTGCGCACCACGGGCCTGTCGGACGATGTCCCGTACGAACTGGAAAATGAAGATGATAGCGAGTAGCAAGTTGTCCGAAAAACTGGGCAGCGGGAAACCGGTCGTCACCGCCGCCTGCACTCCTCCGCATGGAACCGATCCGGCCGCGGTGAAAAAGCTGGCCGCGTGCTTTCCGGCGTCGCTCGACGGCGTGATCGTCGGCGACCACGCCGAACAGGCGCACGGTTCGGCCTTGGCCTGCGCGGCTCTCTTGGCCGCGGAGAAGGTCGAGCCGGTGCTCAGCCTGTGCACGCGCGACCGCAACCGCGTGGCGCTGGAATCCGACGTGCTCGGCGCCTGTGCTCTCGGCGTGAAGACCTTCTTCTGCATGTCGGGCGCACACCAGACGCTGGGCGGATTTCCGCAAGCGGCGGGCGCCTACGACATGGATGCCGTGCAGCTGACCCAGGCCCTGGCCAAGATGGCGAGCAGCGGGCTGGATTTCAGTGGGACCAAGCTTCCGGCGGCGCCCGCGTTGACCGTGGCGGCAGCCGCCCACCCGTATCTGCGGCCCATCGAATTGGCCGTGGCGCAGACGAAGAAGAAAATCGCGGCGGGCGCGAAGATCCTGCTGACCGATCCGATCTTCGACTTGGCTGGCCTGGAAGAATGGCTCAAGGCGATCCGAGCCGCGGGCCTGGACAAGCAAGTCGCCATCATCGCCACGGTGTTGCCGCTGACCAGCGTGGCGCAAGCCGAGGAACTGCGCGCCGGGCCGGGCAGCCCCATCAGCGACGACATCATCAAGCGCCTGCGCAGCGGCGACGCGAGCCAGGCCGGTGTGGCCATCGCGGCCGAGATCGCCGGCAAGGCAAAGGCCATCGCCGGGGTGCGCGGCATCCATATCCACAGCGCAGGTTGTGAACCGCTGGCCGCAGCGATCATCAAAGAAGCCCGACTGGCTTAGAGAACGCGATGCCTGACAAGTACCACATAAAGCCAGTGCCCACGCCGGGGCGATTCCGCCATGTCGGCAAGTACGGCAGCGTGGACTGGCGCGAGGATTGTGCCCGCTGCAGCAACTGCGTGAAGCCCCGCTGCGTGTTCGACACCTACCGCAAGGAAGCGGCCTACAACCGCGACCCGCAAACCTCGATCGTTCCGCTCTACGAGTGTCGCGCCTGTTTCTCCTGCGTGCAGGGCTGCACCAAGGGCATCCTGTCCATTTCGATTAACCCCGAGTTCCTGGCCATGGGCGACGACTACTGGAAGCCCGATATCATGGCCACCACCTGGAACCAGTCTGACACCGGCCGCGTTCCAGTTTCCGGTGCCGGCTACCGCGGCCGATTCCACGGCTTCGGCTTCGATTCGATCTGGACCGACATGTCCGAGATCGTTCGCCCCACCCGCGACGGTATCCACGGCCGCGAATACATCAGCACCAGCGTAGACATCGGGACCAAGCCGATGCGGCTCTCATTTTCCAGTGATGGCAAGTTGCTCGGCGAGACGGCCAACCTGATCGACCTGCCCCTCCCGCTCATCTTCGACGTTCCCGCCTGGCAAGTGGGCGGCCAGGAGTTGGCGCGCGCCCGTCTGACCACAGCGGCCAAGCTGAAAACCCTGGTGGTGGCTCGCGCCGCCGAGGTCGCTGGCGCGCCGGCCGCGGAACTGCCGTTCCTGGTTCCGTTGGTTGGCAGCGAGGGACTGGCCAGCGTGCAGACGCTGCTGTCGCAAGTGCGGATGGTCGAGTTCGTGGATGGCCCGGATGTGGCGACCCAGGCTGCCAAGGCCAAGGCGGCCAATCCCAAGCTGGTGCTCGCGGTTCGACTGCCCCTGCAAGGGGCGGCTGTCGAGCGCATCCTGCAGCTCAGCCAGGCGGGCGTGAAGGTCTTCCACCTGTGTGGCGACTTGCATGGCTGCGAAGTGGGAGTCGCAAGCCCGCGGCACATCAAAGATGTCATGCGCGAGATCCATGGCCGATTGGTCAAGGCGGGCGTGCGCGACGAGATCACGCTCATTGTGGCGGGCGGCATCGCCCTGCCCGAGCACATGGCCAAGGCCATCATCTGCGGCGCCGATCTGGTGGCCGTGGACACCGCCCTGCTGGTGTCGCTTGGTTGCCGCGTGTGTCGCGGAGCGCAGGCCGCCGACCACCAGGATCATTGTCCGGCCGGGGTTCCCAAGCTGGAAGGCGCCTACGCCCTCCAGCGCATGGTGAATCTCATGGCCGCTTGGCATTCGCAGCTTCTCGAGGTGTTGGGCGCCATGGGCATCCGCGAAGTGCGGCGCCTGCGCGGCGAAGTAGGTCGCGCGATTTTCAAAGAAGACGTCGAACGGGAGGCATTTGGTGACCTTCTCTCTCGCTAACTCCAAAGCCGAGCCTGCGGCGGCTCCGGCCCCGTCCGCTCCCGCCGACACCGAGTCGGAGTTCGTGGTGACCCGGCAGGTGCGACCCGCACCCGACCGCTACCGCAATGCCCTGGGCAAGTACAAGATCGTTCGCTCGGCGGACTGCGTGGCCTGCGGCGAGTGCGCCAAGCTGTGCCCGGAAGGCGTGCATGTGAAGCCCGACGGCTACACCTTCACCCTGCGACCGCTCGATTACCAGTGCATCGGTCCGGACTGCGCCAAGACCGACCACTTCTGCGTGGCCAAGTGCAAGCAGAAGGCGCTCACGCTCATGCGCAACCCCAACGTGGATGCCATGGGCGATCCGCGCTGGACCGCGGATCTGATTCTTTCCACCTGGCACATGGCCGCCACCGGTCACGTTCCCACCTCGGGGCTGGAGTACCGGCACGGCGCCTCGGGCGGCGGCTTCGACCGCATGGACTTCAACTTCCCAGCGGCGCCGACCAAGGTCGACGCCACCAAGGTCGACACCACGCTGGCGCTCAACCGCCGCAACGACGGCCGGCCGCAGGTCAACATCGATATTCCGGTGTACGGCGGCGGCATGTCGTTCGGCTCGGTGAGTATCCACACCATCGTGGCCAAGGCCCGCTCGGCCACGGCGTGGAACAGCTTCACCTGCACCGGCGAGGGCGGCTACCCCGATCGGCTCAAGCCCTACGACGAACACGTCATCACCCAGGTGGCGACCGGCCTGTTCGGCGTGCGCGAGGACACCATCCAGCGCGTGCGCATCGTCGAGTTCAAGTACGCCCAGGGCGCCAAGCCCGGTCTGGGCGGCCACCTTCTCGGCGACAAGAACACACCCGCAGTCGCGCGCATGCGCGAGGCCATCGCCGGCAACGCGCTGTTCTCGCCCTTCCCGTTCCACAGCGTGTACAGCGTGGAAGACCACAAGAAGCACCTCGATTGGATCAAAGAGGTGAATTCACGCGCCCTGGTTTCGGTGAAAGTGTCCACGCCCACCGACGTCGACATGGTGGCCGTGGGCAGTTACTACGCTGGCGCGCACATCATCCACCTGGACGGCAGCTACGGCGGCACCGGCGCGGCGCCTGACATCGCCAAGAAGAACATCGCCATGCCCATCGAGTACGCCATCGCCAAGGTGCACAAGTTTCTGGTCGCCGAAGGCATCCGCGACTCGGTCACGCTGATCGTCAGCGGCGGCCTGCGCACTGCCGACGACGTGATGAAGGCCGTTGCCCTCGGTGCTGACGGCGTGGTCATCGGCACCGCCGACATGGTGGCCCTGGGCTGCGTGCGCTGCGCTTGCTGCGAGAGCGGTCGCGGCTGCCCGCGCGGCATCGCCAGCACGGATCCCGAACTTATGATGTTGATGAGCCTGGATTGGGCCACGCAGCGGCTGATCAATCTGATGAGTGCCTGGCGCGAGCGCATGGTCGAAATCATGGTTCGCCTGGGCGTATCCAGCGTGAAGGATCTGCGCGGCCGCAGCGATTTATTGACCTACACCCAGGCGGAGGCCGCGCTATGAGCGACGAATCCGATCGTCTTTTGGCCACGCGCAGCCAGGTGTATCGCGACGAGGAGCCGGTCGATGGCGAGCGCGCCGAAGAAGGCGGCTGCGGCGTCACGGGTTTCGCGTGCACCATTCCGGTGCGCGGCAAGTTCATCTACGAGCCGTCCATCCAGATGCAGAACCGCGGCAACGGCAAGGGCGGCGGCATCGCGGCCACCGGCCTTGTGCCCGAGCAGATCGGCGTTTCGCGCGAGGTGCTGGATTCGCACTACTTGGTCCAGCTCGCGCTGCTCGATGAGACGGTGCACCCCGAACTGGAAAAGCAGTTCATCCTGCCCAACTTCGACGTGGCCCTGTCCACGCGCCAGGATCACATCGCCGATCACCGCGACATTCCCGGACTCACGGTGCGGCCGCCTGACGTGCACCGCTACGTGGTACGGGTCAAGCCGGCCGTGCTCAAGGCCTTTGCCGAATCCACCGGACTGCAGGCGCTGTCGCCACGCGAACTGGAAGACGAGTTCGTGTGGCGCAATTCCTACAAGCTGAACGATACGTTCTACGCCTCGCTGGGCGACAAGCGCGCCTTCGTGCTGTCGCACGGCCGCGATCAGCTGGTCTTCAAGATCGTCGGTTTCGCCGAGCAGAACGTCGAGTACTACAAGCTGCAAGATTTCCGCGCCCACGTCTGGATCGCCCACCAGCGCTACCCCACAAAGGGCCGCGTGTGGCACCCCGGTGGCGCGCACCCGTTCGTGGGACTGAACGAAGCGCTGGTTCACAACGGCGACTTCGCCAACTACCAGTCGGTGTGCGACTACCTACGACAGCGCAACATCAAGCAGCAGTTCCTCACTGACACCGAAGTGTCGGTGCAGCTCTTCGATCTGTGGGACCGCGTGTACAAGTACCCGCTGGAATACATCATCGAGGCGCTGGCCCCGACCGCCGAGCTGGATTTCGACCAGCTCTCGCCGGAGAAGCAGCATATCTACCGCCAGATCCAGGCGACCCACATCCACGCCTCGCCTGACGGTCCCTGGTTCTTCATCATCGCGCGCAACCACCCCGATCAGAAACGCATGCAGCTGCTCGGCATCACCGACACGGCGATGTTGCGGCCGCAGGTGTTCGCCCTGGCCGACAGCGGCGACGTGCAGATCGGCCTCATCTGTTCGGAGAAGCAGGCCATCGACGCCACCCTGCGCAGCCTGGCGCGCGAGGATGCGCGCTTCTGCCCGGTCGCCGACAAGTACTGGAACGCACGCGGCGGCAGCAGCAGCGACGGCGGTACATTTGTATTCACCATCAACGACGAGAACGGGAAAAAGAAGCTGAGCTGCGCCGACAAGTTCGGCCACCAGGTCAAGCTGGACGTGGGCAACGTGCGCTGCGACCAGGTCAAGCGCGAAACACCCAGCGAGATCGCCGCGGCCGGCACACGCAAGGCGGTCTTGGATGCGCTCAAGCAGGGTCGCGCCCAGGATCTTTTCACCCACGTGGTGCAGAACTTGCCCAACTGGCCGGCCAGCGGACTGCGCGACTTTTGCGATCGCATCGTTGAGTCCTGCGACAACGGCCGCAGCAAGACCACCGCCATCGAGGCTTTGACCCTGCTCTACGACCGCCGCTTCGACACCGGTGACAAGCGGCGCAGCACTGTGCTGCCCGTGCTGGAAGAGACGCTCATGCGCCTCTTCGACGCCAGCCCGCTTTTGGGTCAGCCGGGCGAAGGCAGTTTCCGGCGCCTAAACTGGGACAGTCGCGCAACCATCGTGGCCCCGCAACCGGGCGAGGAAGTCCTGCTCATCGACGCAGAGAAATTCCCGCCCGAAGGCGACGACTGCGATGCCGTGTATCTGCGCCGCGCCTTCCAGGCCGGTTGGCGGCGTTTCGTCGTGTACCGCCTGCGCGGCCAGCGCTTCACCGGCGTGGGACTGGGCCCTGGCACCGAGGGCCTGCGCATCGATACCTACGGTTCCAGCGGCGACTACCTGGCCTCTGGCATGGACGGCGAAGAAATTCGCGTGCACGGCAACGCCCAGGATCAGGTCGGCCAGATCGCCAAGCGAGGCAAGCTGGTGAT
>Ga0265316_10007386_pt1 | contig 10356 bp, 7 predicted proteins | sample 4522metaG_FD_202092 | JGI IMG/M metagenome (GOLD analysis project Ga0265316, IMG submission 202092) | Rhizosphere microbial communities from Carex aquatilis grown in University of Washington, Seatle, WA, United States - 4-5-22 metaG | ecosystem: Host-associated > Plants > Roots > Rhizosphere >...
TGATGTCCGATTCGAGCGGCGGGCTGGCGGAGTTTTCCGTCAACGGCCGCGCGGGTTTGTCCTTCCGCGAACTTGCGGAGTTCTCCGTCCGCGAACCTGCGGGTTTGTCCGTCCGCGAACTTGCGGAGTTTTCCTGCATGTCTTCACCCTCACCCAGGGAGTTGCCCCCGTGCGCGCGCCGCACAGTCATCAGGGCGTCGATCAAGTCCGTACGCATCTCTGAGAAACGCGCGGCCAGGTCAGGGTCAGCGGAGGCACCCAGTTCCTCCCACAACCTGCCCTTGGCGCCTTCTATCGTGAACTTCTTGTCGTACAGGAGGTGGCGGAATCTCAGCAGGAGGCGGATCTCGTTTCCGGTGTATTCACGCCGGCCCGAGAGGCCCTTTCTCGGGGAAAGCAGGGGCAGCTCGCTCTCCCAGTAGCGGATCACGTGCGGCTTCACTCCGAGGAACCGGGCCACCTCCCCGATGCTCCATGATTTCATCGCTCGTGCTTCCTGCTCTGCCGGAACTCTATTCCGACAGGCACCAGCGGCACACCCAGGTCCCTGCGGATGCAGTTTTCGAGGTACTGCGTATAGGACACCGGAAAACCCGACAAGCGATTGACGAATACGACAAACTTGACGGGGTTCGCGCTGATCTGCGTCATGAACCTGATCTTGTAGTTCTTCCCTCGCACGGGGAGGCGGTAGTGCGCGCTCCACGCCTCCAGCGCCTGGTTCAGGCGGCCGGTACCGACCCGGCGGTGCAACTGGTTCCACACTTCCAGCGCGGTGTCCAGCAGGGAACGCACGCCGTATCCGGTCAGCGCGGACACCGGGACGATGGGTGCAAATCCGAGCACGGGGAACTGGAACCGAACCTTGTCACTCACCTCTTCCAGGAGCCGCGGAGTGTTGTTCAGCAGGTCCCATTTGCTCAACACGATGACGACGCCCCGACCTTCTTTCACTGCCTGGCCCGCGATCTTCTTGTCCTGGTCCACCAGGCCTTCCGTGGCGTCGATCATCAGGAAGACCAGGTCCGCCCTCCCGATGCTCTCTATGGCCCTGTTGACCGAGTAATACTCCACCGGATCCTGCACCCGGCTCTTCCGGCGGATACCGGCGGTATCCAGGACCTGGAAAGTCTTCCCGCGGTGAAGAAAGCTTGCCTCCACGACGTCCCGGGTGGTGCCCGGCACGGCGGAAACAATCGAGCCGTCCTGCCCGGTGAGGCGATTGGCGAGGCTGGACTTGCCCGTATTGGGCTTTCCCAGGATGGCGATGCGCACGATCTCCTCTTCGGCCGCCCGGAGGGGCCGGGCGCGCGCCCCGGTACCTGATGACTTTCCCTGTGCAGAGAGCGGTTCTTCGAGCTGGGCTTCCAGCATCCCCGCCACGGTCTCCTTGAGACGGTCCAGCCCCCGGCCGTGGGCGGCTGAGACTCCTATGACATTGGGAAAGCCGTGGGCGTGGGCGTTCCAGACAAGCAGGTCGCGATCCGGAGTGTCGACCTTGTTCACCACGAGCAGGAGCTTGTCCGAGCAGGGGCGCAGCCTGCGGATGAACTCCTCATCCTCCGGAGTTGTCTCCACGGCGTCCAGCACCAGGAGGACGAGGTCTGCCTCACGCGCCGTCCTGAGGCTCCGCTCCGCCACGACTCCATCGATGCCCTCTGCGCCGCTCGTGTAGCCGCCCGTATCGACGAGAGTCATCCGCGCGCCGCCGAGCCTGCACTCGACCTCGATGGGGTCCCGCGTGACTCCCGGGTCTGAATAGGTTATGGCGCGTCTTCGGCCCAGGAGCACATTGAAGAGCGTGGACTTTCCGACGTTGGGTCTTCCGAGGATCGCTACCCGGGGAAAATGCGCAGGTTCGCGCCGGGGAGAATGCGCAGGTTCGCGCCGGGGCGGACTACCAGGAGGAGAAGGCAAGCCGATCCTCCATCCATCCCCGCACAGCGCTCTCTATCTCTGTCCCCGAGCCCATCGGCATGAGGCTCCGCACGAACGCCTCCGCCTCCATGATACCCACAGAGCGCACAATCCTCTTGATCAGGGGTATGCCAATGGGACCCATGGAGAAGCTGTCCAGCCCGAGGCCCAGCAGCACCACTGTTGCCATCGGGTCGCCTGCCAGCTCGCCGCACATGCCGACGGGGATTCCCCGCGCGTGGGCATTCTCTATTGTCATGCGGATAAGGCGCAGGACGCCGGGATGAAAGGGCTCATAGAGATAGGCCACTTTTTCATTTCCCCGGTCCACGGCGAGGGTGTACTGGATCAGGTCGTTCGTGCCGATGGAAAAAAACTCCGCGCGCGCAGCCAGGATATCGGAGGTGACCGCCGCAGAAGGCACTTCGATCATGATGCCGACGGGCACGTCCTCCCGAAAGGGAAGACCTTCGCGGACCAGCTCCGCCTTCACCTCAGAGAGGATCTCGCTGATCCGGTCCAGCTCGCCCGGCCCCGAGATGAGCGGGAACATGATGCGAAGGGAGCCATGGACCGAGGCGCGCAGGAGAGCGCGCAGCTGGGTGCGGAAAATCTCGGGCCTCGCGAGACAGAACCGGATTGCCCGCCACCCGAGAAGCGGGTTGCTGTCCCCCGCCTGCTTGAAGCCCGGCATCACCTTGTCCCCCCCCAGATCGAGGGTGCGGATGGTGACGCTTTTTCCCCCGAGAGCGGTGAGCACCGTCGTGTACGCGGCCAGCTGCTCCTCTTCTGAAGGGAACCGGTTGGGCTGGATGAAGAGGAACTCGGAGCGGAACAGCCCGATGCCGTCCGCCCCGTGCGTCAGTACGGCTTCAGCCTCCTCGGGGATCTCGATATTCGCCTCGATGGAAAGACGCTTCCCGTCCAGGGTCTCCGCGGGCAGATCCCGCTGTTCCTTGAGGAGGATGTACTTATGCTCCCAGACGCGCCTTCGCTCATCGTAATGATCCCGCGTCGCCTCATCCGGGTTGACGATGACGGTGCCGCGGTTGCCGTCCACGATGATCTCGTCCCCGCTGTGCACATTGCGGCTGATATCGGAGAGACCGAGCACGGCGGGAATCTCGCTTGCGCGCGCCAGGATGGCGGTATGGGACGTCTTGCCGCCGGCGTCCGCCGCAATTCCGAGCACCAGTTTCCTGTCCAGGCTGAGAGTGTCGGACGGCATGAGGTTGCGCGTCACCAGGATGGCAGGCTCCCGCATGTCGGAGAGCCGCGCCCGCTCGTGGTAGAGCAGGCGGGCCAGGATCCGGTTGCCCGCGTCATTCAGATCAATGGAGCGCTCGCGCAGGTACTGGCTGTCCGCCGCTGCCAGCTTGCCCGCCATCTCCTCCACGATCTGCAGAAGTGCCCATTCCACGTTCCTCCCGTTCTCTTCAAGGGAGCAGCGGACCCTTTTTTTCAGCTCGGGATCGTCGAACATCAGGAGCTGCGCTTCGAAGAGCGCCGCATCGCGGCCGGTGACCAGCCCCTTCACCTCGGCGGATGCCTTCTCCAGCGCAGTGAGAAACCTCCCATACTCGAAGTCGACCTGGGACGGGGCGATATCGTAGCGGGGAACGGAAACCTTGTCTTCCAGGAACAGGAAGGCTTTCCCCCGCGCGATGCCGGGAGAAGCGCTGATTCCCGTGAACTCCATCATGCGGCCATGAGTATAGCGGTATTCAATGGGGCTGTCAAATTGACCGATCATAAGAGGAAGAGATGGCAAGAAAAAAGGGCTCGCGCGACAAAGCCAAGGCTGCGCGTCATCGCGGCATCGGTTTTCTCTTCTGGCTGTGCCTTGCCGCCATAGTGGTCGCAGTGGGGTTCGCCGCACAGCCATCCCTGCGCGCCGCCTTTGCGCGGATTGCCGGCCGCGGGACCACGCCCTCCGCATCCCCCGCTCCCGCTGCTCCCCAGGTGACGATCGCGCCGCTGGAAAAGGAGCATCCTCGCGCAACGGAGAATCCGCCTGCTGCCCCGGAGCCTCCCGCGGCGCACGATGCAGCGGGTGCCGTGCAAAAGCAGTTGACGCCCGCGGTGCAGAAGCCTTCCGCGCGAAAGGCGCGGCTGTTCTTCGTGTCGGTGAACCCGAACGGCAGGCTGTTGTCAAAGAGCGTGATCCGCGCCGTGCAGGCGAGCGATTCACCCCTTCGGGACACTCTGGCGACCCTCCTCAAAGGACCCACCTCGTCGGAGCTCAATAGTGGCCTGCTGACCATGATTCCCATGGAAGCGAAGCTCCTGGGCGTGACGGTCCGGGGGGACACTGCGTACGTGGACTTCAGCGAGAGCTTTCGCTTCAATGCCCAGGGAACCGAAGCGCTGGACGCGCAGCTCAGGCAGGTCGTGTACGCGGCCACCGAGTTCCCGAACGTGAAGAAGGTTCAGATCCTCATAGAAGGGAAGAAGGTACGCTCCCTGGGAACAGAGGGCGTGCGCATCGACGATTCTCTTTCCCGCGCCTCATTCCAGTAGCAGTTTTCGCAGCAGCGCATCCAGATCCATCTCACGCCGACCCCTGCCGAGCCGAAGGAGAAAAAGAAACTCCCTGTTTCCCTTTCTGCCGCGCAGAGGGGACTCGATCCCGTCCTCCACTCCTGCCCCCTCCTCCCCCAGCCCCGCAACAAGGTCGGTGATGATAGTGCGGAGCGCACCCTGCCCCTGCACGACCCCCCTGAACTCCCGGGGCGGGTCGGCGTATTCGAACTGCGGCTTGACCAGAAATATCCCGCGCTTCTCTGCAGTGAGCCCCAGTATGAGAGATGCCGCCCGGCGTATCGAGCGGAAGGAAAGGTCGGCCACTGCACTGTCGGGCGGCGGATCCAGCTCCTCCGCGCGCACCGCCATGATGTTCGTGGATTCCATGACGCGCACCCGCGGGTCGGCGCGCAGCCGCCAGTCAAGCTGGTTTTCACCGACGTCGACGGCATATACAAGAGACGCGCCGCGGCGCAGCAGGCAGTCCGTGAATCCGCCGGTGGAACAGCCTGCATCGATCCATGTCCTTCCCCCGCATTCGATTCCCCACAGGTCAAGGCCCGCCGCGAGCTTCTCCCCGCCGCGGGACACGTAGGGCGCCTTCTCGCGGATGCTGATCTCCGCGTCAGGCGCGACAGGTGTCCCGGGTTTCATGACCTTTTCTCCCGCCACGAGGACGTCCCCGCGGAGGATCTCCGCAAAGAGCTCTTTCTCGCCGCGCGCCGGGTAGAGGGTTATGAGACGCTCGATGAGGCGGACCCTTCGGCGCGGCACTCCGCGCTTTTCTTCATGCCGGCGCGGTACGGCGTACTCGCCGAACGGGTACTCCCGTACTCCGAGCTCTTTTTTGTTGCGGGGCTTCACGTCACACCGCGGAGAGCTGACGCACCCTTTCGATGCGAAGCGCTTTTCCGTTCGCGGGATCGATCTCGATCAGCACGCCCTGGATCTCTCCAAGTGAGTTCTGCACTTCCATCTTGAGCGGCATTTGAGTAAGGCTTCGAGCGATTGCGGTTTCCTTTTTCATTCCAATGACGCTGTCGATGGGGCCCGTCATCCCTATATCCGTGATGTACGCCGTGCCGCCGGAGAGGATCCGTTCGTCTGCCGTCTGCACGTGGGTGTGGGTGCCGATGACGGCGGACACCTCGCCGTTCAGGAACAGGCCGAGCGCCTCTTTCTCTTCGACCGCTTCCGCATGAAAATCGACGATCACCGCATTCACCTTGCTGCGGAACTGCTTCAAGAGCGCCTTGCCGACATGAAGGGGATCCCGCAAAGGAGAGAGGTTGACCCGTCCTTCGAGATTGATCACCAGGACGGCAGCATCCCGCACGTTCACGATGCAGTGGCCCTTGCCGGGAATGGCCCCGGCGCCCTGAATAATGGGATAATTCTCGGGCCGCAGCAGCGTGTCGTTCGTGGACAGGAGCGGCAGGATCTCCCGCTTCTGCCAGATGTGGTTTCCCGATGTGATGACGTGGACGCCGGACTTGAACATGCGCTCGGCGATGTCCGGCGTCAGGCCAAAGCCGTCTGCGGCGTTCTCCCCATTGGCGATGACAAGGTCCGCACCGAGCCGACGCACGAGATCCGGCAGCCCGATGAAAAGGGCCCTGCATCCCGGCTGTCCCACGACATCTCCCAGGATGAGGGCCTTGAAGGTGCGCGTCACTTTGCGCGCGCCCTAGCCCGCACCGCCTGAAGGGCGTAGCCCTTCAGCGGTATTCCGCGGAATTGGATGGCGAGGTGCGGAGTAGCGCTCTGGCCGCAGGGGGCGGACTTGGTCCGCCGAGAGCGTCCAGTCGGCCTTGCCATGGACGCTGTTCGCGCCGAACGCGTACTCGCGCATGGCCGAAAGGCCGATGCGGTACCCGTAGGGCGGCAGGCGCGCTTTGCGCGCCGAGAGCCCACGCGCCCGGCCCAACTGTCTTTTGCCTGCCATCGTCCTACACGCTCCTATCGGGCGTACTCGACGACACGCATTTCCCGGATAATAGTGACCTTGATCCTGCCGGGATATTTCAGCTCGCTCTCGATGCGCTTGGCGATATTCTTCGCGAGCTCCTTGGCAGCGTCATCACTGATCTTCTCGTTGTTCACGAGAATGCGCAGCTCACGCCCCGCCTGGATGGCATACGCCTTGTCTACTCCCTCGAAGTCCTCCGCGATGGACTCGAGATTTTCCAGGCGCTTGAGGTAGTTGTCCAGGGTCTCCTTGCGCGCGCCGGGCCGTGAGGCGGAGACTGCATCCGCGATCTGCACGATCACCGCTTCGACGCTTTCCGGCTCCACGTCGCCGTGGTGAGCCCCGATTGCGTTGAGGACGCGCGGGTCTTCACCGAGCCTGCGGGCGAGTTCCATGCCCACCTCGATGTGATTTCCGTCCCCGTTTGCCTCGACTCCCTTGCCAATGTCGTGCAGGAGCGCTGCGCGCTTGGCCAGATCCACATTGGCGCCGACCTCGGCGGCAATCATGCCGGCGATGAGGGCGACCTCCTTGGAATGGGCCAGGACGTTCTGCCCGTAGCTGGTGCGGAAGTGCAGGCGCCCCAATGTCCGGATTGCCTCCGCGCTCATCGTGTGGATACCCACCTCGAAGAGGACACGCTCCCCCTCCTCGTAGATGGTCTGGGTGATCTCCTTGGTGACTTTCTGGACGATCTCTTCGATCCGCGCCGGATGTATCCGCCCGTCCGATATCAGCCGGCTGAGCGCCGTCTTGGCGATTTCCCGCCGGATGGGATCGAAACAGGAGATGACCACCGCCTCCGGAGTGTCATCGATGATGATGTCGACACCCGTCAGTGTCTCCAGCGTCCGAATATTGCGTCCCTCGCGGCCGATGATGCGGCCCTTCATCTCATCGTTGGGCAGGCTCACCGTCGTCACCGTCACCTCGGAGGCGACGTCCGTTGCCAGCCTCTGGATCGTGGTGATGAGGATGTCGCGCGCCTTTTTGTCAGCCGCGAGCCTCGCTTCCTGTTCGATGAGATTGATCGTGACCTGCGCGTCATGGCGCGCCTCGTTCTCCAGGCTCTGTACGAGAAGCTTCTTCGCTTCCGCCCTGCTGAGACCGGAGACCCTCTCTAGCTCCGCGGCGACCCGCTCACCTTCAAGTTGCAGTGCCGCTTCCTTGTCCGCGGCTGACCTCTCCCGGTTGCTGACCGTTTTCTCTTGCTTCTCAAGAGATTCTACGCGCTTTTCTAGGTTTTCTTCCTTCTGAAGGAGGCGCCTTTCAACGCGCTGGAGCTCGATCCGGCGCTCCCGCGTCTCCTTTTCCAGCGTATTGCGCTCCCGCAACAACTGGTCCTTGCTCTCAAGTATCGCCTCTTTCTTCTTCGCTTCCGCCTCTCTCAGCGCCTCGCCCACGATCCGCGAGGCCTTTTGCTCGGACGATGAAAGCTGAAATCGTGCGTAAAACCATCGAATTAGCCAACCTAGAAATACACCGGCGAGAGGAAGAATGAAGTACAAAATTACCATTTCCTTCCTCCACCTGAACTGACTATACGGTTAAAGGTTAAGTGAGAATCAGTCCTTTGTCAAGGACGCCTTGTCGTTCTCCTGCAGGAGCACCCGTTCAGCGGCACACCGTCCCAGGGGGGTTGACGGTTTGCCGTATTTTTCACGGCCTCTTTTATAGCATATTGACTGTATCAATCAGCGAACGACGAGTTTCGAGAGTATTTGACTGACTACAATCTCGGTTTCGCCTGCAAACGAAAGCAACAGGTATGCTTCCTGGCCGCGGAAATTAGCAGGGAAGAATATCACTCTCTTCATATATTTCAGATCTTCAGGGTCGATTTTTCCCACCAGGAATGGAACGTCGGCGGAGTTCTTGTTGACCGCGAAAGCCTTCCGTGCGCTGAAAAGCGATTTGAAGACCGGCTCCCCGCTGCTGAAGGTAAGGATACGCACCGTCTTTTCGGTCAATCCGACGGTCAGGTCCAGCTCATACGTCTGGACCTTCCTGATGAAAACGCCGCCGCTGACGGCCGAAACCCGCCGGGACAGTTCCACGAGAGTCTTCATCTGCGTGGTGTGGGTGAAGGAGCGGGGATATGAGGAGAGGAACTCGTCGTAATCGAGCCCGTTCTTCTTGAGCCGTATGGGCGTAACGGTGTCCTGCTGCACGGGCTGCGCCGGTTCCGCACCCGCGTCCCGGTCCCGCAGGACGTCACCAGAGAGGTCGAAACTGTCCTCGTCGCTGATCAGGTCCCCGATGCCGCTCATCCCCGCGTCTGCCGCGGACTCTACCTCGACAGGGCGGACGTCGTTCAACTCGCCTTCCATCTCGTGCTTGACTACCTCTTCCACGATCTGGCGCAGCTTTTCCTCATCGCGGTTCTCGGCGGGCTTGGTTCCCGCCGTGTACACCTCGTCCTTGATCCGGTACAGGCCATCCTCCATGACGATGGCCGATTTTCCTTCTTCCAGGAATCGCTGGAGCTCCTCCACCGTCCAGCTCTTGATCACTCCCGAAGTCAGCAGATCGTCCACGGCCTGCGCAGTGTCCGCCTCGGATGGCACGACCGCCGTCACTTTGACGCTCTCCAACGGCTCTTCCTCGACGCTCTCCAACTCCTCGAAGTCCACGACATCCTCGAATGTCACCTGCATCGACGTACCCGGCGAATTTGGCGCCGACGTACCTTGCACGGTGCTCCGCGCAGTCGGTGAACTCTTCTCTGGCGGCACGGCAGGCGCCGGTTTTCGGTGTTCCGGCTCACGGAGCTCTTTGGCCTTCACAAATACCTCCGGCTGAACGAGCGGCTCGAGAGCGTACCTCTCGATACGGGCGCGCTCCTCGTACTCCTCCGGTTCGACGATGCGCGACTCAAGGGCCTCGACACGACCGAATCCGGCTGCGTAGGCATGAGGGTCTTCGGGACGCTCCTCCTCCGCCGCGGGAAGCAGCTCGAGTCCTTCCTCCACCGGCTCCGGCGGAAGCGGATGAACTTCCGGAAGAGGTTCCAGCTCTTCCAGAAGCTCTCCCGACGTGTCTATGGTCTCCGCTTCGAGCTCGAATGCGAGGTTCGAGAACGCGTCCGCAGCTTCGCCGCCGGGAACCCTTATCTCGACGAAGTCCGTGACGGCGCCGCCTCGTCCTTCAACTTCGAGATTCCGCAGGGCTGACGCGGCGATAGCCTGTCCCTCCGCTTCGTCCTCCATTGGCTCGAGCTCTGCGGGCTCTTCCTCCGGCCCTTCGGGCGTTTGCTGCGCCTGGGTCTCGCTCGCTATGGCCGCGCCTGTTTCCTCCGCGGCCGATGCTTCTGGCGTCTCATCCTCTTCAACAGTCTCAACTTCTTCGATTGTTTCAAACTCTTCGACCATGGCAGTCTCTTCGACCGGTGCAGCCTCCTGCACAGGTTGAGCTTCTTCTACTGTTGCTGCCTCTTCTACTGCCTCGGCCTCTTCGACGACTTCAGCCTCCTCGACGACCTCAGCCTCCCCGACAGCTTCAGCCGCCCCGACAGCCTCAGCTTCCTCGACAGCCTCAGCCGCCCCGACAGCCTCAGCTTCCTCGACAGCCTCAGCCTCTTCGACAGCCTCAGCCTCCTCGACGACTTCAGCCTCCTCGACGACCTCAGCCGCCCCGACAGCCTCAGCTTCCTCGACAGCCTCAGCTTCCTCGACAGCCTCAGCTTCCTCGACAGCCTCAGCCTCCTCGACGACCTCAGCCTCCCCGACAGCCTCAGCTTCCTCGACGACTTCAGCTTCCTCGACGACCTCAGCCTCCCCAACGGCCTCAGCTTCCTCGACAGCCTCAGCCTCCTCGACGACCTCAGCTTCCTCGATGACCTCAGCTTCCTCGACCGCTTCGGCTTCTTCGACCTCCTCGGCTTCTTCGATCGCCTCGGCCTCTTTGACCGGCGAAGGTGCGGCCTTCACCCCCCGCGCCCTGGGTTC
>Ga0265316_10007388_pt1 | contig 10354 bp, 9 predicted proteins | sample 4522metaG_FD_202092 | JGI IMG/M metagenome (GOLD analysis project Ga0265316, IMG submission 202092) | Rhizosphere microbial communities from Carex aquatilis grown in University of Washington, Seatle, WA, United States - 4-5-22 metaG | ecosystem: Host-associated > Plants > Roots > Rhizosphere >...
ACGTGGAGACGCTGTCCACCTATGCGCGCCAGTTCCTGGACCAGATGGAGCGGCCCGACGTCGATTCCATCGACGGCCTCAGCCCGGCCATCTCCATCGAACAGAAAACCACCAGCCGCAGCCCCCGTTCCACCGTGGGCACCATCACCGAGATCTACGACTACCTCCGGCTGCTCTACTCCTCCATCGGAGTGCCCCACTGCCCGGTGTGCGGCAACGAGATTTCGCGCCAGACCACCGAGCAGATCCTGCACCACGTGCTGGCCCTGAAGCCCGAGGACCGCATCATGGTGATGGCGCCGGTGGTCCGCGGCCGCAAAGGCGAATATAAAAAGGACCTGGAGAAGCTGTTGCGCCAGGGCTTCGAGCGCGCCCGCATTGACGGCGTGCTGCGGTCGCTCGACGAAGACATTCCGCTGGACAAGCGCAAGAACCATACCATCGAGGTGGTGGTGGACCGGCTGCTGGTGAAACCCGGCATCGAAAAGCGCCTGGAAGCTTCCATTGAGGCGGCTACGCGGCTGGCCAACGGGCTGGTGCTGATCGCGGTGGTGAACGGCGAGGAGCGGCTTTACTCGCAAAAGCTGGCCTGCATGGAGTGCGGCGCCAGCATCCCGCAGCTTGAACCGCGGTCGTTCTCCTTCAACAGCCCGTACGGCGCCTGCGAAGAGTGCCACGGCCTGGGCAGCACCTGGAGTTTCGACCCCGCCAAGGTGATTGTAGACCCCTCCAAGCCCCTGCTCGATGGCGGACTGGGGCCGGCGGCCGGTTCCTGGTCGATGCAGCACAGCTTGGAGGAATTCGCCAAGAAGGCGCGCATCAACCTCAAGAAGCCGTTCGAGGACTTGCCCCGCAAAGCCCGCGACCTGCTGACCGAGGGCGGCAACGGCTTCGAGGGCATTCTCTCTATCCTCCAGAAGCTCTACCAGGAGGCTGGGGAAGGCTACCGCGAATGGCTCACCGACTACATGTCGCCGGTGGATTGTCCCGCCTGCCAGGGCAAACGGCTGCGGCCGGCCAGCCTGGCGGTGCGCGTGAAGAATTTCTCCATCGCGGAGTTCACCGCGCTGCCGGTGGCGCGCGCCCTGGTGACGGTGCGCAACTGGAAACTCGAGGATCGCGAGCAGCAGATTGCCGGGCGCGTGCTGGACGAGATCCGGCGGCGCCTGGAATTCCTCTCCGCCGTGGGATTGGATTACCTCAGCCTGGAGCGCTCCGCGGCTACCCTTTCGGGCGGCGAGGCGCAGCGCATTCGCCTGGCCACGCAGATCGGCTCGAAACTCCGCGGCGTGCTCTACGTGCTGGATGAGCCATCCATCGGGCTGCACCCGCGCGACAACAGCCGCCTGCTCGAAACGCTCACCCAACTGCGCGACATGGGGAACACCGTGCTGGTGGTGGAGCACGATGCCGAGACCATCGAGCGCGCCGATTACGTGATCGATCTCGGACCCGGCGCCGGGCGCCTGGGCGGCGAGCTGGTGGCTTCCGGCGACCCCGACGAAATCCGCCGCAACCCCGCCTCTCTCACCGGCCGGTACCTCGCTGCGGAGCTGGCCATCCCGATACCGGCCGAGCGGCGCAAACCGGGAGAGAAAAAGCTAGTGATTCGCGGCGCCACCGAACACAACCTCAAGGACCTGGACGTGGAGATTCCGCTGGGCCTGCTCACCGTGGTGACGGGCGTATCGGGCAGCGGGAAATCCACCCTGGTCAACGAGATTCTTTACCGCTCGCTGGCGCGGGAAATCTACGGCTCGCACGAGGAACCCGGCGCGCACCAATCCATTGAGGGCATCGCCCTGATCGACAAGGTGATTCGCATCGACCAGGCGGCCATCGGCCGCACGCCGCGCTCCAATCCCGCCACCTATACCGGCCTGTTCACCCCCATCCGCGACCTCTACGCCATGCTGCCGGAATCGCGCGAGCGCGGCTACAAACCGGGCCGCTTCAGTTTCAACGTCAAGGGCGGCCGCTGCGAAGCCTGCCAGGGCGACGGCCTCAAGCGCATCGAAATGAACTTCCTGCCGGATGTCTACGTCACCTGCGACGTCTGCCGCGGCCGCCGCTACAACCGCGAAACCCTGCAGGTGAAGTTCAAAGGCCACTCCATCGCGGACCTGCTGGACGCCACGGTGGAGGAGGCCCTGCCGCTGATGGAGAACATGCCGCAGATCCGCGCCAAGCTGCAGACGCTCTTCGACGTGGGCCTGGGCTACGTGCACCTGGGACAATCGGCCACCACGCTTTCCGGCGGCGAAGCGCAGCGCATCAAGCTGGCCAAGGAGTTGAGCAAGCGCCAGACCGGCCGCACGTTCTATCTGCTGGACGAGCCCACCACCGGCCTGCACTTCGACGACGTGCGCAAGCTGCTCGACGTGTTGCAGCGCCTGGTGGGGTTGGGCAACACGGTGGTAGTGATTGAGCACAATCTGGACGTGATGAAAACCGCCGATTGGATTATCGACCTGGGTCCCGACGGCGGCGAGTACGGCGGGCGCGTGGTGGCGAGCGGCACGCCCGAGCAGGTTTGCCGGTCGAAGAAGAGCTATACCGCCCAGGCGTTGCGCAAGGTCCTCGGCGGGGGAGTGGCGGCGGCATGACACGAACATTGCGGGCCGGGGGGAACGGTGGCGGCGTGAGCGGATATTCGCGGCGGGGAAGCGGTGGAGGCATGAGCAAATATTCCCGGCGGGGATCGGGCGGGGGAGTGGCGGCGGCATGAGCAAATATTCCCAGCAACCCCTGGATTTCGCGGGACTGCGGACGGTGAGTCTGCGGGAACGCGGCGGCAAAGTGAAAGCCGCGGATTTCGCGTCTCCGTACCGGAAGGGGTCGGGCCTCGCCGGCTGGCTGGATTCGCTGCCCCATATCCTGGCCGGCGACCAGTTTCGGGCCGTGGTGGACGCGGTGGCCGCGGCGCGGCACCAGAAGCGCGCCATCGTCTGGGGGCTGGGCGGTCACGTCATCAAGTGCGGCCTCGCGCCGGTGCTGATCGACCTGATGGAGCGCGGCTACGCCACGGCGTTCGCCCTCAACGGCTCGTCTTCCATTCACGATTTCGAGATCGCCGTGGCCGGGCACACCAGCGAGGACGTAGAGGCGGTGCTGCCCGACGGCCGCTTCGGCGCCGCGGAAGAGACCGGCCGCGACATGAACCGCGCCATCGCCGCCGGAGATCGCGAAGGGTTGGGAATGGGCGAAGCCCTGGGGAAATGGCTGGTGGAGCAGGGCGCTGAGTTGGCCCGCGCCAGTCTGCTGGCGCAGGCGTACCGGTACGCGACTCCGGTGACGGTACACGTGGCCATCGGCACCGACACCCCGCACACCCATCCGGCTGCCGACGCCGGCGCCATCGGCAGCGCGTCGCACCGCGATTTCCGCCTGTTCGCGGCCTCGGTGGCCGAACTGAACGCGGGCGGCGTCTATCTGAATGTGGGATCGGCCGTGATATTGCCCGAAGTCTTTCTCAAAGCCGTTTCCGCCGTCCGCAACCTGGGCCACCCGTTGGGCGAATTCACCACCGCCAATTTCGATTTTCTGCAGCACTACCGGCCGCGCGTGAACGTGGTGGAACGGCCGCATGCTGGCGGCGCCGGCGGCAAAGGCTACGCCATCACGGGACACCACGAGTTGATGATTCCGCTGCTGGCCGCCGCGCTCATCGAGAGGGACGCATGACGGAAGAGCCGCCGCTCGACGGCTCCCCTCTGTCCGGTCCTCTGCCCGGCCCCGCGCCGGCCGCCGAACCGGAGCGCTTCCCGTTCTGGGGGTACGCCGACCTGTTCCTGCTGGCCGGTCTGGCGATGCCCTGCCTTTTCGCGGGATGGGGAACGGTCTGGCTGGTGGTGAGGATTTTGGGGCTCCACGACGTGGCCCCGGCGGCGGAATCCGTCGCGGAAATGTTGATTGGCTACGGCCTGCTCTTCGCGGCCATGATGGTGATTTTCCGCGTGCAGTACGATCGCCCTTTCTGGCGCTCGCTGGGATGGACACGGACGCGCGTGCCGTTCCTGTGGAACGTGATTTGCGGCCTCGGCACGGGCCTGCTGGTGGCCTTCATCGCCGGCCTGATCCGTACGCCGCCCACCAGCGGACCGATCGTGGAGATGATGCAGGGGCGCACATCCCTCATCCTGCTGGCAATCTTCGGGACCACCATCGCGCCGGCGTGCGAAGAGCTGGCATTCCGCGGCTTCCTGCAGCCGCTGCTGGTGCGCAGCCTGGGCCCGCTGGCGGGAATCTCGCTGGCCTCGGCGCTGTTCGGAGCGCTGCATTTCCAGGAATACGGCGATTCCTGGCGCTTCGCGCTCCTGGTGGCCCTGGCCGGCGCCTGTTTCGGAACCATGCGCCACGTCACCGGCTCGACCAAAGCCGCCGCGATCATGCACGCTTCGTTCAACGCGCTATCGTTTGTCTCGCTGTTCGGGCAGGGAAAACACTGGTTTCAGTGAAGCAAAGGACGAGCCGCGGCTGCTCACTCCCACATTTCCAGACGCAGGCCGACAACCCGCTCGAACTCGCGGCTGTTGCGGGTCACCAGCAGGCAGTCATGCGCCAGGGCGATCGCGGCGATCAGGAGATCGTTGGCGCCGATGAGGGTGCCCGCGCGCTCCAGGGTGGCGCGAATGATGCCATAGTGCCCGGCCGCGAGATCGTCGAACGGCAGGGAGACAAACGGTTCCAGCAGCTTGCGAAAACCGGCCAGATTCTCAGCCACTCGCTGGCTCTTGCGGGCACCGAACATGAGCTCGGCGCGAACAACGCTGCAGGTGGCCACTTGCGCGGGGCTCAACGACCGCAAGCGCGCCACCGGGCCTGGTTCACCGTGCGCCAGGGCAATCCAGATGTTGGTGTCCAGCAGCCGCAAGGTCACGGCTAGCTCTCGCGCAATTCAATAGCTTCCGGCAGGCGATCCGCCGGTTCGGGGAACTCTTCGTGCAGAAAGCCGCACGCCGTCTCGAAATAGCCGTCCGGCCAGCCCGTGTCTGCGCTTGTCGAGAGCCGGGACAGCAGGTAACGGGACAGCGGCAGGTGAGCCTTGCGGGCCTCCTGTTTGAGCTGGGCCGCGACATCGTCCGGAACATAAAGATTCAATTGCGCCACGCGGCAAGTATAGCACGTATACTCTGTGTGGGTGGATCGGCTGGCCAGCTTCCCCGGAAGTCAATTCCGCTTCGGATCTCGCCCGGCGGCAGGCGTGGCCGCTTCGGCCGCATTCATCGCCTTGTCGATGCGGATCACGTAGTCGATGGTCTCGCGGTAGGGAGGCACCCAGTGGTACTTGTCCACGGCGCCCGGACCGGCATTGTACGCCGCCAGGGTGCGCCACCGGCCCCAATCGTAGCGGTCCAGCAGTGCGCGCAGGTAGCGCACGCCGGCGTCCACGTTCTGCGCCGGGTCGCGCGGGTCCACGCCTAGGTCCTGCGCCGTGCCGGGCATCAACTGCATCAATCCGATGGCTCCCTTGGGAGACAGGGCGTCCGGCTGAAATCCCGACTCGGCGGCCATCACGCTGCGCACCAGCAGGCGGGGCACACCGTACCTATCGGCCGCCGCATCGGCCAATTCCTCGGGCGATGGCGCGGGCGCCGATGCCGCGGGCAGGGCCACCGCGGGAGCGGGCTCGACCGGAGCAGGCGCCGGGGCCGGCGGTTCCTCAGCCTCGAACGCGGCGACATAGCTGGCGGGCATTTCGGTATAACCCGTGCCATAGTACATGCGAACGTGGGTTCCGTCGATTTCGTGCCGGTCCACATACATGCGCGCGCCGCTAGCCAGCACGGCGTACTCGCCGGCGGAGGCAGTCCCGGTGGTCATGAGCAACAGGAGTCCAAAAAACCGCATCGAGCCTCTACACTATTGTGACGCAAGCCGGGGGCGAAACGTGGAGGGGTTTACCGCGGAGATGCGGCGCAGAGGGAGCCGAGAGCGCGCCAGTGCGGGCGGACGGCGCGGAGTTGTGTTATCGTGCGAGGGTTCCAGGTTGGGGAATTGGAGGGTTCTATGCGTGCGGTTATTGGAAAACGGCTGCTGCCGGTGCTGTGGCTTGGGAGCCTCGGCGCCGGCACTTTGTGGGGCGCCGGGTCGCCCTTTAACGTGCTCGATTACGGAGCCAGGAAGGATGGCTTGGGCAGTTCCACGGCGGCCATCCGGGACGCCATCCAGGCGGCCAAGGCGGCGGGCGGCGGAACGGTGTATATCCCGGCGGGGCAGTATCTCACCGGACCTATCGAACTGGTGAGCAACCTGGTGCTCGAGATCGATGCCGGCGCCGTGCTGCGGTTCCCGGCGACCCGCGACCTGCCCTATACCAAGGGACGCCTCGAAGGCGTCGAGGGACTTACTCCGGTACCCCTGATCGGCGGGCACGACCTCGAAAACGTCACCATACGCGGGCGCGGAACCATCACCACCGACAACTCCGAGTGGCTCAAACTGGTGCGCGGCGACGACATGGCGGATGCCCGGGCCGCCTGGACGCGCATTCTGCGGACGCTCGAATTGAAGCAGCCGGCGCCGGAGGAGGATTATCGCAAAGCGGCGCCATCCCTGCGGCCGTCGTTTATCCGCACCATAGAGAGTAAGAACATTCTCATAGAGGGCATTCACATCGTGGGGTCGTCTATGTGGACCATCCACCTTCTGTATTCGCAGAACGTGGAGATTCGCGGCGTCACCATCGAGACCTACCCCGGCGTGAACACCGACGGCATCGACGTGGATTCCAGCCGCGACGTGCGCATTTCCAACTGCTATTTCGATACCGGCGACGATGCCATCTGCCTGAAATCCGGGAAGGATGCCGACGGGCTGCGGGTGAACCGGGTCACCGAGAACGTTACCATCACCAACTGCACGGTGCACCACGGGCATGGCGCGGTGGTGCTGGGCAGCGAGACTTCCGGAGGCATCCGCAACGTGGTGGCCACCAACATCGTGTGCCAGGGCACCGATAAGGGCGTGCGCATCAAGAGCACGCGCGGGCGCGGCGGCGTGCTCGAGAACATTCGGCTGGACCACTGGACCATGGAGGACGTGCCCGAGGCCATCAACGTCACCAGCTACTACACCAGGGCGCCGGAAGAGCCGGTCTCGGTGCGCACGCCGGTGTTTCGCAATATCGCGATCGGCAACATGACCATCATCCGGTCGCCCTCGGTGGCCAGTATCGAGGGGCTGCCGGAAATGCCGGTGGACGGGTTGCAAATCAGCAACGTGACGGCGTCCGGCAAGAAGGGGTTGACGGCCTACAACACGCGGGCGATGAGGTTGCACAACGTCGAGGTGAACGCCGAGGACGGGCCGGCGTTCCTGGTGCGCGATTCCCGGGAGCTGGAGCTGGACGGCGTAACCACACGGGCGCCCCTGGCTGGAACTCCCGCAATTCGGCTGGACCGCTGTCCGGACACCATCGTGCGGGGCAGTAGGGCCTACGCGGGAACGGGCACATTTCTTTCCGTGGCGCCCGGCGAAAGCCAGGGCGTGGCGATGGAAGGCAACGTGCTCGGGGCGGCGCAAAAGGCGGTGGAGGAGCGAGCGGCGGACTTCTGGAAGCCGGCCGTGGCGGCCAGATAGCGGCGGTCAAAGGCGTCAAAGCTGATATGGCGATTCAGAAATCAAAACGGCTTCAGCCGCTTCATCCTGGCGAGGTGCTCAAGGAAGTGCTGACCGAAGCGGGATTGACGGTGAACGCGCTGGCGCTCGCCCTGCGCGTGCCCGCAAACCGGATCGGGGGAATCGTCAAAGGGCAACGGGGCATTACGGGCGACACATCTCTACGATTGGCCCGTTATTGGGGAACATCTGCTCAGATGTGGATGAACCTGCAGGCGAAGTACGACCTGGCCGTCGCCGAGGACGCGGCGGCGGCCCGCATCAAGGAGGAAGTTCGTCCTCGCGCCGCAGCCTGACATGACAGTGCGTCCCCCAAGTGGCCCCAAGCCGCCGCGGATATGCTACTTTCCAGAGAACCAATATCCGGCCACAATCGTGAACTCGGGGCCACAGGGACCCACCGGCGCCGGACGTAGCGTTCACACGAATCGCCGGAAACGGATGCCGTGGCTGTACAACAAGGGTAAGTTTCGAGACGAGCATACGCGCCGCCCGGGCACAGCGTCGGGAAGGGCAGTTAGCCCGGAATGACGAACGCGGAGGGGATTCGTTCGTCCAGCGTCGCAAGCACGGAATCGTGCGCTCGCGCCAACTCCGCCAAATGGCCGTCGGTGGTCTGCCGCCCCGTCTTGACCCACACGGGCAGCCGCGAGATGTCGTGATCGTCGGCGATGAACCTGAATGGGACCGTTCCCTGCTTCTTGAGTCTGACCAGGAGGGTCCTCGACTGCGCGACGGTCAATCCATATTGCGGAGCCTGAGACAGAACGCGGACGAACCCCAATTCGGTGATCGCGCAAGTGAGGATTTCGTAGCTCTGTCCCTTCCCGAGACTCAGCAACCACCGGCCAACGCGCTCATGGAACTCGTGTTCGAGAAAACCCAGCGCGACCAGTGCGTTCACATCAAGCAGATATCTCACGGGAGATTTGACAGAATGTCCTCGACCTGATCGCTGGTGAGTTGCGCGGCCTGCGGTCCGGCGCTGAGAACCGGGAGACCGGTAACGGCATCAGGCCCGATGCTCGCTCTAGCGGGCCGTGGATGGCGGGGGGTAAGGACAATTTGCCCGCTTTTCACGCTGGCGTCGAGGGCATCGCCGGGGCCAAGTCCGAGCTTTCGCCGGATGGGACCGGGAAGAACGACCTGCCCCTTGCTGGAGATGCGGGTTTGCATGGTAAGAATATCTTACCGCACGAGGGCCTGAAGGCTCAACACGCCCGTGGAACCGCGGCGCCCAAACGCTGGCGGGGGCCAAATAGCGTCAGTGAGGCGCGCCTGGGTTCGGGAATCGCCGGCCCGCTTGTCCGCCCTTGCCGTGCCGGCCGCTCTCCGCCCCCCACCGGCCCGCCCGCCCCCGTAATTCTCGCCCCCTCCCCTCCGGCAACCGGAATCCGCGTTACTATTTAGGGTGCAACGCAACGGAAAAGAGGACCCTCAACGATGAAAGAGTGGAAGACCGCGATATTTGGTTCGGGATTCATGGGACGGGTTCACCTGGAGGCCATTCGCCGGCTTGGCAATGTTCAGGTGGTTGCCATCGCCAGTCTGGAAGAGGACGTGGCGCGACGGATCGCCGCACAATTTTCGGTGGGGCGGGTGGAATCGGACTATCGCGCGATCCTGGAAGATCCCTCCATCGACGCGGTGCACATCTGCACGCCGAATGCCCAGCACTTCCCCATGGCCCTGGAAGCCATGAAGGCGGGTAAACACGTGGTCTGCGAAAAGCCCCTGGCCACGACGGTGGAGGAGGCGAAGGAACTGGTGGCCGCCGCCGCCGCGCTCGGCCGCCGCAATTGCCTCAACCACAACCTGCGCTATTACCCCGCGGTGCAGCAGATACGGCGCATGCGCGAGGCGGGCGAACTGGGCGAGATTCTGGTGGTGCAGGGCACCTACTCGCAGGATTGGCTGCTGTACGATACCGACTGGAACTGGCGCGTGGATGCCGCGGAGGGCGGCGCGTCGCGCTGCCTGGCGGACATTGGCTCGCACTGGTTCGACATGGCGGAGCACGTCACGGGCTGCCGGGTGACCTCGCTGTGCGCCGATACGCAGACCTTCCACAAGACGCGCAAGCGCCCCAGCGGTCCGGTGGAAACCTTCGCCGGCAAGTTCCTGCAACCCGACGAGTACGAACTGGTGCCCATCACCACGGAGGATTACGGCGGGGTCATCTTCCAGATGGGCGAGCGGACGCGCGGCGCCATGACCGCCAGCCAGGTGAACGCGGGCCGCAAGAACCGGCTGAGCATCGAGATCTACGGATCGAAGAGTTCGGCGGCCTGGGACCAGGAACGCCCGGACGAGCTGTGGATGGGGAACCGCAACACCTACAACCAGTTGCTGGTGAAAGACCCGTCGCTGCTGCTGCCGGGTGCGCGGTCGTACGCCGATCTGCCGGGCGGCCACAGCGAAGGCTATGACGACACGTTTAAGCAGAACTTCCGCCGCTTCTACGCCTCGCTGGAGAGCCCGGACGTGGAGCCCGAGTATCCGCAGTTCCGCGACGGGCTGCGGCAGATGACCATCCTCCAGGCGGAGTTGGACAGCAGTAAGACCCGCGCGTGGGTGGAGGTCGGCTAATGTTGATCCTGGCCGCGGTAACGGCGATCTTCGTGTATGGCATGATCGCCGCCATGCTGGGGACGATTCTTCCCGGCCTGTCCGAACGGTTTCATCTGACGCCCAAACAGAACGGCTCAATCGCGTTTGCCCAGGCGCTGGGCCT
>Ga0265316_10007389_pt1 | contig 10354 bp, 8 predicted proteins | sample 4522metaG_FD_202092 | JGI IMG/M metagenome (GOLD analysis project Ga0265316, IMG submission 202092) | Rhizosphere microbial communities from Carex aquatilis grown in University of Washington, Seatle, WA, United States - 4-5-22 metaG | ecosystem: Host-associated > Plants > Roots > Rhizosphere >...
GTCCAGGAGCTGATGACGTACGGCGAGGACACGGCCGGCGGCATCATGACTACCGAGTTCGTGGCCGTCCCGGCCAGCCTCACCGCAGCCCAGACGATCGACCGCCTGCGCGAGCTCGAGCCCGACGCGGAGACGATCTACTACGTGTACGTCACCGACGACGACGGCAAGCTGGTCGGCGTCCTGTCCTTGCGCGACCTGATAGTCGCCAAGCCGAGCACCTGCATAGCGACCTTCATGTACGGCGAGCCCGTGGTCGTCCACACCGACGCCGGCCAGGAGGAAGTCACCGACATCGTCGCCCGCTACAACCTGCTGGCGGTGCCGGTCGTGGACGCGGACGGCCGTCTGGAGGGAATCGTCACCGTCGACGACGCCATCGACACGCTCCTGCCGCATCCGGCGAGGATCAGGATCCCGCGCCTCTTCGGCCGCGGCTCCGGGGCCCCTGATCGGTGAGGGCACCGGTTCTTTCGCTCACCCCGCGCGCCGTCAATCGCGTTCGCCTGGTCGCGATCATGGGCGTCCTGGGCCCCGGACTCGTGAGCGGCTTCGCCGACAACGACGCCGGCGGCATCACGACGTACTCCGTGGCGGGCGCCAAGTTCGGCTACGAGCTGCTGTGGGTGCTGCTGATCAGCCAGATCGTGCTGTTCTTCACCCAGGAAGTCGGCGCGCGGCTGGGTCTGGCCACGGGCCAGGGCCTGGCCGGCCTGGTCCGCGAACGCTACGGCGTCCGCTGGGCCTCTTTCATGATCAGCGCGATGCTCGTCGCGAACCTCGGCTCCATCGTGGCCGAGTTCGCCGGCTGCGGCGCGGCGGTCACGGTCATGGGCTATCCCAGCTGGCTCGGGGCCCTCATCGCCGCGGTGGTGGTGGTGGTCCTGCTGACGCGCGGCAGCTACAAGTGGGTCCAGTACATCTTCGTCGCGGTCGGCATCTGCGTTTCGATCGCCTACTTCGTGTCCGCCATCCTGGCCCACCCGGATTGGGGCCTGACCGCCAGTTCGCTCGTAGTACCGCGGCTGGAATCCAATTCGGCTTACTGGGTTGCGGTGGTGGCGACCGTCGGGACCACCATCACGCCGTGGGGCCAGGCGTTCATCCAGTCCTACGTCGCCGACAAGCGGCTTGGGCCCGAAGACCTGGTCGGCGAGCGGATCGACGTCGGCTTCGGGGCGCTGCTGACCAACGTCATCGCCCTGTTCATCGTCGTGGCCTGCGCCGCGGCCGTCTATTCGGCCCGGATAACTGTCGACACCAACTCGCCGCAGGCCGTCGGACAGATCGCCAACGCCCTCCGACCGCTGGCCGGCGCGGGCGCGACGTACCTGTTCGCGATCGGGCTTCTGGCGGCGTCGTTCCTGGGGCTGGGCGTCGTACCCCTCACGAGCGCCTATGCCGCCTGCGAGGCGTTCGGCTGGGAGACCGGCGTGGACTGGCGCTTGCGCGAGGCTCCGGCGTTCTACGGCCTGATGATCTTCTTCGTCGTGTTCGCGGCGATCTTCATCCTGCTCGTGCCCAAGGACAGCCTGATCCAGGTCATGCTCACGGCCCAGATCGTCAACTGCCTGCTCCTGCCGTTCGTCCTGGTTTTCGTCATGCGCCTGGCCTCGAACCGGGAGTTGATGGGGCCCCTGACGAGCGGGCGCCTCCTGAACGCGGTCGGATGGATCGGCACCGGCCTGCTTGTGGTGCTCTCCATGGTCCTGCTCGTGACCTCGTTCGTCTCAGTGTGACCCGGACGCGACCTTGCCCGACGCGCGGACGGTTCAGTCGGGAGCGCCCGCGACCACTCGATCCAGCTCGCGCGCCAGTTCGCCGGCCAGGTTGACGCGGTCGAATCGGCCGGCCGGGTCGCACGGCGCCGGAGCGGGAGTGTGGTCGAGCAGCCGCTCCAGGGCGTCGGCGACGCTGCCCGGTTCGACGTCGGCGACGACGCCGTTGGGCAGCGCCTCGACCAGGGCCCGACCTTCGCCCCTTGGCATGACCGCCAGGATCGGCCGGTCGAAGGCGAGGTATTCAGCCAGCTTGCCGCCGACGAAGATCTCCGCCCCGGGCATGTCGGGCATCAGCTGCAGCAGGGCGTCGGCGCCGGCCATCCGGGCCAGGGCCTTGGGCCGCGCCACGAACCCCTCGAAGCCGATCACGCCGCCCAGACGGTCCGGAGTGTCGAACTCCGCGGCCGCCTTCGCATTGGGGTCGTTCACGCGCCCCAGGAAGTCGACCCTCAGACGCTCGCGCAAATCGGGCCGGCGCACGAGCAGCCGTTCGACGCCCAGCAGAAACGCCTCGAGCTCCTTGGGCCGATAGAGGCTGCCGGCGTACAGGAGGTGGAAGCCACCCGGTCGGGGCGGCGGCGCCGGCTCTACGCCGACCAGGTCGGCGCGGTCGTAGCCGTTTGGGATGTGGACGAACTTGCCGGCCAGGTCGGGGTATCGCTCCTCGAACTGAACCCGCATCAGGTCCACGGCCACGATGACGCGGTCCGCCCGGGTCACGATCCAGCGTTCCATGCGGCGCTGCAGCCAGCGCTTCGGGCGCGACATCGGGGCCGCGAAGGGATTGCCGATCCAGGGATCGCGGAAGTCGGCGACCCAGGGCCGATGGATCCGACCCTTGAGCAGGCCCGCGGCCAGGTGCGTGGAGATCGGCGCGGCGCTCGAATAGATGACGTCGACCGGGCGATGTCGATGAGCCTTGCGCCCGGCGCGCACGGCGAACGGAACCCAGGCGATCACGCCCTCGGGAAAGAGCAGCACGGCCCAGATCCGGTTCCACCCGACGGAGAGCTTGCGCAGCACTTTGAGCGGCAGGCTGCCCTGGGCCGAGCTGGCCGTCATGTCCACGGCCACTCCCCCGGACGAACCGGATCGGCGGCTGAGCAGCCGCGCGGCGGCCGTCGGCAGGCGGCCCGGTTCCAGGCTCGTGGTCCGATGGACCTCCAGGTCGGGCGCGAGAGTGGGCACGAGCGAAGGGTCGCGGACCGGGAAGGCCGGATCTCCCGGCGCGACGACGACCGGCTCCCAGCCCCAGCGCGGCAGGTAGGTGACGTATTTCAGGGTCCGCTGCACCCCCACGCCGCCCACGGGCGGGAAGAAGTAGGTAATCACCATGACGCGGCCGCTCACGATGGGCTCACCGGATCGACGCCGGCCCGGCGGCCCATCATCCGGCGCGCTCGCGCCAGGCCGCGGAGAACGCCGGCCACGAGGACCTTGGCTTCCTCGACCCCGGGCACGAGCAGCTCCCAGAAATGATGGTTCGAGAGACGGCAGGCCACGACGAGCAGTATCGCGGCTGAAACCGAATAGGAGATGAGCGACGCCAGAGCCGCGCCCACTATGCCGAAGATTGGGATGAGCATCAGGTTGGCGGCGATGTTCACGCAAACGGCAACGATCGACCCGACGGAGATCGGCCCCGGCCGTCCGCGGCCGGCGACATACGACGACATGACCTTGGACACGCTCAGCGACATCACCGCCGGCAGGAGCACGTAGAACGCGGGCAGGCAATCGTTGAATCTCGGCAGGACGAGATGGATCCCGATGAACGCCGTGGGTATGAGCGCCAGCGCCACAAGCCCGGTCAAGAGGACCGTCAGTCTCGACACCTTCGGCAGCAGCGCATCGGCCTGGGCCTGGGGCAGACCGGCGACGCGTGGCAGGAAGATCATCGTCACCGAGTCAGGGACGTAGAAGATCAACTCCGCCATCGTGACGGCCATGCTGTACAGCCCCAGCGGACCGGCCGGCGAAAGCATGACCGCCTGGATGATGTAGGTGTCGATCCGGTAGTTGAAGTAGCTGGTGATGCTCGCCGGATAGACGCGGATCCCGTAGTGCCCGAGCCCGCGGTAGGAAACCCGGTTGCCGGCCGGCATGCGGCGTGCCAGAAGGCCCACGGCGACGACGTCCGCGATGGCGGCAAGCCAGGTGACGACGATGCTCGACGCGACGGCGCCCGGGACCCCGAAGCGGAAGACCGCGACCAGCAGGGTCGAGAGGACCAGAGTGATCGCACCCTGGCCGATGAGGATGGCGCTGTACGTCTTGACCTGCTGGCGCCCGTACATGACCGACATCGCGAACGTGGTCAGAAGCGCGGCCGGTATCACGAGCAAGACGACGCGCACCATGTCGGCCGTCGACTGGTCCAGGACGGAGCTGGCGGCCGTCCCGCCGCCGGGCAGGTACCACAGATGCACGGCCGTCGGGTGCGTCCAGTGCAGGAGCTGCTCGAGCCACGGCATCGAGAACCACACGAGCGCGATCAGGAACGCAGAGAGAAGCGCCGTCAGGATCAGGCCGGCTTCGAGGAGGCCGCGGACGGACGTCCCGCGGGCGCTGAAGTAGTTCACCGCGCTCGGCAGGCCGAAGACCCCGAGGGCGCCGAGCAGGCCCGGCACGGCCAGGACCGCCACGTATTCGCCCTTGCCGTCCGGGCCGAGGATGCGCGAGATCACCAGGGCCGTGGTCAGCGAGATCGCGAAGGCCACGACCTTGGTCGAGAAGACGGCGCTCACGCGCCTGGTGAATGAGCCGCTGCTCGTGGAAGACGCCGTCATCGGGCCTCCGACCGCGGTGGTTGTGCGGTAGACGATACCAGCGCGGCGATGGTGCTCAGGGCCGGCTCCCGACGGTGCCCCTGCGACCGGCGCGGGCCAGGTCGCGATAGAGCGCCTCGACCCGCCCGAGACTCGCGGCTTGATCGGCCCTGGACTCGACGATCGCCCGGGCGCGGCGGCCCAGCTCCGCGCGATCCTCCGGATCGCGCTCGAGGGCGCGTGCCAGGGCCGCCGCTGTGGCGGGTGCGTCGTCGACCGGGACCAGGGCCGGGCCGTCCAGCTCCCACAGCCACTCTCGAACGCTCGGCAGATCGCCGGCCACGATCTGCGCCCCCGTCGCGAGCGCTTCGAGCAGCGTCGCCGCCGTGGAATCGGAGGCGGGCACGGAGACGACCACGTCGGCCAGGCGGTACATGTCGGGGATCTCCGAGTCGGCGAACTCGGGCACGAGGACGACGCGGTCGGTCAGGCCCAGCGCCGCTGCCCGGCGCCGGATCCGGTCCAGCTCGTCGGCCTGGGCGCGGAAGCACGACATCACCACGACGACATCGGACGGCAGGAGGGCCAGCGCCTCGACCACGACCTGGTGGCGGTATAGCGGCGTGATGGCACGCGGGCTGTACACGATCCGCCGGCCGGTCAGACCGAGACGGGCGCGCAGCGCCTCGGACGCGGGCCCGGGCTCGAAACGGGCCAGGTCCACGCCGTGCTGCACGACCTGCGTCCTGGCCGGCGGCGCCCCGATCGCCAGCGCGCCGGCCAGCAGCGTCTCGGAGTTGACCATCACCAGGTCGGCCGATCGAAGCGCGAGGCGAGCCAGCGCGGCACCGGCGCGCGACTTCCCGGGGTGGATGAAGACGTCCGAGCCCCACAGGGTCAGGGCGTACGGGTGGAAGCCCGACATCCAGGCGTTCCAGCCGTGGACGGTCAGGAAGTGGGCGTTGAGCAGGTCCGGATCGATGCGGGCAACCGCGCGACGCACGGAACGGCGACCGCGCCACAGGCCGGCGGGCGTCACCCGACCGCGGACGGCGAACGGGCTGAACCGTTCGATCGAAATGGCCTCGGACAGGCCCGGCTCGACCTCCTTCGACTCCGGCACGAGCATCGTCACGGTGTGGCCCCGGGCCGCGAAGTAGCTCACCCAGCGGCGCAGGTGAACGCTGTTCACGTCGCCCATGAAGGCTAGATTCAGCGGGCCGGCCATGGTCTGGGCGGAGGCGGATGGAGCGCTCATCGGCTCGGACTCACGACGCCGGCGGCCGACTTCGCCTGGCACGGGCGACTGGGGCTCCGGCCATCGCGCTCGGCGGCCTCGATCTGGGGGGCGGGCATCGCGGGCGATTGTACAGAAGATCGGTCCCGAGCACGGCCGCGCGTCCCTTCACCCGGCAGGCCGGTATGGCCGATCGGGTACCATTCGGGGCGTCTTTCGATGAACAGGAAGGAGCCAGACGCTGTCAGCGGTCGCGGCTGTTACCGGAAGCGAAGGCTTCATCGGGTCTCACCTGGTCGAGGCGCTCGTGCGGCGCGGGACTCGGGTCCGGGCCATGGTCCTGTACAACTCGTTCAACTCGTGGGGCTGGCTCGAGTCGCTGCCCGCGGACGTCCTCGCCAACGTCGAGGTCCAGCTCGGTGACGTCCGCGACGTCGCCTCGGTGCGCGAGCTGATGGAGGGCGTCGACGTCGTCTACCACCTGGCCGCGCTGATCGCGATCCCGTATTCGTATCGCTCGCCGCGCTCGTACGTGGACACCAACGTCCTCGGCACCCTCAACGTCCTGGAGGCGGCCCGCCAGCTGGCCACGCCCCGCATCGTCCACACCTCCACCAGCGAGGTTTACGGCACGGCGCGCAGCGTCCCGATATCGGAGGATCACCCTCTCCAGGGCCAGTCGCCGTACTCGGCCTCCAAGATCGGCGCCGACAAGATGGCCGAGAGCTACCACCTCTCGTTCGGAATCCCCGTGACGACGCTGCGCCCCTTCAACACCTACGGCCCACGCCAGTCGAGCCGCGCGGTCATCCCGACGATCCTCGCGCAGCTCGCCGCCGGCCAGCGCGAGATCCACCTCGGCGACCTGCGCCCGACGCGGGACTTCACGTTCGTCGAGGACACGGCCCGAGCGTTCATGTCCGTCGGCGAGGCGCCGGCCGAGGCCGTCGTCGGTCGAACGCTCAATGCCGGCACCGGCATCGAGATCTCCATCGGCGATCTGGTCAAGACGATCGCGGCCGCGGCCGGCTGCGAGGTCACCGTCACCGAGGAATCCGAGCGCCTTCGGCCGGCCGGCTCGGAAGTCATGCGCCTGCTGTGCGACGCCTCGCGGCTCACTGCCGCGACCGGCTGGAAGCCGACGGTTACCCTCGCCGAGGGGCTGGCGAAGACGGCCTCCTGGTTCTCCGATCCCGACAACCTGGCTCGCTACAAGTGGGCCAGTTACACCGTATGAGCGCCCGATGAGCGTCCGCCACGCGGTCTTGCTCGCAGGCGGCAAGGGCACCCGCCTGCGTCCCTACACGACCAGCATCCCCAAGCCGCTCGTGCCCATCGGCGACGAGTGCGCCATCATCGAGATCGTCCTGCGCCAGCTGGCCCGTGACGGATTCCGGCGCGTGACCATCGCCATCGGCCATCTCGGCGAACTGATCCGGGCCTACGTCGGCACTGGCGAGCAGTGGGGCCTGGAGGTGGACTACGCCACCGAGGACAAGCCGCTCAGCACGATGGGGCCGGTGGTGGCGCTGCTGGACAAGCTGCCGGACCAGTTCCTCGTCCTCAACGGCGACATCCTCACGGATCTGAGCTTCGCCTCGCTTCTGGAGGCCCACGCCGCCTCGGACGCCCCGCTCACCATTGCCACGTATCACCGCCAGGTCGACATCGACTTCGGCGTGCTGACGGTCGAGGCGGGCCGGGTCGTCGGTTTCGTGGAGAAGCCCAAGCTCGACTACGAGGTAAGCATGGGCGTCTACGCGGTCTCGCGATCCGCGCTGTCGAGCTACCCGGCCGGCGAATCGCTCGGTTTCGACCGGCTCGTCATCGACCTCCTCGCGGCAGGGCGAAACCCCGCCTCGTACCGCTTCGACGGCTACTGGCTCGACATCGGCCGGCCGGAGGACTACGACCGCGCCAACTCCGAGTTCGTGCGCCTCCGCTCCCACCTGCTGCCGGGGGCCTGAGTGGCGCTCGTCCTCGTTCTGGGCGCCAACGGCTTCATCGGGCGCTACGTCGCGGCCGCGCTCGACGCCCGGCCCGACGTCGAGGTTCTGGGCGCCGGCCTGGGCACTCCCCTGCCGGGCTTCGAGCGGCGCTGGCTGGACATCGACCTGCTGGCCGGCGACGACGCCGATTTCGTGGCGGCGCTGCGAGCGGCCGGACCGGAGGCCGTCGTCAATTGCACCGGCGCCAGCTTCGGCCCGACGGCGGACCTGATCCGGCTCAACGTGCTCGTGACGGCGCGAATCGTCGAAGCCCTGGACAGGTCGGGCCTGCCGGCCAGGCTCGTCCATTTCGGCTCCGCCGCCGAATACGGGCCGGGCCCGGTCGGCGAGCGGGTAGCCGAGTCCGCCTGCGCGCAACCGGTCAGCCCCTACGGCATCGCCAAGCTGGCCGCGACCCAGCTGGTGCTCGCCGCGGCGGATCGGGGCCGAGAGGCGGCGGTCCTGAGAGTGTTCAACGCCCTGGGCCCCGGCATGCCCGACAACTCGCTTCCAGGCGCGGCCCAACGGCGCTTGTCCGAGGCGGTGGCCGCCTCGGCGCCTCGGATCGAGCTCGGACCGCTGGGTTCGGTGCGTGACTTCGTGGACGTCCGCGACATCGCGGCGGCGGTCGTGGCCGCATGCCGCGTCCCGAAGCTGGAAGCACCGCTGATCAACGTGGCGTCGGGGACCGGCCACTCGGCGCGCGAGCTCGTCAGGTCTCTGGCGGAAGCGATCGGGTTCAGCGGCGAGATCGCGGAGGGGGCCGCGGGATCGCCGCGCTCGTCCGACGTCCCCTGGCAGGTCGCGGACGTCTCTCTGGCGCGGCGAGTCCTGGGCTGGAAGCCGGTGCACGACCTCCGTTCGAGCGTCGAGCTGATGACCGCCGGCCTCTGACGCCGGCCGCTGACGGCGCAGGCGCCGGGCGGCGCCGCCTCGAGGCCTACCCGTGCCGCAGGGTCGACAGCTCGCGGTAGATCGCTTCCATGCGCTCCATGTTGGTGCGCCAGTCGGCTCGTTCGGTGACGGCGGCCCGCCCGCGCGCCGCCCGCTCCTGCCGCTCGTCGGGGCCACGCGAGAGCAGGGTCTTGACCGCGGCCGCCGTGGCCGCGACGTCGTCCACCGGCACCAGCGCCTCCGGGTCCAGCTCGGTCAGCCACTCCCGAAGGCTCGGCAGGTCGGTCGCGACGATCGGGCGGCCGACGGCGAGGGCTTCGGCCACCGTGATCGGGCCGCCGTCGCTGGCGGGTATCGACACGACGACGTCGGCCAGGCGGTAGAGGTCGGGCAGTTCGGCCTCTTCGAGCGCATCGACGATCCGGAGGCGATCGGCGACCCCGACGCGGCCGGCCAGCTCCCGGATTCTGGCCACCTCGTCGGGCTGCGAGCGGTAGGCCGTCATGACCGCCACGACGTCGGTCGGAAGCTGTGCCAGGACCTCGACCACGACACCCTGGCGGTAGAGCGGCGCGATCAGCCGGTTCGAGAGCAGGACGCGGCGGCCCTCGAGTCCGAGCCGCGCCCGCAGCGCCGTCGGGTCGGGACCGGGCGAGAAGCGGTCCGTGTCCACTCCGAAATGGATGTATCTCGTCCGCTCCGGGCGCGCCCCGGCCGCCGCCGCGGCCCGGACCAGGTCCGCTGAACCGCCGGTGACGATGTCGGCGGCGTGCAGCGCGAGGCGGGCGTACAGGCGGCGACGGCGGCTCTGACGGCCGATGCCCAGAACGTCGGAGCCCCACACCGTGACCACATACGGGTGGAACCCGGACAGCCACGCGCGCCAGGCGTTGCCCGTGACGTAGTGGGCGTGCAGGACGTCGGGGTCGAGACGGCGAAGCTGGCGAGCCAGCGCCCGACGCGTCGCCAGCGCGCCCATGAGCCGCACCTTGCCGGACGCGAACGGCGGGAGTCGCTCGAGCGCGATCGCCGGCGGCATGCCCGGGTCGACGACCTTGTCCGCCGGCACGATGAGCGTCACGCGATGGCCCCGGTCCGAGAAGAAACCCAGCCAGCGGCGGACGTGGACGCTGTTCGGGTCGCCGAAGAAGGCCAGGTCCAGGGGCTCGTCGGTGCGCATGGCTGGCGATTGTAGTGGAAGCGACGGCCGCGATGGCCCGGGGTTCGGCCGGGCCGCCGCCGCGCCGCGCCCGCGGTTCAGCCGGCGGCGTCAACCCGCAGCAGCCAGACGCCCGCCGTCGCGTCGACGAAGACCGGCACGAGGGTCAGCTTCGCTCCGCCCTTCCCGGTCACGGCTTCGGGCACCGAGTGCTCGAACGGCGCGTAGATGCCGCCGGACCCGTCGTCGTCGGCGGCGACGTGCAGGATGTACTGGCCCGGGCTCAACACCGAGTAGTCGCCGTTGCGGAAAGCCAGCCACGAGTCGCCCAACACCGGCGTGGGAGCGCCCGTGTCGACTGAGATCATCGGCAGCCCCCAGCGCGGCACGAAGACGCGGCTGCCGAGCGGATCGGCCACCGGGTAAGCCACGCCCGCGACGGTCATCGTGTCGCCGTGGCCGCCGGCCACGATCGAGTCGAGGTGCGCCTCCGCCTCGCGAATCTGGGCAGCCTCCTTACCGGCTCG
>Ga0265316_10007390_pt1 | contig 10354 bp, 13 predicted proteins | sample 4522metaG_FD_202092 | JGI IMG/M metagenome (GOLD analysis project Ga0265316, IMG submission 202092) | Rhizosphere microbial communities from Carex aquatilis grown in University of Washington, Seatle, WA, United States - 4-5-22 metaG | ecosystem: Host-associated > Plants > Roots > Rhizosphere >...
ATTCGGCAAGGTGCCCTGAGTTCTGATCTCAATTGAGGTCCCGGACTTCTTCCACTTGAGGTCGCTTTGGTCGGCATCGGCCATATTGGGAATCATAACTCCGCACGTTGCCAGGGAATCGAACCACCGACGCCAACCTCTTCAGGGTTGCGATCCACTGGCCAACTACTATATCGCCCTCAGTTCTTTGCTGGTCGGCGTCAGGATCTCACACCCGGTCTCGGTTACGACTACCGTGTCTTCGATGCGGATGCCGCCGAAACCTTCCAGGTAGACGCCGGGCTCGATGGTGATCGCCATGCCGGCTTGTAACCGGGCTTTGTCGCGCTTGCCAAGACGCGGGGGTTCGTGGATCTCCAGGCCCAGGCCGTGGCCGGTGGAGTGCACAAAGGCGCGGTCCAGGCCGTAGCCTCGTAACACCTGGCGCGCGATGCGGTCCACGGCGGCAGTGGAAACGCCGGCGCGAACCGCCGCGATCGCCGCAAGCTGTGCTTCGAGCACCGCGCGGTAGACGCGCTTCACCTTGGCGGTGGGCGCGCCGAGGAACAACATGCGCGTCATGTCGCTGCAGTAACCATCCTGCTGCGCGCCCATGTCCACCAATACCAGGCCGCGGGGTTTGAGCCTCGCGGCGGTTGGTTGGGCGTGCGGCAGCGCCGAGCGGACGTCCGCGGCCACGATGGTTTCGAACGCCGGTTTTTCGGCGCCCAGGCGGCGCATGCGGTATTCCAGTTCGGCCGCCAGGTCCTGCTCCGTCATGCCGGGACGGACGCGCGCCACGGCCTGCTCGAAGGCGCGGGAATTGGTCTCGACCGACTTGCGAATGCGCGCACGCTCGTCCGGCGACTTCACCATCCGCAGCTCCTCGATCCAGCCCTTCACCGGTTGGAGCGAAGCCCGCATCGGAAGCCGCGATTTCAGCGATTCGTAGGTATCGCACGTCATGCGGTGGGGCTCGTACCCGATGCGTTTCAGCCCCAGCCTGGCGATGGCCGCGGCGATGTCCGCAAGCAACGGACCCTTGGCGATCTTCACCCGGCACGTGACTTCCTGGGCGGCCTGGATCTGGTAGCGCGGGTCGGTGAAGAGGATGGATTTGCCGCCCAGCACCAGCAGGCTGCCGTTGCTGCCGGTGAAACCGGTGAGGTATCGAAGGTTGGGGCTGAACGCCACCAACAGGCCGTCCAGCTTGCGTTCCGCGAGGCCGTTGGCGACGGTGTGCCGGCGCTGGGCAAATGGGTCGCTACGGGACAAGCAGCACCAGTTTGCCGGCGGTCTTGCGGCCTTCGAGATCGCGATGGGCCGCGGCCGCTTCCCCAAGCGGGTAGGTGCGGTCGATGCGCAGTTTGAGCTTGCCGGAGGCCACCCAGCCCAGCACATCGCCCGCGCGCCAGAGCAGTTCATCGCGCGTGAGCACGTAGTGCCCCAGGCTGGGGCGCGTGAGGAAGAGCGAACCTTTGCCGTTGAGAATGTTGGGGTCGAACGGCGGTACCGGTCCGCTGGATTGTCCGAAGAGCGCCAGCAGGCCGCGCGGGCGCAGACAATTCAGACTTTTCTCGAAGGTGGTTTTGCCCACCGAGTCGTACACTACGTCGACCCCGCGGCCGCCGGTGAGGCGCTTCACTTCGGCTTCGAAATCCCGCTCGGTGTAGAGGACGGCTTCATCCGCGCCGGCTTGGCGCGCAATGCGGGCCTTCTCTTCGGTGGAAACAGTGCCAAACACGCGCGCGCCCAGCATCTTGGCCATTTGGACGGCCAAGCCGCCGACGCCGCCCGCCGCGGCGTGAACCAGGCAGGTATCGCCGCTCTTGAGCGCATAGGTGGAATGCGTGAGGTAGTGAGCCGTCATGCCCTGGAGCATGGCGGCCGCGGCGGTCTGGAAGTCGGTGCCATCGGGAATCTTGACCAGCAGCGCGGCTGGAACCAGCGCATATTCGGCGTAGGAGCCGCGCGCCATGGCGTAGGCTACGCGGTCGCCGGCGGCGACTTCAGCGACATCCGCGCCGACGGTCTCCACCGTGCCCGCGCCTTCGCTGCCGAGCGTGATAGGGATATCCGCTTTATAGAGGCCCGTGCGGAAATAGACGTCGATGAAGTTCACGCCGCTGGCAGCGATGCGCACCAGCGCTTGTTTGGGACCCGGTGTGGGTTTGGGGACTTCCACCAATTCCATCTTCTCGGGACCACCGGGCGTTTTCACCTGAATGCATTTCATAAATCAATCTCCTTTAGCGATGACCCGCCGCTCTCTGACTGTCGAGGGCGAGGCGTGCCTCGCCCCTACAAGGTTGCGATGTAGGGGCCGGGCATGCCCGGTCCGACAGTCAGGGAGCGCTGGGCTTGAGTTCACGACGAAGAGCCCTCCGGGCATGAACGGTCACGGCATACAGCAGCAGATAGAGCAAAGTGAACGGAAACAAAAACAAGCGTGCCAGGGTGCGGACGGCTCCGGCGCCCGCCAGGCCGGTGCGGAGCAATACAAACCGGCGGATGACGCCCAGGTGCTGGCGGTCGAGCCAGAAGTAATCGCCGTTCTCATTGACCACAAAGACCTTGGCGGGGATTCGCAGAGCCAGCACCCATTTCCACTTGGTCATGACAGGCTCTTCGGAGCAGATGATTCCCAGCAGGGAATAGTGTTTCCGGGCGAGTTCGCGGTACAGTTTGCGGCGGCCTGGCCGGCCGCGATAGTCGGCGACGCGGTAGACGCGCGTGGTCTCCGGGTGAAAACCCCGCGGAAGGCTGGAATAGCAAGTGACCAGGTCGATCGGGACATGGCTGCCCCAGGTTTGGCGGAGACTCGGGACGATCCTTTCCAGGAGCCCGCGCGATCCGCTTTCGACCAGAAGAATGGCGTCGACGGGAATCTGCCGGCCGGTGAAGAAGTATCGCACTAATCTGAATATAGCGTGAGGAGCGGGCAGGGGCCTAAAGGCGTTCAGGCCACTTCTGTTTGCCGTGAAAGACGGCGATCAGTTCCAGCCGGTCTTCCTTCACTCGGTAAGGAATGACGTACGGCGTTCCGGCAACGACCAGTTCCCGGGTCCCGATCACGCGCCCCGGGCGGCCCATGTGCGGCTGCCCCGCAAGCAGGTCCACGCCTTCCAGTATGCGCGCAGCCACACCTCGCGCGGCTTGCGGATGGTCCTTGGCGATGTAACGTCGGATTTCAGCCAGGTGCTGAAGAGCGCGACGCGACCAGACGATTCTCATCGCGGCGCTTTGCCTTCACCGGGCTTGCCCCAGGACCGAAGCCAGGTGGAGACTCTTTCATGACGAACAGCTTGCCCGGCATCCAGTTCCCTTAATCCCTGTTGGATCTCCCCGAGTTGCCACTCCTCGGCCTGAACGTACGCGGCGATAGCCTCAGCCGCAAGAAAAGACTTCGACCGTCTGGAGTGTTTGGCCAGCGCTTCCAAACGCTTCTTGACGGTGGCGTCCAAGCGCACGGAAAGGGTTTCTGTCATCGGTTGTATACAGGTTAACACAGCCGACCGCCGTGGACGCGATCGCGATATACCCGCCGCGGCTCAAGCCATCTTCTGCAGTATCTCCGCGGCGCTTCTCACGCAGGGTTTGCAGACCTTCTCCAACAGGCCGCGCTCTCTGAACTGGCGCTGGCCTTCTTCTGAAGTCAGCTCGCAGCCGGAAAGCAGATCGCGGCAAAGATAGCTGCCGTTTCGCTCGGCGAAGGCATCCATGAACTCGCGTGTCATGGGGTATAGAGCCTCGGTGACCGAGCGGCCGTCTTGTGTGCCGCGGCCGCGCCGCAGCCCGAGGACCATGATCCCGCCCGCCACAGCGCCGCACACCTCCTGCTTCCGGCCCATCCCCGCCCCGAAACCGCACGATACTTTGAGCGCCGCATCCTGGCTGATACCGCATTCGTCGCAGAAAGCGAACATTACGGATTGGGCGCAGTTGTACCCCTCCGCAAACTTGTCAACCGCCAATTGTCCTTTGTCGGGCATGATGGATCCTCGATTCACGACTATGATCGCACGCGTGCAAGGCGGGCCGGGCATGCCTCGCCCTGCATGCCGCGTGGCCGCGGAAACGCGGGTTGTTAAGATAGAGCCATGCCGGAGCTCGAGAAGCTTCTCACCGAACAGCGGAATCCGGCTTCGGCCTCGATTGACACGCTGCCCACCGAAGCGGTGTTGCGCATCGTCAACGCCGAGGACCACCAGGTGGCGGACGCGGTGGGGCGCGAGATTCCAGCCATCGCGCGCGCGGTGGATGCCGTTGTCGAGGCGTTCCAGCGCGGCGGGCGGCTGTTCTACATCGGCGCGGGGACCAGCGGGCGGTTGGGCGTGCTCGACGCTTCGGAATGCCCGCCGACGTTCAATGTGCCGCCGGAAATGGTGCAGGGAATTATCGCCGGCGGCCCGGCGGCCTTGAGCTGCGCGACTGAAACCACCGAGGATGACCCGGCCATCGGCGCGCGCGACCTGATGGAGCGCGGATTCACCGCGCGCGATGTGCTGGTGGGGATCGCGGCCAGCGGGCGGACGCCCTACGTGCTGGGAGCCGTGGCGGAAGCCAGGCGTCTGGGCGCTGTCACTGTGGGAATCAGTTGCACACCCGATTCGGAACTGGCGCGCGCGGCGGCGATTGCCATCACGCCGCTGGTGGGACCGGAAGTGATCGCCGGCTCCACCCGCATGAAGGCGGGGACAGCGCAAAAACTGGTACTCAATATGCTCACTACAGGGGCGTTCATCCGGTCGGGATATGTTTACGGCAACCTGATGGTGAACGTCCAGCCGAAGAACGCGAAGCTGGCGGACCGCGCCCGCCGCATAGTCGCGCAGGCCGCCGGTGTTACCTGCCAGCGTGCGGGCGAACTGCTGGAGGCAGCCGGCGACAGCGTGCGCGTGGCCATTCTGATGGGCAAGACCGGCGCTGCGCGCCAAGAGGCCGAGCGGAGGCTGGCCGCGGCCGGCGGAAGCATTTCGAGGGTTCTCAATGGATAAGTTCGCGATTACCGGTGGCGCCGCCCTCCAAGGGGAGATCCCCGCCAGCGGGTCGAAGAATTCGGCTTTGCCCGCACTGGCGGCGGCGCTGCTCACTGAAGAGCCGATCGTCCTGAAGCGCATTCCGCGCGTGCGGGATATCCGGACTATCGAGCGGCTGCTGGTGGACATCGGATCCACCGTGGAGGCGCAGGGTGAGACCGTGCGGCTCCATACGCCGCAGATCGTTTGTCCCGAAGCGCCGTACGAATTGGTGAAGACCATGCGCGCCTCGAGCCTGGTGCTGGGGCCGCTGGTGGCCCGTTGCGGGCGCGCGCGCGTTTCCCTCCCGGGCGGCTGCGCCATCGGGGACCGGCCCATCAACCTGCACATTTTCGGGTTGGAACAGCTTGGCGCGCGCATTCACCAGGCGCATGGCTACATCGAAGCCGCCGCTCCGGAAGGGCTTCACGGCGCGGTGGTCCACTTCGACCGGATCACGGTCACAGGCACCGAGGACCTTATGATGGCGGCCGTGCTGGCCAAGGGCGAGACCACGCTGCGCAACGCGGCGCGCGAGCCGGAGGTGGCCGACCTGGCCGATTTGCTGGGCAAGATGGGAGCGCACATCGAAGGCGCGGGCACCTCCACCATCCGCATTCAGGGCGTGGAGCAACTGCACGGCGCCGAACACACCATCATTCCGGACCGCATCGAGACGGGGACGTTCCTGATCGCCGGGGCCATCTCCGGCGGCGACGTCACCGTGACGGGCTGCAACCCGGAACACGTGGGCGCGCTGGTCGCCAAGCTGCAACAGGCCGGGGTGGAGGCGACACAGCCGGATGCCACCACGCTGCGCGTCCGGGGCGGCGGCAGGCTGCGCTCGGTGGACATGACCACGGAAGAGTATCCCGGCTTTGCCACCGATCTTCAGGCGCAGTACATGGCGTTGATGACGCAGGCCGAGGGGATCGCAATTATCGTCGAAAAGATTTTCGAGAACCGCTTCATGCACGCCCAGGAGTTGGCGCGCATGGGAGCTAATATCCGGCTCGAGGGCAGGCAGGCCATCGTGGCCGGACCGCGCGAGCTGACCGGCGCCGGGGTAATCGCGTCGGACCTGCGGGCCAGCGCCTCGCTGGTGCTGGCGGCGTTGGCGGCCAAGGGCGAGACCGTGATCGACCGCGTGTATCACATCGATCGCGGCTATGAGAAAATCGAGACAAAGCTCGCGGCCGTAGGCGCGCAGATTCGGAGGGTGGAATAGACCATGACGCATGCTCCCGGGTTCCTGAAGCTAGTCGATGACGCCAAGTCGCGCATCAGACAAATCGATGTTGAAGGCTATAAGAAGATGGTTGCCGCCAAGGATCCGCACGTGCTGGTGGACACGCGCGAAGACCGCGAGTGGGCCGACGGCCACGTAGCGGGCGCCGTGCATCTGAGCAAGGGGATCATCGAGCGCGATATCGAAACCCGGTACCCGGACAAGACCACCGGGCTCGTGCTGTATTGCGGCGGCGGCTTCCGCTCGGCGCTGGCGACCGACAATCTGCAGAAGATGGGCTACACCAACGTCATTTCGCTCGACGGCGGCTGGCGCGCGCTGAAAGAATCGGGACTGGCAACGGAAGAATAGGCTCTGGCCAGCTCCGCAGGAGCGGTAGACTGTAGCCCACGGCGCAAGCCGATCGGCGCAAGCCGTGGGAAGAAGCACGAAAGCGATTCAGCCCTGGAAGGGCGTAAGATGCTCTGGCCCAGCTCTTCCGCCCCGTTCCGGGGCTTTTCGGCCGGTCATCACTTTCCCAAGGCTGACGCCTTGGGCTACCTTCTTTCGCCCTATCGGGCTCAACAGGGCGAGCGGGATCAACGAAGAATAGAAGAAGTTCTGGCATTATTGATTCCTGCAAAATTTGTGTAACCAGGCTTGTGGGCGGAGCTCAGCCGCAACCCGGAGAACTACTTCGCCGAGGTGGAGCAGGCGGCTTTCAACCCCGCCAACATCGTGCCCGGCATCGGCTTCTCTCCGGACAAGATGTTGCAGGGGCGCCTGTTTTCCTACGGCGACGCGCAGCGCTACCGGCTGGGCGTGAACCATCAGCACATCCCGGTAAATGCGCCCCGCTGCCCCGTCAACAGCTATCACCGCGATGGCTCGATGCGGGTCGATGGCAACCACGGCGGCACGCTCGGCTACGAGCCCAACAGCTACGGCGAGTGGCAGCAGCAACCGGCCTTCGCCGAACCACGGCTCGGCATCGAGGGGGCCGCGGATCACTGGAACTATCGCCAGGACGACGACGACTACTACTCTCAGGCCGGGCTTCTCTTCCGCTTGATGACGCCCGAACAGAAGAAGGCGCTCTTCGAGAACACCGTCCGCGCCATGGGCGATGCCCCGGAAGAGATCAAGCTCCGCCACATCGGCAACTGCGCCAAGGCCGATCCGGCTTACGGCGAAGGCGTGGCCGCGGCGCTGGGCATCTCGTAAGGAGTAGCGCCGGGCCCAGAGGGCACCCCCTTGTCGCCGGTGGGGCTTTCCGGACTGGAACACACCGGCGACAAGATCGCCGGAGCTACTCCTTGTCGATGATGCCGCCGTCGTCGTAGGTGGGCTTCGCGCGCCAGCCGGGCGGCGATGTATGCCAGTTGCCGGTAGTTCCGCTGATATCTCGAAAAACACGTTGGGTTGACGGCTGGTGGCTATTATCCGTGGGATATCAGTTTCAATCCCGGTACGCCCAAGTAGTCGCTGCGATTGTGCGTGACGAGCGGCACGTCGTGCCGCAGCGCCGTGGCGGCGATCCAGGCGTCGGCGCACTCTATCCGGTACCCGCGCGCCTGGGCGGCCACGGTCACCTCGGCCCACATAGTGCAGAGTGTGCGGCTGTACGGCAGCAGCACGAATCGTTCGAGATACAGCCGCAACCATTCGCGGCGCGCCGGTCCCCACTTAAACTGGATGGCCCACCGATCCAGTTCCGCCACCGTCATGAACGAAATCAGGAGGGTGCAACCGGCGAGATCCGGTTCGTAAAGGGCGCCGATCGGATGGTTTTTGAAAATGAACGAGGCGACTGTCGGTATCGACGACCACACGGGTCATGCGGCAGGACCGGCCCTCTTATGGCCGCGCCACTCATGGAGTGCTGCGAGAAAATCCTCGATGGGCTCCTCTTCCGGCCAGAAGTCGCCATGCAGGACGGACAGGTCGGCGATCGGACCCTTTCCCTGTTGGGCGATTATCTCGTCCAGAGAGGGGTCGGCGTCGAAGTTGTAGCGAGGATCATTGGCCCTATCCATCTTCGGCCTCCAGCACTTCGAGTATACCTCACGCCACTCGTTCCTTCTCGATGACCCCGTCGTCGTAGGTAGCCTTCACGCGCCAGCCCGGCGGCACCACTAGAAAGTCGTTTTCGTCCCAGTCGCCGGCCACCAGGCGCTCGAACAGGCGCAAACCGCCGCAAATGGTTTCGAACTGCCATCCGCGGCGAGCGGCTTCTTCACGCGCCCGCTGTTCAAAACTGCCGTCCGGCTCCAGCCCGGTGGCGATGTATGCCAGTTGCCGGTAGTTCCGCTGATATCCATTGAACTGCTCGAACAGGTAGCGGCCGTTATCATCGCCATAGCGCGCGGTAAGCGCCTCGAGCGTGTACAGCGTGGCTTGCTCCAGGTCCTCGCCGCGCTCCAGCCAGCCAGTCGAGCGGAAAAAGACGCCCGGGTGGTTCTCGAAATAACTCCGGTAGCGGTCCCGCCCGCCCATCAGGAGCGCGATGCAATCGTGCGCGCGGGGGATCACCAGGGGCAGCGTGTGGCTCTCCAGTCCGGCAATGCCGTTGCCGCACAAGGCGTAGCCCAGCAGCACCGCTTCGTACCGGGTTGCGTCCACACGGTCAACGGCATCCTGAAGCCAGGCGCGCATGGCCGGGCCGCCCAGGTTGTGGAGGCCCTTGGGCAGAAACTCGATGTCCACCTGGTGTGGCGAGCGGGCCGCCGCGGCGCACATCTCGCGGTACAGCACCTCACAGGAAATCAGCTTCAGGCGCACAGCTTGCGGGCCAGGGCCACGGCCACCGCGGCGTTCTCGCCGTAGCCGTCGGCCCCGATCTCATCGGCGTAACGCTGCGTCACGGGAGCGCCGCCCACCATGATCTTCGCTTGCCCGCGCAAGCCGGCGGCGGATAGCGCGTCAATGGTGGTCTTCATGGAGGACATAGTCACGGTGAGCAGCGCCGACAGGCACACCAGGTTGGCGCGGTGGGCCCGAACCGCCTCCACAAACTTCTCGGGCGCCACGTCGGCGCCCAGGTCCGTGATCTCGAACCCGCCGCCCTCCAGCATGGAGGCGACGATGTTCTTCCCGATATCGTGCAGGTCGCCCTTCACGGTGCCGATCACTACGCGGCCGGCCGGCTGTGCGCCGCTCGAGGCCAGATGCGGCCGGATCAGCGCCAGCGCGGCCTTCATGGCGCGGGCGGCGAGCAGCAGCTCCGGCACGAAGTAGTCCTCGCATTCGAAGCGGCGGCCCACTTCATCCATGGCGGGCACCATGTGGCCTTGCACCAGTTCAAGCGCGGCGGCGCCGCCCTCGAGCGCCTGGCGCGCAGCCTCAGCCGCCGCGGGAGCGTTGCCGTTCAGAATCGCATCGTACAGGTCGGACATCTGGCGCTGCTACGCTTCCACCTTGCCGGCCAAAATGATGGCAAACGGCAGATCGCCGATCTTCACGTTGAGCACCCAATCGTGGTCGCCTTCCTTGGTGACCGCCGGGAACGTCGAGCCTGCGGGAGGCTCAATGGAGAACACGGCCGGGTGCGGTGTGCCTGACGCTGTTTTGCTCATCTTGACCAGAGCGTCGAAGTCCGGCGTGGCGTTGGGGTCGGCATCGTTGGCGATGGGGGTGAGCAGCACGAAGTCGCGCTGTGGAGCGACGCCCTGGTGGGCGCCGTTCATGGGGAAGTTGCTGTAGCGAAACGTATAGACGCCGGGGTGGATGGTCTGGCCGCGGCGGTCCGCGCCGGTCGCCGGAAAACGTAGGATACCGATCAGAGTGCCCTGCGCAATCGGGAATACGATGGCGTCATCGGTGGGCTTGGCGCCCGTTGGTATGGACTTGCGGAACCAGATTTCGCACCAAGGGCCGCTGGGGCCAACCAGACGGTATCCCTCGGTCTGGATCAGGGCGGCATACGCGGCCGGCAGGCCGGGAGGTGCCGTGGCAATGGGCTCCAGCTTGTAGGCTTGGGCGAGGACCATCGACGCCCCCAGAAGGGCGCCACAGAGAAGTAGAAAACAGCGCTTGATCATGGCCAATCCGGGGGGCAGAACATTGGAGCGGGAGACGGGATTCGAACCCGCGACATCGACCTTGGCAAGGTCGAACTCTACCAACTGAG
>Ga0265316_10007393_pt1 | contig 10352 bp, 7 predicted proteins | sample 4522metaG_FD_202092 | JGI IMG/M metagenome (GOLD analysis project Ga0265316, IMG submission 202092) | Rhizosphere microbial communities from Carex aquatilis grown in University of Washington, Seatle, WA, United States - 4-5-22 metaG | ecosystem: Host-associated > Plants > Roots > Rhizosphere >...
AGGGCCCGTTCTATGGTGTTACGCAACTCGCGCACGTTTCCCGGCCATGCGTATTGCACCAGAGCCTGCTCGGCGGGTGGTGACAGCGTGGGAATCGGGCGGCCGACCGCGCGCGCGTAGAAATTCAGAAAGCGACGGGCGAGAACCAGAATGTCTTCGGGCCGGTCGCGCAGCGCCGGAACGACAATCTCGATGACGTTGAGCCGGTAGAGCAGGTCCTCGCGAAACCGTCCCTGCTGCACGTCGGTTTCCAGATCTCGGTTGGTGGCCGCGACCACGCGCACGTCCACCTGGCGGGTGCGGCTCTCGCCCACTCGCTCGAACTCCTTGTCCTGCAAGAAACGCAGCAGCTTGGCCTGCAAGGTGGGCGGGATTTCGCCAATTTCGTCGAGAAACAGCGTCCCGCCGTGCGCGGCCTCGACCCGTCCCGGCTGGTCTTTCACCGCGCCGGTGAACGAACCTCGCGCGTGGCCGAATAGCTCGCTGGTCAGCAATTCCTCCGAAAGCGTGGGGCAGTTGACCACGACCAGAGGATGCTCGCGCCGGGCGCTGTACGCGTGCAGGGCGCGCGCGACCACGGTCTTGCCCGTACCGGTTTCTCCGCGCAGCAAGACGGGCACGTCGGAGGCGGCTGCGCGAGTCACCGTCTCTTGCACCGAGCGCATGCGCGGCGACTGGGAGTCCAGGTCCACATCAGGAAGCGCGCTGGAGAGCGTGTTTTCCAAATTCTCGACCCGCCAGGTGAGCCGGCGCCGTTCGCAGGCGCGATCGACAAGGTGGCGGATCTGCGCCGGGGTGAACGGCTTGGGCAAGTAGTCCCAGGCGCCGCGGCGAATGGCCTCGACGGCCGTCTCCACCGTGGCGTAGGCCGTGATGATCGCGATCAGCAATTCGGGCCGATCCGCCAGCAGGCGCGGAATCAGTTCAAGTCCGCTGTCCTTGCCCAGCTTGAGATCGACCAGCGCCAGGTCGAAGGGTTGCCTGGCGAGCGCAGCCAGGGCGCCTTCGGCGCTGGGCACGGACACCACCTGATGCGAGAGTTGCTCCAGGCACACGGTCAGAGTCGTGCGGATGTTTTTCTCGTCATCCACGACGAGAACAGCGAGGCGGTCGGGAACTTGGCTCAAGGTAGCAACACTATAGCCTGCGCTCTGATATGGGAACCCTGAAAGGGTTCCCATGCCCTCCCACGATGGTGCGCCGCCGGCGAAGCCGGCGGGCTCCCCACGCGACTAGTTCGCCCAGTACTGATTGAAGTATTGCATGGTGTAGAAACCCAGCAGCAACGCCGACGTCGTGATGAACAGCTGCTCTGAGCGGCGCGATCGCACAAGGTGGGCGAACGCGAAGAACGCCGGGAAGATGGGGGCCGCGAATCGAGGAATGGAGAGGACGCGGCCGGTCGACAGGGGAATGAGGACGAGCAGCACCGAGTAGAAAACGAGGGAAACGTCGACATTGCCGATGAGAAACAGCGGCAAGATCAGAAAAAGCACGGACACGAGTTGACCCTCGAGGATTTCTATATTCTTGGCATTGCGGGGGATGCTGAAGTCCAGCCTGCGGGCTTCGTCCCAGAGCGTGACCAGGGGAAACCTGAAATGGCGGCCCCACGAGGCCTGAACCTTGCTGAAGGCCAGCGGGTCACCCACGGTCACCTTGAGGATCAACATGAAGATGAGCAATCCACAGGGAATCAGCAGCAGCCACAAGGCGCCAGGGCGTATCGGCTTCAGGCGCGCGCGTCGATTCCACAATGTGCCAGCCGCCATGGCCAAAAAGAGGGCCACGCCCGACGAGCGAGTCAGACACGCCAGCATGCCCCAAATTCCGCACCAGAAGTAGCGCTCGTCCAGAAAGTAGTAGAAGGCCGCGGTGGTGGTCAGCAGGAATAGACCCTCCGAGTAGAAGGCGGAGAAGAAGAAGGACGTGGGGAACACCAGCAGGTAGACCAGCGCGCGCTGCACTGTCTCCTCGTCGAAGGTCCGTCGGCCAATGCGCATGACGAAGAACAGGGAGAAAACCAGGGACAGGTTCGAAACGATGAGGCCCGCGGCCAGGAGATTCCGGGTCAGGAAGAAAAGGACCTTGGTGGCGTAGGCGTACAGGGGAAAAAACGCCACTGTGCTTTCGCCGTAGCCCGGAACGACGTAGTAGCCCTTTCTGACGACATCGCGGTACCAGCCCGCGTCCCAGCGCGCCCACCCGTTCCAGAACCATCCGCCGTTCCAATCGTGGTTCAGTCCATGAGGAAAGCGGTCGGTGGTGAGGGACCCGGCCACGAAGGCGAAGGCGAAGAGAACCCCACGCCACAACAGGAAGAGCAGCAGCGCCTTGGTCAAATCGTGGCCCAGCGCCGATTCGCGCCAGCGACGCACGAGCTGCGCCAGCCTCTGCATGGCCGCCCTTATAGCGCATAGACCGGTTGGCGTCTGTCGGGTAATTGCGGGCCGCCCGAAGGGCCGGCCCACGGGTCGCGGCTAGCGGGTCGCGTGGGCGTGAGCGTGAGCGAGTTCGTGGGCGTTTTGCGTGAAGACGGCTAGGAGGCCGCGGGCCGCGCATGCTCACGCGAGTCGCCCACGCTAGCCGCTTTCCCCTGGTCGCTCACGCTACCGCTCACGCAGGCCGATCTGCGCTGGACTGAAAGCCCGGTCGCCTATGTGGGCCAGGCGCGCGAGCATGGTGTATACAACCCTTCCCTCTCTCCTCCGTCTCATCGGCCTCTGTGTCTCTGTGAGAAATAGCTAACTTGTTGAGCTGTAGGTGTTCCAGAACAGCACGGTCTTGCCGGCGAGCTTTCCGGCTCGTGCATCGGCAACCAGGGCGGCCAGGGCCTTGCCCGTGTAGGTCGTCTCCAGGTGAATGTGGTGGGCCGCCGCCAGGTCGACGGCTTCCAGACTTTCGGGCGTGGCCGCGGCGTAGTCCTCGCCGAGAAAGCCATCGCGCACTTCGAGCGCCACGCTCTCTGGCCTGATCATCGGGAAACGGCCATCAAGCTCGCGTAGCAGGGCGACGGCTTCTTCCATGACACGTTTGGTGCGCCCAGGATTGGTGGACTCTGCTGGCACCACGCGCACGCCGATGACGGAAGTCGGCGAGTCCACCGCCGCCAATCCGATGGCCAGGCCGCTGGCGGTTCCGGCCGAGCCGTAGGGGACATAGATCAGGTCAGGCTCTGGCAGGGCGCCGGCTGCAACCTGGCCGGCCAACTCGCAGGCCGCGTTGATAAATCCGATGATCCCTCGCGCGTTGGTTCCGCCAAAGGGAATGACCAATGGCTCAACACCATCGCGCAAGGCGATCTGGTCGCGCAACTGCGTGCCGCGAGTCAGGGCAAGCGAATAGGACTCGACGAAGTGCAGGGTGGCACCGGCGGTCCGGTCGGCGGCCAGGTTCGCGTCCAGATAGGGCGTGTGGGGCTGCGGTGCGAGCACGGCGTGGACCTGCAGCCCGACTTGCGCACCGAAGACGGCGGTTGCTCGTACGTGATTGGAACCGATCGCTCCGAAGGTGATCACCGCGCGCCGGTTTTCGACCAGCGCTTGGCCCAACAGGAATTCCAGTTTGCGGACCTTGTTCCCGCCATAGGCGCGGCCCGAAATGTCGTCGCGCTTGATCAAGAGAGACTGGATGCCCAGCCGCCGCGCCAGCTCCGGCATGGACTCGACTGGCGTGGGAAAGCAGCCCAGCGTCACATGGGCGAGATTCCTGGTTCCAGGAAACCGGTCACACAGAGGCAGCATCAAGAAATTCCCCGTCCAAGAAGACTAGTGTACCAAGGCCGCGATTGCGACCATGTACCAAGCGGCATGGGGCAGCCACTGTTCCACCCAGCGCCAGTCGTCCCCGCCCGACGTGCCGCTGGTCCATTGGATCCCGCTGCCGTCTGTAGCCTGGCCCGTAATACCATTGGAAATTCCGCCAAGCAATGTGCCGCTCTGTGGTTTGGAGGCACTGTAGGCCGGCGGATTCTGGCTGCCAAATCCGTTCAGGAAGCACATATCATAGGGATTGCTGCCGAGAATCCAGTCGAGTTGCGTGCCGGCAAAGCGCAGCAGATCGAGATACTGTGTGCCGGAGGCGGAAAGGACATCGGCTCCCATCAGCGCCGCGGCGGCCAGAGATCCCAGACGGGCATTCTCACCTTGCCACCAGTATCCCGACTCGTTGTCGTGCGGGATGAAGAAGCCCGCCGTCGAGGCACTGGTGTGCTGTCTGGCATAGCCAAAGGGATTGGCCACAGCGCGGGTCACGCCGACCAGATAATCGAGGTGCTTTTGCAGGGCTTGTTTGATGGTGGTCTTGTGTGATTCGTCGGTCTCGACTTGCAGGTAGCGCACCAGGGCCACGGTGGGAAGTCCCGCATCCGAAGCGTGCCAGAAGGGGCGGGACGCGCCGTCGGCGATGAAGTAGCCGTCTGCACTCAATCGACCCACCAGCGAGGTGGCGCGAGCGCGAGCCGCGTCGAGATAGCTGGCGTCCTTCGTGGTCGCGTACAGCTCGCTGGCAGCCAGCAGCCCAGTGTAGTCGTCAATGACGTTCTCTTTGCCGTCATCCGCATAGAGCTTGCCGTTGGTATTGAGATACGCAAAGGCCTTTTCGGCGCCCGCGAGATACTGCGCGCTCGTAAACGCGCCGTCGACCTTCCACTGGGCGGCGCGGGCCAGGGCCGCGATGCTCATGCCTCCGCCTTCGCGCAGGGCCGATTGCCAGTCAGCAGTCTCGGCCCCATATTGCCCGACGAAGGCGCAGATGGTCCGTTGGCCGACATCGCCTGACCAGTGATCGAAGACGTTGATGTAAAAGTAGCCGATGGGATCGAGGACACGCAGCAAGTAGTCGGCGCCCCACAGGGCTTCGGCTTGCACCGCGGCGGCGTTGCCTGAGGCCGCCAGGGCTGGACCGGCCTGGTCGTGAACCCACGCCAAGGCCCAGGCCACCAGAGGGATCTGCTGCGGGTTCATGAAGTTCGCGTAGCTCAGGTGGCTCAGGTATTTGGAAATGTCACCGGAGGCGTCGTACCAGCCCCCGCGCACATCGGCGCGCAGGTCGCTCCCGAAGAACGGGATGCTCGCGTCAGCGGCCCAAACATCGGCGTCGTCGGCGCGGGAGGCCGTGAAGTAGCCCAGTACACTGGAAAACGTCTGCGTGAACAGTCGATTGTCGCCAATTACAAACGGGGCCGAGGCTGAGCTTCCGGTCTGCAATTGGTACGTGCCTGCACGCGTGAGCTCTGTGAAATCCACGGAATAGAACGACTTGGTGCTGCCCCAGTCAGCAAAGACCTGCGCCGTGAGGTCGCCACACCACACCGCCACACCGTCGCCCCCGACGACGAAGAAGCGGGTGAGCGTGGAAGGTCCTTCGATCACGACATGCTTGGGTCCAAGCGTGTCGAAACCGACCTGGTTCAGGTGGAATGTGACGGCCGCGTCCGCGCTGACTCCGCCGGCCGACAGCTGGAACCAATCGAGATTGACGATTCCGGCCGTGGACCCGACCGCGACAAGGTAGAGCGTATGCGTGCCCGTGAGGGTGCTCAAGCTGACCTTTGCGTCGGCCCATGTCTCCCACGCACCAGTGGAGGTCGGCGTCCATGTTCCAACGAGTTGACCGGCAGCGCTGTCGACGTGGACTTCGATTTTCCCTCCGTCGACACCCTTGGCGTAGTGGATTTGCATGGTGTCGATGCCACTCATCTTCAGCCCAGAATAGAAGAGGAAATCACCACCCTCGAAATAGCCCACTGTCGTGCTGTTGTCTTGGAGCTGCGTGCCTTGCTGTCCCCCGGCCGTACCCTTGCAGTTTCCGGTGCTTACGCCAAAGGCACATTCGGCCTCGATGCGCTGGGTGGCCACCGCGAGCCCTGGGGTTTCGCAGGTCATCACTTCGTTGGGCTGCAGCGTGGGGCCGCTCTTGCTGCTGCCTCCGCTGCCGCCGTTTCCACCGTTTCCCCCGCTTCCCCTCGGCGGACTCGTGGCTCCGCCGGTCGCGCCCGCCAAGTTTCCGCCAGAGCCGGCAGGTCCGCCTCCACCCGGCAGGGGAGCGCTCCCGCCTGCCGGGGTAGTCCCATTTCCAGCCGCGCCGGCAGGCGCGCCTCCGCCCGCTGCGGAGGTGCCAGCCGGGACCGGTCCAGGTCCCGCGCCCGCGCTGCTGCCAACAGGCTGTTGCGATGGCGTGGGAGGCGCGAGGCCGCAGCCCGGCAGAACGACCGACAAACCAATGAGAAGAGTGGAGAACCTGTAAGAACAGGGGTGATGCATGGAGGTACTTCTCGGAGGGGGACGCGTCACGAGACCGACAACCCTGCGTCTGCAGCGCGCCGAAGATGCAAGCAACGCTATCTGATCGGATTTGGACAAGCATCAGGAATCGAATCGCGCCGCGCCTGGCCAAGGAGAAATGGGAGCTGAAGTGCAGCCGGTGTCGGTTCATCGGTGGATGCGTGCGGACGTGGAATTCTCAAACTATTCGCAAGGCCTCTGACCGGTCGCTATCCGTTGACGGCACAGGTAATGTGCAGCAGACTCGCCCTTGGGGCTGGTTGCGGGCTCGCGTTTCTGCTGACTCAGCCAGGGAGGAACTCATGAGAAGCATCACGGTTGGCAAGATTTTGATTGGGCTTTTGGCCTGGCTGTTTGTGGGCGGATCCATGATGGATTGCGTGTCGGACTTGCCGCCACTCACGAACCCGGGAGGCAGCGGCGGAAACGCTGGCGGTACGGGCAACGGCGGCAATGGCGGAGCCGCGGCCGGCGGCAACGCTGCCGCTGGACAAACCGCGATTCTCTCCGCACCGTCGAGCGCAGGAACCAACGGGAACGTGGACGCCGCCCCAGATGCCCCCCCAGTGATCGCCTCGGCCGACGCCAACTGCGGGATCCAGACGCAGAACCCCAGCGTGCAGCCGGTGGATCTTCTCTTGGTTCTGGACCGTTCGGGATCAATGGACGATGACATCGCGTCGGACGCGACCTGCGGCGGTCGTGGCGCTCCCGCCGGTTGCCAAGCGCGGTGGCCCACGCTCACGGCATCCCTGAACCAAGTTCTCGCGGCTTCGCCAACCAGCGTGCAGTGGGGCTTGAAGTTCTTCACGTCTCCAGGCGGTAGTAGCTGCACCGTGAACGCGGGGGTGGAAGTTGGAGTGGGGGCAAACACGGCGGCTCAGATTCAGGCAGCGATTGGCGGTACGTCTCCGGGAAATCAAACGCCAACCATGGCCGCCATTAAGGCAGCGGTCGCGTATTTCAGCACAGTGAATGATGGCCTGCCCCACTACATTCTCCTGGCCACCGATGGCGAACCAAACTGTGACCCAGGGACAAGTTCCAATGTAACGGACGCGTCGGTGATGGACACCGCGGGTGTCATCGGAACTGCCAACACCGGCAGCGGCATCAAGACCTACGTCATCGGCATCGGACCATCCTCTGGCAACCTGGACGCCTTTGCCGCAGCCGGCGGAACGTCGAACTACTACCCCGCGACATCCCCGGACGCTCTGACCACAGCGTTTAGCACCATCGCCGGCACTGTGGCGAGCTGCGTGTTCAAGATGGCTGACGTTCCGCCTGACCCCACCAACCTCGGCGTCTATTTGGACAGCACGACCAGGGTGCCGCGTGACCCATCGACTGGCTTTTCGTTGGCCGCAGACAATGTGACCGTCACGCTCAATGGAAGCTACTGCGACGGTATCAAGGACGGAACCTACAAGGTTCTGCAGGTCTTTTTTGGCTGCGCCGGTGTGCCCTTGCCGGATCAGTTTTAGCTCTGTCGGCGGTGACGCTGCGCCAGGCGGTTTGCCTCGTCGAGCCACTAAGGCCGGAACCCCTGGACGAGATCAGCATCTAACAAGATAGGAATGGGCGGTTTGATCGGACGGGCCGGTGAAGCGACTGCCGGTAGGCCGTCCAAGGAGGGGAACGTGGACTCTTTGACTATCTTGTTGGGATTGCTTCTGCTTTTGGCGACGATCTGGGACCACTTCCGGCTGCGTCGTGGCCTGCTGGAGCAGAATTTTGCGGCGCGAATGTCCCGGCTTCGTGGCGCCATCGCGGGAAGAACAGGTGACCACGCGTTGCCTTCGATCACAGTGGTGCGGCCGGTGCGCGGTTTGGACGTGGGCGCCGCTCAGAACCTGGCGGCTGCCCTCGACAATGAATATCCCGGCGAGGTGGAAACCATCTTCGTGTTTGACGACGATCTCGACCCCGGTTTCGCCACCGTTCGCAAGGCCATTGCCGACCACGTGGCTGCCGGTCGGCGCGGCACAGCGATCATCATGGTGGTGGGACAGCCGCCCCCCACGATGACCGGAAAACTGCACGCCATGATCGCCGGTCTGGCCCAAGCCAAGGGCGAGTTGATCGCGTTTGGGGACTCGGATACGCGGCCGCATCCCCATTCGTTGCGTCTGGCGGTTGAGACACTGCTCACCACCGACCGGGCCGGATCCGTATTCGTGCCCGTGGTGGCCACTGAAATACCGCAAACAGCCGGCGACGTGGGCGTCGCGCTCATGCTCAATGGACTCTACGGACCAGCCGTAGCCCGCACTGTGAGCAAGACCGGGGAAATGCCATTCATCATGGGACAACTGATGGTATTTCGACGGGAGACACTCAAGGCCCTGCGCGATCTGCAGACGGTAAGCGGCGAGCTGGTCGACGACATGAGAATGGGGATGGACGTGGTGGCGGCGGGTTATCGCAATGTCGTTACCGCCGACACCCTGCCCATCGTGGTTCGTGGTCTGGGGATGGCGGAGTTCATTCGCATGTTTCGTCGTTGGCTCATATTCTCTCGCTCGGGCTTGCCGACTTGGTCGTTCAAGGCGCCGGTGTGGCTGCGCGGCGTGGAGTTCTGGCTTGGATTTCTCATGACAGCGCTGGCTCTCTCCTATGGCCAGTACGCTGCTGCGATTCCCGCTGCGGCCACCGTGGTCGCGGTCAGCGCGAGCATGGTGCGTCTGCACCGCACCCTGGGCGGCGCTGCCATCGGCTGGCGCCACGCTTGGGTTCCCGCCGCAATCTTGATGGCGGGGCCACTGCTTCTGGTCAGCGCGATTCTCAAGCCGGAGGTGACGTGGCGAGGACGCACGTATCAGCTGGACGCCCGTTCCAAGTTGCACCGGCCGCAACCCGCACACGCACACCGGCCCTAACCACGATCCGCCGCCACAATTGACAGCCTGGTGGCATCAGACTGAGAACGCCATCAATCGAGGAGTCATCGATGTCCAGCTCGACCTTCGGCCGTCGGCCTTTCCTGTTGAGATCGGGGCTGAGCCTGGCCGCTTTGCTGGGATTGCCCGCCATCGCTGCGCGCGCCGCTGGCAGCAAGGTGGCCCTTCCGCTGGCCAAGCTGCAGCCGCTGAAGTCGGTGGGCGGATCGATCTCGCTCAAGGTGAAAGACAAGCTGCTGCTGCTGATCCGCGACGGCGCGGCCAGCGTGCGCGCCTTCAATCCCGTTTGTACGCATCGCCAGTGCGTGGTCGCGTTCAATTCGGGTGAGAACAAGATCAAGTGTCCCTGTCACGGTTCGCAATTCGATCTCAACGGGCGCGTGATTCATGGGCCCGCATCGCGGCCGCTGGAAACCTACGTCGCCGAACTGGTCGGCGAGCAGATTGTCGTGACCCTGTAGGCGAGCGATGCGACAGCTAGCGATTTTCGTGGTGCTGGTTGGTGTGGCGACATCAGCGTTCGCGCCAGCGATAGGTGCGGCGGAACCCACGGCAGCCCCGGAAGAGATCAGCGATGTCCAGATCGTGACTTCCGGCGCAGGCGAGGGCAAGCCGACCGACTTGGGCGATCTGGTCGGGCGCTTTCACCCCGCGCTGGTGCATTTTCCCATCGCGTGGCTGGTGGGCCTGGCCATCATCGACTTCTTCGGCCTGGTACGCAGGCGCCAGGAGTGGCAGCGCGCGGGCATTTTCGTTCTGGCCGGGACCGTGCTCAGCCTTTTGCCCACAGCCGCCACTGGACTCTTGCGCGCGACCCACATGCCGACCGATGCGGCGACGCACGCGCTGCTGGTCACGCACCGAACGCTCAACTTCGTGGTGGCCGGCTTGGTCCTGGCCGCGTTTGCGCTGCGGCTGTGGCGGCGCAACAGTCTGCAAGGAGGGTGGCGCATCACCTATCTGGCGCTGGTGGTTGCGGCCTGTGGTGCGGTGTTGCTGGCAGCCGATTTTGGCGGCCGCATGGTCTATGGCCCCGATTACCTGCCTTGGTAGCTCAGATCGCGGCCACCGCTCAGTTCGTGGTCACTTGAACGGTGTTGCTGGTGACGGCAAAGGTCTCCGAACACGCCGCCGTGCTGAGCGATACTCCCGGCGTGCAACCAAG
>Ga0265316_10007394_pt1 | contig 10352 bp, 7 predicted proteins | sample 4522metaG_FD_202092 | JGI IMG/M metagenome (GOLD analysis project Ga0265316, IMG submission 202092) | Rhizosphere microbial communities from Carex aquatilis grown in University of Washington, Seatle, WA, United States - 4-5-22 metaG | ecosystem: Host-associated > Plants > Roots > Rhizosphere >...
TATCGGTCCGCGTGCACGCATTGCCGTCCGTACAGGCCGTTCCATCGCCTTTCGCTGGATTCGAGCAAGTTCCGTTGACCGGATTACACGCCCCCGCTGCATGGCACTGATCGCTCGCCGAGCAGGTGACCGGGTTGCTCCCCACGCAAACCCCGGACTGGCATGTGTCAGTTTGAGTGCACGCATTGCCATCGTTGCAAGCGGTTCCGTCGGCTTTCACCGGATTCGTACACACCCCAGTGACCGAATTGCACACCCCCGCCGTGTGGCACTGGTCGCTCGCGGCGCAAATCACCGGGTTGCTTCCCACGCAGCTGCCTGACTGGCAACTGTCGGTCTGCGTGCACGCGTTTCCGTCGCTGCACGACGTTCCGTTGCTCTTGGCTGGGGTCGTGCAGATTCCTGTCGTCGGATTGCACACGCCGGTGTCGTGGCAGGAATCGCTAGGCGAACACATCACCGGGCTGCTTCCCACGCAAACCCCGGACTGATTGCAGGTGTCGATTTGCGTACAGGCGTTGCCGTCGTTGCAAGTCGTGGCTTGTTGACAAGCACCCAGCCCATCGCACTTACCCGTATTGCCGCACGAGCCACTTGATTTGGCACAAGCGGTGGTATTGGGTCGCGGATCGCCGCCGACACTGATGCTGGAACAGGTTCCCACCTTGCCCCTGATGGCACAACTCTGGCACGCGCCGGCGCACGCTGTTTTGCAGCACACACCCTCGGCCGTGCATTGACCGCTGTTACAGTCCGACGGGTTTATGCAAGACTGACCGTCCGCGAGTTTTGTGCCACAGCGGCCGTTCAGACACGCCTCGCCCGGGCTGCAGTCGGTCACAGTGGCGCAGCCAGTGCGACACGAGGTGGGTGGGTCGCCGCACTGGTAGGGGAAGCAGGATTGGGCATCAGCGGCCGCAGGACAGTTTCCTTTGCCATCGCAGGTGGTGGCCGGAGTCAGGGAGCCCGCAGCGCAGCTGGCCCCCCGGCAGCCGGTGTTGGTCGACCAGGGCCGGCAGGCTCCGGCGCCGTCGCAGGTCCCGTCCCTGGCGCAGTCGCCCGCAGACGCGTTGCTGGCCACACACCCCCCCTTGGGGTCAGCGCCACCCGAGGCAACCGGCAGGCAGGTTCCGACCTTACCCGCCGCTTTGCAGCTCTTGCACAAGCCGGTGGTGGCGTCGTCGCTGCATGCACTGTCACAGCACACGCCTTCACTGCAATGGCCTGATACGCACTGGCTGCTCGCGGTGCATGCTGTCCCGATCGGCTTTAAGCCGCAGGAGTTGTTCACGCAGGTGTTTGGCGCGACACAATCAGCATCCGAGAGGCAAGTGGATTTGCATACGGCAGCGCTGCAAACAAAGGTACCACAGGAGGCGCTGGCGGGCGTGGCGCAGGCCCCGGCACCGTCGCAGGTCGAGGCCGGGATGAGCTGGGATGGGGAGGCGCACAGCGCCGGCTTGCAATTGAGCCCGCTGGCAAAGAGAGCGCAAGCGCCTCCCTGGCAGGATCCCGTGGCTCCACAAGTGGACTGCAGGGTGGCGATGCACAGCCCCTGCGGATCTGGTGTCCCGTCGGCCACGGCGTTGCACAAGCCGACTGACCCGGACAGGTTGCAGGCCCTGCAAGCCCCGCTGCATGCGTTGTTGCAGCACACGCCCTGGGCACAAAATCCTGACTGACATTCCTTGCCCACACTGCAGTTCGCTCCTTGTGGCTTGAGGCCGCAGGACGCATTCACACAGTAGTTGCCGGCGATGCATTCCTTGTCGGCGGCGCAGGTTTCGTAACAAGCACTGCCGTTACACAGGTACGGACTGCAAGAGCGCGACCGCGAGGCCACACACTGGCCCGATGCATTACAGAGGGGCGGCGGGGTGTAGCTTCCCGCCACACAATCCTGTGAGCCGCATTCGGTGTCCACGGGGTAGACCTGGCAGGCTCCGTTGCCGTCGCACACACCGTTGGTCGAGCAGGAGGTCGCCCCCAGGTCCTTGCAAGTATTGCGTGGATCAGGGGCACCGCTGGCCGCACTCAGACAAAGTCCTGGCGATCCGGGCAGATTGCAACTCCGACAAGGACCGGTGCAACTGCCGGAGCAGCAGACGCCGTCCACGCACTGGCCCGACTCGCATTCGCTGGAATCGGGGCACGGTTGCCCATTCTTGCGCTTTCCGCAAACGCCGGAGGTGACGTCATTGGTGTGCTGTTCAACGCATTGGTGACCGGCCTCACAGTCGACGTCGCTGGCGCAGTTCTGCAGACACGCACCCGTGACACAAAGGAAGGGCGCACAATCGACCAACTGGGCTTCGCGACAGGTTCCTTGCCCGTCACAAGTGGGGGGCGTGTTGCGCACAAGGCCCGAGCATACCGACGGCCCGCACACGGTGTTTTCCGGGAAGAGTGCACAGGATCCGAAACCGTTGCACAGGCCGGTCCTGCCGCAGGTGGTGTTGTCACTGGCTTGACAGGCTGGATCGGGCAAGCCGGCCGGAATGAACCGGCAATGTCCCACCGACCCGGTCTGGTTGCACGAAACGCAGTCACCGCCACATGCGATGTTGCAGCAGACGCCATCCACGCAGAACCCTGAGGCGCAGCCATCGTTTGTTTGGCACGCGGCCCCATTGGCGCTTTTGCCGCAGCTTCCAGCCACGCACTTCTGTCCCGCGGCGCATTGGCCATCGGTCGCACAGGTGAAGGCGCAGTGCTTGGTGCTCGGGTCGCAGCTGTAGGGGGGACAGGTCTGGGAGATTGCTTCAGAGCATTGGCCCTGACCGTCGCAAGTCAGGACGCCTGAGACACTGTCGCCATCGCAGGTGCCGGTCCTGCATTCCGTGGCCTTGGGGTAAAGTCGACAGTGGCCGCTTCCATCGCAAGTTCCGTCCAGGCCGCAAGTCGCGGGCGTGCTGGCGGCGCAGGCCAGGGGGTCATTCGGTTTGGCACCGGAGGGAATGAAAGCACAGTCGCCGAGCGCGCTCGCCAGATTGCAGGCCTTGCAAGTCTCGCCACAGGCCGAGGTACAACAGATCCCGTCCGCGCAGAAGCCGGTTTGACATTCCCGATCACAGTCACAAGGCTCCGCCTTGCCCTTCGAGAGGCTGGGCGTGTCTGCGGCGCAGGTGTGGGGCGGGCTGCCAACGTCCAGCGGGGCGGGGCCATCCGGATGGGCGGCATCCTGGGCTGGACTTGCGTCACCGGTGGCGGCCGGCACGAACTCGGCCTTCTTGCAGCCGCCCGCCCCGAGGAGCACACCTACCGCCAGCGCACACCACAGTTTAGTCCTGCTGGCCGGCCCTCCCGCCCATCGATCCACTCTCAGTGGATTTCCGCACCGCCACAGTCGCACCCACAGTTGATTTTCCATGAATACATCGCTACGTTGTCTTGGCCAAATTCCACGCGTCCGCGCTGCCGCTCCCAATCAAATCCATATGCGGTTGGATATCCGCCGGGGCACAGGCGTTGCGAGAAAGATCAGCGCAGAAACTGCGCGGCCTTGGAAACTTGCTACACGTCGATCAGCACAACGCCGAGAACCCTTGAATTTCCGGCCTGATCCAACGCTGCGCGGAGGGTGTGACCGCGGGTCTGGCGAGCCCGCGCCGCGATCACGATTCCGTCGGCCGCGTCTTCCAGCAAGGGCACATCCAGCCCAGTGGCGATCGACGAGGTGTCAATGACGACGTAGTCGTAGGCGCGCCGCAGACTCTCGATGGCCGCCACCACCGTGGGTCCGTGCAGGGGCAAATGCGGCTCGGGATTTTGGTGCACGGCAAGCACGTCGAGATCGTGAGTGCCCACGGTTGCGACCGTCCAAGCGCGCGCAAGGTCGGCCCGGTGTTGTAGCAGTTGTTCAAGAAAACACCCTGGCGGCAAGAAGCCCAAGAGCCCCGCCAGCGCCGGCCGCCCGGTGTTCGCCTCCAGCAAGAGAACCCGGTTCCGGCCCGACTCCGCCAGCGCCCAGGCCAAATTGAGCGCACAGGTGGTCTTGCCATCGCCGTCCTTGGCGCTGGTGAGCAGAATCACCCTGGGATCACCACGATCAGCCAGCCGGTGGCGCAAGACGCGGAAGCTGGCCGCGCGCGCCGAGAGCGGACTGCGCAGCATCACCGCGCGTCGGTCGACCTCCACCGCAGTTCTGACCCGGGCGCGTTCCACCACGGCTGGCCGCTGGGCGGACTCCGCGCCGCTGCCCGCCGCTGCTGCAGCTTCACTCATGTGGACCTCCGAATCACCTTGGTCTTGTCTGCCACCTGCCGGCGCACAGGCCGACGATCGCCACGTGATTCGCGCGGCACCTCGGCCAGCAACGACGGCAAGCGCAGGCGCGGAAGATCAAAGCCAGCACGCAAGCGATCATCGAGAAACACCAGACCCAGGGAAAGACCGAAGGCCAGCGCCAATGCGGCCAGCGCGCCCAGGGCGCCGGTTTTCAGACGGCCGTGGCGCTCCGCCCGTGCCGGCAGGAACGCGGGATCGACCACCACCAACTCGCCGGTCTTGTCCTGCATGTCGAGCGTCGCCTCCATCGAGGCCTGGAATTGCTTGCTCTGGATCACCGCCAGCCGATCCCGCGCCTCGGACACGCGGCGATCGAATTCGGCAAGCTGGGTGCCGAGCTCAAGCAGGCGTTTGGGATCGCGTTCCAGCATCTTGGCCCGCGCCTGCACGATCTGCTTCTCGATGGCGGACAGACGTTGTCGCGTGGCCGAATCAGGCGCAGGCGCCGCTGTTTCCGCTGGCGCAGCCGCAGGGGCAGGCGCGGCCGCAGCCTTCTTCGCCGCGGCAATGGCTTCCTCGATCTTGCGCAAGCGTTCGCGTGCCGCAGTCACAGCATCGTTGGCCTGGCGCACATCAGGATATTCCGAGGTGAATTGTTTCTGTTTCTGCGCCAGATCGCGCCGGGCAGCGATCAGATCCGCCTGGGCTGCCTCACGTTCGGCCAGCAAGGCGGCATCGATCGCAGCACCCGCGGCGTCGGCCTCGCGCTTTTCCGCTCTCGTCGGCTCGCTGCCCCGCTCACGCAGGCGCGACGCGCGTGCCTCCAGCCGCGAGACCAGCCCGTCCTGCGCATTGAGCTTGGAATCGGCATTGGCCGCCCGCAGGGACGCCCCGGGCGTCACCGGCCCGGTTCCGGTGGCCAGGGCCATCTCGGGATGCCTGCCGAGAAACTGTGAGAATTCCGCCTCGCGCGCCCGCAACACCTCTTCGGCTGTGCGCTTCTGTGCATCGAAGAATTGCTGAGCCTTCACCACATCCTGTCGCCGCCAGGTGCGGTGCACATCGAGCAACATGTCGGCGGCCCGCGCCGCCACCGCTTGCGCCAACTCGGGCGATTCCTCCTCGAAACTCACGCGGAAGGTTTCGCCGCCGCTTGACTCGAACTTCAGGGGCTGTTTGCGCATCTCCTCGGCGGCGTCGACCAGCCCCGTGCGTTTCACTTGCTCGGGATAGAGGTGGAATTCCTTGACCAGGCTGACCAGGCGCTCGCGAGTGAAAAGCATTTCCTTCAGGCGCGCGGCCAGCTGGCGCGTGGGATCGCCCTCGGTCTGCGAAACAAAGCTGGCGCCTGGGGACGGCCGATAGAAGAGCACCACCTCGGATCGGTAGATCGGGCGAACCACGCGCAGAGCGCCCACTGTGCCGACCAATCCCACCAGTAACCCCAGCCACAACACCCACGAGCTGAAGGCACGTCCGACCATATGCAGGGCCGTCCGCGGCCCGAGCCAGCCATTGTTTCCTGCGCCGGTCACGTTGTGCCTCCTCGCTGTGCCTGCGGGTCGGGCAGGGTTCCCAGCCAGAGTCCCCCTGCCCGACGAACATCATCCGCGTCGTAGAGTCGAGGATTGAACGCGCCCACCAGCAGCAGGGCCAGCAAGAGACCGATGGCCCCTGCTGTCGCGGCCTTGCGCCGCAACCACCGCGCATCGTCGCGCGGCGCCTGGTTCTCGCTTTGCAAGCTGGCCCAATGAACCCGCGTCCCGGCCTGCTTGTCCTCGGCGGCCGCGGCCAGCTCCAGCCGCGCCTGTTCCTGCTCCAGTTCCACTTGCCCACGTTCCAGTTTGCCGAGCCACGCGCGGAGAAAGGCCATCTTCACCTGCCGCCCCGCCGCGATCTTGGAAGAGCCGCCAGTTCCCGCCGCCCCGAGTGCTGCCAACTCGGCCTGGGTTCGCGTGACCTGCTTGCGCGCCTCAACCACCGCCGCACTGGCCAGATCCGCCTGCCCGCGGGCCTTTTCGGCATGGCGGCCCAGCTCGGCCCGCGCCACCAGCCGGCCCAAGTCGCGCACCACCACCATGGCCTCTTCCGGATCGCCGCCACTGAAGGTGATCACGATACGAGCCGATCGCAGCGCGGTTCGCTCCAAGCGATCCTCGGCAAAGTAGTCCTGTACGATGTCGACCTCGATGCTCTTGCGCATTTCAGCCAGGGCCAGCACCGGACTGCGCGCCGCTTCAGGGCGAAAGAGGCCGTGTTGTTCCATCAAATCCATGAGTCGTGATGACGTAAGTGCGACAGTCTCCACGAAACTGCGCAGATCCGCGCGCGACAGCCGGGTTCGGTCAGTCGACAGTGAATTTTCCCGCAACAGCAATTCGGCCCGCGCAGCAAAGACTCGCGGCCGGCGCAGCTGCAGAGCAAACAGCGCGGTCGCCGCCAGGAGCGCCACGGCCAGCGTCAGCAACGGCCGCCGCAGCGCCCGCCGCAGCAGGCGCGTCCCCTGCGCGACCCCCTCGCGGCCTGATGGCTCGTCCCCCACCCAGCCCATGTGCGCTCACCCAAGCAGAACCCGATCCAGTCGCAGCAGCTTGAAAATCGACAAGGGTTGGTCCCGCAGGCCATGCACGGTCACCAGCCCCCCGTATTCCTTGGCCTTCTTGTAAAGGAACACCACCGCGCCAACCCCAGAGCTGTCAATCAGCCGAAGGCCCGACAGGTCGACGATCATGCGAGGGTGCCGTTCAGTGATGAGGGCGTCGATGGTCGGTCGAATGTCTGGAATGGTCACCGCATCCAGCTCCCCCTCGATGCGAAGGGTAACCACACCATCCGCCCTACTTGTGGTGAAGTCCATGTGTTGTCCTCTTGCCAGCAATCTTGGGCAGCCCGTCCGGGCATTCACTTATCCGTTTACTCAGGTTCAAAACATTGGGTCTACCGGGCTGGTAGGTCACTTCATCCATCAGGGACCGCATTATGTAGACGCCCAGTCCCGACTCCGGCAGTGCCGCCAGGTCAGGTACGCGGGCGGTGAGCGGATCGAAGCTCGCCCCGTAGTCCTCGATAGTGAAGCGCAGGACGCTGGCTTCGATCGTCATGCGCACCCGTACGATGTCCGGGGCTCGATCCTGGTAACAGTGAAGCGCGATATTGTTGAAAGCCTCTCCCACCGCGGACACGACCTGGTCGCTGAACCCATCGTCCGGAGCGTCGTGGCCGCACACATCCGCGATGGCGACCTTGCAAACGGCCGCCACCGCGCGAAGAACGACATAGCGAAAGGCTATCTCGCCCGGCGCCTCGACACTTACAGTTGCTCCAAGAGCCACGAGGGCATGTTAGCACGTGGCGGACCGCTGACAACTTGCACGATGGATCTGTCTTGGCACCCTATTCCGGATCGGCTGGTAACGGTCTCATCGGCCAAGACATCTACTTAAGAAGAGTCCTAGATCCCGACGAGCCCGTCTCCGCACGAGAGTGGGCTGGGCATGCGTGGGCGCGGTTTCACCCTTCCACTGGGAGGCAAGCGCTCCGGGTGTGGAAACAGCCCACCGGGACACACTCTTCCTTCAAGGGATGACAGCGCCGACAGCGGTTCAATGGACACTGTGCGCGGACTGCTTAGCGCGGCTCGCTCGCGACTATTGGCGAACGACTGTGGTCGAGACCCGACTGTTTGGCAACCGCGCCCCGCCGAGAGTCGGCTGCAGTGACAGCCATTTCCCCCAGGCCGGGTTTTTGACTCCCATTTGTGGCCGTGATATTGATACGCGTTTAGCTCAGACAATCAGCGCCAACCATTGTGCGTTGGCAGAGGTAACAATGATGATTGGTCGCCCGTCAATTCTCCGTGCATCCCTGACCCTAGGCCTTTTCCTACTGGCCTGCGACAATACAACGGTGGACAGGCCCTTGTTTGGTAGCGGAGCCGGTGGCGTGCCGGCAAGCACCGGCGGCGCGGCCGTCCCGACAGGTGGCAGCATCACCGACACCGGGGGAATCGTGGTCGCAACGGGTGGCTTGAATGCGACCGGCGGCTCTAGTGGCGGTGTCGCCTTCGATGCCAGCCCGGCCGCCACAGGGGGTGTGATCGGCAATGACGGCAGCGCGAACGGCGGCGCCGACGGCGGAGGTCAAACACCCGTGCCGGGCCAGACTGCCGCCTCCATCGCCCTCGGCAGCAACCACACCTGCGCGCTCGCGGACGACGGCACGGTGAAATGCTGGGGCAGCAACTTCTCGGGACAGATTGGGGATGGCACGAGCACCCCGGCCTACTTCGCACCCATTGCCGTTCCGGGCCTCGCCAGCGTCACCCAGATCGCCCTGGGCGGCGGCCACAGTTGCGCCCTGCTTGCGGATCACACTGTAAAATGCTGGGGCGGCAATGCAACCGGCCAGCTCGGTTATGCGACGACCACCAAGTGTAGCGATCTGGGCAGCACGGCGGCGGTCATCGACTGTTCGCGAACCCCGACCGCTGTGCCAGGCCTCACCGGTGTCAAGCAGATTGCCGTGGCTGGAGAGGAAACGACCCTGGAGCTTTGGGGCCATTCCTGCGCTCTGCTGACCGACGGCTCGGTCAAATGCTGGGGCGCCAACGACTACGGTCAACTTGGCGACGGGACAATCACCAGCCGATCGACGCCAACCCTCGTGCCCGGACTGACGGGCGTGCTTCAGATCGCGGTTGGTAAGTACTATTCCTGCGCTCTTCTGCAGGCGGGCACGGTGAAATGCTGGGGTTCCCCGACCGAGGGCGATGTGGGCGGCTCCGCTGGCTCGCTTCCGGCGCTGGTCGACGGACTGGCGGGCGTGACCTCGATTGCGGTCGGCGGCTTCCAAATCTGCGCGGTGTTGGCTGATACCACAATGAAGTGCTGGGGCTCGAACGGCTACGGTGAACTCGGGGATGGAACAACGATTGATCGCCTGGTGCCAACGCCGGTTTTGGGCGTGACTGGCATCGTCTCGGTTTCGCTGGGCAACGAACATAGCTGCGTGCTGCTCAAAGATGGCAGCGTGCGATGCTGCGGCCGGAATGACTCGGGACAGATCGGCGACGGGACAAACGCCACGCCAACCTCCTTCATTCCAATTCCCGGGCTGAGCGGGGTGGTTCAGATTGCGCTCGGCAATGACCACAGCGGCGCGCGCGGCGCAGACGGATCGGTGAAGTGTTGGGGGAGCAACAGCAGCGGCGGCCTGGGTGACGGAACCAAGGTTTCCCGAAACACGCCGACATCGGTGGTCGGCTTCGGGGCCCCACTTCCCGGCGATGGCGGGGCTGGCGGTGCGGGCGGATCCGATGCGGGCTTCGACGGCAGCAAGGGCGGCGCGGGCGCGGACGGCTCGGCCGCAGGGGGAGCCGGTGGCTTCGATGCCCGGGGCGACGTGAATCTGGGCGGTTCGACCGCTGGAGCCGGCGGCCGCGAAGCAGGCGCTGGTGGCGCAGCTGGCACGGATGGTTCGGCCGTGGGGGGAACCGCAGGGGCCGATGCTGCCGCTGACAAGAACCTGGGTGGTTCGATGGCGGGGGCGGGCGGCAGCGACGTGGGCGCCGATGCGGCGGGTGGTGCCGGTGGCTCGACCGCTGCAGTTGATGCAGACAAGGGCGACGCTGACAGTGGAATTTCGCCAGCGGACAGCAGTCAATCGGAGGTTGCCGGTGATCTGGTCGTTTGCAATGGGTTCAAGAAGTCAGAGGGCCTGGGTCAAGACCGCGCGGTAGCGGACCTGGCCTGCTTCGAGCCGGGCCCGTACCTCGTTGACCTGGGCCAGCGGATAGGTCTCAATCATGGGCTTCACCTTGCCCGAGGCGACCAGTTCCAGGGCCTCGACCAGATCGCGCTTTTCGTCCTGACTGGACCCACGTAACTGGCGTTGCCCCATAATCAACAGCATGGGATTGATGGCAATGGGTGCATCGGCAACCCCCATGTTGATCATTCGTCCCCCATCGCGCAAACCACCAAAGGCCGATGCGATCTGCACGGCTGAATTGGTGGTTGAAAGAACAATGTCGAACCCGCCAGCGTCGCGCATTGCAGTTGCTGACTCTGATTACAACGTCAATTGGTAGGCCAGGTAGCCCTGAAACACGGTTTCGCCCACAATCC
>Ga0265316_10007395_pt1 | contig 10352 bp, 10 predicted proteins | sample 4522metaG_FD_202092 | JGI IMG/M metagenome (GOLD analysis project Ga0265316, IMG submission 202092) | Rhizosphere microbial communities from Carex aquatilis grown in University of Washington, Seatle, WA, United States - 4-5-22 metaG | ecosystem: Host-associated > Plants > Roots > Rhizosphere >...
ATTCGATATCGTTGAAACAGAGGATGAAGCATTGAGCCTTTTCATAACGGCTTAAGGGAGGGAGTCGCCGACTGGTTGCCACGAATGGACTCCCAGAGTGCTTCATGTTGCTGGTTCAGACGTTCAACCAGCTTGGCCGCTCGGTTCAGATCGTTGGCCTTTAGAATTGACCTTGAGGAGCTTGGAGTTACCATAGCGATCTGCCAAGTCTTTAGGGACGCGACGTTGCCAGTTAAGAGCATCACCGCGTTGGAAACAGTATTTGATTTGCACCTTGATAGATGGGCTAAGTCTAAGAATCATGAAAGTATCCCAGAAGCACCTCGAAAGCACCACGGGGACCATTCCATATATCAAACTAAGCCATTGATTTCTAAGCTAGAATGCTTGAAATCGCTGGTGCCCAGGAAGGGACTCGAACCCCCACACCTTTCGGCGCCAGAACCTAAATCTGGTGCGTCTACCAATTTCGCCACCTGGGCAGGCGGGGCGAATTCTAGCACTGACTAGGCTCCCTTCTCCAGAGCAGACCACAATGTCCGTCGACCATTACGAAAATTTTCCTGTCGCCTCGCTGTTGGTACCGGCCAAATTGCGCCGACCGATCGAGGTAATTTATCGCTTTGCCCGCAGCGCCGACGATATTGCCGACGAGGGTGATGCTTCTCCGGCCGAACGCTTGAGCGGCCTGAACGCCTACCATGTAGAACTGGATCGCATAGAAGCCGGCAGCATTCCCGAGACACCTCTATTTGTTGTGCTCGCCGAAGTCATCGCTGCCCAAGCCCTTCCCATCCAGCTCTTCCGCGATCTGCTCGACGCGTTCGCGCAGGATGTGGTGAAGACGCGCTATGCCGATTATCCGGAACTGCTCGACTACTGCCGACGCTCGGCCAACCCCGTCGGGCGCCTGGTTCTGCACCTTTTCGGGAGAACCGAGCCGGAACACCTTGAACAATCGGACTGCATCTGCACAGCCTTGCAATTGATCAACTTCTGGCAGGATGTCGCGATCGACTGGCAAAAAGACCGCGTTTATATCCCCCAGACTGACTTTCCTCAGTTCGGCGTCGGAGAAGACGACATTGCCAACAAGCGCTGGTCTGCCAACTGGGCGGCGCTAATTGATTTCGAGATCGACCGCGCGACCGCACTCATGAAACGCGGCTCCCCGCTCGTCCACGCCCTGCCCGGCCGACTCGGCTGGGAAATCCGGCTAACCATGCAGGGCGGCCTGCGTATCCTCGAACGCATCCGCGAGATCCGCGGCGACGTTTTCAGCCGTCGACCCAAGCTCGGCAAATGGGATTGGCTCGTTCTGGCCAGCCGTTCCATTACAATGTGACCCCATGAATCCCGACCAATATTGCCAGGAGAAGTGCGCCAAAAGCGGCTCCTCCTTCTACTACAGCTTTTTGTTCCTGCCACCGCAACGTCGCCGCGCCATCATGGCGCTCTACGCCTTCTGCCGTGAAGTCGATGACGTGGTCGACGAATGCAACGATGTTGCGATTGCCTCGACCAAGCTTGCCTGGTGGCGCCAGGAAATCGAACGCGTCGCCGAAGGTCAGCCGCAACATCCGGTCGGCCAGGCGCTGGCCGGGCTGGACAAGAGTATCAACCTGCCCAAAGAGCAGTTGCTGGAAATCATCGACGGCATGGAGATGGACCTCACGCAATCGCGTTATCTCGACTTCAAGGGCCTGTCGCTCTACTGCTACAGGGTTGCCAGCATCGTCGGTCTGCTCGCTGCCGAGATTTTCGGCTACACCGACCACCAGACGCAGAAATACGCCCACGATCTCGGCATGGCCTTCCAGCTTACCAACATCATCCGCGACATCGGCGAGGACGCCCGGCGCGGCCGCATCTACATCCCGATGGATGAACTCAAACAGTTCAACGTGCCGGCTGCCGATATTCTGAACGCCAAGTATTCGGACAACTTCACGGCGCTCATGCAGTTCCAGTACGAACGCGCCGAAAAATACTATGAGCAGGCCTTTGCCCAGTTACCGGCCGTCGACCGCAAGAGCCAGCGCCCCGGTCTGATCATGGCGGCGATCTACCGCACCGTGCTCGATGAGATCAAGCGCGAAAATTTCCAGGTTCTGCACCAACGCATTTCGCTGCCGCCGACGCGCAAGCTGTGGCTGGCGACGAAAACCTGGATCAAGGGCTGAGCCTTGAAAATCGCCGTCATCGGTGGCGGCTGGTCGGGCATTGCGGCCGCCGTCGAACTGACCTCTGCGGGCGTTGAAACCACGCTTTTCGAAGCCGGGCGCGTTCTGGGCGGGCGAGCCAGGAGCGTCGAGGTTGACGGCCAAAGGCTCGACAATGGCCAGCACATCATGCTTGGTGCCTATCGCGAAACGCTGGCGCTGATGCGCCAGGTTGGCGCCGACCCCGATGATCTGTTCGACCGCCGCCCCCTGCAAGTCATCGACAACACCGGCTTCCGCCTTGCCCTGCCCCACCTGCCCGCGCCGCTGAACGTTGCCTGGGGCCTGCTTACGGCGTCCGGGGTCAGTTGGAAGGAAAAGATCCAGACCGCGTGGTGGATGGATGGCATCAAGCGCCAGGGTTTCCAGCTGGCACGGGAAATGACCGTCGCCGAATGGCTCGATGAAGCCGGCCAGACCGGCGCCCTCCGCCGCCATCTCTGGGAACCGCTCTGCCTCGCAGCGCTGAATACGCCCGCCGATCGCGCCTCGGCCCAGCTTTTCGCCAATGTTCTGCATGACAGCCTGGGTAGCCCACGCCGCGCTGACACCGACCTGCTACTCCCCCGCGTCGATCTCGGCCAGTTATTACCGGAACCGGCCGGACAATGGTTGCAGGCCAAGGGCGCGCAAATCCGCTTGGGCACCCGGGTCGGCGAACTGGCCGAAGCTGAGGACGGCATGGCAATCGACGGCGAACATTTTGCGGCCGCCATTATCGCCACCGCCCCACAACACGCCGGAGCGTTATGGGCCGCCGCGAGCACCTACTACGCTTACGAACCAATCGCTACCGTCTATCGGAATATTGACTCCACCTCTTCCCTCGCCTTCCCGCTGTCAAACCTGATGGGAAAACATGGCCAATGGGTCGTCGAGCGCGGACGCGGCGTGCTGGCATATATCCTCAGTGGACATGGCGATTGGGAAGCGCTGGATGACGAGGCTCTGAGCGCCGCACTCGATGAGGAGCTTGGCTTGCCGAACCCGACCGGCTGGACCAAGGTCATTCGCGAAAAACGCGCCACCTTCTCGGCTCGCCCCGGCATCCACCGACCGGATTGCAGGACTGGGCATCCCAGACTGTTCCTGGCCGGGGACTATACCTGGGCCGATTACCCGGCAACACTCGAAGGCGCCGTCCGCAGCGGCCGGCGCGCCGGCCAACTGGCAATGATGGCTACCAACCGCCTCCCAACCGCCAACCTGTAGCAATCAGCGTCAATGCCGCGCGGCGGCCCGATACGAACCGTTACCAAACACCCGCAGAACCACACTTGAAATGGCAGTCACTCATTCCTATCTTGCCATCCATGGAAGTACCCAGCGAGGTTTCTTCGATATGGACAGGAGGTTTGAATGAAAAAAGTAATCGTCGCCATGATGTTGTTCGCATCCGTCGGCATCAGCATGCCGACATTCGCTGCCGAGCCCTCACTTCATGAAGTGTACCAGGCAGCAAACGCCGGCAAGCTGGACGACGCCCAGCACATGATGAAAGAGGTGTTGCAGGCACATCCCAACAGCGGCAAGGCGCATTTTGTCGAGGCCGAACTGCTGTCGAAACAGGGCAACCTGAAGCAGGCCGCCAACGAACTCGCAACAGCCGAGAAGCTCGCACCCGGATTGCCATTTGCCAATGCCCAGTCAGTCTCGAATTTGCGGCAAGCGATCTCACATCAGTCCCCCAATGTTGGGGAGCCCAGTCAAATTCAACATGCCCCGTTTGCGGCTCAATCCGCCCACGAGGAGTCGAGCCTGCCCTGGGGAATGATCTTCCTCGGTTTGGGCCTGATTGCCTTCATTTTCTGGGCGACCAAGTTCATGTCACGCCGTAATTCATTGGGCGGCACCGGCCCCTCCCAATCGGGATTCGGCAACTACCACCCAGCCTATCCGTCCGGCCCGACGGGTGGCATGCCACAAGGCTACGGCGCACCAGGCATGGCGCCGGCAGCTGGACCCGGTTTGGGTTCTCAACTAATGGGTGGTCTTGCGACCGGTGCAGCCGTTGGTGCTGGTGTTGTTGCGGGTGAGGCCTTGATGCACCATTTCATGGATGGCAACAAAACCGCGCCCAGCAGCGACCGCGCATTCTCGAGCTTCGACAACATTCCCGATTTGCCTTCCACACCGCTCAATGACATGGGCGGCAACGACTTCGGGATTGCCGACAGTTCATCCTGGGACGACGGCGGATCGAGTAGCGATAGCGACTGGAACTGATGTGTCGCGCTGAGGCGTGATGCCATAAAGCAGGAAGGCCAGCAAGAAATTGCTGGCCTTCTGTCATTCAGGGTACCGACAAGGCTTGGTTATTTCTCGCGGCTTGAACGTGAGGTCTTGGCACGCGGGGCCGGTGTCTTTTCCGCCGCTGGCTCGCTCGCAGTTTCAGGGGGCACTTTTGCCAGCGCGTTGATTTCGTCGAGCAAGGCTTTCTTCTTGGCTGCCAGCTCCATGTAACGAGCGTGAGTCTGGCTGATCTCGCGGTCATAGGCTTGCAGGCGTTCCTGCTTTTCCCGCTGGCGACGGGCATTTTCGTTGAAATCGATCGATACCTCGCCGTCCGGATTGCTGCCCAGCGCCGAATACCCCTGAATCGCCGGGGGCTGGCGCTCGCGAAGTTCATTGCGGCGCAACTCCTGGACCATTTCAAACTGCTGGTACATCGACTGCTGTTCCTGATGCACCTGATTGTATTCAGCTTGCAATTCCTGCAGGCGGGGATTCGACTCGGCAAAAGCGCAGGCGGCACCAGACAAAAGCAGGATCGATAGCAAATTTTTCAAGGTACATCCTTCAATTGAGCCAAACGACTAGAGCAGGACCCACCTGAACTGGTCACGACAATATGTCGCCTCATCAAACTTCTTGGAAAAGCCCCCCAATGTTACGCCGACTATCATTACCGGCGCTTGACACTGCCGGGCTTGGCGCACAGCCAACCCAATTTCGCCATCAGGCCTTGTTTGTCCATATGAAGGCATTAGTGTCATTTTTCAAGGGCGAAGAGGAGTGCCAATGCTTGGCAAATGACTCCAGCAAGCCGAGCATCGCCGCCTGCATGGACGGTGCATACGGGTCGTGCCCCACGTCGGCAATCCAGTTGCAGCTCGTGTCGGGTAATTTTTCCAGCAAAATGCGGGTCGCGCTGGCCGGACAGACGTGGTCGGCCATGCCTTGCACTACATGGATCGGCACATGTGCGGCCATGAGCGTATCAGCGGCAGCCAACACGCCTCCTTCGGGAACGAAGCAGGCGTGGCGAAAATAATGCAGTTGCAGACGATAGCGACGCTGCAATAATTCGATTTCGGCCGGACTCAATTCCCGACTGGGCGTTTTGGCCAGCGCACACTCCCAGATATGCCAGGCAGTAATGTATGCAGCTAATTGCGATGGTTGCCTTGCCTGAAAACAGCCATCAAGCCACGGCAACATCGCGCCTGGTGCCTCCGGTGCACCAAGGTCAGCCCAGTGCCGCCACGCTTCAGGATGATGCCGGCGGGCTCCGCCAAAAAACCAGTCGAGGTCCGCCGCACGCGCCAGAAACGGATTACGCAGCAACAAACCGCCTAGGCTCATGGGATGCGCCGCAGCGTAGAGTATGCCGAGCGTGGCGCCCCACGAACCACCCATGACCAGCCAGCGGTCAACACCCAGATGCCGGCGCAGCAGCTCGATATCCTCAATAAGAGCCGGCGTCGTATTGTCCTGGCACGAGCCGGTCGGCTGGATTTTGCCAGCACCGCGCTGGTCAAGGAGGATGACGCGATAAAGCTGCGGATCAAAGAAACCGGCCATAAGCGGCGAGCAGCCGGAACCAGGACCACCATGCAAGACCAGCGCAGGAATGCCATCCGGAACACCACGCTGTTCATAGTAAAGACGATAACCGCCGGAAACTGGCAACCACCCGCTATCGAATGGTGGCGTGACGGCATGCAAGGAGGAGGAAGCGGCAGACATGCCAAGCATTCTAACCAGCGGTGCCACCTGCCAGGCAACGCCAGCCTAATCTCATGAAAATCACGACAGTCGGTTCATGAATCTGCCGAGGCGCCCGATGGCCTGCGGCGCGATAGTTCCATCCAGTCCGCTTCGCTGATTTCAGCGGACAACCGGCAGCCTGTGCCGCCGGACACTTAATCTATAACGGAGACTATCGAAATGAAATGGGAAACCCCGACCGCTTGTGACTTCCGCTTCGGCTTCGAAATCACGATGTACATCGCTGCCCGCTAAGGGACACGCCGTCATCGCGGCCCCGGCTGGCGATGACGGCTCCAGACAATCATGAAACTGATCATTCTCGGCGCCTCGGCCGGCGGCGGCTTCCCGCAGTGGAACTGCAACTGCCACAATTGTGCCGGCGTCCGCAACGGCACCGTCCGCGCCAAGCCGCGCACCCAGTCATCGATCTGCGTCAGCGCCGACGACGGCCAGGACTGGGCCCTGCTAAATGCTTCGCCTGACATCCTGCAACAGATCAAGGCCACCCCCGAATTGCAGCCAAACCGCGCCCTGCGCGACACCGGCATCGGCGGCATCCTGCTCGTCGATGGCCAGATCGACCACGCCACCGGCCTGTTCATGCTGCGCGAGCAGAAATCCAGGATGCCGCTGTGGTGCGCCGATCCGGTGTACGAAGACCTGACCACCGGCAACCCGGTGCTGCGCGTGCTCGACCACTACTGCGGCGTAGACCGCCTCGACATCCCGCTCGACGGAACGCCCTTCGCCATGCCCAAGGTGGCCGGCCTAGAATTCTCCGTGCTACCGCTGTCCAGCAAGGCGGCGCCCTACTCGCCGCACCGCGAGGCCTCGGTCGATGGCGATAACGTCGGGGTCAGCATCACCGACCAGCGCAGCGGCCGCAAACTGTTCTACGCCCCGGGACTCGGCGCCCGGACGCCGGAAGTTTTCGCCCGCATGGTCGAAGCTGATTGCGTCATGGTCGACGGCACCTTCTGGACGGACGACGAAATGATGGTCGCCGGCCTGTCCACCAACACCGCCCGCGACATCGGCCACCTGCCGCAATCCGGCCCCGGCGGCATGATGGAATGGTTAGATGAGTTGCCGAAACACGTGCGCAAGATCCTCATCCACATCAACAACACCAATCCCATCCTCGACGAAAACTCGCCGCAGCGCGCCGAACTGACCCGGCGCGGCATCGAGGTCGCCGAAGACGGCACCCGCATCACCATCTAACAAAGAGAGACAGCCATGATCCGAGCCGACATCCTTGCCGAATCCCACGACGCCGACGACGGCCGCCCGGTCTGGAGCCGGGAAGAGTTCGAAGCGCAATTGCGCGAGAACGGCAAGGCCTACCACATCCACCATCCGTTCAACGTCATGCTCAATACCGGCCACGCCACGCCCGAGCAGATTCGCGGCTGGGTGGCCAACCGCTACTACTACCAGATCGCCATTCCGGTGAAGGACGCGGCGATCATGGCCAACTGCCCGGACCGCGAGGTGCGCCGGGGCTGGGTGCAGCGCATTCTCGACCATGACGGCTTCGAATACGGCCTGCCGAACGGCGAAAAAGTGCTCGACGCGGGCGGCATCGAAGCCTGGATACGCCTCGGTGAAGCCGTCGGCCTGAGCCGCGAGGAAATCGTCGATCTGCGTCACGTGCTGCCCGGCGTCCGTTTCGCCGTCGACGCCTACATCAACTTCGCCCGCCGCGCCCCGTGGCAGGAGGCCGTCTGCTCGTCGCTGACCGAACTGTTCGCGCCGGTCATCCACATGCAGCGCCTTGCCACCTGGCCCGGCCACTACCCGTGGATCGAGTCGTCCGGCCTGCAATATTTCCGCAACCGCACCAGCCAGGCGCCGCGCGACGTGATCCAGGGCCTCAATGTCACACTCGACTATTTCCGCACCCGCGCCATGCAGGAACGCGCCGTGCAGATCCTCAAGTTCAAGCTCGACATCCTGTGGGCGATGAACGACGTCATGGGCCAGCACTACGGCACGAATGGCGTCACCGGCACCACTGAAGCCGAACTGAAGGCCGCCTGATGGACGGCACGCCGCGCCTCGGCCACGGCTTCCGCTTCCAGTGGGAGCCGGCGCAGCAATGCCACGTCCTGCTCTACCCGGAAGGCATGATCAAGCTCAACCAGAGCGGCGGCGAGATCCTTGCCCGCTGCGACGGCCAGCGCGACATCGCGGCCATCGTCGCCGATCTCGAAGCGGCCTTTTCAACCAGCGGCTTGCGTGGTGATGTCGAGGCCTTTCTCGCCATGGCCATAGCAAAACGCTGGCTGCGCCTGGAAACCGGAGCCCAGGCATGAACGCCCCGGCCAAAATCGGCCCGCCGATGTGGCTGCTCGCCGAAGTCACTTACCGCTGCCCGCTGCACTGCGTGTTCTGCTACAACCCGGTCGATTTCGCCAAACACGAAACCGAACTGAGCACCGACGACTGGCTGCGCGTGCTGCGCGAAGGGCGCGAGCTCGGTGCCGTGCAGTGCGGCTTCTCCGGCGGCGAACCGCTGCTCCGCGACGATCTGGAAATCCTCATCGGCGAAGCCCGCCGGCTCGGCTACTACACCAACCTGATCACCTCAGGCGTCGGCCTCACCGAAGCCCGCCTCGACGCCTTCAAGGCGGCCGGCCTCGATCACATCCAGCTCTCGTTCCAGGATTCGACCAAAGAGGTCAATGATTTCCTGACCCACACCCGCACCTTCGACCTCAAGCAGAAGGTCGGCGAAATGATCAAGGCGCGCGGCTGGCCGATGGTCATGAACGTCGTCATCCATCGCCTGAACATCGACCACATCGGCCGCATCATCGAAATGGCCGACGCCCTCGGCGCCGAATATCTTGAACTGGCCAACACCCAGTACTACTCCTGGGCACTGCTCAACCGCGACCAGCTTATGCCGTCGCGTGAGCAACTACGTCGCGCCGAGGCCATCACCGACGAATGGAAGGCCAAACTAGCCGAGCGCATGCGCATCCTTTTTGTGGTGCCCGACTATCACGAAGGCAAGCCCAAGAAATGCATGAACGGCTGGGGCAACGTCTTCCTGACCGTGACGCCGGACGGCACCGCCCTGCCCTGCCACACCGCCCGCATGCTGCCCGGCCTGAGTTTCCCGAACGTGCGCGACAGCAGCCTGCGCGAGATCTGGTACGAATCGGAAGGCTTCAACCATTACCGCGGCACCGGCTGGATGAAAAAGCCCTGCCGCGACTGCGACCACAAGGAAGAAGACCTCGGCGGCTGCCGCTGCCAGGCCTACCTGCTGGCAGGTGACGCCGACGCAGCCGACCCGGTCTGCCCGAAAAGCCCGCACCATGAAATCGTCACGACCGCGCTGGAAAATGCCGAAAACCCGGACCGCCAGGCGCAGCCACTGATTTTTCGTGACCCGAAGGAGAGTCAGCGCCTGACGGAGGAAGCAAAAGCACCGTTACCGGCCTATTGACCAACTGCTCAGCCAATCCCACGGTCAACCGGAAAATGGAGCGAAATTTGAAATGGCGATATTTCGGATCGCTACGGCGAGGTTGTTACCGGCGAAAGCCTCACTAGACTGTGTAAAGACGCAAAAAATAGCTGTTTGAGAAAATATCTGCCATCGGGCGTTCTGCTTCACCGATAAAGAGACCTTCGACCAACATAATGTTGGCTAACTGCGAAAAAACTGCGATTGTTCTACTTCAGTCCTCTATTAACAGGAGTCGCTCCTTGGAAAACTGGCGACCTCGCATTGGCCTTGCCTTGGGTAGCGGTGCAGCCAGGGGCTGGTCACATATCGGTGTGATCAGGGTTTTGGAGCAGGCGGGAATATCGCCCGAGATTGTTTGCGGCACTTCGATCGGCTCGCTGGTCGGGGCTGCCTATGCCGCCGGGAAACTCGATAGCCTGGAGAGCTGGGTCAATGAACTGAATTGGCAAGCCATCGTCGGATTGCTCGACGTAAAAATGGGCGGGGGACTGATTGAGGGAGGCAAGCTGGTTGGCTTCCTGCGCAAGCAACTGGATGACCAACATATCGAGCAGTTACCGAAAGCGTTTGCCTGCGTCGCCACCGATTTGGCCAACGGTCGCGAAATCTGGCTTCGCGAAGGCCCAGTGGTTGACGCCGTGCGTGCCTCGATC
>Ga0265316_10007396_pt1 | contig 10351 bp, 8 predicted proteins | sample 4522metaG_FD_202092 | JGI IMG/M metagenome (GOLD analysis project Ga0265316, IMG submission 202092) | Rhizosphere microbial communities from Carex aquatilis grown in University of Washington, Seatle, WA, United States - 4-5-22 metaG | ecosystem: Host-associated > Plants > Roots > Rhizosphere >...
ACGATGGAGACGATGCGGCGAACTATGATGAAGGCGGTGCTGCGGCGAAAACCCTCGCCATACACCAGCCAACTGGGATACAGATTCTCGACCTCGATTTTGCCGGAGATTTTTTCCAGCCAGGTGGTGGCTTCCTCGATCTTGACGCCCTGCATGCGCAGGAGAAGCAGTTCGCGCATGGGGATGGTACCGCGGCGATCGGGCATGGCGACGATGACGCGATGGACTTTCTGCTTGTGGACAACGTCCATCAGGTGCGCCGCCACAGCGTCTCGGGTCACCGCGCCTTCCATCTTGCCGGTCCAACTGGCGATCTCGACGCCGATTTCAGGATTCTGGCGCAGGCCCTGGACCACGCGTTGGGCGCGCTCGCCAGTGCCGAGAACATAGACGCGTTCGACCAGAATTGGCAACTGGACGAGCCAGGTGAAACCGATCCGCCATCCGAACAGGGCGACGGTGAGGATGATCAGACCTACCGCCGAAGAACCGCTTCCCAATAAGAAATCCGGGCGCACGTAGGCGACACCGGCCAGAACGAAGGCGAGCACGCCGGGAACCATGAGCAAGCGGAAATAAAGCTCACCCTTGGTATTGAGGCGCGCGGTGTCGTAGAGGTCGAGCCAGTGCGAACACAGCAAGACCAGCACTGTGACGGCGAGGATCTTAAGGTAGCCGCCCTCGTAGTTGAGCACCAGGTAACTGTCTTCGCGCAGTTCGTACACGGCCCCGAGCAGGAAGGAGGTCCAGACAATGAGGGCCTCTCCGATCAGCAGGACCAGAGTGCGGACTGGATAATAGACATTGAAGAGCCGGATCAACTTGGCCTCGGTTCAAATTCATCTCGATACAAGAGCGGTTTCACAAATGCCTTTCCGCTCGGGGGCGCGTCCCTCAGGGGCTAAGAGTTTGCTGAAAAACTACAGTCTCTGTGCTCGGCCCCTAAAGGGGCATCCGAATTCAAAGAACTCACGGCATCGCTAAAGCGATGCCCTGATACGAACCTCGAATTTTTCAGCAACCCGTAAAAGCCGTGCCCTACCCAAAGTCGATCTATGAAACCGGCTCTAGGCTGGGCTGTTGACGGCCTCGCCATAGTAATACTTCGACTGTCCGAGCTTTCCGGAGGGGGCTCCGTTAAGCACGACTCCGAGCAGCAGCTTGTCCGGAAATTCTTCGCGGGCGCGGCGAGCCAAATCGGAGGGGGTTACGTTGGAGCGCACAACCATGAGAATACCGTCGCAGGAACCGGCGACCAGTGTGGCGTCCGACACGGGGATGACGGGCGACGAGTCGAGGATGATCCAATCAAACAAGGGCTCGACGCGCTGCAGTAAAAGCTTCAGACGACCGTTGGCGAGCAGTTCGGGAGCGCTCGGAACCTCCCGGCCGGCGGGCAGGAAGAACAGGTTTTCCATGGGCCCGCGTTGCATGGCGGCGAACTCATCACATTCGCCCAACAGGTACTCGGACAATCCGGGCGACTGGGCGGCTCCGAGGTGGCGGTGCATGCCGGGGTTGCGCAGATCGGCGTCGATGAGGAGAGCGCGGCGTCCGTGCTGGCGGACCAGTACCTGGGCGAGATTGGCAGCCACGAAAGACTTCCCTTCCTTGGGAAGCGCGCTGGTTACGAGCAGGCGTTTGAGCGGCATCTTCTCGCGGATCTGGTAGAGGCGAGAGCGCAGAGTGCGGAACTCTTCCGCCCCGACGCGACTGTCGTCTTCCTGGAAGAAGAGCATGGTGCGCGGATCCGGATGCCATTCGACCTGGGGGCAGCGGGCGAGCAGCGACTCGTACGTCATGCCGGAGGAGGTGGTTGGCATGAGGGTAGCTCCGGAGGGTTGGAGCGAGGGCATGTTCTCGCGTTGTCCGTCCGGTTGTAATTGGGGCTGGTCAAAGGTGGACTCGACGTGCGTCCCCATGGAGGTTGCTCTTTCCTGCTCGGCGCGTTTTAAGGCGTCATGGATGCGGCTCATAGTTTCCTTTCCTTGGGGAGATCCTGTTGTTCCGATTGGCGCAACCGGTCGGCCAGGGTTGCCAAGGTGCGCAAGGCTTCGACCAGATCAAATTTTTCGGATGGTGGAACTGGCGCCGTCATGGCTGCGGAGGCGTTGCCATCGGTGAGATCGAAATCGCGGGCGACGGAATCGACGACTTCGGCGGCGACTGTCTTTTTCTGATCGACGAAAGCACTGACCAGGCAATGCTCACAGAGCAAATTGATGATGCGCGGAATGCCCAGCGAGTAACGGAAAATGGCGACGGTGGCTTCGGAATCGAAAATCGGTTCGCCATTCGAGCCCGCGATGCGAAGGCGTTGGGTGATGTAGGACTTGGTTTCCTCAAGATTAAAAGGATGAGTTTTGGCGCGCAGCGTCAGGCGCTGGCGCAACTGGCGCAACTGGGGCTGCTTGAGGCGCTGTTCGAGTTCCGGCTGTCCGACCAGAACGATCTGCAGAAGTTTTTCGGTGAAGGTCTCGAGATTGGTGAGCATGCGGATCTCTTCGAGCACTTCGTCGGAGAGATTCTGGGCCTCGTCGATGACCAGGACCGCGGTTTCACCGGCGCGATAGCGATCGAGCAGCCAGTTGTAAAGGCGCTGCAGGATCTGACTCTTCGACTTGGTATCGCAGGGGATGCCGAAGTCGGCCATCATGAAATCGAGGAACTGAGGCACATCCATGCGCGAGTTGAAGATGAAGGCGGTAGCGACCTGTTGCAGGCGCAGCCACTCCATCAACTTATTAATCAACGTGGTTTTGCCGGTGCCGACCTCGCCGGTCAGCAGCACGAAGCCCTTGCGGCTCTGGATGCCGTAGGTCAGGCAGGCCAACGCCTCTTCGGTGTGCCGCGTGAGAAACAGGTAACGCGGATCCGGATTGACGTTGAACGGGTTGGCACGAAGTCCAAAAAATTCTTTATACATAATCTTGCGTTAGACCTCGACGTTCTCGTGCTCTTTCGGCGAGCCGGGATCACCCCGGCCCCAGAAACGGCGGCGGGCGCTGCCATTGCCGTTAGCGGCCGCGTCGTCGTCATCCTCACCCAGCCAGGGCACAGAGATCAGGAGGGGCAGATCCATAACGGCGCTAGCATCTTTTTCGGTGCGGATGGACTTGTCACTGAACTCCAGAAAGATGGCGAGGAGCAGACCGAGCCCCAGGCCAGCAGCCAGGCCACCCGCAGCCAAAAGCGGGCGATTTGGGAAACTGGGAGATTCCGGCAGGCTAGCCGAGGCAATAATGTTCATCTGCTCGCCCTCCTGCTGGTTCTCCATGCTGCTGCCCACCTCGGCGGAGCTTTTCTTGGCCAGCAGATCTTTGTAGAAAGCCTGGGCGTTATCGTTGTCGCGGGTGAGGAGCTTGTATTGCTCCTCGATGCCGGGGCTCATGGCGGTGCGGCTCTGGTAAACGTTAATCTGGCTCTGCAGCCGCTTCTGGTCGGAGGTGGCCTGGTCGATGACGCCCTGGTATTGGTGAATCTGCAAGCGGAGCTGGCGAATTTCAGGCGGCTCGGAGGCGCTGGCCTTTTCACTGCTGTCGGTGGAGCTGGCGGCGGCGTTCACTTCTTTCAGCTTCTTCTCGACCTCGGCGATGTCCGCCTTGGTCTTGATCACGTCGGGGTAATCGTCGGTATAGCGCGCCTGCAGTTGCAGCAATTGCGCCTGCAACTGGGTCAATTGTTGTTCCAGAGTCTGGGGGTTGGTGCTGGACAGCGAACTCTTCCAGGCGGCAATTTGCTGCGCCAGCATGCTCTCGGTGTAAGCCCTATCCTGCTGGGCGCGGCTCAGGGTCTGGGTGCTGGCATCGAGCTGCGAGTTCAGCGACATCAGCATGCGCATGTTGTTATCGACGTCACCGGGCAGCTGACCGAAGTATTGCTTCTTGAAGGTGGCGAGCTTGGCATCCTGGTCGTCCAGGGCGCGCTTGGCGTCTTCGAGCTGGCGGCCGAGAAACTCGGTGGTGCTCTTGGCGACCTCGGAACGGGAACGCAGGTTTTCGTTCACGATGAGATCGGTCATGGCGTTGCAGATTTTTTGGGCGCGGTCGGCTTTGCTGTCGGAGTAGTTGACGGTGAAGCCGGGCACAGGCTCGTCGGTGGCAGAGGCCTTTCTTTTCTTGGCGCCAGAAAGTCCCGCTCCGGTGGCGGCAGCGCTCATCGAGGTGATCACCGGCTCGACTGACATATTCTGCTGGATTTCGGCGATGAGCTTATCCTCGTCCTCGGGCTTGACGAGCGCGAGGCTCTGAATCACGGGGCGCAGGCGGGTGGGGCTGACGACCTCCTGGCTGAGGGTCTGAACGCGCTGGGTAAAATCGGAAGTGATGACCGGCGCGACGTAGTTGTCGGGCACCTTCTGGCCCTCGACCAAAACCGTGGACTGGGAGGTATATTTCGGCGAGAAGGCATACGAGACCATGAAGCCCGCGATCGGGGCAAGCAGAGCCGGGATCAAAATGACCTTAAGGCGGCGCCGCAGCATCGCCAGATAATCGTCCATTGTCAGTTCGCGATTTTCACTCATACAGTTCACCAATCCGGCCACCCGAGGTGGCCAAAAACTATTCGATACGAGTCGGCCGGGGATGCCATTCCACCCCAATGGCGCCACTTTGCCGCTGTGAAGTCCTGCCGGAGACGCCGCCTATGGTAACGGGAGAACTAAAGGCCAGCTCGCCGAACCGATACACGGTAAAGAAATCGTAGGAACGTCCCAGGTGTTTGCGGAGGATGACTCCGCCAGAGCCTTCGTTGTAGCTGGACGCACTTACGCCAAAATCCGTCAGGCTCTGGAGTTCGTGGTTATGGGAGTAGCCGAGATCGCCATAGAACTCCCAAGTGCGTCCCAGCGGGCGTGTATACCCCGCCCTCACTGCCTGAGTACTGGCGCCGGCGTAGAAGCCCGATCCTGGGGAAGTAAATTTCTCGTAGGCTGCAACCAAGGCGCCGCGGCCTAACTTGTAGCGCAACTGAACTCGCGCGCTCAGCGACCAATGGGTGTAGTAGCCGCCCACTTCCAGCTCGGTGTACTGCGGACCAGCTCCGGCAATCAAGCTCATCCTGCCGGAGAGAGTGTGACTCCAGCGCAGATTGACGACGTGGTTATAAATCTGGCCGCCGGTAACCTGGGGAAATTGAATCAACTGAAAAGCGTAGATCAGGCCAAGCTGATCGTGGCGGGAAAGCAGATGGCTGTATCCACCCTCAATGGTGAGTTCGTCGCTGTTGATCAGAGTATTGGTGGGATCGTAGAAATGAGCGTTGCTGAATCCGCCCGCCACGGTGATGGCGGAGACCGGATTGATAGCCTGAATGGCATCGAGAATTGCGGTGTTGGCGAGCCGGGGAATGTCTCCAATCGAACCTAGCTGACCGGAGATGTTGCCCATGCCGGGCAAACCACCACCCATGACTCCGAGGCCCAAGCCGCCGGTGGCAATACCCAGCCCTGGCAAGCCCCCAAAGGTGCCGACTTGAAACGAACCGTCGGGCAAATAACTGAAGCCATCGCGCAGCGCGACTTGGCCAGTTCGCCAGCGGGTCACGGCTTCCAGGCCGGCGGCATGCATCTGCTTAGCGTCATAAGGACTGCTGTAGAACGCTCCGCCGCCGAGATACTCGAGAAAGAGATCGCTCTTGGGCCAGAATTGCTGGAGATCGAGAGCTCCGAAAACGCGGGTGATCGATTCCACGTCGCTCTTGCCGAACTGGTTGCCGCCATTCGTGTCCGCCGCTTCGCTCACCTGCAACGCGGGCGAGACAAAGCTGCGGGTGGCCGCGTGGAGACTGAGGCCAGGCTCGTCGAGGCCAGTGACCGGCGGGTTCTCCGGGTTCAGGACCGGCGCGTTCTGGCCGAAGGCGGGAGCCGGCGTGGTCTCTGGCTGAGACGGGGAACTGGTCTGGGCGGCGGCGCACAGGCTCATGCCGAAAACCAGGAGCGCCAACCGGATTGTTTGCGTTTTTGCCATGCTTTTCACCGGCAGATCCTTTACTGGACCGCGTATTCTTTACGGGACGACAATTGTATCCCCCGGCTGCAACAGATAGTTCTGTTCGATCTGCTCCCCTTTGACCAGCTTGCGATAGTTCACGGGCAGTTTCTGCTGTTTGCCGTTTTCGTTGCGCAGTATGTAAATGCGCTTCGTGTTGGCAAACTGGCTTAATCCGGCGCTGGACAAGGCTTGCATGACGGTCATGTTGGGTAACATGGTCATGACCCCGGCGTGCAACACCTCGCCGGTCAGGTAGATCCGCTTGCTATTGATTTGCGTCACCACCACGGTAACGTGCGGGTCGGCGACATATTTTTTCAGCTTCTCGGTGAGCGAAGCAGCCAATTGCTGGGGCGTCAGGCCCGCGGCCTGCACATCGTTGAGCAAGGGAAGAGAGATCTTGCCGTCGGGGCGGACCGGCAAAGTAGCGGTGAGGTCGGCTTCTTTCCACACGGCGACGTGGAGCACATCCTCGGGGCCGATGACATACTCAGGTCCCGCTTGGCTGCTGGCGGCTATTGTCTTGTCGGAAGCGGGGGCGGCGGCAGGCGCGTCCTGCGCCAACGCAATGCTGCTGATCAGAATGAGTGCCGCAAGCCCTGCCCATATTGATTTCATATCTTCTCCTCTAAACGCCCTTATTCCTCTCGCGCCCTTAGTGTGCGGCGATAACTCGGTCGTCCCTCCGGGACTTGGGACGTTTCTTCCACCCTTCCCAGCGCTGAAGCGCTGGGCTAAGTTAGTTCGTCCCTCCGGGACTGGATTCTCGATCATTTTCGCTCCACCGGAAATCCCGAAAGCTAGCTTTTACGCGCACTCCCGGACGCCGGGTCATGCTCCGTACTCTTCGTACCCGATCTGCTTCAGCTTGTAGAGAAGCGCTTTGTAGCTAATCTGTAACTCCTGCGCGGCTCGGCGCCGGTTCCAGCGAGTGCGCGTCAAGACCTGCAAGATGAGTTCCCTCTCGGCTTCGCGGGAGGCGGCGCGCGCGGCGTCCTTGAGAGAAACTTTCTCTCCGCTGCTGCCGCGGTCAACGCGGGTTAAGAGAGAGCGCAATCCTCCCATGGCGAGGGATTCATCGCCGAGCGCAACGATGGCTCGAGCTGCGTCTTTCAGTTCGCGAATATTTCCCGGCCAGCTGTACTCCTGGAAGAAATGTTGGGTTTCTGGGCTGAGCGCCGGCACGGCACGGGAGAAATCACGGGCGGCGGCGGAGAGAAACCAGTCGCGCAGAGCGGGAATATCTTCTTTCCGCTGACGCAGCGGGGGCAGCCGCAAACAAACTCCGCTGATTCCGTAATAAAGGTCTTCGCGGAACTTGCCGGCCTTGACTTCGGGCTCCAACTCGCGCGAGGTTCCGCAAATGAAGCGCGGCACGCGGCGCGGAGCGTCGCCATTGCCATTGCCATGCAAAGCGATCTGGCGAACCAGTTCCTTCTGGGCCGCCGAGGTAAGGTCTCCGACTTCCTGCAGATAGATGGTTCCACCTTGAGCGTCGCAAGCCGCCAGAGTTGCTTCGCCGGTTTCACGCGCCTGATAGACCCGAAAGGGCTCCGCGGCGCGACTGGAAAGAACATGAATGCGCGCTGCCGCAGCCGCTTTGCCGGAACCATGCTCGGCGACTACCAGCACGGGAACGTCATTCTGCGACAACTCGCGGATCACGGCTTCGACGGTGCGCATGCCGGCGCTGACGCTCTCCAGCCAGACGCGAGCGCCGCCATTTTGTGGCACTCCCGCACCTGCCAGGATTTCGGTTTTGTCGAGGTCCATGGTAATCCGCTTCACTCTTGCGCGGCCAAGACATGCGGGGGGAGACATCTTGGACAAAAGGCTCATACCGTCTAGAGCACACGTGCTGCCATTCCGGTCAGAAATGGGTGCGCCTCACTGGAACGATATATGGCTATGATTCAACGACTTGCCACCAGACCCTGGATCGCAACACGGATTATACGTTACCACATTGCGGATAAATGGGAAATTTATTGCCCATATCCAAGGCTATCGATGGGGATTACTTTCCCACTGTCTTGGGGATAAAGTGCTGCGGAAGGGCACGGTTTCAAGGTTCCAAGGTTTCAAACTGCGAGAGGATCACGGCTTCGGCGGATCGCAGCGGTCGAACTTTGAAGCCTTGAGTGCGGTACCGGTTTCACTTTGCGCGAAGGCTTGCTTTCGCATATTCTCAGGTGCAAGCGCGCCCTATGAGTAACTCAGCCGAAGGAGTTCCGCTCCTCACGACGAGGGAGGATCGGTTTTCATTCAAGATGCCCCGCTGGCAAGTGGTGGCGCTGCTGCTGCTGATCGTCTGGCTTTACGCCTCGATTCTCGCTCGGCTTTTCCTACAGTGGGTCGGGCCCGCCCGCGATCCGAACTTCGAGCACGGGATCTTCGTTCCCCTCTTTGCGTTGTTTGTTCTCTGGCAGGACCGCGGGAAACTGAGGGCAATTGCGCCGGCCCCATCATGGACGGGTCTTCCGGTGCTGGTGTTGGGCCTGCTTATGCTGGTTCTGGGAGTCTTGGGCGCGGAGTTATTTTTCTCACGGGTATCGTTGCTCATCCTGCTCGCGGGGCTGATCGTTCTTTTTGAGGGCTGGACGTTCTTTCGAGCGGTCCTGTTCCCCTGGGCGTTTCTGATTCTGATGATCCCGATCCCTACGCTGATTCTGCAGCAGATCACCTTTCCGCTGCAGTTGCTGGCCTCAAAGCTGGCCACTGGGCTGCTGGAACTAGCCGGAGTTCCGGTGCTGCGGCAGGGGAATGTGATCGTGCTTGCCTCGATGCCGCTGGACGTGGCAGAAGCATGCAGCGGAATCCGGTCGCTACTAACCCTCGTCACGCTGGCTATCATCTACGGCTATCTCATGGAGACTCGGGTGTGGGTGCGGGTGGTGCTGGCACTCTCGGCGGTCCCGATCGCGGTGGCAGCCAACAGCTTTCGCGTTTTTGGGACAGGGCTGCTGGTGCAGTACTGGGACCCCGATAAAGCGGAAGGATTTTTCCACACTTTTGAGGGATGGCTGATCTTTGTGGTGGCGCTGATCATGCTGCTGGCCGTGCACCGCGCGATCTCGATCATCTGGAAAAGCGGGGCGGAGGTGAAATCCGCGTGAAGGCCGGGTCACTTCGCTTCGGGATTGCGGCTGTGCTGATGTTGGCCACGGCGCTCGTTCTCCAGGCCCATTCGCGCAGCGAGTATTTCCCGCCGCGAGCGTCTCTCAGTTCCCTTCCCCTGCAGATTGATGGCTGGACGGGAACCGACAGCGTCCTTGACCAGCAAACTCTCGACGTTCTCGGACCGGGCGACTTTCTGGTGCGCGATTACGAAAACGCGAGCCAGCCGCAGCCGCAGCCATGGATCGATCTCTACATTGCATACTTTCCCTCGCAAAAAGCGGGCGATACAATCCACTCGCCGAACCACTGTCTGCCGGGAGCGGGATGGGTTCCAACCTCGCGCGAGGTGGTGCGGATTGCACGCTCCGACGGCTCTTCGTTCCCGGTCAATCGCTACGTGGTGGCAAAAGCGGGAGAGCGGCAACTGGTGTTGTACTGGTTTCAGGCGCATGGGCGCGCGGTGGCCAGCGAGTACTGGGCCAAGTACTATCTGGTGTCCGATTCAATTCGCATGAATCGCAGCGACGGCGGGTTGGTGCGCTTGATGACCCCGATGCTTGATGGCGAGTCCCGCGATGCCGCCCAGGCGCGCGTGATGAAACTTGGGTCGCAGCTCCTTCCGCTGCTGGATAGTTACATTCCGCGGTGATTCGGATCGAGGCTACGCGTGAAGGCGAACGTCCTCAGATTTCTGATTTCGCATCTCTGCGAATGCCTGGGGCAGGAAGCGCACTAGATCCGTCGCCACCAGCGAATTCTCGCCGACGGATTCACTGGCCAAGTCGCCCGCCAGCCCATGGAGGTAGACAGCGAGCGCGGCTGCGTCGAGCGCGTGCTGCGGATGTTGCGCGATCAGGCCGGCCACCATTCCGGTGAGGATGTCTCCCGTGCCTCCGGTGGCCATGCCCGGATTGCCGGTGGGATTCACCCATACGGTGCCAGCGGGCGCTGCGATCAGGGTGCGATGTCCCTTGAGCACGACGATCAACTCGTGCTCGCGAGCGAAGTTGCGCGCGACTTCGAGGCGGTTCGCTTGAATTTCGGCAATGCTCATGTCAGTCAAGCGCGACATTTCTCCCGGGTGCGGAGTGATGATGACGGTTCGTCCGCGACCGTTCAGTTGGCCGGCCGAGCCCTCGAAGGCGTTGAGCCCGTCCGCATCCACAACGATCGACTTGACGCCACGCTTGACGATTGCGCGGACGAATTCAGCAGTCTCGGAATTGCGGGAGATGCCC
>Ga0265316_10007397_pt1 | contig 10350 bp, 9 predicted proteins | sample 4522metaG_FD_202092 | JGI IMG/M metagenome (GOLD analysis project Ga0265316, IMG submission 202092) | Rhizosphere microbial communities from Carex aquatilis grown in University of Washington, Seatle, WA, United States - 4-5-22 metaG | ecosystem: Host-associated > Plants > Roots > Rhizosphere >...
CGATCTCAACGCCCGGCAGCGGCAGGCCCATCCACCAATGGAGAAGGAAGTAGTAGAGCGGCGGGTGGATGTCTCCGCTGACCCTGGCCGCGATCCGGGCCAGGGACTGCGGAACAACCGACAAGGTGAATGTTTCATCGCCCCATGCAGGCAGGAGCGCCAGGTTGTAGAACAGCAGCGCTGCCTGGATCGGCAGGCAGACCGCCAGCGGATGGCGTCCCAGCCAGCAGAGGACCTTCCGTATGCGCGTCACGCCAGAGCCAGCCGAAGCGCCTCCGTCAACTCCGCCTCTTCCTCCGGGAAGACGGTTCGCAGGTCCAACAGCAGCAGATTCCGTTCGATGCGCGCAATCACGGGAGGCTCGGCGGAGCGCAGCCGTTGCTCGAGCGCCACCACGTCCGGCGCGGCGATGGCGACCAGCCAGGTTTCGAGCGACTGCTCCGGCGTCGAACCGCCGCCGATCAACGACTCGCCGCGCATGATCTCGGCGGCGATCCCCGGGAGTCCTGCCAGCACACGCTCGGCGCGCCGGCGAATCTCCTCCGCCGGTGTGCGGATCATGCGCAGCGCCGGAACCTTGTCCCAGCATTCGAAGAGCAGGCTCCGCAGAGTGGTCTCGAGCGCCTCGAGGATCAGCTTGTCCAACCGCAGCGCGCGGTACATCGGGTTGCGCCGCAGGCGCGCGACCAGGTCCGGACGGCCGGCCAGGATTCCCGCCTGCGGCCCGCCCAGCAGTTTGTCGCCGCTGAAGGAGACCAAGTCGGCGCCGCCTGCCAGGCTTGCCTCCGCCAGCGGCTCGTCGAGCCCGAACGGCCGCAGGTCGGCGATGCAGCCGCTGCCCAGGTCCTCGTACACGGGAATGCCGCGCTCGCGGCCGAGCGCCACCAGTTCTTCGAGCGTGGGGCGCCCCGTGAATCCCTGCATGCGGAAATTACTGGGGTGCACCCGCAGCAGCACCCGCGTGCGCTCCCCGATGCCGTCGCGATAGTCCTCGATGCGGGTCCGGTTCGTGGTCCCCACTTCACGCAGAGTCGCGCCCGTCTGCTCCATGATCTCCGGGATACGAAACCCGTCGCCGATCTCGATCAGCTCGCCGCGCGAGACAACCACCTCGAAGCCGGCGGCCAGCTCGTGCAGCGCCAGGTAGACCGCCGCCGCATTGTTGTTCACCACGATGCCGGGCCGCCCCAGCAGCCGCTCGATCAGGCCCGCGACGTGAACGTCGCGCTTCCCGCGTTTCCCCGCCGCCAGGTCGTATTCGAGGTTCGAGTAGCCGAATGCCGGTGCGAACGGAACCAGCGGCGCGCGGCCGAGGTTGGTGTGGAGAATGACACCGGTGGCGTTGATGACGCGCCGCAGCGAAGGCATTTCCAGCCGCTCGAGCGCCCGCACCACGCGCGATTCGATGTCGGAAGGCGCCGCATTGCCGGAGCGGATCGCGGCGCGCGCCTCATCCAGCACGCGGCGGATCTCGCCCGCGATCACCCGATGCGGAAAGCGCGCCCGCAAGGGATCGAGCCGGGAGAGAACCTCATCCACCGAAGGCAGCGACTGGTAGCGTTCGTCCAAGCAGACACTGTAGCAAAGCTGCGCCGTCAGCCGTCAGCCATCGGCTTACCGCGCGGACCGGCGGCGACCGGCGCCGCCGCTTTCGCCTTCGCGTGAGCGCGCAGCTCGCTGAGCTTCGCGTCCGTAAGAGCCAGCGCGAGGAAGCCCCCGAACAGCAGCGGGAGCGTGATGGCCGCCCACATCACCAGCGAGAGGCCGCTGGCGGTCGTCTTATCCACCCCGAACAGTCCCAGCGCCAGAACCAGCGCGGCCTGGGACGAACCGATATTGCCGGGGGCCTGCGGGAGTACGGTCGCCAGGCGCCAGATCACAAGTACAACCAGCGCCGGAACCACCCCCAGATCGAGGTCGTAGCTGCGGATGAGGGCGTAAACCGGAACCATCTGAAGCAGCAGGTACGGCAGACTCGCAACCGCCGCAACATAGAAGTACCGGGAGCGGCCCATGATGTGCAAGTCCTCGATGAGCACCCGGAGCTTCAATCCCCAGCGGCTCTTAGGAATGGCCGCGTGCGCCCGGTGCTTCCGGTACATCGTGAACGCGAGAGCCGCTCCGCAGACGGCGACCACGATGCCCAGAGCCTTGGCCAGGTCCGTCACGTCGGCGGGGAGCGCCACGCCCGCGCGGGACGGGCGCGAGACCACGAGCGCGAACGCCACCATCAGCCAGATGCCATCCAGAAGCCGCTCGATGATCGCGGATGCGAAGGCGACCGAGAAAGGGACCTCGCACCAATGCGCCTGCAAATACGACCGGATCAGCTCCCCAGGGCGTAGCGGAAGCACCTCGTTCGAGAACAGGCCCACGTAAATCGCCTGCACGGAACGCCAGAATGCCGGGCGGCACACCGGCTGAAGCAGGAGGTTCCAGCGCCACGCCTGGTAGAAATAGACGCCGACATCCGCCACCACTCCCAACGCTACCCATCCCCAATGGAGCGATCGTATGTCGCTCGCCATCTCGCGGTAATCCACCCCTTGAAGGACCCAGACCAGGCAGCCAAGAGAGAACACGTACCCGACGGCCGGCAGCAACCAGGAAGGGACATAGAGATGGAACCGCCGGAATTCCAACCGCATGGGCTCTCTTTATGATAAGACTTGCCCGTTGCTCGTCGCCCGTCGCTCGCCGCAAGAGTTCGACGAGCGCTATTCACCGCAACTCTGCTGCCCCCTCCGTGTTCCCATATCCAGGAGAGTGGACGAACATGAAGAAGATGATGAACCTGATCGCGGCGGGCGCTTTCTTGGCCGCTGCCGCCTATGGACAGACCGTCGACCAGCGCCGGGAGAACCAGCAGGACCGCGTCGCCCAGGGGATCGCCTCGGGCCAGTTGACGCCCGGCGAAACCACCCGGATCGAGCGGCAGGAGGCGGGGGTGAATCGCCAGATCCACCAGGACCGCGCCGCCAACGGCGGCATGTTGACGCCGGCCGAACGGCAGCAGGTCAACCACGAGCAGAATGGCATGAGCGGCGAGATCTATCGCGACAAGCACAATGCCAACCAGACCCACTTCCGCGGTGAAGTCGGAGCGCGGCAGGGCATTCAGCAACAGCGCATCGCACAGGGCGTCCGCAGCGGCAGCCTGACGGCGCGCGAGACGGCGCGCCTGGAGGGCAAAGAGGCCGGCGTCAATCGCGAAATCCGCGCCGATCGGGCCGCCAATGCCGGTACGTTGACCCCGCAGGAGCGCGGGCAAGTGAACCGCCAGCAGAACCGGCTGAGCGGCCAGATCTACCGCAACAAGCACAACGCCGCACGCCAGCCGAAGTGAAGGCACTTGCTCCCGCCCTCAACTTCCAATACACTCCTCAGAGTTGAGACTCGTCCGGCTTAGACGAATTTCGCAGTGCGTCTTCCTGGCCCTGTTCCTCGCACTTGTGCTGTGGGAAACGGGGCCCAGCCTCTTTCTGCGCGCCGACCCGCTGGCCGCCGCCCTCAACGCTCTTTCGACGCGCGCGCTCTATCGTGGGCTGGTCTGGTGCCTCGTCATTCTGCTCCCGGCCGTCTTCCTCGGGCGCTTCTTCTGCGGCTGGATCTGTCCTCTCGGCACGCTCCATCATTTCTTCGGAAACCTCCGCTCGGAGCGCAAACTCGGCCGGCGGCTCCTCGAATCGAACCGCTACAAGAACTGGCAGAAACTGAAATACTACCTCCTGATCGCGGGCCTCGCCGCCGCTGCGCTGGGCTCGGGGATCCTGGGCCTGCTCGATCCGGTCTCGCTCGCCATCCGCTCCTTCTCCCTGGCGGTATTCCCAGGGCTGAACTACGCCTTCGAACGCGTCGCGGGCATCGGCCTCTTCAGCCTCAAGCAGCCGCACTTCCGGCAGGCGCTTCCGGTGGCCGTGATCTTTATTGTGGTCCTGGCGCTCAACCTGCGCGTGACCCGCTTCTGGTGCCGCGCGATCTGCCCGCTCGGAGCGCTGCTGGGCGTTGCGGCGCGCTGGTCGGTCCTGCGGCTCGAGAAGGACGGCGAGCACTGCGGCGACTGCAACCGCTGCCTGCTCCATTGTCAGGGCGGCGACGATCCTATCCCCGGCGCACGCTGGCGGAAGGCGGAGTGCCACCTGTGCCTCAACTGCGTGGCCGCCTGCCCGGAAGGCGGCCTGGCATTCCGCTTCAACGCCGCCAGGCCGGATCGCGCAGAGGCCGAAGGTCCGGAACTGAGCCGCCGCCGCGCGCTCACGGGGTTGGCCGCAGGAGTCGTCCTGGTGCCGCTGGCACGCATCGGCGCTGCGCCCATCGAGCGCCGTGACCGCCTGGTGCGGCCGCCCGGCGCTCTTGATGAGCCGGCCTTCCTGGCGCGCTGCATCCGCTGCGGAGAGTGCATGAAGGTCTGTCCCTCGAACGCCGTGCATCCCGCGGGTCTCGAAGGCGGCGCGGAGGGCTTGTGGACCCCGCTGGTGGTCCCCCGCATCGGCTACTGCCAGCCGAGCTGCGTGCTGTGCGGGCAGTCCTGCCCGACCGGCGCCCTCTGGGAGTTCACGGCGCAGGAGAAGGGATGGCGCGGCGAGGCGGGCGCATCGGCCTCGAAACCCATCCGCATCGGCACCGCGTTTTACGACCGCGGCCGATGCCTGCCCTGGGCCATGGCCACCGAGTGCATCGTGTGCCAGGAGTGGTGCCCCACCTCGCCCAAGGCCATCTACCTGCGCGAGGCGGAGGCGGACGGCAGGAAGCTCCGCCAGCCATACGTCGATCCGGAGCTGTGCGTCGGCTGCGGCGCGTGCGAGTTCGCCTGCCCCGTCGCGGACCGCGCGGCAGTATACGTCACCAGCGTGGGCGAGAGCCGGTCGAAGACCAATCAGTTCCTGCTGCGGAAGGCGGCCGCCACAGCGCCCGCGCTTCCGGACGCTGAAGGCTGGACCAAGACCGGCTCAACCCGCACCTTCGACGCCGCCAACCTCTGGCAGTACCTCGACGGCGGCGCGGACAAATATGTGAACGCGGGTTTGGTCGCGACCGTCACGGCGCCCTACCATTTCCGGGCCGGCTTCGACGCCGTCGCCGATCTGCACCTATTCGCCGGCAGCGCGGGCGCGGCGCGCATCTTCGATTCCGAACCCGCCACGGGCAGCGCGCCGGCGCCCGTGGGCGATGCCGCACGCCTCTCTTCCGCCAGCCTCACATTCCGCAAAGGCCGCTACCTTGTGCGCCTGGTGGCGTACTCCCAGGGTCCGGAAGTGCCCGCCGCCCTGACCGCCCTGGCGCGGGCGATCGAGCGGGAATTGCCGCGGTAGCCGCCTACGGCTTCGCCCCGCCCAGCGACGCCGTGGCCAGCATGCCTCCCAGACCCATGGTCTCGACCACCGAGGACGGCACGATGACCATCGCCCCCTTCTCTTTGATCGCTTCGTACAGCATGTTCATCGCGCGCAGGTGCAGCGCCACCGGATTGTCCTGGTAGGTGGCCGCGGCCTTCGCGAAACTGTCGGCGATCTCGGTTTCGGCCAGGCCGAGGATCGTCCGCGCACGGCGCTCGCGCTCCGCCTGCGCTTCCCGCGACATGGCGTCCTGAAGCTGCGGCGGGATCTGCACATCGCGGATCTCGACCGACTGCACGGTGATCCCCCAGGCCGTCGTCTTCTCGTCGAGAATGCGCTGCAGCTCGTGGCCCAGCATCTCGCGTTCCGCCACCATCTGGTGCAGCTCGTGGCGGCCGATCGATTCCCGCAGCGCGGTCTGCGCGCTGAGCGAGATGGCCTGCTCGAAGTCCTGCACTTCCAGAATCGACTTCTCGGCGTTCCAGACCATCCAGAACACGATGGCGTCGACGTTCACGGGAACCGTATCGCGCGTGAGCGTCGATTCGGCCGACACGTTGGCCACGCGCACGCGCTGATCCACCGTGCGGCTGACCGAATCGACAATCGGGACGATGTGGAACAGGCCGGGGCCGCGCAGGCCGACGTAGCGGCCGAAGCGCAGCACCGCGATCTTCTCCCATTGGTCGGCCACCCGGATCGCGAACAGGAAGTAGAGGCCGATAATTGCCCCGGCCATCAGCGGCCAGGGCTTCCCGGCAACCTGGGCGGCCGCGCCGCCCGCCGCGGTTGCGATCACGAACAGCGTCACTCCCACATTACTCACTCCGGACTGGTTGAGACCGGTTGTCATGGCGCTACCTCCGTTTCTTCTCCTGGTCAGTCTGTAGATCATGCAGTTGCTCCACCAAGTCCTGCACCGTGAAGCCGCCCGCCCCGGCCCGGGCGACGAATTCGCTCACGAGCTGGTCCAGCCGGCGCTGCCGCTCGGCTTGATCGCCCTTCACCTTCTGCCGGCTGATGAACGTCCCGCTTCCCTGCTGCGTCTCCAGGAGGCCGCGGATTTCGAGCTCCCGATAGCTCCTCACCACCGTATTCGGGTTGATGGCGAGGTCTACCGCGACCTGGCGCACGGTAGGAAGCTGGTCGCCCGGCTTCAGCGCGCCCGCGGCCATGCCCGCCGTCACCTGGTCGATGATCTGGCGGTAGACCGGCACGCCGCTGTGCAGGTCCAGCCGGAACCGGAAGGGCTTCTGTCCGTCTCGCATCCTGATGGATAGTGTACTATTATACTAGTACACTGTCAAGAGGAAACCGCTCGGATCTGTCGTGGCGCACGCTTCAGCGTGCCGTGTCGGCACTCGTGCCCGCACCCCGCCTACCGCGGCTTCACTTCGTACCGCGCCACCATCCCCGCCAGCATGTGATCGCTGATGTGGCAATGGTAGAGCCAGATGCCCGGCGCATCCGGCACCATGTCGGCGGTCACCATTTGCGCCGAGGTCACCACCAGAACGTCCGTACGCTGGCCCGCAACCAGGACCGTATTGCCGTGCCAATGCGGCGTATGAGCATTATTGAAGTCTCCCAGCGTCGCAACATACCAGCGCACGCGCTCGCCCTGCCTCATCGTCATCAACGGCATGTTCCCGAAGATGTAGCCGTTGATCGACCACTTGACGTTGGTATCCACGAAGCCCGTCCCGGCGACCGTGCCGGCCATTCCTCCGACAGTGATGGAGGACGCTTGCGTCCGGTCCACGCCCTTGGGATCGGTCGCATGCGCGCGGATGTTGTCCTCCAGGTACCAGCTCTCGTTCTCGTTGATGGCGATGAACATGCTGACGAACTCGCGATCCACGTCCTTCGGCCGCCCGTCGGCCAGCGCCATGCCGCGTCGCGAGACGACGATCACTCCGAAGAGGCCCGAGGCGACGTCCTGAAGTTCGTCCGCGTGCGAGTGGTACAGCCAGAACACCGAGCTGGGGTCGGCCGGACCCGGCCCGGCCCGCTCCGGTATCTCCCACACATAGACGTGCGTCGCACCGGGAGGCACGGCGCCGTCGGCCTTGTCCGCGCCGGCAGTGCCGTCATTGTAGTCCGCGCCCTCGGAATCCTTCCGATAGAAAACGCCGTGCGGATGCATGCTGTAGGGATGCGAAGCATGGTTCTTGAAAACGATCCTGATCGTGTCGCCCACTTCCCCGCGCAGAACCGGCCCCAGCAAGCCCAGATATTGCTCTTCTGGCGCCCGCACTTTCAGTGTCGAAAAGGAACCGTCCGTATACTCGCGATAGATCGCCTTCTTGTACACGCGGCCGATGCGATGAGGTCCCGGTTCCGTGTAGCCCTTGGCGATCGCATCAAACGGCATTCCCATCGCCTCGTCGCGGCCGGACGGAGCATAATCCCAGTCCACCTCATCCGCAGCGACGTAGTAGGTCCGCGTCTTGCCCGCTGGCTCGGCCGGCGCCCCTTGCCCGCGAGCAGCGGCTCCGTAGAAGAGCGTTCCAACCAGCCAGGTGAGGCCAAGGGTGACGCGTGTAGCATCTCGCTGAGTCATTTTTCCTCCGAGGTCCGATGCAGGTCCCGATGTAGCCCCAGGTTACACGATCGCGCGGCCCGCAGGTCTTTGCTCTCGAGCAAAGTACAAGGAGGCAACGCCTGCGTGCGCCCATTCCACACGAGCCGAGCATGGCGCACCCGTGCGCGGGCGTCCCGCAGAACAGTTGGTGCGCGGGCAAACACTGAGTTCGCGCCTGGCCTTGTTCCTCGCGCAATGCCGCGGTTGGTCGTACATTGATGGATGGGAGGCTGCGCGCAGCCAGACCCGCCATGGACGATCTCCGACGACTTTTGGCCAAGGCGTCCCCCGCCCGCTCCGGCGACGAACTGGCGGGCATCGCCGCCGCCACCGCCGGGGAGCGCGCGCGAGCGCAGATCCAACTGGCCGCCATCCCGCTCAAGGCCTTCCTCTCCCACCCAATCGTCCCCTATGAAACCGACGAAGTCACGCGCCTGATTTGCGATTCGCACGACGCCGCCGCCTTCGCCCCCGTCGCCCACCTGACCGTCGGCGACTTTCGCGACTGGCTGCTCTCGGAAGAGGCCACACCCGAGCGGCTCGCCGCGCTCTCCCCCGGCCTCACGCCGGAGATGGTCGCGGCCGTTTCCAAGATCATGCGCCTCCAGGACCTGGTCTCCGTGAGCGCCAAACGCCGCGTCGTGACGCGCTTCCGCTCCACCATCGGACTGCCGGGGCGCCTGTCCACCCGATTACAGCCCAACCACCCTGCGGACGACCTCAAGGGCATCGCCGCCAGCATCCTCGACGGGCTGTCCTATGGAAGCGGCGACGCCGTCATCGGCGTGAATCCCGCCACCGACAATCCAGCCACGGTCGAGGCGCTCCTCCACCTGCTGGACCGCATCCGCGAGCGCTACCGGATTCCCACTCAGACCTGCGTCCTGGCGCACGTCACCACGCAATTGCAGGCCCTCGAACACGGCGCGCCGGTGGACCTCGTCTTCCAATCCATCGCCGGGACCCAGGCCGCCAACGCGTCATTCGGCATCAACCTGGCGCTGCTCGACGAAGCCTGCCAGGCCGCCCGCGAGCTCAAGCGCGGCGAGCATGTGATGTACTTCGAGACCGGGCAAGGCAGCGCGCTCTCCGCCACCGCGCACCACGGAGTGGACCAGCAGACCTGCGAAGCGCGTGCCTATGCCGTCGCGCGCCGCTACCAGCCGCTGCTCGTGAATACGGTAGTCGGCTTCATAGGGCCCGAGTATTTGTACAACGGCAAGCAGATCCTGCGCGCCGGCCTGGAAGATCATTTCTGCGGTAAGCTCCTGGGGCTCCCCATGGGCTGCGACATCTGCTATACCAACCACGCCGAAGCGGATCAGGACGATGTGGACGCCCTGCTTACGTTGCTCGGCGTGGCCGGCTGCAACTACATCATGGGCGTTCCAGGCGCCGACGACGTGATGCTCCATTACCAGAGCACCAGCTTCCACGATGCCCTGTACCTCCGCTCGGTCCTGGGATTGAAGCCGGCGCCGGAGTTCGAAGCCTGGCTCGAACAGCGGCCCGATCTGCTCGCCACACCATGGCTATTGACCTGAGAGCGTTCACACCCGCCCGCGTCGCGCTCGGCCGCACCGGCCACAGCTTGCCGACTGCCGAGTTGCTGCGCTTCCAGCTCGATCATGCCCGCGCCCGGGACGCCGTCTATGAGGTCCTCGATCCGGCGTGCCTCAAGTCGCCGCACATCTTCCTCGCCAGCGCAGCCCGCGACCGCCAAACCTACCTCCGTCGCCCCGACCTGGGCAGAATTCTGGACGCGGAATCGCGCGCAAAACTCGTCCAAGGCGATTACGATGCGGCCATCGTGATCGCCGACGGGCTCTCGGCCCCGGCCATCCATCACCATGCCCCGGCGCTGCTGGAGGCCTTCCTGCCGGCCTTGGCGCAAGAGGGCTGGCGCCTGGCGCCGCTCACCGTCGTGCTCGGAGGCCGCGTGGCCATCGGCGACGAAATCGGCGAACGCCTCGGAGCGCGGCTGGTGGTGGTCCTGATCGGCGAGCGTCCTGGCCTGACCTCGCCCGACAGCCTCGGAATCTACCTGACCTGGGACCCGCGTCCCGGCCGCACGGACGCGGAGCGCAACTGCATCTCCAACGTCCGGACCGAGGGCCTATCCTACGCAACCGCGGCCCACAAGCTCCTGTTCCTGATGCGCGAAGCACGGGCCCGCAAGCTCTCCGGAGTGCGGTTGAAAGAGGATGCGAACCTGCTCGAGCCGCCAGGCAGATGAATTGGCCGCCAGTGTGTGGCGCCGCCGAACACTCAATGTTTGGCCGGCAACGGAGTCATTCGGTCCCTAGGTTTGCCCCCTGGCAATCGCCCTGTCCGGCCCAGCCCCACCGGCCCGCTTGAACCCCACCATAGGACCTGATACGCTGATCGGCAACCATGGCAGAATCTCGTCGGGATTTCATTCAATCCGGC
>Ga0265316_10007401_pt1 | contig 10348 bp, 11 predicted proteins | sample 4522metaG_FD_202092 | JGI IMG/M metagenome (GOLD analysis project Ga0265316, IMG submission 202092) | Rhizosphere microbial communities from Carex aquatilis grown in University of Washington, Seatle, WA, United States - 4-5-22 metaG | ecosystem: Host-associated > Plants > Roots > Rhizosphere >...
TCCTGCCAGTTGCCCTGTGCATCCTGATACCTGTCGCTGGTTGCCAGGCCAAAGCTTGCGACCATAACTCCGCTGGGGGTGGAACGAATTTCAGGGTCTTTGCCCACATTGCCCAAGAGGGTGACTTTGTTGACGCTTCTTGCCATGATCTTTAACTCCAGTAATTGAAAAGAATAGCAGAACGTCAGCGGTGGCGGGCGATGGAGCGGTTGTGAAGCCACTTAGCCACACCCAGAGTGAGCAGCAGGCCGCCGAAGGGAATGCACATGAGGGCCACAATCAGCGCGAACCAGCCGGAGTTGGTGGTGGCGCCGGTGACGGTGAAGCCGCCCAGCAGAGTCTCGAGCAACAGCGCGGCCAGAAGACCTGCGCCCACAATAGACGAGCCCCATTGCAGCAACTGGCGGGTGCCGTCCGCGGGCATTGCGGGGCGGGGGCTGACGGAATCGGGTGTGGGGCGTCCAGCGGACATGGGATTCACGAGCCTTGGGCCAGGCGCAGCATCACGTAGGTGACGACGCCGGTGATGGAAACATAGAGCCAGAGGGGGAAGGTCCAGCGGGCCACTTTGCGGTGCTGCGGAATGCGCCCGGTGAGAGAGAAGAAAAAGGTGACCAGCACAAGGGGCAGGGCCACCACGGCCAGGACGATGTGACTGGCCAACAGCGGCAGGTAGACGGAGCGCAGGGCGGCATGGACGGGATAGCGCACATCGCCATGCAGCGCATGGTGGAGGATGTAGCTGACCAGAAACAGCGTGGAGAAGCCAAACGCGGTGAGCATCGAGGCGCGATGGGCGGCGATACGGTGGGCGCGGATGAAGGTGTAGCCGATGAGCAGGGCGGTTGCACTGAGCCCGTTGAGCAGGGCATTGAGCGCGGGCAGGAACGCGAAGCGGATGCTGGCAGCGTCTGAAGCGGGGTGGACGTAGATGAGCCAGAAGAGAAACAAAGTGGCTGCCGCGCTGATGGCCAGAATGGCGGCGATGGCGGGGCCCGTGCCGGATCGAGACTTGGCGGAGGGAGCGTAGGTGGTCATGGTTCCTCAGTGCGCCGCAATGGCGCAGAGCATGAGCGTGGTGAGCAGCAGGGGCAGATAGATGACGCTTACCTTGAGCAGGTCGCGCGCCACCATGCGGCTCTCTGCCGGGGTGACGGCGCGCAGGATGCGGGTGAAGCGGATGGTGTAGGCGAGGTAAAAGAGGCCCAGCCCGGTGGCCAGCACGGCATAGGCAGGGCCGGCCAGTCCCAGGCGCCACGGGGCCAGGCTGACGGGAATCATGAGCACGGCGTAAAAAAGGGCTTCTACCACGGTGGACTTGCCGTCGGGCTGGACGACGGGCAACATGCGAATGCCGGCACGGGCGTAGTCGTCGCGATACATCCAGGCGATGGCCATGAAGTGGGGAAACTGCCACACGAAAAGAATGGCAAAGAGCGCGACAGCCGGCCATTCGACGCGATCGCGGGCGGCGGTCCAGCCAAGCATGGGACCCATGGCTCCGGGAAAGGCCCCAATGAAGGTGGCCATGGTGGTGATGCGCTTGAGCGGGGTGTAGATGGCGACGTACGTGAAGGCTGTGAGCAGCGCCAGGGCCACGGTAAGCAGATTGGTGTGGAGCAGAAGCCACCACGCGCCGAGCGCCAGCGAACCGAGGCCGGCCAAGATGCCCTGGGCCAGTGAGATGCGTCCGGTGGCAATGGGGCGGTCGGCGGTGCGGATCATGCGCGCGTCAGTGGAGCGCTCGATGGCCTGGTTGAGGGCGCTGGCTCCGGCTGAGACCAGGCCGATGCCGACGAGCGTGTCAAGCAAGCCGCGTTGCACGCTGGAGATGCCCGACTGCATGGAGCCCAGGTAGAAGCCGGCCCATCCGGTAATGAGCACCATGCCGGTGACGCGCACCTTGAACAACTCGCGGAGGTCGTGAATCAGGGTGGCCGTGGAGCCCGGGCGCGGTGCGTGAATCGCTCCGTGGAGGTGGGATTCGGCGGGCGTGGCGAGTTCTGCCGGATTGGCGGCGTGGGAAGCGGGAGTCATGGAGGCGGTTGAAGACCTGGGCGACAGCACGATGACGACGATGCGCCTAATTTGATGATAACAACGTGCGGATTGTTTTGTCCGGCAGGGGACTCGATTGGCCCGGCAATGCGAACAGGCTCCGGCACGCCGATGCCTGTGAAGTGTCAATCAAGATATGATGGAGATTCGGAAACCTTCAATAGAGACGGCCCTTTCCAAAGGGTACTTTTTGCGGTCGGCGAGCAAGGAAAATGATGGCAATCAGGACCAGAAAAGTTGAACTGTTCGATACCAGCCTTCGGGATGGGATGCAGCAACCAAACCTCGAGATTTCTGTGCCTGGGGCCGTCATTCTGCTTGAACGGATGGCCGCATTCGGAGTGCAGTTCGCCGAGATTGGTTTTGCCGGCGCCAACCAGTTTGTGGGAGATTTGACGCGGGCCCTTGCCCCTGTCGATACGGAAGCCATGAAGCTGGCCTTGTTCGGCAGAACGCGCGGACGCGGCGCCCGGGTTGAGGATTGGCCCGATGTGCAATTCATGATCAGCCACAAGGGGCGCGTTCCAGTAGCGGTGGTGGTGGTCAAATCCCGGCTGCTGGATGTGGAAAGGTCCCTGGAAACTACTCCGGAAGAGAACTTGCTGATGGCTTATGAGACCATCGAGTGCCTGCATCAGAACGGCCTGGAAGTTTTCGTTGATCTGGAACACGCGATGGATGCCTGTTGCGGGCGACGCGAAAACGGGAACGAGTGCGACGCCGATTTCAGCAAGCGCAGCCTGGATTATTTTCACCAGATGGCCGCGCAATGCGTGAGTCAAAAAGTGAGCCGCATTATTGTTTGCGATACCACGGGCGGCGCAAGCCCGGAAGAAGTGACCCGCGTGATTGGCGGCCTGAAACGGGATTATCCCGATGCCGGGTTCGGATTTCACGGGCATACGGATCGCGGTCTTGGAGTTGCCAATACGCGCGCTGCAATCCTGGCCGGCGCAGATCAGATCCAAGGCACTCTGGTAGGCACCGGCGAGCGCTGCGGCAATGTGAACCTGACTACCGTTGTGGGCAGCATGCAACTGCGGGGTGAAGCAGAGTTTGTGGCACCCGAATCACTTGCCGGGCTCACCACCCTGGCGCATTCGGCGTACGCGGCTTTCGGGCTTGAGGCGCCGCACGGGACTCCTATTGTGGGCGCGGGAGCGTTTGGCACGTGGGCCGGGATGCACGGCAGCAGCGAACGCAAGAACCCGGGTGCTTACTTGTGGTGCGATCCCGCCAGAGTCGGCGCCAGCCCAACGATCGGGGTCAACGCGCAATCGGGAAAAGCCAACATCATTCTGCTGTCTGAATCGCTTGGCGTGCCGCTCGACTCCGCGCAGGCACAGGCCTTGATCGATTCAAACCAGGCGATGATTGAAGGCGGCGGTTTCACGGTCAGTGAAATATCGTTCAAGCTGGCCTGCATGAAGGTGCTGAAGACCCTGCCCGATCGCTTCAGCGTGAGAAGCTGGAGGGTATTCGACGAGTCGGACGAAATTGGGAACCGGTTTGTGCAGGCTTTCATGACGCTGTCCATTGGAGACTCGACGGTGACCACTTCGAGAGCGGAGGGCGCCGGTCCCGTAGATGCGCTGACCAAGGCCATGCGCCACGAATTGGAAAAGTGGTACCCGGCGATTGCACGGATGCGCCTGGGCACCTTCAGCGTGGCCGCCATCGACGTTTCGGCCCACGACTCGGCGGCGCACGTGCGGGTTACTGTAAGCTTCCACGCCGACGGGTACGAACCGTGGATCAACGCTGGAGTGAGCAGCGATATGAACCAGGCGGCGCTGATGGCCATCGTGGATGGATTTCATTATTGGCTGCTGAAGAACCCGTCATAGGCAGGTCTCTCACCAGCAGGTTTCTCGCGAAACAACAAATTAGTTGCGCAGCCGATCAGGCCAATGCCGCCGCCCGAAGGATGGCGTCGGCGACTTCATCGGGGGTGAGCGCGTCCACGGGAATGGAGACGTGGGCGGCGCGATAGAGCGGGAGACGGCGGTGATAGCGGCTGGCGAGGTTGGCCTGGTCGGCAAGGACCGGGCGGGTGTGCTCGGTGCCCTGGCAGCGGGCGATGGTGGTAGCCAGCTCTAATTCAAGATGGACGAGAATCGTTCCCGGCGCGGTGAGCAGCAGGTCGCGGGTTTCAGCCCGCTCGATGGCTCCGCCGCCGAGGGCCAGCACGAGAGCCTCACTGGCGGCCAGGCGCGCAATGGTGGCGTGCTCGCGGTCGCGGAAAGCTGCTTCGCCGTGGCGGGCGAAGAACTCGGATATGGGAAAGCCGGCCTCGGCTTCGATTACGTCGTCGACGTCCACAAAGCTCCAACCCAGGCGGCGGGCAACCAGCGGGCCGACGGTGGTTTTGCCCGAGCCCATGAAGCCAGTGAGAACGATACGGCGGGGCGGGGCGGCGGGGTGAGGATCGGATTGGATGGGAGAGGTCAAGGGCGTCTTTCTGTAACCTGCGCAGATGGAATCTACTAGTTCAGTATAGGGAAGTAAGGAGCGGGGCCAAACTTATCCGAGAACCATCACCACAGCTCCGGCGGTGATGAGCAGGCCGCCGGTGAGAATCGGGAGGGTGAGTTTCTCGCCCAGCAGCAGCCACGCAAAGATCATTACCAGGGGAACGCTGAGCTTGTCGAGCGGCGCTACGCGCGAAGCCGGTCCCAGTTGCAGAGCGCGGAAGTAGCATAGCCACGAGAGGCCGGTGGCCAGGCCGGAGAGCGCGAGAAACAGCACGGTGCGGCGGTCGAGCGAACGAATCTCGCTGTGCTTTCCCAGCGCCAGCGCGATGCCCCAGGCAAAGACCACCACCACACTGGTGCGAAGGGCAGTGGCCAGGTTGGAATCGACGTGCGCCACGCCCACCTTGGCCAGCAGGGCAGTGGCGGCGGCAAATACGGCAGAGAGCAAAGCCCATCCAATCCAGGTCATGAGGACAATGGTACGCGGCGGGCACTGAAACCGGGCGTTCTAAACTCAGTTCTATGGAGACTGGCAAAGCCAGCAAGACAGCCCTTCGGGTAGCGATTCGTCGCGCTGCTCACCAGCTGATGGAGCATCCCCGCATTCTGGACGATCCGATTGCGGTTCCGTTGCTGGGCCCCGGATTCGCCCGGGACATGGAACGCGCCATGCACAAGGTGGCGCGGGACTTTCGCGCCTTTATGGCCGCGCGCAGCCGGTATGTCGAGGACCGGCTCGCCGACGCTGTTTCCAACGGAGTGACGCAGTACGTGGTGCTGGGCGCGGGACTGGATACCTTTGCCTATCGCAATCCGTTCGCCAAGGTGCGTGTATTTGAGGTGGACTTTCCGGCCACCCAGGAGTGGAAGCGCGCGATGCTGCGCAAGGCGGGTATCGAGGCGCCCGAGAGCCTGACTTTTGTTCCGCTCGACTTTGAACGCAAGACACTGGCCGAAGGGCTGAAGGAAGCGGGATTCGACAACCAGAAGCCAGCGTTCTTTGGCTGGCTGGGGGTAGTGCCATACCTCACGCTCGATGCATTTCGCGCCACCCTGACGACGGTGGCACAACTGCCGGCCGGGACCGGCGTCAGCTTCGATTACGCGTTCTCGCCGGAAACGCTCAGTCCCAAGCGCAGGATGGTTTTCGACGCGCTGTCAGAGCGCGTAGCCGCCGCTGGGGAGCCCTTCCGGCTTTTCTTCACGCCCGAGGAGATGGAGCCGGAACTGCGCAGTGCTGGATTTCAACACATTGAGCAAGTGGATTCAAAGCGGCTTAACGAAATCTATTTCAAGGACCGGGCAGACGCTTTGAAACTATCTGATTCGAGGTCGGGCATGCTGGCCACGGCATGGGTGTAGCAGCTTCCGGGCGCAAAGCGGTGCACTAAGATTGATTCATGCGTTTGCTCGCCAATGTGCTGTTGACCGCCGGCCTGACGGCACTGGCCGGATGCGGCTATCACACCCTCGGCGCAGCCTCCCATCTGCCACAGGATGCGCACACGCTGTCGGTGCCGGTCTTCGCCACGCACACGGAGGCTTATCACACGGAAACGGTGATGACCAGCGCGGTGATTCGGGAGTTTGCCACCCGCTCGCGGCTCAGGGTGACGCCGGATGAGGGCGGAGAACCAGACGCGGTGCTGCACGGAACGATTCTGAAACAGACGGTGGCGCCGCTTACCTACAACACCTCGACGCAGCAGTCTTCAAGCTATCTGATTACGATGGTGGTTTCGGTCACGCTTACGGGGCGGGACGGCAAAGTTCTCTACGAGAATAAGAACTACGTTTTCCGCCAGCAGTACCAGTCCACCACCGACCTGGCGTCGTATCTGGATGAGAGCCCGGCGGCCGTGGAAAGGCTTTCGCGCGACTTTGCGCGGGCGTTGGTGGCCGATGTGCTGGAAGGACTGTAAGAGACGAACGGCGCGAAGGGTCGAATCTTCGCGCCGTCCAGTGGGGGAGGGTAACTGCTATCAGGAGCCGGCTGCTCAGCAACAGCCGGCGGGCCCATTGGGGTCGGTACAGCCCATTCATGCCACAGGAGACAGGGAATGAACAACCTGACCTTCAGGCTGGCCACAGAATAGCCATGTCTCACGTGCACAGCAATCAAGACTCAACTAAAAGCGTCTTAAATCGGGCCGGATTATGTTACGAGAGTACAGTATCAAGTCGGAGTAACCAGTATTACTTACTCATCAGTTAATGCGCTGCGGGCGGGGTCCTGAGTCCTTGCGGTTGTTGGCGAGAGGGTACGGGCATGCCGACAGAGGTTGCTCTTTGCGGCAACATTGCACATGCAGGGCTGGCGAGGTGAGCCGGGGAAGGGTATTCTGGAGCCGGATGATCGCTGCATTCATTGCCCTTAAGGTGACCTGGCGGGGGTTGGTCCTTTGACCGGCTCTACGGGGAGTCGCGACTTTAGCCCCATCAAGCCAAGTGCGGGCTCTACGGGGACCCGGGGCTTTGGCGCTGTGGGCCGCTTTGTGGCGGAGATCGAGGCAGCCGGCGCCGGAACGGGGCCTTTGCGGCCCGGCTATGTGCTGGCCGGCGACGAGATTTTCATGCTGGACCGCTGCCGCGCCGCAGTGCTGAAGGCCTTTGTTCCGCCGGAACTCAAAGATTTTTGCCTCTCCGACCTGGACCTGAGTGGAACCTCTATCTTTGAGGTGCTGGACCGCGCACAGACGCCGTCGCTGATGGCGCCGTTTCAGGTGATTTTTGTGCGAAACGTGCGGATGCTCTACACGCGCGGGGCCAAGAAGGACGAGTTTGCGGCGCTGGAGCGCTATTTTCGCTCGCCCAACCCGCAGGCACTGCTGATATTTGTCGCCGACTTTATTCGCATTCCCTCCGACGCACGGCGCATGGAGATGGACGACAAGAACCGCTTTGAGCGGCTAAGCGAGACGCTGGGCGAGCATTGCGGTATGGTAGAGCTGGCGCGGGTGAACGACGAAGAAGCGATGCGCTGGACCGTGGCCACCGCGCAGGAGTCGGGGGTACGCATGGATCCAGATGCGGCGCGCGAACTGGTGGATGCGCTGGGCGCCGACATGATGATGATCGCGTCGGAAATGGAAAAGCTGCTGCTCTACACCCTGGGCCGCGGCCGCATTACGCTGGGCGACGTGGAGACCATGGTGCTGGGGGCCAAGCAGCGCTCGCTCTACGAGCTGACCGAAGCCATCAGCGCCCGCGACCGTGCCCGCGCGCTGGCGCTGCTGCAGGGCCTGCTGAACAGCTCCGACGCCGGCGAGGACGCCGCCATCGGCCACCTCTACATGCTGGCCCGGACCTTCAGGCAGATGCTGGTGATTCTGGAGAAGAATGTGCGCGACTCGCGCGCTATCTGGCAGGCGCTATGGCAGGGGTTTCGCATGCCGCCGTTTGCGGCCGACGACCTGATTCGCCAGGCACGCCGCTACAAGAACCGGCGGGAACTGACGCGGGCTCTGCGGCTGATTGCCCGGGCCGACCTGGAACTGCGTTCCTCTCCGCCGGACAAGCGGCTGGTGCTGGAGCGGCTGGTGTATGAGCTGGCGTCGGAGCCCAAGCCGACGGCACCGATGTGGGCCTCGGCGCAATTGTCATTTGAAGTCTGAATGGATTCCAGGGGATCTAAGAGCAATCCCTAATAGACGCCGCGTGCGTTGAGCCAGGGGCCGTACTGCCGGTCGTGCTGCTCGATGTGTTCCAGATACCAGCCGCCCAGGAAATAGAGCAGAGAATGAATCTCTTTGTCCTCGTGGCGTTCCGCGCGGTCCACGGTTTCGCGCATCTGGAGCAGCAGTTGCTGATGTGCGGCGCGATGTCCGAGCAGGCCGGGGAAGCCCTGCTGTTCCAGTAGTTGCTCCTCGCTCTGAAAGTGCATGCGGGTGTAGTCGATGAGCCGCTTCAGATTCTCGTTGATCTGTTCGCGTCCGCAGCCGCGCAGAAGCGCCAGGCGCAGTTCGTTCATGGTGTCCATCAGGATGCCATGCTGGTCATCCATGGCTTGCACGCCGACGTTGCGGGAATCGTTCCACGTGAGAAGGGTCACATCAGCCTCCACTCAAGGCTCATGATTGATCCGCAAGGCGCATCCAACAATCCCTATATCGTGGGGGTGAAATGACCCTGACGTCACATGACGAAGGAGTCGCTACTCCAGAATTACGTCGGGCTGGGGCTCATGACCGCGGGTGGTGAGGACGACGGCCGCACCCAGAATCAGCGCTCCGCCAGCCCATGCATGAGGCCCCAGGTGTTCGCCCAGCATTTTGACTCCCAGCCAGGAACCGAGCGCCGGCTCAATGTTGAGAAAGACCCCGGCACGCGAAGCGGGAACGCGGTGGATGCCCCAGTTCCACAAGAGGGTGGTGGTAGCCGTGCAAGCCAGCCCGCTGATGGCCAGCGCAACCCAGGCCGTTGCGCTCACATGGGCCAGAGGCGGCGGCTGGCTGTGGTTCGGTATCCAGGGATTCAGGAGCCAGGGGCCAAGTATCCAAATCGCCAGCATTACGGTTCCCACGAGGATGGTGTAGGCCGTGACTACCGGGGGGCTATGGGTAAGCATGAGCTTTTTGCTGAGCAGAATCCAGGCCAGGGCGGTGCAGAGCGAGACCACCACCATCAGGTCTCCGGCGAAAGAGGCTTCACCGTGCACGGCCGGGCCATGGTGGCCGCCGAGTACGATCAACGCCGCGCCCACGGTGGAGCCGACCAGAGCCAGCCAACCGATGCTATCAAGACGCTCGCCGGCAAAGAGCGCAGCCGCCACACCCAGGAGCACGGGCATGGAGCCCACCATCAGCGAGGCGTGGCTGACCGTGGTGCGGGCCAGGCCGTGGAACTGGATGAGGAACTGGATGGGAATGCCAAAGAGCGCGGAGATGAGAAGCAGGCGAGTCTCGCTCCAGGTGAGGCGGACCCGGCTGGCCAGCGCAACCGGCAGCATTCCCAGGCATGCAAAGAGAAAGCGGTAGAGCACCATGTACTCCACGCTCATCTCGTTCAGTGCCAACCTGCCGAAGTAAAAGCCCGTGCCCCACAGGCACGCGGCCAGTGCACAGGCGCTGTAACCCAGAAAGTGGCTGTAACCCCGAAATGTGAGACGCCGGCTACCCACCCCGGCGACCTGGACCTGTCGCCGGGGACCCCGGCTAGTAGTTGCGATCTTGGCCATCCCTCTTTTACTGTCGCACACGCGTGGGGGAGGGGTATCACTGCGCAAAACCAGCGCCATAGGCGAGAATAGCTAACGATGCTGAAGTGGCTTCTACAGGCCGGTGAGATACGGGCTGGTTATTGCATCCGCGCGAGCCTTGGGCTGGCGGTAGTGGTGGCGGCGCTGGTTCAACCGGTGGCGCAAGCGCAAGGCTTGGGGTGGTTTTCACTGCGGCACCACAAGGCCGCGAGCAATGTGCCTCCGGAAGGCGCGCCCGCCGTTCAGCCCTCCCAGCCGCCTTCGTTTGCCATCCCCGTGGAACCACTCGGATTTACCGCTCCCGGCGCCTATTACCAGGGCCTGCGCGAGGGCCTTGTTTCATTGGATTTTCTGGATGAAGACCGGCTGCTGTTTACCTTCCATGTTCCCGGACTCATGCACCGATCGGGGGGAGATGGCGACGAACGACAGATTCGCGCATTGGTTCTCAAGTTACCGCAGGGGACGGTGGAAGCCGAGGCCTTGTGGACCCTCCACGACCATGCGCGCTATCTTTGGATGCTCGATGACGGGCACTTTTTGCTGCGCGACCGGGAATATCTGGAGCAGGGCGACTCTACGTTGCAGTTGAAGCCCCTGTTGCGCTTTCCGGGGCCGG
>Ga0265316_10007403_pt1 | contig 10346 bp, 11 predicted proteins | sample 4522metaG_FD_202092 | JGI IMG/M metagenome (GOLD analysis project Ga0265316, IMG submission 202092) | Rhizosphere microbial communities from Carex aquatilis grown in University of Washington, Seatle, WA, United States - 4-5-22 metaG | ecosystem: Host-associated > Plants > Roots > Rhizosphere >...
GCTGGTTTTGACTCGGTCATTTTCGACGACGCGCAACTTTCATTTGAAGAAAATATCGCGCAGACCAAAAAGTGCGTGGACTACGCGCGCGCTTGCGGTCGCGATGTTTTGCTAGAAGGCGAGCTCGGCTATATCGGCAAGTCGTCCGAAGTTTTGGACGCGATTCCGACTGGTGTTTTACTCGATGAAAAATCTCTGACTGATCCGGAAAAGGCAAAAGAGTTTGTCGAAAAAACTGGCGTGGACATGCTGGCGCCGGCGGTCGGCAATTTCCACGGCATGCTCAAAAGTGGCGTGGATCCAAAGCTCAACATCGCGCGCGTCAAAGAAATTTCCGACGCTGTCAAAATTCCACTAGTCCTCCACGGTGGCTCCGGCAACTCCGACGACGACTTCCGTTCGGCAATCGCAAACGGCGTCTGTATTGTTCATATCAACACCGAAATCCGCTTGGCATACAAACAGGGAATTATGCGTTCGCTTTCCGACAACCCTGACGAAGTCGCACCATACAAATTCCTCAAACCGGCGGTGCAAGCTGTCGAGGATGTTGTCACGAAAAAATTGAAGGTTTTTAATAATCTGTAATTTTTCTTTTCGACTTGCTTTATTTTTGTTTATGTGCTACCTTGTTTTTTAGGGGGTAGTTCTTTATGACCATAGGAAATTTTGTCTTAGATGTCAAAGGAAGACTTGAAAAAGGAAAAAGAGGGTTTCGCGTAAGACGCAACCCAAACCCAACCAGACATTATTTTGTTTTAGATGTCTGGTTGACGAAAGAATATAACACTTTGACAAAAAAAGAAATAAAAAAATCTGAAAGAAGAAAAAAGGTGTTATCGGAAGTTTTACAGGAAAGTCTGGTAAAAAATAGCATCTCTGCTGATGCGATATTAAATATCCAGGTGGTGGCCGGGGAGGGAAGGACACTCAATGGGTTTTTTGTGAATGTTAAGATTGATCATTTTGAGTGCAGTTATCAGTATAGAAGCGCCTAAGGGCAGCTTCTTTTTTTTGTAAAAATTTGCTAATATATTTCCATGAAAAGAACTTACATGAGGGACTTGTCGCAAAATGTCGGCAAGGAAGTCGTTATTAAAGGCTGGGTCAATGTCAGGCGCGACCAGGGCAAAATGGTTTTTATGGACATGCGTGACATGAGCGGCCTTGTACAGTGCGTGGTTTTGCCGGCAAGCGATGCCATCGGGACGGCCAAGGAAATGCGCACTGAATGGGTGCTCTCTGTCACCGGTGTGGTGAACAAGCGACCGGAAAAAAATGTCAAAGTTGGCGCGCAAAACGGCGACATTGAGCTCGAAGTCAAACAAATTGAAGTTTTGAACCGCGCTGAAACTTTGCCTTTTGATATTTCGAATGACACAAAAACTGTGGGTGAGGATATGCGTTTGAAATACCGCTATCTCGATTTGCGCTCGGAGCGAATGCAAAACAATATCCGAATGCGCGACAAAATAATTTCTTTTTTCCGCGACTACATGCACCGAAATGATTTCGTGGAAATCGAAACGCCGATAATGATGAAAGGTACGCCGGAAGGTTCGCGTGAGTATGTCGTGCCGTCCAGACTTTACCCCGGCAAGTTTTATGTTTTGCCACAGTCGCCCCAGCAGTTCAAACAGCTTTCGATGGTTGCCGGTTTTGAAAAATATTTTCAAATCGCCAGATGCATGCGCGACGAGGACAGTCGTGGCGACCGTCAGCCGGAGTTCACACAGCTCGACTTTGAGATGTCTTTTGTCGAACAGGAGGATGTGCTGACCTATACCGAGGCGATGTTTATCGAGCTGGTGCAGACACTTTATCCAAACAAAAAAATCACCCAGATTCCTTTTCCGCGACTGAAATTTGCCGAGTCGATGTCAAAATATGGCTCTGATAAGCCGGATTTGCGCGTCGACAAAAACGACTCGGATGAGCTGGCTTTTTGCTGGATTACGGACTTTCCGATGTTTGAGAAAAAAGACGACGGCAGTATTGCCGCCGCGCATCATCCGTTTTGCTCGATTCATCCAGAGGACAAAGAAAAATTTATGAAGGGCGAGGATTTGTTTTCCATTCGCGCCAACAGCTACGACATGGTGCTCAACGGTTTTGAACTTTCTTCCGGCTCAATCAGAATTCACGAACGAGATGTTCAAAAACAGGTTTTCAAACTTTTGAATATTTCCGAAGAAGACCAGCAGAAAAAATTCGGCCACATGCTCGAAGCTTTCACATACGGTGCGCCACCGCACGGCGGTTTTGCTCCGGGTATCGACCGCACCGTCATGCTACTGCAAAACGAACCGAACATTCGCGAAGTCATTCCGTTTCCGAAAACCGGCGAGGGCAAGGACTTGATGATGAACGCGCCGAGCGAGATTTCCGACGCGCAACTCCGCGAGCTGGGTTTGAGTCTGAATAAAAAACCGGAGAAAAAAGGCTAAAACATTTTCCTGTTATAGAATTGGCAAGATGTTCGCCTAAATAAAAAACCCGTGCGCACCGACAATTTGGTAGAGAAGGTCACCAAACTTTGTGCGCACGGGTTGGAGATGTAGCTTCCGTCACCGATTCAATGTCAATTATATAAAATAGATTTTATTTTGTCAATCTGTATTTGTGAACAAACCATGGATGAAAAATATCACATTAAAACACCGGTTTTCGAAGGCCCACTCGACACCCTTTTGACGCTCGTCGAAAAACGCAAACTTTTCATAAACGACATTTCACTTTCGCAAGTTGCCGATGATTTTATTTCTTATGTCAAAAATTTGCAGGATTTTCCGCTCGGTCAAGCCACTGATTTTATTTTGATAGCTTCGACTTTGGTTTTGATAAAGTCCAAGTCGCTTTTGCCGGAGTTAAATTTGACAGACGAGGAGGAAGCAAGCATCGACGACCTTGAAACGCGATTGCGCGAGTATCAAAAATACAAAGCTCTCTCGGCGCATTTGCGCGAGCGGTTTGGTATTCATATTTCATATTTGCGACTGCCACCGCGCGAGAAAAAAATCGTTTTCTTGCCGGACAAAAATACGACGGTCACCGGAATTTTTCAGACTATCAAAATGGTGCTCAATAATCTGCCACCGGTCGAAGTTGTGCCGAAAGCCGTCGTCCAAAAAGTGGTCAGTCTGGAAGAAATGATAACGCGACTAAGCGAGCGCATCAGCCGAGCGGTGAAAATGAGCTTCAAGGACTTTTCCGGAGCCGGTCGCGAAAACAAAGTGACGATCATTGTCAGTTTTCTGGCTATGCTGGAATTGGTAAAGCAAGGTATAATACAAGTGAAGCAGGAAAATGATTTTCAAGACATCGAGATTTTGAATTCTCAAAACTCTTGTCTCGAAAAATCTTTTGAGGAGCACGCGTAAATTTTCTGCTGAAAATTTCGCTCACTCTCGCGCCGTCGCGCTCCGAGAGTCTCCTCAAAAAATTTTCACTCGCCGTAGTTTTGAGAATTCAAAATCACAAATTTATCATGAACACAATTTCCCAACTTTCAAAACAAATCGAGGCAACATTATTTTATTTAGCCGAGCCGGTCAAAATTTCCACGCTTTGTAAAAATTTGGACGCCGAAAAAGACGATGTGGTGTCGGCGCTCGGCGAGCTTTCCAAAATTTACGACGGTCGCGGACTGGCGCTCATTCAATACGACGGCGCGGTTTCTTTCATCACTTCGCCGGAAATGTCCGAGACTGTGCAGAAAATCGCCAAGGAAGAATATGAAGGCGACCTCGGTCGCGCCAGCCTCGAAACTTTGGCAATCGTCGCCTACAAGGGTCCGGTCAGTCGCAAGGAAATCGACTACATTCGCGGAGTGAACTCGCAATATTCTCTGCGCACGCTTCTCCTGCGCGGACTGATTGAAAGAAAAAATAAAGACGGCGACCGCACTTCACTTTACATTGTCACCACTGACGCGCTTTTGCATTTGGGTTTGAAAAACATGAATGAACTGCCGGAGTATGATAATATAAAAAGACAGTTGGAAACCGCGAGTGCTGATGCAAAAGAAGAAATCGAAAAATAAAATGAACGAAAACGAAAATAAAATTTCACACTGGCTCTTGTTTTTCAATCTGGCGCTTTTGATTTCCTGTTTGCTTTTGGTATTTTTGATTTACTCGGCGTTGCATCCGCAAAATGCGGTGAAAATAGAAATCGCGACGACACTGGCGCCGAAAGTCGCACAGTCCGACGCCTTTGACAACATCAGCATTTTAGGAAAATCTGCGGTGGTTATCGATTTGCAAAACAACACCATTGTCTATAGAAAAAACGACACGGCGCAGTTGCCGTTGGCTTCACTGACCAAGCTGATGACCGCGCTGACTGCCATGGAACTTTTGCCGGCAAACACGCAAATCACAATTCGCAAAGATTTTCTGGCAGACGACGCTGGTAGCGGACTTGTCGCTGGTGAAAAGTGGAGCTTGAAAAATTTGCTAAACTTTTCGCTAGTCGTTTCGTCCAACGGTGGCGCGCAAAATATCGCGGCCGCTGTCGGCGCGACTCTCGACAAAACTCAGGATTTTTCGCTCGGCGAAGCGGATTTTATAAAACAAATGAATTTGCAGGCGCAGAAACTCGGACTCTCGCAAACATATTTTTTGAATGAAAGCGGGCTCGACGAAACGGCGACGCAGTCCGGTGGCTACGGCTCGGCTATTGATGTGGCGAAACTCGTGCAATACATTTTGACCAACAAACCTGACATTTTGGAATCGACCAAATACGCTAGCCTCTCCGTCACATCGCTTTCAACCACGCATGTGGCAAAAAATACCAACACTCTGGCTGACACCATTCCGGGCTTGCTCGCGTCCAAAACCGGCTACACCGACCTCGCCGGTGGCAATCTTGCTGTGGCATTCGACACGAGCATCGGCCACCCATTCATCGCTGTCGTCCTCGGCTCGACCCAATCCGGACGCTTTACCGACATGCAAACGCTCGTCAACGCTACGATGAAATATGCAACGACGACGGGTGATTGACAAAGATTTTTATTTGTGTAGTATATTTGTCGGAGGCTTTATGCACATTGTAGTTATTGAAGATTGTGGGCAAGATAGACAATGGCTGGTGAAAGAGCTTAAAAAAGCATTTTCAAATTTAGTAATCACTGAATTCGGAAATGCTAGCGATTTTCTTTTAACTCTCGACACTTTGTCGACTGTTGATGTGATTATCACATCAAATTTTCTCCCGCTTCTTAATGCGGGTCCAGATGTTGAAAAACTTTTTGAAAGACTCCAGTTGTTATTTTTGGAAGTGGTAACAAACTGGACTTATCAAGAGGCAGCCGAAAGGCTCATGAGATATATGAGAAAAAATGGTATAAATATTCCAGTTATTATTTATACCCATAGTTGCAAAGAAGAAATTAGCCAAGATATTTTTCAATTCACAGGTGTTACATACTGCAACAAAAATGAATATGCTGAAAATATTTTGTCTGACATTCGTGAAATCCTTTCAATTTCAGCTTAATTTTGTTTTCAGAGCTTGCCAGTAATGGTGAGCTTTCTTTTTTCAAAAAATGGCGTATAATGGCTCGCATGGCAAAGGATTACTACAAGACATTGGGTGTCGAAAAGGGCGCGGGCGGGGACGAAATCAAGAAGGCATTTCGCACTTTGGCGCACAAATATCATCCGGACAAAAAGGGTGGCAACGCCGACAAATTCAAGGAAATCAACGAGGCATACTCGGTCCTTTCCGACGAAAAAAAGCGCGCGCAATACGACCAGTTTGGCGACGGATTTTCCTCCGGCGGTTTCAACCCGGGCGCACAGGGTGGTGGTTTTTCCGGCGCGAGCGGTTTTGGCGACTTTGACTTTTCACAATTCACGCAGGGTGGTTTCGGTCAGAACGGCGGTTTCGAGTTTGACCTTGGCGACATATTCGGCGATGTTTTCGGCGGTGGCTCGCGACACACAAGGCAGACGGTGCGTGGTCGTGACATTTCCATCGACATCGAACTCTCTTTCGAGGAGTCAATTTTCGGTGTGGAGCGCGTGATACTGCTCAACAAAACTTCTGTCTGCGACATTTGCGACGGCACAGGCGCGGAAAAGGGAAGCGAGCTCGTCACATGTGCGACTTGCGGTGGCAAAGGTAGCATCCGCGAAATGAAGCGCACGATTTTCGGACAGTTTGCTACCACCAAAACTTGCGAAGTCTGTCATGGTGCCGGCAAAGTGCCAAAAATAAAATGCTCGCGTTGTCGCGGTGCTGGTGTTTTGAAACGCGAAAGCGAAATAAAAGTCAAAATTCCGTCCGGCATTGATGACGGAGAAATGATTCGACTTTCCGGTGGAGGCGAGGCGGTGCAGGGTGGGGTGACTGGTGATCTTTACATCAAAGTCCACATCAAAAAGCATCCACTTTTCCGACGCGACGGACAAAATTTGGTGACAGACCTCAACATCAAACTCTCGCAAGCTTTGCTCGGTGGTGACTATATTTTGAAAACTCTCGATGGCGACATCACGGTTAAAATTCCGGAAGGCGTAGCTTTCGGCGAAACACTGCGTATCAAAGGCAAAGGCGTGCCATATGACGGACGCAACCGTGGTGACATTCTCATCAAAATAAATATTGTCATGCCACGCAAACTTTCCAAAGATGCCAAACGCGCAGTGGATGAGTTGAAAAGAGAAGGAGTGTAAAAAAACAATCTCGTTTGCCAAAAACTTTTCCGGCACATTGCGCAGGAGACTAGAAAATAACAACGCAGGCGTGAGTGGCACACGCCGAGGAGATTATTTTCTTGGTCGACGAGCAGGAAGAAATTTTTCACCAGAAAAATATTCTGGTGACGGAAAAGTTTTTGGAAATAAGAGATTGTTTTTTTATTTTTACTATTCTATAATACTTGCATGAGTACCATCACAACTTTTCTAAATGGCAACGGAAACTTGTTTTCCAGCGACATTTTTATTTTAATAATTTTATTCGTTTTCTTTTTCGCTTACGCTCTCTATTTCGGCAAGAACACCGTCATCGCCACCATTTTGGCATTTTATCCGGCGCAATATTTCTACCAAAATTTTCCTTTCATGAACTCCGTGCTTTTGTTGAAAGGCGACCCACTTTTGCTTCTCAATAAAGTTTTGATTTTTCTGGTATTTTTGATTTTGCTGACTATTTTGATAAGTCGCTATATTTTTCAGGATTCCGGCTACGGTAGCTCACATTATTTGCGCATGGCAGGTTATGCTGTGGCGATGGTGATTTTGGTTTTGCTTTTTGACTACTCGGTCGTCAGTTTGAGTCTAGTGCACAACTTTTCGCCGTCCGTCAGCTCTATTTTTGCGGGGGCGGATAAGATTTTCTGGTGGCATCTCGCGCCACTTGCTCTCCTGTTCATTTTGTAGTAGTATCAAGTAAATAAATAATTTTAAACAATATGTCACAAGACCGACTCATTCCAATACGCAGCAAATCGACCGGCGAGGTTTATTGGACCAGCAAAAACAAAAAGAAAGTCGAACGCAAAATCGAGCTGAAAAAATACAGCAAAAAATTGCGCAAGCGAGTTGCTTTCAAGGAGACAAAAAAGTAAAAACAAACAAAACAAAAATTCGCCAAACAGGCGGATTTTTGTTATTATGAAATTCAATGGGAGATTAGTTAAGTGGTATAACGAGCGTCTCCAAAACGCTAATTGGGGGTCCGATTCCTCCATCTCCCGCAAATAAAGCGAAGCTTTTTTGCGCGGAGATGAGAAAAAGCATGTTATGCTTTTTCGTGAGGAATTGGAGACCTTTGATAGTTTTTTTGTGAGCAAAGCGAAACAAAAAACAGAAAAGATGTACTGCTCCTGTAAGGAGAGATTCCTCCATCTCCCGCAAAGCAAAAAAATCCCCTAGGTTAACCTAGGGGTGGTTTGAAAGAAATATAATAAATAATCATACAGATTACCGTCAATGTAATCAATGTGATTATTCCTAAAAATAATCCGGAGATGATATTAAAAATAACAGAATGATCTTTTTTCGGCGGGTTTATTACAATCGCTTTTCTCGTGCCATATTTAATGATGAGTTTTCCCATAAGACCTCCATCTCTTTTTATACCAAATAACAAAAAATTAGTCAAGAAAATTTTTAACTTCCTTTTCGATTTTTCGCGGGGCGGTGGGGGAGAGCCAGTGAATGTTTTTGTCGCGTTTGAACCATTGCCACTGACGCCTAGCGTATTGCCAGTCGGCAATTTCCAGCTGTGGTGCGAAATCTGCGCGAGAAATTTTCTTTTGCAAAAGGTCGGCAAGCAGGCGATACTCCAGACCTAGCGAACGCATTCTGGAAAATGACAAACCACCGGCGCGTAGTCTTTGCGCCTCGGCAAACATGCCAGCTTTGATGCGAGAGAGGACACGCTTGTGAATATTTTTTCGCAAAATTTTCTCCGGCAATTTCAGTCCGATTTGCAAAATTTTATATTCTGGTTTTTCGGTTTTTATTTTTGGCACGGCGCCGAGTTTGGTGGATATTTCGATAGCCCGCATCAGTCGCGCCGGATTTTTCTTGTCGATTGTTTTCAAAATTTTTGAGTCGAGTTTTATGAGAATTTCCACCAACTCACTGGCGGTTTTATTTTTTAATTTTTCACGCAGTTTTTTGTTTGGTGGCACTTCCGGCAGGCAAACATTTTCGACGATTGACTTGATATAAAATCCGGTGCCACCACAAATTATCGGCAGGTGTCCGCGAGCGTGAATTTCAGAAATTATTTTTTTGGTTTGTTTTTGCCACTTTGCCACCGAAAAAACTTTTTTCGGCGAAATAATATCCAACATGTGGTGAGGAACACCACACATTTCTTTCTTGCTTACTTTTCCGGTGGCGATATCTAGACCTTTGTAAATCTGTCGCGAGTCGGCGGAAATAATTTCACCGCCAAATTTTTTGGCGAGTTGCACAGCGATGCCGGATTTTCCGGTTGCCGTTTGCCCCAACACAACAATTATTTTTGGTTTGATATTCATATATAAAGAATGTATTTATATCAAATTTTCATGAAGAAGCGAATCAAAATATCATTTAGTGTTTTTCAAAACTGTGGATAACTGATTATAGAATTTCTCACGCTAATCAATATTTCAATGTTGGACAAATATCATTATAAGAACTGCGCGGTGCAGTTTATTTGAAAAATACCGAATTTAGTTCTCGCAAACATTACTAAACATTGCTAAACAATTATTATAATTTATAATTTTTGCCATTTTTTGCTAGATATTTTTCTTGTTTTTTAAAGAATAAGTTTTTAATTCAAAAGTTATTTTTTATGTTTTCTTTTGATTTTTATTGAATTATTTTTCTATATTTTTTAACTTTTTCATGTATTGTCTATACCATATTCTTCATGATAAAATTATGTAGTAAATATAATCTCAAATAAACAGAAGTGTTCTTATGTTCATGATAAACCAAAAAAGAATTAAATTTACCGATAAACTTTTAAGTTGCTTTTTATTACTATTTCTTTTATTACCGATTTTTTTATTTTTGAATTTCTCCGTTATTTTTGCCGATGATTCGAGTGTAAGTTCTACGCAAGACCAAACTGTGGCGATCAATGTATTGAATGTTTATTCACATCCTATTGCCGGACAATATTGGAATATTAATTTTACAACCATAGGAACATCGGATTTAACCATCACTCCCACTGACCAGTCGACAATTGACGACATGCAATTTGCAACACTAATGTGTGGCAGTAATGATATGACTTCCGGCGCGCAAATTTTATCCGGAAATCAAATTTATTATCCGAATTGGAGTTGCGATGATGTCGCCACTGTTTCTTTTTTGGATTTGAAAACCGGACATCATCACATAGTTTTTGGTTTTGGTGGCGTTTCAAAAGATGCATATAATGGCGCGGACAACTGGACTGGGGGAGCCGGTGATGAAAAATGGGAGACAAACGGCAACTGGGGTACTGGGTCGGCTCCGACCGCCAGTGATGATGTTGTTATTGATTCTGCAACTACTGTAAATATTAATTCACCGACAACTGTACATTCACTAGTGGTTGGAGATAGCGGCGGTGGAACTGCGGCGATTTTGAATTTTAATTATGATGCCGTTGCTTCTGCTCCACTGGCTGTATCAGGAGATTTAAATGTTTATGCCGGAGCGATTATTACTCACACCGCTGGGACATCATCTATTTTTGGTAGAATTAATTTGTCAGTTGGTGGCAATGCCAATATTTTTGGTTCCATCACCGCCGACGGCAAAGGCTACACCAGTGGACACGGCCCGGGATTCGGCACATACCCATATGGTTCCTCATATGGTGGCATCGGCGGAGGC
>Ga0265316_10007404_pt1 | contig 10345 bp, 3 predicted proteins | sample 4522metaG_FD_202092 | JGI IMG/M metagenome (GOLD analysis project Ga0265316, IMG submission 202092) | Rhizosphere microbial communities from Carex aquatilis grown in University of Washington, Seatle, WA, United States - 4-5-22 metaG | ecosystem: Host-associated > Plants > Roots > Rhizosphere >...
AAGGCCCCGCTCGAAATCGAGCACACATGTCCCCTCCACGCACTCCTGCCGCGACTTGCTGGTGTAGATAGACTCGACTTTGCCCTTGTTCCGCTTGGCGCTCGCGTTATACAGGTGCGCCACCAGGTTGAGGCCGTATTCCTCGAAGGGAATGCCACCGTCCGTATAGAGCAGATCGGGCTGATACTGGTCGATGAGGTCCTTGATCCGTTTGAAGTAGAGCAGCTTCCAGGAGTCCGGCGCCTCGCGGGACATCGCTCCTCCGCCGGTAGGGGTCAGATTGGAGAGGTTGTAATCCTTGGGAAGGGCGTGGTAAAGGTCCGCGTACTGTGGATCGGCGCCGTCGTAGGGCACCCCTGCCAAGGGGCCGGTTTTGTCGCTGGTGTGTGCGGACGCAAACCAGTTGTAGCTGTTGGAAAGATGCTCGCTCACCGCGAACTTCATCCCCTGCTTGAGGGCCGCCTTCCGGAAGAGACCGACGATGTCCTTCTTCGGGCCGGACGCCACTGCGTTCCACTTCGGCTGGTACTTGGAGTTCCACAAATCGAAGTTGTCGTGGTGGACCCCCATGCTGCAGAAGTACTTGGCCCCCGCCTTCTTGTAAAGCTGCATCAGATGATCGGCATCGAACTGGTCGGCCTTCCAGGTAGCGATGACGTCCTTGAATCCGAACTTCGACGGGTGGCCGTAGGTTTTGACGTGGTAATTGTACTGGCGCTCGCCTTGAAAATACATGCGGCGGGCGTACCAGTCGCCGTATTCGGCGGCGGATTGCGGCCCCCAGTGGGCCCAGATCCCGAACTTGGCATCGCGAAACCAATCAGGCACACGGTAGGCCTTCAGCGATTCGCGGGTCGCCTGGAAAGGCCCCTTTTCGATGTCGAACGCTTCTGCCTGAGCCGCAAATAGCCGGTTCAACCTGGCGGAGGAAACGGCGCCTCCCAGAACTCCTAGGGCACTGCGTCTACTGATTGTCATCCTGCTTCTCCTGCTGCGCCGCGAGGCGGGCGGTCGAACCGCCCGCCTCATCTCATCTTCCTAGAAATTGAACCGCAGCGACAACTGCATCTTCCTTGGCTCTAGGGTGCCGATCACCTGGCCGAACCGGGCGTTGGTCTGGTTGCCCGCGGCGTCGAACCGGGCCGTGCTATCCACCGAGCTGTATTGCGTGTGGTTGAGCGCGTTGTACATTTCCGCGCGGAACTGGAACGAGGCCCGTTCCCGGATGGGAAAATTCTTGAAGAGGGTCACGTCCCAGTTGTCGATGCCGGGATTGCGAAAGATGTCCTTGGGGGCATTTCCCCAGGAACCCTGCGCCGGTCTGGCAAACACGCTCGTGTTGAACCATCGGGAAAAGCTTCGGTCGCCGAAGGCCAACGGGGCCGGGCCAGTCACCCAGATGCGGCCGCCATCCCCACCCCCGGTGAGGTCGGCGCCATCCACCGTGGAAAACCCGACGCCCGAAGGACCGCCGCTGATGAACGACGCGATGCTGGAAAGTTGCCAGTTGTCGGTTACTAATCGCATCGCCTGGTTGTTCCACAAGCGGCTGCCTTTCGGCACGTCGTACAGGAAGTTGATAGAGAGCTGATGCGTACGGTCGTTCCCACTCTTCCCATAACCCCAGACGCGATAGTTGAGGTACTGCGGGGCGCCCGTATAGTCCATCATCTTGGACCAGGTCCAGTTCGCTCCGAACTGCACTCCCTTCGCGAACCGCCTGTTCGCCTGCACTTGCAGGGAATGGTAGTTGGACGACGCACCGGTCTCGTACAGCGATATGGAGCCGTAACCAATCAGCGGCCGCAGATAGTTGTCGGGGAGCGGCTTGCCCGTGGTCGGGTCGTTGGCGGCGGCTTGGAACCGCGCGCCGTAAGGCAGGTTGTTCAAGGGGCGGTTCTGGTACAGATTTCTCGCCAACGTGGCTACGTATGCCACATCCAGCACGGTTTGGAATCCGACCTGGCGCTGCACTCCAAAGCTGTAGTTGTAAAACGTCGGCGTGTTGCGCACCTGAGCGACAGCACTCAAATTGCTCGGGAACAACACGCCTGAAGAGCCAACGAAAGTGCTCAGATTCCCATTGACCAGCGTGGGGCTCTGTTCCGTGTTTGTGATTGTCCCGCTCTCATTGGGGGACCCATGGCTCTCGTAGAGGATACCGCCGCCGGCCCGGATGGCCATTTTGCCGTCGCCAAACACATCATAGGCGAAACCGAAGCGTGGACCGAGCATGACGCCAGGGTTCTGAATGAAACCATGGGGAATGCCGGCCGCGCTCATCGACACCAGCCCGTTCTTGGTGTTGCCAGAGTTGGGAACTATTCCACCAATCAGCGTGACCGATCCCGTTTGGCCGGTCAGCGGATTCAGAGCAGAGCGTATCCCGTTGACCATCACCGGTTGGAACAGCACCACCTTCTGCTTCGGATCGTAGCTGCCGGGAATGAAATTCGCTCCCACTCCGCCCGCCTGCGCATAAGGTTGTGCCCAGCTAAAGCGGATGCCGTATTCGAGAGTGAGCCGCTTGGTGGCTTTCCACGTGTCTTGCAGGTACCACTGAAGCGTCAAGGCGCGCAAGTCGATGTTCGGCCGGCTGTCCGTTTCGGTATAGGTGCGAAAATTCCCGATGAGGGCATTCGAGAATGCCCAGTTGGTATTGCCGGGGTTGTTCGCGTCGTTACCGAAGTCGAAGGTGCCGTTGAAACTCGACGAAGAGGCCCTATTCGTCCGCGCGCGCTCGCCGTACAGACCCGCCTTGAGAGTATGAGAGCCCTGGATCTTGGTGACCGAATACGTCAGGGCCGTTACTGGTTCCCACGTCCTGTCCGGGTAATCGCCTCTCACACCGATGCTGGGCGCGCCCGGAACCCCGCTGAACGAAGCGTTGGGAATTATGGTCAACGGGTTATTGGCAGGGTACAATTGACCGATCGTGATGCCATTGAGCGATTTTTGGTACTTCTGGAACTCCGCGGTGTTTGTGGGATAGAACCGTTCGTTCTTGTACTGGGTGCCAAACGTGGCTTCCATCACCACGGTCGGGCTGACTGTGTAATTTACGGCGAACTGTCCTGAAGGATTGATCTCCTGGTAGATAGATTGAAAAAACGGCCAATTCGGATTATTGACATGTCCATACGCCAGTTCCGGCCACTTCCAGGTGTCTCCGCGGAAGTACATGCGCAGCTTCGCGGTCGCATCATAGTCAATCCGGAATAGTTCCTGCCGGGAACTCGACTTGGCGCTCTCCTGAAAGTTGTAGTTGTAATTACCTTTCGAAATGGTCCGGTCCGTCATGTTGGGCAGAGGGAACAGGCTGAGGAGCTTCTGGCCGTTGGTATTGATCGAGCTCTGCGGAACGATGTTTCCGGGGAATGGCGCATTGGTCGAAGGGTCCCGGATGACCACGACCTTCCCACTCGTATCCAGTGTCTGCGCGAAGTTCCCGGTCCGTTCCAGAGCGGTCGGCATAGTGTACTGAAACAGAGAGTTTGGAATTTTCGAGTGGGCCAGATCCTCCGAGTAGAAGAAGAACAGCTTGTCCTTGCCGGAGTTGAACTTCCCCGGCCAATAGACAGGTCCGCCGACATTGGCGCCTTCCGTGTTGAAGCGGTATTGTGGCTTTACCACTCCATTGGTATTGTTGAAGAAACTGTTGGCGTTGAACTGCTCGTGGCGCTTGTAGTAATATACGGATCCGTGAAAGTCCTTGGTGCCCGACTTTGTCACGCTGCTGATGACAGCGCCGCCATTGCGCCCGTATTCCGCGTTGTAGTTGTTCAGGAGAACTTTCACCTCGCTGACGGCGTCCATGTTTACCACAGCCATGATCATATTCGGATTGCTGATATGTTGGCTGGGCAGGCCGTCAATGGTGATCGAATTGGTGGCCGCGGGACTACCGCCAATGACTGGCGTGGTCATCGAACCCAGCCAGTCCCTGTCCCCCACGCTGTCCGGGACCACACCAGGCAGGGTCTTGAGCAGAGCGGTGTAATTCCGTCCGCGTACCATGAGGGTCGACAACTGGGCGGATGTCAACTCCGCCGAACGCTCCTGGCTTTCAACCTGAACCGGAGAGCCTTGGGCCGTGACTACCACACTCTCGGTGACGGCCCCAACCTCCAGCGATAATTTGCCCACGAACAGACGCTCGTTGGGGGTCAGATTGAGGTTGGTCTTCTCGTACTTCTTGAACCCTGCCGCCTGCACGCTGATGGTGTAGCGCCCCGGCTGAACAGCACTCAACACGAAATTGCCTGCGGAGTCGGTTGAGGTAGTCCGCTGGTCGCCGGTCTCCTCGTTCGTGAAGCTGACGTAAGCCTTCGGCACTGCCAGCTCCGAGGGATCCACCACCGTGCCGGTGACGGTACCGGAAACCGTCTGCGCCGCCGCCGGAACCAACGCAACCAGGACGGACAGGACTACAAACAGAAAGCGCGCTCTAAAGACGTTCATTTCAGGAATCCTCTCATCACTCTTCTTCTGGCAAGGCGGGATTTTGCTTTCCCGTCCGAGCTTTAGTCCATAGTATTCGTTACGGTTAATGTTTAAGGGATATTGTGTTACAAGGCCGTTTCCGTTGTCAACCGAAATCTTCCCGAGCAACCAGGGCATCGGGGAGCAGCCGGCCACTCTATCGGCACGGAACGGCCATTTTCCGGCGTGGATGATGCGCCATTTCCCTCGCAGCCGATTCAAACGCCCTCTTGACGATCCAGCGCAAAAGCCGGACGACCGGTTCAGATGGTTCAAAACAAACCGTTACAGTTAACGAGAGAAAAAACCATTGACGTGGTTGTTTCGCGCATGGTAACCTCTGTGTCAACTTGGCTATTCTTGGTCAAGGGTTCGAGCGTCCGGCGAAAGAGCGGAGTGCCCTTCAATCGCGTGAAACTCGCGGATGGGCGTGAGGAGGTTCTTGTGCGAAGTTGCCGAATCGCGATGGTATTGATTCTTATGGCGTTAGCCGCGTTGGCGCAATCCGATCGCGGCACCATTACTGGGACGGTGGCCGATCCGACCAGTGCCGTAGTCCCCGACGCGAAGGTTCTGCTGACCAACGCCCAGACCGGCGCACAGTATCAAACCTTGACGACATCGACGGGAAACTATGCGTTTGCGTCGCTGCCGATGGGCACGTATAACCTTTCAGTCGAGGTCAGCGGATTCAAGAAGTTCACACAGGAGGGCATCCAGGTCGCCGTGGCACAGACCGCGCGCGTGGACTTGGTTCTTCAGGTTGGCTCCGCTTCCGACGCCGTGACCATTACGGCCGACGCGCCGCTACTGAAGACAGAAAGCGCGGACGAGAGTTATTACATCAAGAACGAACGAATCGACGCGCTTCCGCTGCCCCCGCTGTACGTGCGCAACCCGTTGAATTGGGCCTCCCAGGTTCCGGGCGTCACGGGCGGCGTGAACGGAGCGGCCGGCAGTTCGACGATCAAGGTCAATGGCTCTCCGTCCACGAAGTACAAGGTCCTGATCGATGGACAAGATATTACCAGCACTCAGGATCCCTCGCATACTCTGGAGCAGCAACCTTCCGTGGAAGCACTCCAGGAGTTTACGCTGCAGGCGAGCAATTTCGCGGCGGAGTTTGGGCAGGTGCAAGGCGGCCTGTTCAACTTTACTTCGAAATCCGGCACGAATGAAGTACATGGCAGCGCGTACTCCTATTTCCGCAATGAGCAACTCAACGCGCACGCGCCGTTGACCCACCTGCGTCCCCTGTCTCGGGCTGAAGATTGGGGAATCACGCTGGGCGGGCCAATATATATTCCGAAGGTCTATGACGGCCGCAACAAGACGTTTTTCTTCATGAACTGGGAAATGTATCAGACCCAATCGGCAGTCTCTAATTACGTCACTCTGCCAACGGCGGCGATGCGGACGGGCAATTTCAGTTCCACCCTAACCGGCCGGACGCTCGGTACGGATATCACGGGGACGGCGATTCTGGAGAACGCCATATACGACCCCGCGACCGCTCGCTCCCAGAATGGACAGTCCGTCACGAGCCCGTTTCCCGGCAACATCGTTCCGACGAGCCGGCTGAATCCGATTTCAGCGAAGATCAACGCGCTGATCCCCCAGCCGCTCCTAAACCAGCAGGTGAATAATTACCTTGAGTCGTGCGAAAATCCGGAGCATCGCGCCATACCGATGGTCAAGATAGATCAGAACTTCGGCGCAAAATCAAAACTTTCGTTCTATTGGTCGGAATACTCATATATCACTTTCGGCTCGCCCGATTGCCTGCCGCAACCGATTTCCGTTGTCGCCACGCGCAGTTTTCCGACGGGCACCTACAGGCTGAGCGAAGACTACGTAGTCACTCCGACGTTCCTGGTTCACCTCGGCGTGGGGTACATCCATCACCCCACGGTGGCGTATCCAGTCAGCGAACTGAACAAATACGATTCGGTTGCCGAACTCGGGCTGGTGGGCGCCAACGGTCCGGGATTCCCGGCCATGACCTTTAGCGGCGCAACCAACGGCGGAATGGGAGTATCGATCGGCGGCACCAGCGGCGGTGTCAGTACCGTCATCGATAAGCCGACTGCCGTCGCGTCGGCGACCTTCATTCGCGGCAATCACACGTACAAGGCGGGCGGCGAGTTCCGCGTCGATACCTGGGCCATTAAGTCGGATGGGAACAGGCAGAGCAACTGGGGGTTCAGCGCCAACGAAACGGCGCTTCCCTATCTGGCAACCACGAGCGTGGGTGGCGGCACCGTCGGATCCGCGTACGCCAGCTTCCTGCTGGGCTTGGCGGATTCGGCTAGAGTAAGTCCCGTTACGGATCCCGAGATCCGCAAGAACGGGTGGGGTTTTTATGTTCAGGACACCTGGAAGGTCACGCGCAAATTGACGCTGGATTACGGTCTGCGCTATGACTACCAGGATCCCTACCACGAGATCCACAACCGCATCTCATCGTTCGCACCCAACGTGCCGAATCCGTCCGCGAACGGCCAGTTGGGCGCAGTACAATACGCCGGCTATGGACCGGGCCAATGCCAGTGCCAGGTCGCCTATCCCTACAAGTACGCGTTCGGCCCGCGTCTCGGAATAGCGTGGCAGGCCCTTCCAAAGACGGTGGTGCGCGGCGGATTCGCCCTGGTTTACGGGACCACACCGGATTCCAATTACTTCAGCTCCGTCAATGGAACGGGCTGGAACACTTACGCCCTCAGTGCTCCCAGTTTCGGGTCGCCGGCAGCCACCTTCAGCCAAGGTCTGGTATACCAGCAGTCCGCCTTGGTCGGCCCTCTCTTCAGTCCGGGTCTCGATCCGGTTGTAGGCACGATTAGCCCGACGCCTACCTGGATCGATCCGACTGGGGGCGGCCGGCCACCTCGCGTCGCTCAGTGGACTATCGGTATCCAACGCCAGGTGACGGATGCCCTGATGGTGGAAACCGCCTATGTCGGCAACAGGAGCGTGTGGGATCAAGCCACGTCTCTGATCGACATCAATGCGTTGACGCCGCAAAAGATCGCTGCTGCCGGTCTGAACCTTACGAGCGCCACGGACCGGAGTCTGCTGACGTCGACCTTCGCCTCGGGACTGCCGCAGGCGCGTGGTTTCAAGGTGCCGTACGCCACCTTCCCGACCGGCCAAACGCTGGCTCAGTCGCTGCGGCCCTATCCGCAGTTCGGGACGATTGGCTCAACCTGGCCGGATCTTGGCAACACCTGGTACGACTCGCTGCAGGTCAAAGTGACTCAGCGAACCAAACATGGGTTAACGACGAGTACTGCATTCACCTGGGAGAAGAACATTGTGTTGGGCGCGGAGACGGGAGTGGGAGGTGGAGACCCGATTAACGATGTTTTCAATCGGCGGAATCAGAGGGACCTTTCCAGTGCCGACCAGCCTTTCTTTTTCAACGAAGCGATCAACTACCGTCTGCCGTCAGTGGGACCGAACGCAGTGGTGCGGAACGCGGTGAGAGATTGGACCCTATCCGCGATTTTCACCTATGCGAGCGGCACACCCATCGCCGTTCCTGGATCGCAGAACAACCTGAGCACGGTGCTCTTCCGAAGCACGTTCGCGAACCGGGTACCGGGCCAGCCCTTGTGGTTGAAGAATCCGAATTGCGGCTGCATCGATCCCAACAAAGACTTTGTGTTGAATCCGGCGGCCTGGTCCGATCCGGCGGCAGGGACATGGGGCACGTCGGCTGCCTACTACAGCGACTACCGGGGCGCTCGTCGTCCAGCGGAGTCGGCGGGTATCGGCCGCGTATTCCGTCTATGGGAAGGCGTCACGATGGAAGTGCGCGCGGAGTTCCAAAACGTGCTCAATCGCCTTCAGTTGGCTGGTCCTTCATCCTCCAACGCGTTGGCGACGCAGGTCAGGAATGCGGCAGGGGTACCGACATCCGGTTTTGGCTACATCAACGCAAATTCAGTAGGCGGGCAGAGGACGGGACTACTGCTGGCGCGCTTCCAGTGGTAGCGAAACGGAATGACGACCGCCGGCTTCGGGGTATAATTTCCGTTTCGGAGGAGACACTCTGGTGAAACTACGCATCGCGTTGGTTATCGTTCTTGGGCAACTTGGGCAATTGGCCCTGTTGCAGGCGCAGCAGACGGGTCGCGAACATTGGGTGGCTACCTGGGTTACGGCGCAAAACATTGTCCGTAACCAGCCGCCGGCTGCCCGGCCGCCCGCGCCGGCTACTCCTTCAGCCACTCCGGCGGCGACCGCCCCCGCGGCGGCAACCACCGCTCCGGCCGCAACCGCCGCCACGGTGCCGACCGCCCCAGCCGCGCCAGCGCGGCCGATGGGGATGAGGGGATTCAACAATCAGACCATTCGCATGACGGTGCGCACCAGCGTTGGCGGGGGGCGTATGCGAATCAGAATCGCAAACGCTTATGGCAGCGCTCCGGTGACCGTCGGCGCGGCGCACGTCGCCCTCCGCGCCAAGGAGTCTGAGATTGTTCCGGGGTCGGACCGCGCGCTGGCTTTCGATGGCAGGCCGGGCTGCACCCTGGACCAAGGCATGGTGATCCTGAGCGACCCCTTGGAGTTCAACCTTGCGCCGCTTAGCGATCTCGCGATCAGCCTCTACCTCCCCGGCGAAACCGGTCCTCCCACCAGCCACGGCGCCGCTTTACATACGACTTACATCTCCAAGGAAGGCGATTTCTCCGGAGCGGCGGCCATCGCGGATGCCACTACCGCGGAGTCATACTATTGGCTCGCCAGTGTGGACGTGCTGGCGCCGCCCGACGCCGCGCTCATTATCGCGCTCGGCGATTCCATCACGGATGGTATCCGCTCCACCAACGAGAGCAATCACACCTGGCCCGCGCTGCTGGCCGCGAGACTCGCCGCCCGCAAGGAGACGGCGCATATCGCGGTCGGGAACATGGGAATCAGCGGCAACCGGGTCTTGACCTTGAGCGCGGGGCCGAGCGCCGTAGCGCGCTTTGATCGCGACGTGTTGAGCCAGTCCGGCGTCAAGTGGGTGATGTTGATGGACGGCATTAACGATATAGGGACCGGCCGGCCGACCGAACCGGTCACACTCGAGCAACTCACCGGCGCTTATAAGCAGATCATCGAGCAGGCCCACACGCACGGCATCCAGATCATCGGCTGTACGCTGACTCCGTTCCTGGGCGCTCCATACAAGAGGGAGGAAGGCGAACCTCTCCGCGAAGCTGTGAACAACTGGATCCGCACCAGCGGCGCATTCGACGCGGTGGTGGATTTCGAAGCTGCCATCCGGGACCCGAATGACCCGAAGCGCGTGCGCGCGGACTTCGACCCCGGCGACCACCTGCACCCCAACGATAAGGGCTACCAAGCCATGGCCGATGCCGTCGATCTCTCCCTCTTCACCGGCAAGCCCGCAGCAGCCTCACCGGCGATGCGGTAGTGCGCGCGGCAGTCTGATTTGTTCCTCGGCGTAAGGGGCGAGGCATGCCGCGCCCTCCCGCCGCGATGCGGTCTATACCTGGCGCCGCGTCGACTCCCGCGCGACGATCTTCGGCGGCAGCAGAATCGTTTTGGGGCGCGGCCTCTCGCCCTTGGATTGCACCAGGCTCAGAGCCAGCGCGGCGGCCTGCCGCCCGATGCCGGCGCTGTCCTGATCCACACTGCTCAACGGCACGCGCAGCAGTTCCGCGTTGCGCACGTTGCCGCACCCGATCACGGCGATGTCTTGCGGCACCCGCAGGCCGCTATCCAGAATGGCCTTCAAGACCCCCATCGCCGTCGGATCGTTGAAGCAGAAAATCCCGTCGGGACGCGGCTCCAGGGACAGCAGCCGCAGCATGGCATCGTGCCCGCCGATGTCTCCGGAATCGTCGCTGGT
>Ga0265316_10007408_pt1 | contig 10340 bp, 9 predicted proteins | sample 4522metaG_FD_202092 | JGI IMG/M metagenome (GOLD analysis project Ga0265316, IMG submission 202092) | Rhizosphere microbial communities from Carex aquatilis grown in University of Washington, Seatle, WA, United States - 4-5-22 metaG | ecosystem: Host-associated > Plants > Roots > Rhizosphere >...
TTCTTCGTTCGTGGCGGTCAGGCAGACTAGTCGGCGTGAGCGCCACCTCGGCAGGCGTCACTCGGCTTCTCGGCGGCTCGGGGATCGCGGTGAGCGCGCTCGGTCTGGGCTGCTGGGCGATCGGCGGTCCGATGCGAGGCGCCGACGGGAAGCCGATCGGCTGGGGGGACGTCGACGACGGCGAGTCGGTGCGGGGGATCCGGCGCGCGCTCGACCTCGGCGTGACGTTCTTCGACACGGCCGACGTGTACGGCGCCGGGCACAGCGAGCGGATCCTGGGCGCGGCGCTCGGGCCGGATCGCGATCGCGTCGTGATCGCGACCAAGTTCGGAAACACGTTCGCCGACGACGATCGCCGGGCGACCGGAACCGACTCCTCGCCCGCGTACGTTCGTCGCGCCTGCGAGGCGTCGCTCGCGCGGCTCGGGACCGATCGCATCGACCTGCTGCAGCTGCACGTCGGCGAGCTGCCGGAGGCCGAGTCCGACGCGATCGCGGGCGTGCTCGAGGAGCTCGTCGCCGAGGGCACGATTTGCGCGTACGGCTGGAGCACGGACAGTCCGGAGTGTGCCGAGCGGTGGGCGAAGCGCGGCACGTGCTCGGTGATCCAGCACACGCTCAACGTGTTTCAGGACGCTCCCGCGATCCTGGACGTGTGCGAGCGCTACGGGCTTGCGAGCATCAACAGGAGCCCGCTCGCCGCCGGTTTCCTCACGGGCAAGTACGTGCCCGGAGTCCGGGTCGGCGCCGACGACTGGCGCACCGAGCAGCGAGAGTGGAGCGAGTTCTTCCAGGCCGACGGCGAGCCTGAGCCGGAATGGCTCGACCGGCTCGCGGCGATCCGCGAGATCCTCACGAGCGACGGTCGCACCCCGGCGCAGGGAGCGATCGCCTGGCTCTGGGCTCGTAGCCCGGCCACGATCCCGATTCCGGGCTTCAAGACCGCCGCCCAGGCGGAGGAGAATGCCGGCGCGCTCACCCACGGGCCGCTGCGGCCCGAGCAGCTCGCCGAGGTCTCCGCGCTCCTCGGCTAACCGGCAGACTCGGCGAGGAGGTACGCCGAGTGCAGGAGCTCGGGCTCGTCCTTGAGCTTCTGCGCCGGGCCTGCGTAGCGGATCCGGCCGCGCTCGATCACGTACGCGGTCTCCGCGAGCCCGAGCGCAACGTGGGCGAACTGCTCGATCAACAGCACGCCGATGCCGTTCGCCGCAGCCGCCTCCAGCGTCGGCACGAGGCGCTTGACGACGACCGGCGCGAGACCGAGCGAGAGCTCGTCGACGAGCACGACCTTCGGCTGCGAGACGAGCGCCTGGGCGAGCACGACCATCTGCTGCTCGCCGCCGGAGAGCAGCCGCGCCGTGGCGCTCCAGCGCTTCTCGAGCTCGGGGAAGAGCTCGAGCGCGTAGGCGATGCCCTGCTTCGCCTGTGCGGCCCCGAGCGAGTACGTCGCGACGCGCATGTTGTCCTCGACGGTCAGTCCGGGCAGGAGCCGCCGTCCCTCGGGGACGACGGCGACGCCGGCCGAGCGGATCTGCTCGGGGCGGCGGCCCGTCAGGTCGACGTCGTCGAGGAGAACCCGCCCACCGCTCGAGCGCAGCAGGCCCGCGATCGCGAGCACGAGTGACGACTTGCCGGCGCCGTTCGCGCCGAGGAGCGTCGTCACCTGACCCGAGGGGATCTCGAGCGAGACCTCGTGCACGACCGTCCGGCCCGCGCGGGCAACCGAGAAGTCCTCCACACGCAGCATGCTCAGAGCTCCTCCTCGGTACCGAGATACGCGCGCATCACGTGCTCGTTCCGCAACACCTCGGCCGTCGGGCCGGATGCGATCAGCTTGCCGAAGTCGAGCACGGCCGTCGTCTCGCAGCAGGCGGAGACGAGCTCCATGTCGTGGTCGACGAGGATGACGAGCGCGCCGAACTTCCCCGGGATCTTCTGGATGACCGCGCCCATCTGCTCCGTCTCGCTCTGCGGCAGGCCGGCCGCCGGCTCGTCGAGGAGCACGACGCGCGGCTTGCCGACGACCGCACGCGCCAGCTCGACGAGGCGCCGCTCGCCTGCGCCGAGCCCGCCCACCTTCGCCCTGGGCGAGACGTCGAGTCCGACGAAGTCGATCGCCTCGAGCACGTCGGTCCGCCGCGTGGCGCGCTTCGCCGCGGAGTGCTCGTGGATCATCGCGACGTTCTCGAAGACCGAGAGCTTTTCGATCGCCTGCTCGGTCTGGAACGTCCGGCGCAGGCCCCATCGTGCGCGCCGGAAGTCGGCCATCGCGAGCAGGTCCTCGCCGTAGCCCCGGATCGCCCCCTTCGCGGGCCGGACGAAGCCGCTCAGGACGTTGAAGAACGTCGTCTTGCCGGCGCCGTTCGGGCCGATCAGCCCGCACGTCCCGCCGGGGAAGTCGACGCTGACGTCGTCGAGCGGCGTGACCCCCGCGAAACGCACCGTCAGGTTCTGGACCTCGATCACGGCGCCTTCTTCTCGGCCGCGGCCTGTTCGCGCAGACGGTTGGCGACGAGGTTGAAGAAGAGCTTCGCGACGCGGGTCAGGTCCTTCGGCAGCTGGTCGGCGAGCCCGCCGGGCGCGGTCAGCAGTACCTGGAGCAGGCCTGCGCCGAAGATGATCAGGACGAAGTTCGGGCTGATCCCCCACTGCGCCTGGAAGAGGAACGGAATGCCCTGCTGGAAGACGCCGGCGACGATCGCGCCCCAGAGGCTGTAGATGCCGCCGATCAGCGCCGTCGCGGCCAGCGTGAGCGAGTCCTGCGTCTGAAACGTGATCGCGCGCGGGACTCCCACCTGCGCGGCGAGCAGGCAGCCCGCGACACCGGTGACGAAGGACGCGAGCGCGAAGGCCCAGAGCTTGTAGAACGTGATGTTGACGCCCGCGGCGAGCGCCGCCGGCTCGCTCTCGCGAATCGACGCCCAGGCGCGTCCGGGTTTGCCGGCGACGTGCAGGAGCGCGAGCAGGAACAGGATCGCGCAGACGATCACGGTGTAGCGGTAGAACGCGACGTCCGCCGTCGCCCACGACGGCCGCCGCACCGGGGGCGTGCTCGTGGTGAGCGCCCCGGTCGCCGACGTGCCCCAGAAGCCGCCGCCGCCGCTCGGGAAGTCGTGCACCGACAGAACGATGGTTGTCGCGCCCGCGAACATCAGCGTGATCAGCGCGAGATACAGCCCCGAAAGGCGGAGCGCCGGCAACCCGACGAGCACGCCGATCGCGCAGGTGATCCCGCCGGAGATGAGCAGGAGCAGCGGGAACGGGAGCGACGTCGCATAGGAGAGCCGCGTGCCGATCCAGCAGCCGATCGTCAGCAGCGCCACCTGGCCGAGCGAGATCATCCCGACGCGGCCGTAGAGGATGCCGAAGCCGAGGGCCACGACCGCGTAGATCGCGATGCTCGTGGAGGTTGTGATCCAGTCGGCTCCCGCGATACGCGGCACGCCGAACAGAGCGAGGACGAGCAGCCCCGCGATGACCGTTCCGCGCACGATCGTCCCTCGCTCGACGTGCGGCATCGCGCGCACAGACGGTGTGCGGCTGCTGTCTGCCGGCGCCGTCGTCAACCGCCTGCCCCCGCCCGCGAAATCGTGACGACGCGCCGTCGCGAGAGGTAGAGCAGCGCGACGATCGCGAGCACGAACGGTGCCGCCGAGCGGTACGCGGAGACCGATGAGTACGGACTGAGCACCGACTGCGCGAGTCCGACGGCGAGCCCGCCGAACATCGTCGCCCAGAGCGACTGCAGCCGGCCGATCAGCGCCGCCGCGAGGGACGCGATGACGAGGAACGTGAGGGCCGAGTAGTCGAGCGAAGTCAGGAGGTCGGGGAGGATGAGCCCCGCCGCGCCGCAGGCGATCCCCGCGCCGAACCAGGCCGCCGCCTCGACCCGGCGCACCGGCACTCCCAGCGTCGCGGTGATCTCGCGGTCGTTTGCGAGCGCCCGCATCGCGGTGCCGAGCTTCGTCACCCGCAGGAAGACGCTGGCGGCGGCCGTGATCGCGAACGCGAGCGCAATGGAGATGATCTGCGTCAGGCTCACGGTCGTCCCGAAGATCACGTAGTGGTGCTGCGAGCTCGGCAGCGGCAGGAACCGTGCGAACGCGCCGCCGGCGGGTGCACGCCAGGCCATCAGGCCGAGCAGGATGAGCGCAAGGGCGAGCGTGCCCATCATCTTCACGAGCGGGTCGCGCCGCGAGAAGGCGGGGCCGAAAACCATGCCGTAGGCAAGGTTGACGACCCCGCCGAACGCGACGCAGACCGTGAACGCCAGCCACTCGGGACAGCCCGTGTGGTTGAGGAGGTAGTAGGCGATCAGGGCGCCGGCGGCTCCGATGGCGCCGAACGCGAGGTTCAGCACACCGGTGGCCCGGTACAGCACGACCAGCCCGACGCCGGAGAGCGCGTACACGCCGCCGAACGCAAGGCCGATCACGATGAACGGCTTGAGGAACTGCCAGTCCACGCCGAACACGCTGAAACCGAGCACGTTGGTCATGCGAAGCCCCCGGGCACCCTGATCGTCATGTGATTGCTTCTCTCGCTCCCGTTACTTGCCGGTGTTGAGGTTGTACTTCTTCTCCCAGGCGCGGGTCTGGGTGATCGCCGGGTCGACTGCCTGGAAGTCGGTGCAGCCGGACCTCACGACGACGTTGCCGTTCTTGTAGTCGACGATGATGTTCGTGTTGTTCGGGATGTGGTAGGCGAGGTTGCCCACGTACCACGGCTTGCAGAGGATGTCCGTCTTCTGGTTCTTCAGCGCCAGGACCGCCGCGTTGTACGACTTCGCGGTGATCGGCCCCTTGATGCTCAGCAGGGCGTGCGTCGCGAACAGCCCGTCGAGGAAGCCCATCTGCGCGAACGCCTGCGGGGCGATCGTCGGATGCGTGTACTTCGCGATGACCTGGAACATCAGCGCCGAGTCCGGGCCGACTGACGGGTCGACGTTGCTGAACTCGTTGTCGATGTAGAGCTGCCCGTCGAACGCCGGCGAGAACTGCCCGGACATGAACGTGTTCGCGATCGGGGTCGAAGAGCCCCACAGCACCTTGTCGACGATGCCCTGCGCCTCGGCGGCCTTCATGAACGCCGGGGCCGTGTCGGGCGTGAAGTCGAGCAGGATGCCGCCGCCGTCACCGGCGAACTGGTACATCTGGAGCAGCTGCGTGGCCGCGTCCGTGACCGGCAGGTGGGTCGGGTAGATCTTGTACGGGATGCCGGCCTTCTGTGCGACGAGCGCCGGGCCGCCGTCCGCGTACGCCGAGATCGTGTCCGGCGAGGCGATGGCGAGCTTCTTGATGCCGGCCTTCACGAGCGCCTGCGCCGCGCCGACGTTGCTGTAGCGCGGGCCCGAGTTCACCTCGGCGAAGGACGGCGTGCTGTAGCACTCGGCCTGTACGCCGGCGCCGATGACGATGTAGCCCTTGCTCTTGTAGTACTTCCAGTTCGTGCCGCACTCGGCGAAGCTCGTGTTGCCGACGACGCCGATGACCTTGTCGCTCTCGATCAGCTTCCGTGCGAGCGACGCCTCCTGAGCCGGGTTGAGCTGCTCGTTGTAGAGGATGTAGTGGATCGGATGGCCGTTGATGCCGCCGTTGTCGTTCACGCAGTCGAAGTACGCAGCGGCGGTCTTCCCGATCGTCGTGAAGTCGACGCCGGGGATGAGCATGTCGATGCCGCCGAGCCTGATCGGCGAGCCCGTCGCCTTCTTGCCGGTGCCCAGGCCGCAGATGGAATGCGTCGCGGACGCCTTGCCCGAGCCGATCGGGCCTGCGTTTCCGGCGCCGATCGCCACCGCCGTCAGCGTCAGGGCGAGAAGGCTGGCGGCGGCGCATGCAACACCGATTTTGATCTTCGTCGATCTCATGTAGTTCCTCTCCTCTGATCTGTTCTTTCCGCGGGACTGAACCACGAGGCGATCTGCGCAGCGACGGCCGCCGCGCCCCTCCGTCAGGATCTCGTCAAGTGCGTCCTCCTTGCGTCGAATGCCTCCCGGAGGGCCTCGCTCGCTTGCGCAATGGGGTCGGGCGACCGTAGTGCGGTCCACGGCCAGGAGTCAAGGCTCGCAGGGGCCGCGCCTGCCGTGTCGTTTCGGCGCTGCGCCCTCACCTTCATCGACAGCCGCACGGACTCAGAAAGCACCAGGCTCAGGCCCTCGCTCGGGCGAGTGGAAGAGGCCGCGCACCACCGGTCCGGCGTTCGTCCGCCGTTTACAGCTCCGCAACACGTCCCGCATACTAGACTACTGTCTTGACGAATGGAACACTCTGTCCAGAGAATCGTGAAACGCCGGCATGGAGCCCATGTGTTCTACTACACGGAACAATGTCTTGACAGGCAGGAAGCAGGGATCCTACGCTGCCTTGACACGTGCGCGGTGAACCCGCCACGCTTGCTGGCCGAGCTGGCTCGACGAGAGGAGACGACGTGACGAGCGTCCAGTCCGACGCACGTGAGGCGAAGCAATTCATCGCGGGGGCCTGGACCGGCGCCTCGGGCGGCGCCACGTTCGAGGATCGCGACCCCTTCACCGGCGACCTCGTCGCGCTCGTGCCCGCCGGCGGCCGGCCGGATGCGGTCCGTGCGATCGCCGCCGCAGCCGAGGCGTTCCCCGCCTGGTCGCAGAGCCCGCCGGCGCAGCGTCAGGCCGTCTTCCTCAAGGCGGCCGACATCCTCGAGTCGCGGCGCGACGAGATCGTCGGCCTGCTGGCGCGCGAGACCGGCGCGACCTTCGGCTTCGGCATGTTCCAGATGAGCTTCGTGCCCGGCCTGCTGCGCCAGGCCGCCGCGGCCGCCTATGCGCCGCTGGGCCAGATCATCCCCTCCGACCACCCCGGCACGCTCGCGATGGGCATCCGGCGGCCGGTCGGCGTCGTCGGCGCCATCGCGCCCTGGAACGCCGCGCTGATCCTCTCGGCACGCTCGATTGCGGCGCCGCTCGCCCTCGGGAACACCGTCGTGCTGAAGCCGTCTGAGCTGTCGCCGGTCGTCGGTGGGCTGATCTGGGGCGAGATCTTCAGCGAGGCAGGCCTGCCGGCGGGCGTCCTGAACATCGTCACGCACGCGCCCGGCGACGCCGGCCCGATCGGCGACGAGCTCGTCGAGAACCCGGCGGTGCGGCGGATCAACTTCACCGGCTCCACGGCGACCGGCCGCCGGCTCGCCGAGGCCGCCGGCCGCCATCTCAAGCGTGTGCTGCTCGAGCTCGGCGGCTTCAACCCGATGATCATCCTCGCGGACGCAGACCTGGACTACGCCGTGAACGCCGCGGCGTTCGGCGCGTTCCTCCACCAGGGGCAGATCTGCATGTCGGCGCGCCGGGTGATCGTCGAGCGCCCGATCGCGGAGGAGTTCACGGCCCGGCTCGCAGAGAAGACGAAGACGCTCAAGGCCGGCGATCCGAACGAGCACGACACGGTGATCGGCCCGCTGATCAACGAGGCCGCGCTGCAGATGGTCAAGGAGCGCGTCAAGGACGCCGTCGCGAAGGGCGCCAGGGTGCTCGCCGGCGGCGAGGCGGTCGGCCCCTGCTTCCAGGCGACGCTGATCACGGACGTGCCGGAGAGCTCCGAGTTCGCCAAGCACGAGACCTTCGGGCCGGTTCTGGCGGTCGAGGTCGTCGACAGTGCCGAGGAAGGGGTCGCGCGCGCCAACGCGACGAGCTACGGACTCAGCGCCGCCATCCTCACCGCGGACACCGACCGCGGCTTCGCGCTCGCGCAGCAGATCGAGTCCGGGATCGTCCACGTCAACGACCAGTCCGTCGGCGACGAGCCGCAGATGCCGTTCGGCGGCGTCAAGGACTCTGGCTGGGGGCGGTTCGGCGGGCAGGCCGTGGTCGACGAGTTCACGGAGCTGCGCTGGATCACCGTGCAGGCCGGGACGGGCCACCCCTTCCCGTTCTGAGGCGATGGCAGACATCGTCACTCTCGCGGAGGCCGTGCGCTCGCTCGTGCACGACGGAGACACCGTCGCGCTCGAAGGCTTCACGCATCTGATCCCGAACGCCGCCGGACACGAGGTGATCCGGCAGGGCCGGCGCGACCTCACGCTCGTGCGGATGACGCCCGACGTCGTCTACGACCAGCTGATCGGCATGGGCGCCGCCCGCAAGCTCGTGTTCAGCTGGGGCGGCAATCCGGGCGTCGGCTCGTTGCACCGGCTGCGCGACGCGGTCGAGCACGGCTGGCCGGCTCCGCTCGAGCTGGAAGAGCACTCGCACGCCGGGATGGCCGCCGCGTACGCAGCCGGAGCGGCGAACCTGCCGTTCGGCGTGCTCCGCGGCTACCGGGGCGGAGACCTGCCCGCGCTGACGCGCGTCGCGACGGTGACGTGCCCGTTCACCGGCGAGGAGCTCGCGGCCGTGCCGGCGCAGCGGCCCGACGTGGCCGTCATCCACGCGCAGCGGGCCGACCGCCGCGGCAACGTCCAGATGTGGGGGATCCTCGGCGTCCAGAAGGAGGCGGTGCTCGCCGCGTCGCGGTCGATCGTGACAGTCGAGGAGATCGTCGACGAGCTCGACCCGCGGCCCGGCGCCGCCGTCCTGCCGACGTGGGTGGTCGACGCGGTCGCGCCTGTGCCGGGCGGCGCCCATCCGTCGTACGCGCACGGCTACTACGAGCGCGACAACGCGTTCTACGTCGCCTGGGACGCGATCGGCCGCGACCGCGACCGCTTCCTCGCCTGGATGCGCCGTCACGTGCTCGGCACGGCCGACCTCGACGAGTACCGCGCGAGCCTCGCGGCGGAGGCACTGACAGTTTGAGCGGTCTCGACGCACCCGTTTCGGCGGACGAGATGATGGCGGTCGAGGCGTCGAGGCGGCTGCACGACGGCACGGTCTGCTTCGTCGGCATCGGTCTACCCAGCCTTGCCGCGAACCTCGCGCGCCGGACGCACGCACCGGGCTGCGTGCTCGTCTACGAAAGCGGCACGATCGGCTCGAAGCCGGTCGAGCTGCCGCTCTCGATCGGCGACGGCGAGCTCGCGGACACCGCGGACGCCGTCGTCTCGGTACCGGAGATGTTCGCCTACTGGCTCCAGGGGGGCCGCATCAGCGTCGGCTTCCTCAGCGCCGCGCAGATCGACCGGTACGGCAACCTCAACAGCACCGTGATCGGCGACTATGCGCATCCCACCGTGCGTCTGCCGGGCGGCGGCGGCGCGCCGGAGATCGCGCTCGGCGTCGACGACGTCTTCGTGCTCCTACGCCACTCGAACCGCGCGTTCGTCGAGCGGCTGGACTTCACGACGAGCCTCGGCGACAACGTTCGCGTCGTCGTCACCGACCTCGGCGTGCTCGAGCCGCGCGACCGCGAGCTGACGCTCGTCGCCCTCCATCCCGGCGTCGACGTCGAGCAGGCACGCGCGGCGACCGGCTGGGACCTCGCCGTCGCCGACGAGCTCCGCGAGACCGAGCCGCCGACCGAGCTCGAGCTCCTGGCCCTGCGCGCCCTCAGAACGAAAGGACACGAGCATGCCTGACGCCGGCGAGTCGCCGATCGTCCTCCCCGACGACCCGAGCTTCGGGCCGGAGGTACAGGTCGACTACCCCGGTTACCGGTCGACGCGCTGGCGCGCGCCGAAGCGACCCCTCGTCACGCTCCCCGAGGACCGGCACGACGCCGGCGGGCCGGTGTTCGGGCCGGACTCGGTCGCGCCGCTCGACCACGACCTGACCCGCCAGCACGAGGGCGAACCGCTCGGCGAGCGGATCGTCGTGCACGGCCGCGTACTCGACGAGGACGGGCGGGCCGTCCGCGGCGCGCTCGTCGAGGTGTGGCAGGCGAACGCCGCCGGCCGCTACCACCACGTCGTCGACCAGCACCCGGCGCCGCTCGACCCCAACTTCACCGGCGCGGGCCGCTGCCTCACCGACGACGAGGGCTACTACCGCTTCGTCACGATCAAGCCCGGCTCGTATCCGTGGGGGAACCACGAGAACGCGTGGCGGCCCGCCCACATCCACTTCTCGCTCTTCGGGCGCCAGTTCACGGAGCGGCTCGTGACGCAGATGTACTTTCCCGGTGACCCGCTCTTCGTGTACGACCCGATCTTCAACTCGGTCCGCGACCCGAAGTCGCGCGCGTTGCTCGTCTCCCGCTTCGACATCGAGGCGACCCAGCCGGAATGGGCGCTCGCCTACGAGTGGGACGTCGTCCTCGGCCGCGGCGCCGTGGGCACGACGCCGCTCGAGGAGCAGTCGTGACGCTCTCGCGCACGCCCTCGCAGACCGTCGGCCCCTACTACGCGATCGGGTTGTGCCGACGCACCGAGAACGAGCTGGCAGAGCGCTCTGCGCCCGGCGCCGTGCAGCTGATCGGCCAGCTCCTCGACGGTGA
>Ga0265316_10007409_pt1 | contig 10340 bp, 10 predicted proteins | sample 4522metaG_FD_202092 | JGI IMG/M metagenome (GOLD analysis project Ga0265316, IMG submission 202092) | Rhizosphere microbial communities from Carex aquatilis grown in University of Washington, Seatle, WA, United States - 4-5-22 metaG | ecosystem: Host-associated > Plants > Roots > Rhizosphere >...
GAACGTCGCCTTCGCCCGCCCCGACGCCACCGAGGAGGAGATCCTGGAGGCCTGCCGCATCGCGCGCGTAGACGAGTTCGCCGAAGGCTTCGAAAACAAGTACGACACCATCGTGGGCGAACGCGGAGTCAAGCTTTCCGGAGGCCAGCGCCAGCGCGTCTCGATCGCCCGCGCCATCCTGGCCGCGCCGCGCATCCTGATTCTCGACGAGGCGACCTCAAGCCTCGATTCGGAATCCGAAGCCGCCATTCAGCGCGGCCTGTACTACCTGATGCAAGGGCGCACCACCTTCGTCATCGCGCACCGCCTGTCCACCATCCGGCGCGCCGACCAGATCCTGGTGGTCGAAGCCGGACGCATCCTTGAGCGCGGCAAGCATGAGGAGCTACTCGCGTTGCACGGCCGCTATTGGGACCTCTACACGCGCCAGCATGATGTGGAGTCGAATCTCTTCCTGTCCCCAGGCGAAGGCGACAAGGTGCCCGAGGAAGAGGCCACTGCGCCCTCCCCCAACGGAGCCGGCGCCGAACCCCTGCCCCGCCTACTCCGCGAAAGGTAATTCACCTCACAACCCGCAGCCGCTCACCGGCATACTGACCGATCACCGCGTCGGTCGTCACCAGTTTGAGGCCCTCGGCGATCGCCTGCGCGATCAGTGCCCGGTCGAACGGGTCCTGGTGAATCGCTGGCAGATTCCAAGTCTCGGCGACATGGTCGCTCCGCAGAGGCAGCGCCGTTGCCGCAAAATCGGAGAGAGCCGCCTGCCACCACGAGAGCGGGTCGCCAACCTCGATCAGCTTCCCTTTGGCCGCTTGAGCGTCACTTCCCAATAGGAGACCACGCTCAGCACATTCGGTCCGGATTGACCGCTGCCCGCACCGCTGCCGAAAGCCTCTCCGGCGCGGCCATTGGATGCCACCGTCAAAGGAAGCGGTCGAGATCCACTGGAGCATCCCAGCCCGGATTCAGTTGGATGCGGCCGCGCATGCTGCCAAATCGAACGCTGCGCCGTTTGGCAGGTGGTGGCGCGATCTGGGCCACCGGTTTGCCGTCGCGAGTGATGACCACAGACTCACCCTGTTCCGCAGCCCGGATCAGTTGGCTGAGCCGCTTCTTCGCTTGGGCGATGCTCACATCCATAGCGCTTCCATCATAGCCAACCCTCACGCCTATGGACCCGCCGGCAACTTCGCCGCGTTCAGCGGCAGGGGGCTCGCCAGCACCATCTCGATCGACGACCCGGCGTCCAGATACATGCCGCCCCCGCGGCGGCTGAAAACGACCGCCAGGATAATCGCAACCGCCGTCCCCGCCGCCACAAGCCCGATAATGAGCCCCCTATTCGGCCCCGGCATCGGGGGCTGGGTCAGCGTCGGCGTCGTCGGCAGGCAGGGCGGAAGCGGGCACGACGATTGAAGGCTGGCCATCCCGCCGCCGACCGCGTCCGGCCCCTCCGGCAGCTCAAGATCGGCGGTGAGCGTCGAACTGCTCGAGCCCGAAATCGGCACCGTGTAGCCGTTGCCAAAAATCAGTCGAGTGAAGTGCATCTCGAACCCGGCGTGCGCGCCGCGCTTTGTGATCTTGTCGATCGCGCCCTCGACGTAAGCTCCGGCGGGAATAGCAACCTTGGTGTCGACGGCCACGGGAAACGCCGTCTCCGCGCGAACCGGGTCCCCCACCCGCGCCGTCATACTGTTCAGCGGGCCCGTCAGTCTGAGCGGGATCTTGGTCCCCTGCGGAACCGTGATCGTCTGCGCTTGAGCAAGGCATCCCAACGCGAGTCCTGTGATGGCGAGCAGTCGCATAATCCTCTCCTACTGGGCGAAACGCAAGCTGAAGCTCCGGCCTGCAAACTGAATCGAGTCGAGCGAAACCGAGCCGTCCGCATTCGTGCGCGGCACATATTCGGTGGTCGGCGCCGTTCGGCCCAGCGCCGTCACCTGCGCCTGCGCGGTGGCCACCGCCTTCCCCTTCCGCAGGATCCGCACCTCGGCCACCGGCCCCAACCCTTCCCATGTCGCGTCGTACGCTCCACGCGCCAGCTCTTGCCCGCCGATCCTCACGGTGCCGCTCAGAGTGAACGACTCCTTGTGCGCCACCGGCAGGCTGACCACCGAAGGCGGCGCGGGACACGGGATCTCCGCAGTCCCAGGGGTCGCTCCAATCACGGTCGCGTCCGTGCCGGGAATGACCGTCGGTTGTGTGCCCGGGATTGTGGTCGGCGGCGCGGCGCCAACGCCGGGTATCACGATGTCCGGAGTGCCCGGGATTACGGTCGGTGGAGAGCCCGGTATCACCGTGCCTGACGATCCCGGAGTGGCGGGAGTGGGACGGCAGCGCGTAGCGGATTTCCAGGGAGTGGCCTTCACCGGCTTGGTCGACCGCACCGCGGCGGCGACCTTCTCCGCATCCAACGTCAACGGCCGCTCGAGCACCATCTCGAACTGCGTGCCATTATCCAGAAGGACGTCGCTTCGCGAGCTCACCACCACGTTGAGCGTCGCCAGCGCGGCGCCGTCCGCGAGCGGCACCGCGGACCCGTCCGAGAAGACCATCTGCGTAAACTGCACCCGCAGCTCCGCGTGGCCGGATAGCAGGCGCGGCAGCGTCAGGATGTCGATCTGCCCCCTCACATACGTCCGCGGAGGAATCGCCATCTGGTCGTTCACCGTCACCGGGAACGCAGTCTCCGCATAGACGCTGTCGCCCAATTTGGCCGTCTTCGCCCACACCGGGCTGGTCGTCGCCAGCACGACCTTGGTGCCCGCCGGAACCTCGATCGTGGGCTGCTGGGCCGCACACGCCATCGCGCTCAACAACCCCACCAACGCCCGGAGTCGCATCTCTTATTCTCCAAACGCAAAGACGCCGCGCAGCCAGCGAATAGTTACCTGACCCGCTATGATGGGTTACCGAGGAGACAAGAATGCCCGAACCGATCTACTTGATTGCCAATGGGGACCTGCGGCTTTCGGCCAACCAGAACTGCTGGCCGGCCCAGGCGAAGGTGGAGGAAGCGGTCATGGCGGCCGTGCGCCGCGAGGGCCGTGAAATCAAGCGCGGCCATGCCTACGACCCGGTGCTGAAGCACGGCTTCATCGGCAGCCAGAAGCAGGGGATCGAAGTCTTCCGCAACCTTCCGCCCGACGCGCCGCTCATCGTGTGCGAAGCGGTGTGGGAGTACAGCCATCAGGTCCTCACCGGCCTGGTCACGCACAAAGGGCCCATCCTCACCGTCGCCAACTGGAGCGGAGAATGGCCCGGCCTCGTCGGCATGCTGAACCTGAACGCCTGCCTCACCAAGGCCGGCACTCCCTTCAGTTCCCTCTGGAGCCTGGATTTCACCGACGACTTCTTCCTCGCCGGTCTGCGCAAGTGGCTGGGCGGAGAGAAGGTAGTCCACGATCTCAGCCACGTCCGCCCGCTGGCGAGCTTCCGCCTCCCGGCCGAACCGGAGAAGATCGGGAGCGCCCTGGCGGCCGAACTGAAGCGCGACAAAGCCATCCTCGGCGTCTTTGATGAAGGCTGCATGGGGATGTACAACGGCATCATCGAGGATGCGTACCTGATGCCGCTCGGCGTCGGCAAAGAACGCCTTAGCCAGTCCGCGCTCTACGCCGAGATGCTGGCCACGCCCGATGCCGAGGCCAAGGCAGTGCGCGCCTGGCTGGACGGAAAGGGCATGCGCTTCCTCACGGGTCCGAACCCCGAAACTGACCTGACCGACGACCAGATTCTCCAGCAGTGCAAGATGTATATCGCCGCCCTGCGCATCGCCGACGACTTCGGCTGCGACGTCATCGGCATCCAGTACCAGCAGGGTCTGAAGGATCTCTCTCCCGCGTCGGACCTCGCCGAAGGCCTGCTGAACAACACCGACCGTCCGCCGGTGCAGGCGCGCGGCAACGGCCGGGTCCTCTACGCCGGCAAGCCGCTGCCGCATTTCAATGAAGTGGACGAATGCGCCGGCCTGGACGCGCTGGTCACCAACCGGGTCTGGTCGCGCCTGGGCTTCGCCCCCGAAACCACGCTGCACGACGTCCGCTACGGCGAGCAGTACAAAGACGAATTCGTGTGGGTCTTCGAGATCTCCGGAGCCGTCCCGCCCGCGCACCTGATCGGCGGATATGCCGGAACGGTCAGCGAACGCCAGCCCCCCATGTACTTCCGGCTGGGCGGCGGCACCATCAAGGGCGTGAGCAGGCCGGGCGAGATCGTCTGGAGCCGCGTCTTCGTGGAGCCCGGCGCCCTCAAGGTGGATATCGGGCGCGGCAAGGTGGTCGAGCTGCCCCAGGCGGAGACCGAGCGCCGCTGGAACATCACCACGCCGCAGTGGCCCGTGATGCACGCCGTCACCTACGGCGTCGGCCGCGATCAGTTAATGGCGCAGCACAAGTCGAACCACATTCAGGTGGTCTATGCGCCAGACGCCGAATCGGCCAACCGCGCGCTGGCCGCCAAGGCCGCCATGTTCCGCGACATGGGCCTCGCCGTCAACATCTGCGGCACGAATCACGGGCTGGCGTAGCCGTCAGCCATGACCACCGACGATAAGCAGCTGGTTCCGCGACAGCACCTGATTCCGTTCCTGCTGGTCACGGCGCTGTTCTTCCTGTGGGCGATCCCCCACAACCTGAACGACGTTCTGATCCGGCAGTTCATGAAGTCGTTCGAGATCACCCGTCTCAAGGCGGGCCTGATTCAGTCGGCGTTCTACATGGGATACTTCGCCCTGTCCATGCCGGCCGCGATGATCATGCGGCGCAAAGGCTATAAGTTCGGCCTGGTCGTGGGGCTGTTCCTCTACATCATCGGAACCCTGCTCTTCTGGCCTGCCGCCATGGTAGGCCAGTACGGCTTCTTCCTGCTGGCGCTGTTCGTGATCGCCGCCGGCCTGGGATTCCTCGAAACCGGAGCGAACCCGTTCATCGCGCAATTGGGCGATTCCGCCAGCTCGGAACGCCGCCTCAACTTCGCTCAGGCCTTCAATCCACTGGGCGCCATCAGCGGCGCCCTAATCGGTACCGTGTTCATCTTCTCCGGCGTCGAACTCGACAAGACTCAGGTCGGCGCCATGAAGGCCGCCGGCACCTACCAGGCCTACCTGCATCACGAAACGCTGCGCGTGATCCGCCCCTATATAGTGCTGGCGTGCGTGGTCTTTGTCCTGGCCGTCCTGATCATCCGGACGAAATTCCCGCAGGTCGCCGGCGAGGGCGCCGAAGAAACCGCCCCGGGCCGCGGCCTCCGCGAGCTCTTTCGGTTTCCCCACTACGTGACTGCGGTCATCGCCCAGTTCTTCTACGTGGGCGCGCAGGTGGGCACCTGGAGCTATTTCATTCAGTACATCCAGTCCTACACGCACCAGCCCGAAAAGACCGCGGGCTATTTCCTGAGCGGCACGCTCGTGGCCTTCTGCGCCGGCCGCTTCTCGTCAACCTACGCGATGAAGTTCGTTCGCCCCAGCCTGCTCATGGGTATCTTCGCGGCCATCAACGTAGGTCTGGTGGCCATCGCCGTGGCGCTGCCCGGCTGGATCGGCCTGTGGGCCATCTTCGTGACCAGCTTCTTCATGTCCCTGATGTTCCCCACCATCTTCGCGCTGGGAATCAAGGGGCTCGGACCGGACACCAAAATCGGCGGCTCGCTGCTGATCATGGCCATCGTGGGCGGGGCGGCGTTCACCCCCATCATGGGATTGATCTCAGACCGGACGGGCAGCATGGCCGCAGCTATGCTGGTGCCCCTCTGCTGTTACGTATTCATCGCCTGGTACAGCTTCGTGGGATCAAGGATGAAAAGCGCGGCGCTCATGGCCGCTCATCTGGAGGATTGACGGGGGAGGTGCCCGTTTCTACCCTGCCGCGGCCCGTATCCGAGGCTGCTCGGCCACCGGGAATCCGCCCATCGCCTCTTGAAGTTCTCCGACCTTGCGTTCCAGCCGCAGCCGCTCGTTGAGGTTGTAGACCTTCGGCAACAGCTTGCGCGCCTCGGCGCTCACTTTTTCGGCGTCTGCCCAGTGCCGGTCCGCGGAGCGCAAATACGCCAGGCCGCGGTCCAACTCGCGATCGATGAGTGCAACCAGTTCCCTATCGGTCCTTGCACGGAGTTGTTCGAGTTCAGAAAAAGCGCCCATATGAGTTCACCCAATTGAAACAATTCACCCAGGTTTTGGGGGTTCGACTTCTTTCTCCTAGTTAGACGATTCATCCGCTGAAATCGTTCGCAAAATCTGCACCGCTTAATGATGGCCCTCGGAGTGCCGCGCGCTGCGCTATGCTCGGCTCATGATCCTCCGACTGGCTGCGCTCCTCTTGTTTCTGTCGCTAATAATGACGGCCCAGACGCCGCCCGCGGCCCCCGCGCTCAAGATTCCGCCCGCCGCTCAGTCCGGTCCGGGCTTCAACGCCGAAACCGCCACCAGGGCCTATCTGGCCATGCAGACGCCCGCGCAGAAAGCCCGCTCCGACGCCTATTTCGAAGGCGGTTACTGGCTCATGCTCTGGGACTTCCTCTATGGCGCCGCCATCTCGATCCTTCTGCTGGCAACCGGCCTCTCGCGCCGCATGCGCGAAGTCTCCGAGCGTATGGTGCGCCGCAAACCGCTCTCGACGTGGCTGTACTGGGCCCAGCTTTCGATCGCGCTGTTCGTGCTCGGATTTCCGCTCTCGGCCTACGAAGGGTTTTTCCGCGAACGCCAATATGGCCTGATGAACCAGACATTCGCCGCCTGGTTCGTCGACCAGTCGAAGGGACTCGCGCTGAGCGTAGTGCTGGCCGGCCTGATGGTAATGGCGCTCTTCAGAATCGTCCGCCGCCTGCCCAATTCCTGGCACCTTTGGGCCGCCGTCGTGACCATCGTGTTCCTGCTGATCTCCATCGTCATCAGTCCGGTCTTCATCGCCCCCATGTTCAACAAGTACACGCTGCTCACCGACGAGCGCATTCGCGAGCCTATCCTGCGGCTGGCGCGACAGAACGGGATCGAGGCCAACGCCGTCTACCAGGTGGACGCCTCGCGCCAAAGCAACCGCGTCAGCGCCAATGTCAGCGGCCTTTTCGGCACGGAGCGCATCACGCTCAATGACAATCTGCTGAACCGCTGCTCGCCGCAGGCCATCCTCGGCGTGATGGGTCACGAGATGGGCCACTACATCCTCCACCACGGCATCAAGTTCATGGCCTTCATGACCATCATCGCGTTGTTGTTTTTTACCCTGTTGCGCCGCGGCCTCGACTGGTCCCTGGCGCGCTGGGGCACGCGTTGGGGGATTCGCGACGTCGGCGATCCCGCCGTTCTGCCGCTCGCTATTCTGATCCTCTCGATCCTGTTCCTCCTAGGCACTCCGCTCTTCAACAACCTCTCGCGCATGGATGAGTACGAAGCCGACATCTTCGGCCTCAACACGGCCCGCCAGCCCGATGGCGAGGCGGAGGCGGACGTGCTGCTCGGCGAGTACCGCAAGCTCGATCCCACGCCGCTCGAGGAGTTTCTTTTCTACGACCACCCCAGCGGCCGCACGCGCATCTACGCGGCCATGCGCTGGAAGGCCGAGAACCAGTGCCTCGGCAACGCCGTCAACCCCTGCCCACGGTGACCCGGCGATGACGATTCTGTTCGTCCTCAACGACCATCCGTATGAGTCCGAGCGCACGTACAACGCCCTACGGCTCGCGACGACGCTCTCGTCCGATCAGGACAACACCGTGAACATGTTCCTGATCGGCGATGCGGTGCACTCCGCTGTAAGCGGCATCCCCGTGCCCGAGGGACGGGACGACATCCCCTGGATGCTGGCGCGTTTCTCGGCGGGACACCGGAAGGTCGCCGTCTGCCGAACCTGCCTGGATCGCCGCGGCATCCCCGAAAACGCGCTCCTCGAGTGCGCTTACCGCAGCTCGCTCGACGAGCTGGCCCGTTGGACGGGGGAGTCCGACAAGGTGCTGGTGTTCTGAGGCGGTCGTGGGCTATTCGCGCGCCGTGCGTGTAACCAACCAGGTCTTCATTACAGGCGCCACCGCCATCGGGTCGAGATCGAAGTGGACGCCGCAGTGGAGTAGTCATTCGTGTCCATTCGTGTTCATTCGTGGCCAAAGGGTTTGCGCTAGAATCGGCCCATGCGCATTCGATCCTCCATCCTCTCGTTCGCAATCTGTTTGAGCGCCTGGGCGCAAACCTACCACGTAAAAATCGAGAACAACGTCCCCGCCAAGATGCGCGATGGCGTGGTGCTGATGGCCGACGTTTACCGCCCGCTGGCGGACGGCACATTCCCGGTGATCCTGCAGCGCACTCCGTACAACCGCACGAACAACTCGGGCGAGAACGTGGCGACCGCCTCGCACGGCTACGTCGTCATCATCCAGGACACGCGCGGCCGCTACCAGTCGCAGGGCACCTTCTACCCCTTCCGCTACGAGAGCCAGGATGGCTACGACACGGTGGAGTGGGCCGCCGCGCTGCCGTACTCGAACGGGAAGGTGGGAATGTTCGGCGGCTCCTACGTGGGCGCAACCCAGATGCTAGCGTCCATAGCCAAGCCGCCGCACCTGGTCTCCATTTTCCCCTACGTCACCGCATCGGAATACTACGAAGGCTGGACCTACCAGAGCGGCGCGCTGATGCAGTGGTTCGCCTCCTCCTGGACCAGCGGTCTGGCCCAGGACACCGTCTCGCGGCAGGTGGGCGAGATCAGCGACCCCAAGAGTTGGGTGCCACAGCTTCCGGTGGACGCCTACCGCCTGATCGCGCTCCCCGGCGCGGGCATTGCGCCCTACTTCCGCGATTGGGTCGCCCACGAGCGCGATGACGACTACTGGAAGCCCTGGAAGATCTCCGACCATTACGGCGAGATGACCGTGAAGGCGCTCCACTCCGGTGGCTGGCACGACCTCTTTCTGAAGGGGACCATTCAGAACTACATGGGCATGCGCCGCTCCTCGCCCGCCGCGGCCGGCCAGCGCCTCCTGCTCGGTCCCTGGGGCCACACCGGCACTTCACCCGAAGGCAAAATCGGTGACTGGACCTTCGGCAAGCAAGCCGTGCTCGACTTCAATCAGATCCTGTGGAACTGGGCCGACTACTCTCTCAAGGACGTCCAGAACGAATACGCCACCGGCGCGCCTGTCCGCATTTTCATAATGGGCGAGAACGTGTGGCGCGACGAGCAGGATTTCCCCCTGGCGCGCGCCCAGAACACAAATTACTACCTGCACCAAGGCGCGCTGACTACCGCCGCTCCGGCCGCCGACGAGACCGCCGAGGCCTACGGGTACGACCCGGCCAACCCCGTGCCCACCATTGGCGGGCGCCTCTGCTGCGGCAACAACCAGCTCCCGCCCGGCCCGGCCGATCAGCACCCCAACGAAGGCCGCTCCGACGTCCTGGTGTTCTCGACGCCTCCGCTCGAGAAGGATATCGAGGTAACCGGCTTCATCCACGCCAGGATTTATGCGGAGAGCTCCGCCGTCGACACCGACTTTACGGCCATGCTCACCGACGTGGAGCCATCGGGATACTCCAGGCTGCTCACCGACGGCATCGTGCGCGCCCGCTACCGCAACTCGACCACCAAGGTCGAGCTCATCGAGCCCGGCAAGATCTACGAATACGACATCGATCTCTGGGCCACCAGCAACCTGTTCAAGGCCGGCCACCGCATCCGCCTGGCGATCTCGAGTAGCAACTTCCCGCGCTTCGACCGCAACCTGAACACCGGCGAGCCGGCCCTCGGCGCCACGCGAATCCTGAAGGCGCAGCAGAAGCTCTACCACGACGCCGCACACCCGTCGTCCCTGGTGCTGCCCGTGATCCCGCGGTAGTCTGCGCCCCAGCACCGAACCGCGCGCGTAAGCAAGCGGACCACGCGCTCCGCGCATGGCCGCTTAGCGAGCCTGCGTCTCCGGCCCGCAGATGAAGTTGCCCGCCTCGTCAACACTCCCGCTGCCCTTGTAGTGCGCCACCAGCGGATACGCGCACAGCGGCCTCGTGCGCACCACCTCGCTCTTCGGATCGAGATCGCTCTTCCGCTTGGTCGCGACGATCCGTTCCGGCGCAACACCCTGCTCCACCCAGCGCTCGATGGCCGCGCCGATGTAGTGGTCCGCGTCGCCCGTCGCCCCGCCGAGTTGCCCGAAGCTGTTCGGCCCCGAGCCCCCGAAGCAGTGCTGCATCCCAGGCACCATGAACAGCCGCACGAAGCCGTGCGCATCACTCGCGCCCGCCCGCGACACCACGCTCTGGTAGTAGTTGATGGCGTTCAACGGCGCGATAGCAGCGTCGCTCCACCCGTGGTACAGAATCAGCTTGCCTCCCCGCGCCCGAAAGCGGCTAAGGTCGG
>Ga0265316_10007411_pt1 | contig 10340 bp, 7 predicted proteins | sample 4522metaG_FD_202092 | JGI IMG/M metagenome (GOLD analysis project Ga0265316, IMG submission 202092) | Rhizosphere microbial communities from Carex aquatilis grown in University of Washington, Seatle, WA, United States - 4-5-22 metaG | ecosystem: Host-associated > Plants > Roots > Rhizosphere >...
TAACTACCTCGCTGCCATTGCGCTCCCCTCGGCGATCGCCGGACCTGACGATGCTGTAGGATTCTCGTTTGTCGACGTGTCGACGGCGGAATTTTCCACAGGGGAGTTCCCATTCCGTTCACTGGCGGAACAGGTGGCAAACCTTGCCCCTTCAGAAATCCTTGTCCAAAAACGGGACGCCCAGAGCCTTCACGAAGTTCTCACCCGTTCCTTTTCCGGCCTCTACACAAAAATCGAAGACTGGCTGTTCAATCGTGATTACGGCTACGAACTCTTGCTGAATCATTTCGGTACGAAATCCCTGAAAGGTTTTGGCGTCGACGATCTCGGGCCCGGTGTTGCGGCGGCCGGGGCAATCATGCACTATCTTCAGGAAACTCAACGGGCCAACCTTTCGCATATCCGCAAGCTCCTCCCATTTGCCATAGACGATCATATTGTCCTGGACCCGGCGACGAAGCGAAACCTCGAAATCATCTCGTCGTTTGAAGGTGACCAGGAGGGAAGTCTCATCAATGTGCTCGACCGCACCAAAACCCCGATGGGAGGGAGGCTGTTGAAGCGGTGGATAAGCCAGCCGCTCAAGGGAATTACTCCCATGAGCGCTCGTCTGGAGGCAGTAACGGAGCTTGTCCAGAACCCTGACCTCAATCAGAGCCTGACCAACATCCTGGCACGCATCGGCGATCTGGAGCGGGTAAATATGCGAATTTGCACAGGTCGCGCCACTCCTCGGGATGTCGTAGCCCTCCGGTCGATTCTCGAAGACGTCCTGGCGCTTCGCAGCGCCTTAGAGAGCGTGCAATCCGCGCTTTTGAATGAGATGCGGGGAGAGCTCGATCCACTGGAGAATCTGTGCGGGACCATCGAACACGCCATTGAACCCGAACCTCCGTTAAATCTGGCCGACGGAGGGGTGATTCGCGCCGGTTTCAATAAAGAGCTGGATGAACTTCGCACCTTTGCGTTTGGCGGAAAGAAATGGATTGCCGAACTGCAACGGACGGAACGCGAACGAACCGGAATCGGTTCGTTGAAAGTGGGGTTTAACAATGTCTTCGGTTACTACATTGAAATCACCAATACGCATCGGGAGAAAATTCCGGCCGAGTACATCAGAAAGCAGACACTCACGGGGGCTGAGCGCTATATTACGCCCGAATTGAAGGACCAGGAGGAAAAGATCCTCAATGCGGAGGAACGGCTTCTCAGTGTCGAGATGAGGCTGTTCAATGAAATCCGAATGGAAATTGCCGCGAAGACGGTGCAGATCCAGACGAATGCCCGCGCGATCGCGGTGTTGGATTGTCTGGTCTCGCTCGCCACCACTGCTGTTGAGGAGAACTATGTGCGGCCGGAAATCAATGAAGGGACGTCACTGGAAATCGTTGGCGGACGCCATCCCGTCATCGAGCGACTCCTTCCACCGGGCGAATCCTATATCCCTAACGACGTCCATCTGTCGGCCGACGACGCTCAGATTTTGATTATTACCGGTCCCAACATGAGCGGAAAATCGAGCTATCTTCGACAAACGGGCCTCATCGTTTTGTTGGCGCAGATTGGGTCTTTTGTCCCGGCACAAAAGGCAAACATAGGGATTGTCGACAAAATCTATACCCGTGTAGGAGCAAGCGACAGAATTTCCACGGGAGAAAGCACATTTCTCGTGGAGATGCATGAAGCCGCGCACATTGTCAATACCGCAACGCGCCGCAGTCTTATTCTTCTGGATGAAGTGGGGAGGGGGACAAGTACGTTCGACGGCATCAGTATTGCGTGGGCTCTTACCGAATACTTGCATGAGCATGTCGGCGCCCGAACGCTGTTCGCAACACATTATCACGAACTGAATGAACTTGCGGATCTCTATCCAAGAATCAGGAATTACAAAGTTGACGTTCGGGAATATGACGACAATGTGGTCTTCCTCCATACCGTCACGCCGGGGTTTGCTGATCACTCATACGGCATCCAGGTAGCGCAGATGGCAGGACTTCCCGAAGAGATCACCGAGCGTGCTAAGGCAATCCTTCGGAATCTCGAATCTTCCGATTTGTCCCTGCAGGGCATAAGCAGTGGCGAAGGATCCTCGGCCCAGCGGAAAGGCCGCATACGTCCTCCAGAAGTCCAATTGACACTGTTTGAAATGCAGGACGACGCCCTGAGGGCAAGTCTGCGTGCCATCGACCTGAATGCGTTGACGCCGCTGCAGGCGCTGCAAAAGCTCGCCGAGTTACAGAAAAAGGCGGGAGAGTAACATTCATAGGAGTCCGTGCCAGTGATCTCATCGTTACTACTGGGTATTGCAGGGGGATTTGTCTTGTCGATCCCCCCGGGGCCTCTTTCCATCGCTGTGACACGGCAGGCGTTGAGCGGCACGTTTCGCGCCGGATTCCTCATGGCCGTCGCGGCAGCCGCCATGGATGTTGTGTACATGCTGATTGCCACGTTTGCCTCCTCCGCAATTGTACTGACGTTGAGAAGGATTATTGCCGGCAGTCCATGGTTTCCACTCATATTCCAGGCAGCCTGCGTCGTTGTCCTGCTCTACCTGGGAATCAGTTTTCTTACGCCGAAAAAGAGTGAAAAGAAGGCATCGGCAATTCAAGAGCGGGAACGGCAACAGGAAGAACGGGCAAAAAGCATGGGACGGACGTCCCCATTCTTTATAGGGTTGCTTATAGCAGTGACAAACCTTGCCTCGCCGACGTTTCTTCCATCCATGATCACTTTCGTAGGCTTCTTGCATGCCAACGCCTGGATCGAGAATTCATTCCTGATGAATGTCGCTTTTTCGTTTGGTTTCGGAATGGGGACCACAATATGGTTTTTCCTGGTCATGCGCACGCTGCTCCACTTCAGGACACGCCTGCCGGCTACGCTGCTCACCGGCATCTACCGTTTCGCAGGGGGAACCATGCTTCTGTTTGCGGTGGTTATTGCTTACCATGCAGTCACAGCAACGGTGTGGAAGGCTCTCTTTTAGCAGCAGGGTTTGACACGAGGGGAGAGTCGAAGTGCACAGATCATCAGCGCAAAATCTCGGCAAGAGGGAGGACTCCATGAATGTGAAGGAAGTAAAGACTCTGTTTGCTTTCAACGCTTGGGCGACAAACCGTATCTTTGATGCGGTGGTGTCTCTCCAGCCGGAAAACATCTCGAAGGATATGTCGAGCAGCCACGGAAGCATTTTTGCCACAATGGTTCATCTCGTGGGAGCAGAAAAAATGTGGCTCTCCCGATGGGTTGGGAAACAGGATTCCGCATTTCTCTCGCCAGAGAATGTCCCCTCAATGGGCGATTTGCGAAACTTATGGAATACAGTAGGATTTGAGACAGCCAAGTTCCTGGCCGGATTGGATGACCGGAAGCTTCAGGACTTTTTCGAAATGAAGACTTCGAAAGGTGAAATCTTCCGCCATATCTACTGGCAGGCGATGCTGCACCTCGTCGATCACTCAACATATCATCGGGCGCAGGTGGTGACCATGATGCGTCAATTGGGAGTGACCCCGCCGGCCACCGGCATGATCATGTTCTTCCGGGAAGCCGCCAAGCTTCAGAAATCGTAGACGTGGATATGTCAGGGAGATACATCATAAATGCGCCAATCCCTCCTTATTCTGAAACTCCTGGTGTTCGCCTATTTGATCTATCTCCTCCAGATTCTTGTCTTCACTTACGACGCAACTGATCCGTCGTTCCATCCACCTGTCATCCTTTTTATTGTTGATTGGATTAATCTCTTTATCCATGAGGCCGGGCATTTCGTTTTCAGAATCTTCGGACAATGGGTGTACATACTTGGCGGATCGCTCATGCAAATTCTGCTTCCTGCGCTCCTTTCATTTGTCACATGGCGGCAAAAGTCGTGGCGCCACATTGCTTTTCCCCTGTTCTGGACAGGCGAGAACATGTTCAACGTCACGATGTATATAAGGGATGCGCCGTACAGAAGGCTCCATCTCTTGGGGCGTGGACTCATTCACGATTGGCATTGGCTGCTCAATGGTGATCCCGATGCGGCAGAATTGTTGGGGGGTATGATGTTCGGACTGGCTGTTTTTGTCTGCCTTGCTGCGATTGGCTTGGGGATCTGGTCGGCCGTGCTCGGATTCCGTGAATCTCGGAACGACGACGACTTTGATCAACCGCGAATTTCCCCGAGCACCACTCATCACCATTCAATCCACGCATCGTAAAGTGCCTTGTTTCCCTCGGAACAGCTGATTCGTTGCAATTCAGCGTCCAACTCCCGATATTATAGTTTACATAACACGGCGACCACAATCGGTCATGGCAGACGAAAAAAGGGGAATAGCGCTCTTTTCTGTATTGCGACAGGTCTATTTTAAAAAGGCCGTCATGAGCAAGGTTGCTTTGGCGTTATCGCTGGCAATCCTGCTGGCTTTGCTATTTCCCAGAGGCCAATCCATCGAGCTTGACTACAAAGTTGGCGCCATTTGGGCTCAAAAGGATCTGATCGCGCCTTTCTCATTCCCTATTTTGCGTGATGAACGGGAGTACCAGCAGGATGTTGCTGAAGCCCGGAAACACGTCTATGATGTTTTTCAACGGGATACTGCGGCGACCGACGAGGAGCTTGACCGAGTCTCCGACTTTTTCAAACAACTGGAGTCAACGGCGGGGCTGAGGGAGAGGTATCTGAAGAGCCAGAAGAGACACCTTCCCGCTGAAAGTGCCGACTCTCTGGCATTTGGGAGGGCGGCTGCGGGCCTCTCAATCTTGTTTTCCGCCCAGGACTGGGAAACGATTAGTGTCCTTTCATCGGGCAGCGGGTTGGATAAGCTTGCCGAAGGCGTTCCTTCGGCGATGAAGGAGTATCTTCACGCCGGAATCATTGACCGGGTCAAATCCCAGCTTTCCCAACACGCAATTGCATTACGCCACGGGACTGAGGAAGAGATTGTGCCGGAGTCCCGGATTCTGGACCATTCAGAGGTTGTCAGTCTGCTCGAGCAGACGTTACGAGAGAGAATCCCCTCCAATCCCGCCGCCCTCGACATTGCCTACAAGATCACCATTCAGTATCTCGTGCCAAACCTGAAGTACGACCACGCCGCAACAGATCAGGCTCTTGCGGTGGCGATGGATGCTGTGCCGCGCACTGCGGGCTTCGTCCAGGAGAACGAACGGATTGTCAGCAAGCACGACAGGATAACGCAGGATATCCTTTTGAAGCTCGACTCGCTCAGGCGTGTCAAAGCGGAGCGTGGGCCGGAAGGGAGCACGCTTGGACAGATTCTCGGCATCGCACTGCATGTGATTGTCGTGATATTCTTGTATGGCATGTACCTTGCGCTCTTCCGCAAGCGAATTTTTGCCAACAACAGGCGTCTGGCGCTCATCGCATTCCTGATTCTCCTCGAGGGGATCTTTGCGTATTTGACGAGGGAGCTTGACGTTAACGCGCCGCTTGAGTTCCTGATTGTCGTTCCCGCGGCTTCGATGCTCCTCACAATCATCTTTGACTCCCGCGTGGGGTTTTATGGCACGGTGGTCATTGCCTATATTGTGGGGGGAATTCGCGGGAATGATTATGGCATCGCTCTCACTTCGCTTGTAGCGGGAGTACTCGCTGTCTACAGCGTGCGGGACATGAAAAATCGCTCGCAGATCTTCCGTTCCCTCGGTTTCATATTCATCGGCTATGCCTGCGTCATCGTTGCGCTTGGTCTCGAACGGTTTGAGTCAATGCCGATCATCGGGGAGCAGTTGCTTTATGCGTTGATTAACGCCATTATCTCGCCGGTACTGACTTACGGGTTGTTGATATTCCTTGAACGGGTATTCAGGGTTACCACGGATCTCACCCTTCTGGAAATGGGTCAGTTCAACCACCCGCTCTTGCGTATGTTGGCGGTGCAGGCGCCAGGAACGTATCACCACAGTCTGTCGATGGCAACACTTGCAGAAGCGGCAGCCGCGTCAGTCGGCGCAAACGAAATCCTTGCGCGCGTAGGCGCATATTTTCATGACATCGGGAAGATCGAGAAGCCGGCATACTTCGTCGAAAACCAGAAAACGTACAGGAGCAAACACGACAAGCTTGCGCCGCGCATGAGCTCGCTCATCATTGTTGCACATGTGAAGGATGGCGTTGCACTTGCGCGCGAGTATAATCTCCCCGAGGAGGTGATCGATTTCATTCCCATGCATCATGGCACAACGCGAATCGATTATTTCTATAATAAGGCGCTCTCGCTCGCTCACAAGACGGGTGACGAAACAAAACTCGACGAGATCAAGGAAGCGGACTACCGCTATCCCGGTCCAAAGCCGCAAACGAAGGAAACAGGAATTATGATGCTCGCCGACGCCGTGGAAGCATCCGTCCGGACCATTGAGGAGCCCACGCCGCAACGCATTGAGGATGCGATTGGAGAGTTGATCAAGAAGCGGTTTGAAGAAGGGGAGCTCGACGAGTGTCCTCTTACATTGAAGGACCTGACTCGTATCAAAGCCGCATTCCTCACTGTTCTGGTGGGCGCCTACCATGGTAGAGTGAAGTATCCTGAAGTGGTTCAACGTCCGAGAAGAACCCGGAGAGGACGCGAGCAGAATCTTTCGGAGTCCGGCAACGGAAGTCCGGCTCCCGATGGACAGCCACCGCAACCGTTGCCGGAAGGCACAGGCAATGAAAACGTACCGTGACCGGTTCCTCCAGTACCTGGCCATTGAACGCAATGCCTCGGCAAATACGATCTCATCGTACCGCCTGGATATCAGCCGGTACGTCGAGTTCCTGAGAACGTGCGGCGTGACAGTTCCGGATGAAGTGACGGAGGAACACACCTCGGCATTTCTCCGTTCGCTGCGGGAACGTGGTCTCTCACCAAGGTCGGTGACCCGTACGATTTCTGCGGTGCGAGGATTCCATGGGTACCTCGTTGGAGAGGAAGCCGCCCACAGTGATCCGACCGAAACGCTGGATACTCCCAAGCTCGACCGGACGTTGCCGGGAGTGCTTTCGGCTTTCGAAGTGGAGCGCATTCTGGAACAGCCGCGGCCAACCGATGGCGATCGGAAGCAACTCTGGCTCCGAAATCGGGCGATGCTGGAAACGCTCTATGCCACCGGGATGCGGGTCTCGGAGCTGATCGGCCTCCGGCGAAACGACATATCCGCCGACGCAGGCATAGTCCGGGTGTTCGGCAAAGGCTCAAAAGAACGCATCGTTCCCATCGGACGCCCCGCTCTTCGATGGATTAATGACTATGTCACGCATTGTCGACCGCTCCTGGCCCGGGCAGGTCTCGGAGCTGAGGCGCTCTTCCTGAACGCCCGCGGCAGGATTCTTACAAGAATGGCTGTCTGGAAAATGGTCCAGTCGTCGGCACGCAAGGCGGGAATCCACCAGGATGTTCACCCACACACCTTCCGTCATTCCTTTGCGACTCATCTGCTGGAAGGCGGGGCGGACTTGCGCGCTGTCCAGGAAATGCTCGGCCATGCCGACATTTCCACAACCCAAATCTACACACATATCGATAGAGAGTATCTGAAGGAAATTCACAGAACGTATCATCCGCGAAGCTGATAGTCGCCTCGGCGCTGTCCTGAGTGCTTATGAGGTGGGTACTCCCGCAAATCGCTGTTCGAGAGACAGGATTGCACAACATATGATCGAGCACTTGTTCATTATTCCCATACTTCTCTTTTCTGTGATCATTCATGAAATCGCCCATGGATGGGTGGCATTGCGTCTGGGGGATCCTACGGCAAAGTCGATGGGAAGGCTGACGCTGAATCCGATTCCCCACATAGACCCGATTGGCTCCGTCATCGTCCCGCTTCTTTCTCTTGCCGCGGCGGGGACGGTTTTCATCGCGTGGGCGAAACCGGTTCCGATCGATCCGAGGAATTTTCAGAGGCCAAGGCGTGATGATGTGCTGGTGTCGATTGCAGGTCCGATTGCAAATGTCATTCTCGCGTGCTTCTGCACCATCGCGGTTATCGTCCTGGCGCAAATTCTGAAGGGAATGGGATCGGGCAACGCCGGATTGGGATCCGAGGTAACGCTCTTCCTCCTGCAAATGTTCTATGCGGGAGTTACGCTCAATGTGGTCCTGGCGTTCTTTAACTTGATTCCCGTTCCGCCTCTGGATGGATCCCATGTGCTGGTCTCCCTGCTGCCTGCCGGCGCGGCACTACACGTTCGTCGAATTGGCTTCTTCGGCGTGTTTGTCCTCATTGCTCTCTTGAGAGTCCCGGCTGTCGCGAGTGCGTTCCATACCGCGATTGTCGCAATTGTTTCGCCATTCCAGTCCGTCATTGAAGCAACATTGTGAGCACGCATGTACATCGGTCCGGAATAACCAGCTCGAATACACCGTAACCCAGCAAATCCAGAGAACAGGAATCATGCACGAGTACCACTACAACGAAAACGTTTTGTACTGTGAAGAGACCGACCTGCACAATGCAGTTGCTGCCTACGGGACGCCACTGTATGTGTACAGCAAACAATCCTTGATTGATCACTGCCGGCACATTGAACAGGCATTCGATGGAACGGAACATCGGACGTACTATGCTGCAAAGGCCAATGCGAATCGTGTGGTGCTGGGCATTATCGCAAGGGAAGGACTGGGGGCCGATGTCGGTTCGGGCGGTGAACTTCATCTTGCCCTGGAGGCAGGGTTTGATCCCCGCAGAATCACGTTCAGCGGTGTGGGGAAGCGGGATGATGAAATCGCGGCAGGGCTTGCGGCGGATGTTCATGCCTTCAATGTGGAATCCCCCGAAGAAATAGAAATCATCAACACCATCGCAGGCCGCACAGGAAAAACTGCGCGCATCCTCCTCCGGGTGAATCTCGACATTGATGCTGGCGGACACGCGTATGTCTCTACCAGCACGCGCCAGAACAAATTTGGCATTCCATGGCAGAAGGCGGGAGAAATTCTCCGTTGGGCGAGTTCACTCCAGAACATCAAGGCAATGGGAATCCATAGTCACATCGGTTCCCAGATTACGAGGGAAGAGACATTACGGAATGGTGCCGAGGCACTCAACAAGCTTGTGCGTGATCTTCGTGCCCTGAATCTTACAATCGAAGACCTTGATTTTGGAGGAGGATTCGGCGTACAGTACAAAGGGTATGTTCAGCACCCGATGCTGCCCCGGGAAGTGCCGGAGGAGGAGAACCTTTCAGCATCTTCAATGGTCCGGGCCATCCTTCCTTCGCTGAAGGAAACAGGGTGCCGGATCTGCATCCAGCCGGGACGCTCGATTGTTGCGCACTCCAGCGTCCTCCTTGTTGCCGTTGTCTTTCGGAAGGCGACGCAAGACAAGACGTTTGTGGTTGTGGATGGAGGGATGAACGACCTGCTCCGGCCGAGTTTGTATCATTCTCATCATCAAATTGTGCCAGTCCATCTCCAAGGCATGCCGCACGAGGTCGTCGACGTGGTTGGACCATTGTGCGAATCCGGCGATTTCCTTGCTCTTGCCAGACCGCTGCCGCGGGTCAACCGGGGGGATCTGCTCGCGGTGCTTTGCACCGGAGCATACGGGTATGTTCTTTCCTCGAACTACAACGCGCGGTTACGCCCCGCTGAAGTACTCATCGACGGCATGAATATGAGCGTGATTCGCAAACGTGAAACATTCGACGATCTTTAACGTCAGGGTGCAGCGTCACCAGGAGTTTGAATTTCTTGTACGAGTTATTCGCCAACCATCAACATAGGAAGATCCATGAAGTCATGTACTGTAGCTGTCGTCGGCGCCACCGGCCTTGTCGGCCGCAAGATGATTCAGGTTCTCGAGGAGCGGAAATTTCCCGCCAGTTCGATCCGTTTGCTTGCCTCCGCAAGTTCCGCGGGTCGGGAACTGACCTTTAACGGCAAGCCTTGCTACGTGGAGGAACTGAAGCCCACGTCGTTCAAAGGAATTGATGTTGCCCTGTTCTCGGCCGGCGCAACCGTCAGCAAGGAATTTGCCCCCCACGCGGTCAAATCGGGCACACTTGTCATTGACAACAGCAGCGCATTCAGGATGGAGCCGGGGATTCCTCTCGTGGTACCGGAGGTGAACCGCGGAGAAATCTTCAAACACAAAGGGATCATCGCAAACCCGAATTGTTCGACGATTCAGATGGTCGTGGTGCTGAAACCCCTGCACGACCTCTGGAAAATCCGACGCATCGTGGTGGCAACGTATCAGTCGGTCACGGGAGCGGGGAAAAAAGGACTCACCCAGCTCGAACAGGAGATTGCAGGTGTTGCTGTTACGGAGAAGAAATTTCCCCACCAGATCGCCTTCAATATACTTCCCCAAGTGGACGTGTTCCGCGATGACGGCTACACGAA
>Ga0265316_10007413_pt1 | contig 10336 bp, 6 predicted proteins | sample 4522metaG_FD_202092 | JGI IMG/M metagenome (GOLD analysis project Ga0265316, IMG submission 202092) | Rhizosphere microbial communities from Carex aquatilis grown in University of Washington, Seatle, WA, United States - 4-5-22 metaG | ecosystem: Host-associated > Plants > Roots > Rhizosphere >...
GAGGGTCGGGCGAGGTACAGGAGGCAGGAGTCCGCGCCGTGACTAAAGGTGAGGCCGGTGTTGAACCAGAGCCATACCTGGGTCAGATCGGTGGCGCCGCCGCTGTCGGAGTACCGGAAGACGAATGTCTGCTGGAGTCCGCTGCCCGAGGAGGGCGTTACGGACACGGCGGAAATCCCGGGCGGTGTCGATGCCACTGTCCAGCTCCCGAGCGCCTGCCAGCCCGTGGAACCGAGCGGGCTGGTAGCCTGCAGGTAGACAGTCTTGTTTCCGTTGAACGCCGGCAGGAACGTGAGCGCCAGATTCAACGTCAGCACCGTCCCCGCCGTCGAGACGCTCGATCCGCTTCCGTTCAGAACGCACTGGCTGTTCTGCTGGCTTCCACTGCCCGGCGTGATCGTTCCCGGCACTGCCCCCGCGTCCGTCAGCAGCGACAACGTGTTCTGCGCAAGATTGTACATCACCGAGCATGCGTTTGCTGTGCTCAGGGCCGCGTTGAACAAGACTGAAACGTTGGTCAAATCCGATGCGCCGCTAGCGTCGGCAAACTGAAAGCTGAACGTCTGCGAGGCGCCACTCCCCGAATTCGGCGCAACCCCCACCACGGCCGGCGGCTGGTTGAAGACGATCTTGGTCGCGAACGCCCCGTAATTCCCCGCGTTGACGGACTGGTATGGGTGGAGCAGCGGAAAGTTCGTCGAGAGCGTCCAGCCCGCTACGTAAACGTCCCCGAAGGTGTCCAGGGCCACCGCCGCGGCCGTGTCCGAGCTGTTTCCTCCCAGGTAGCTGAGGTAGGCCAGCGAATCTCCCGCCGCGCTCAGTTTCGCCAGGAAAGCATCGCAATCGCCGGCATTGGCCGCCTGGAGCGCACTGGCGGTCACGGGCAGGTCGGTCGAGTAGCTATACCCCACGACGTATGCGCTGCCGCTCGCATCCACCGCAATCGCATTCCCCACCTCCACACTGGACCCGCCCAGGTACGTGCTGTACACCAACGTGCCGGACGCGTTCACTTTGGCCACAAAGGCGTCGAGCGAGCCGCGCAAGGAAGGTTGCACCGCGTGCAGCAGCGGGAAGTCCGCCGAACTGGTTACGCCAGTGACATAGGCGCTTCCCTGGCCGTCCAACGCAATCCCCTGCGCTGCTTCGGGGTAGGCCGCGATCCCGCCCGTCCCGCCCAGGTACGTGCTGAACACAAGCGAATTCCCGTCGGCGCTGAGCCTGGCAATAAATGCATCCTGGCCGCCGGCGTTTCTGCCCTGGAATGCGCTTGCCACCGGGAAGTCCGCCGAGTATGTCGAGCCGGTGATGTACGCGCTGCCGCTCGCGTCCACCGCGATGCCGGCGCCGCGGTCGTCGTTTCCGCCACCGAGATAGGTGCTGTACAGCAGGCGGCTTCCATCCGCGCTGAGTTTGGCCACGAAAGCGTCCTGTCCTCCATGGCTGCCTTTTTGAAACCCGGTCGCCGGGAAGGTGATGGACGTCGTGTCGCCCACCACGTACGCATTTCCTCCGGCATCCACCGCAATCCCGTTTCCGTTGTCCGAGGCATTGCCGCCCAGGTAGGTGCTATAGACCAGGGTGTTCCCGGCGGGATTCAGCTTCAAGACGAACGCGTTGCGCCCGCCCGCGAGATGGGACTGCAGCGCATTGCGCACCGGGAAATTCCCCGAGAGCGTCGAACCCGTCACATAAACCGATCCGTTCCCATCCACCGCAATCCCGTACGCCCGGTCGTCGCCCGAGCCGCCCACATAGGTGCAATAAACCAGTCCATTTCCAGACGGGTTCAGCTTGGCTACGAAGGCATCGTTCCCTCCAGCGTTGAAATTCTGCTCGGGGTTGGCAGTCGGAAAATTGTAGGATTCGGTAAATCCCGCCACGTAGGCCGCCCCTGTCGAGTCCACTGCCAGCGCAGTGGCTGTGTCGAAACCCGAGCCGCCCAGCAACGTGCTGTACGAAAGCACCGGGTCGATGATCAACGGGAGGCCAACATCGTAGTCCCCTACCAGGAACCTCACGATGCCATCGCCACCCACGGTATACCGGCCTTCCACCGCGACTCGCTGGCCGCTTCGTTCCTGGTAGATCGAGGGCGCCTGCTCGCGCAGTTCCCGCCCATCCACGGGGATCACCAGAGCGCCGTTCTCCCCGATGCGCACCCTGCCGGCGCCAGCGTACCGAACCCCGATGCGCGACGGGTCCGCCCCTGGCGCCACCACGAACTCGGACTTCAGATTCCGCCCCTCGCCGCCGTAAACCATGTCGATCCCCGGGTACAGTTCCCGGTACGCCACGGTCCCATATAGCGGAACATCTGCCCGCCAATCCCGCTGCGCGCCCAGCAGAAAATTGGCGTGCCCAGGCAACCGTTCCAGCCCCTCGATTCGCGGGGATGGGTTGGCCTGTTCGAACTGCATGCGAACGGACCTGCCGGCCACACGAAACAGAGCTTCACTGGGCGAAAAGTATGCCGTCAGTCCGGAGCCTTTGGCCATGAACCAGACCGCCGGAGGCGCCTGCCCGTGATTGGCGATGAAGAACAGCGGAACCGCGTCCTTCACCGGGTTCGCGGCCAGGGCCGCGCCATTCGCCACAAGTGCAACCAGCAGATTCCGTATCATAGGCAACACCAATTCAAATCGGCGGAATGTGCCAGCCACTTTAGAGCTGTCAGCGCCGGTCGTCTTGCCACCGGTTCTTGTTACACTTGGCGTTGCCGGTCATTCTATGGCATCCCGCCCCGACCTCCAAGCGTCCCTGAACGCCACGCGCGCCGACCGCAGTTTCTTCGGCCATCCGCGCGGCCTGGCGACCCTCTTCTTCACCGAAATGTGGGAGCGCTTCAGCTACTACGGCGTGCGCGCGCTCCTCATCCTGTTCATGACCGCTGGCGTCGCCAGGGGCGGTCTGGGCTTCTCCTACGCCAAAGCCGGCGCCATCTACGGGCTCTACACGGGCATGGTGTACCTGCTGAGCCTGCCGGGCGGCTGGGTGGCGGACCGCATCACGGGCCAGCGCCGGGCCGTGCTCTACGGCGGCATCCTCATCGCCGCCGGACAGTTCTGCCTGGTGGCGCCCAGTATCATGACCTTCTACCTGGGACTGGTGCTGCTGGTGATGGGAACCGGCCTATTGAAGCCCAACGTGAGCACCATCGTGGGCCAACTCTACGCGCCCGGCGACGGGCGCCGCGACGCTGCCTTCTCCATCTTCTACATGGGCATCAACTTAGGAGCGCTTATCTCCCCGCTCGCCTGCGGCTGGGTGGGAAAGATCGGCTGGCGCTTGGGTTTCGGCTTGGCGGGCGTGGGCATGATCGCCGGCTTGATTCAGTACACCCTGGGAGGCAAGCACCTGGGCGTCGCCGGCCTTCACCCGGCAATTCCCGATAACCCGGCGGCCGACCGCCGGCAAAAGCGCCGCGTGGCCCTGGCCGCCGCCGGCGCGCTGGCGGTTCTGGGAATACTCGGAGCGCTGGCCGCAACCGGCGCCTTGGTTCTCACCACCGAAATGATTTCCGACGCGCTCGGCGTGGCCCTGGTGCTCCTCTCCGTGGCCATCTTCTCCTGGCTGCTGCTGGGCCGTGGGTGGTCCGCCGAGGAGCGCAAACGTTCGGCTGCGATTCTGGTCCTCTTCCTCTCCTCCGCCGTATTCTGGTTTGCCTTCGAGCAGGCCGGATCGTCGCTCAACCTCTTCGCCGAAGGCAGCGTCGACCGGTGGGTGCATGGATACCAGTTCCCGGCGAGCTGGTACCAGTCGGTGCAGCCGTTCTTCATCATTACGCTGGCGCCGGTGTTCGCCTGGCTCTGGATCAGGCTGGGGAAGCACGAGCCTTCCAGCCCCGCCAAGTTCGCTCTCGGCCTGTTCTTCGTCAGCGCCGGATTCGTCCTGCTGGTTCCGGTGGCGGGCGGCCAGGCCGTCTCGCCCCTCTGGTTGATCGGCACCTACTTTCTGCACACGCTGGGAGAATTGTCCCTTAGCCCGGTCGGACTGAGCGCCATGACCAAGCTGGCGCCCACGCGCGTGGTCGGAATGATGATGGGGCTGTGGTTCGTTTCCACCGGCGCCGGCAATTACCTGGGCGGCCGGATGGCTTCGCTCTACGGATCCATGACGATTCCGACCCTGTTCGCCATCACCGCCGCTTTCGCCATGGCCGCTGCCATCGCCATGGTCCTGCTCCTCAAGCCCACCGTGCGCCTGATGTCGGGTGTAAAGTGACTCTTTCAACCGCCATTCTGCTGCTCTCCCCGTGCCTGCTCCGCGCTCAGGAATCGCCGGTATTCCGCGCGGAAACTGCCTTGATTCAGGTGCGCTTTCACGTCACCCAGAAGGATCGCTACGTCACCGACCTGAAGCCGGAAGACGTCATCCTGCTGGAAGATGGCGTGCCTCGGCCATTCACCGTGTTCGACAACGCCATCACCGGCCTCAACAGCGCGCCCGTGGAACTGACGCTGCTCTTCGACATTTCCGCCAGCGTGGCGGACGCCGGCCTGCTGGACCCGCTGGCATTCAAAGAGACGCTCTTCGACACGCTCGGAAACATCCGCATCGCCGTTTACGGTTTCGGCCGCGACATGACCGAATTCACCGCTCCCACGCATGATTATGCGCAACTCTCGGCCGCCTTCGCCGCCGTGCGGGATGGCCATTCAAACGGCGCGCGGATCGAATTGCGCCTGCCGCCCAAGCGCACCCGCCCAACGGGCAGCGGCAGCACCTGGCTCTATGAGGCGGTGATCGCGGGCATACGCGCGGCGGGAGCGACGCCGGGCGATGCGCCGCGCATGATTCTGGTGTTCTCCGATGGCTTTGGCGACACTTCCTCGGTGGCCCAGGACGCCGCCGATGCGGATCGCGAATTCGGCATCTCGATTTACCCCGTGATACTGGGGCACCGCGACCTGACGGAGCGCTTGCGGATCGCGCAGCAGAATATGAGGCCGGAACAAGTCACATCGGCCGACACGCTATACCTGCACGCTTTGGCGGCCAAGATCGAGGATTTCTCCCGCCTCGCCGACCTCACCGGGGGCCGCTCCTTCGACCCGCGCGAGATGAACCTCGCGGTTCTGCGCCAGGTGCTGGGGAACATGGTGGCGCTGGTGCGCACGGAATACACCGTGGGCTTCGTGCCGGCTGCCGCAGCCGCAAGCCTCGGCACCCTTCCCACACGCACGCTTGGAACCGTCTCACCGTCCGGAACCCCACCCGCCGTTTCGGCGCGTTACGGCTAGGTGCAACCCGACCAGACGATCAGATGCCAAGCCGACTTATGGGGACTAATACGGCCAGAAGCCGCACAAACTGCTTGCTAACGCGCGCGGCTCAGAAATGCACCTAAATGTTCTAGACCATTTCCGAGATCTAGCCGTTTTCAACCTTTCTCGCTTTTATATCCGCAAACCGGCGAGGAACAACAGATTCGGCGCGCCACCTGAATCATCGCGGCAAGGTCACCGTAAAGGTGGTTCCCGGCCCGGAATTGCGGGTTAGCTCCACTGCGCCGTTGTGGGCTTCCGCGATCCACTTCACGATCGACAGGCCTAGGCCGAAGCCGCCGTCCTGGCGGGAGCGCGCTCTGTCGGCCCGGTAAAAGCGATCGAAAACGTGGGGCGCGGCTTCCGGGGGGATTCCGACTCCGGTATCTGAAATGCGAATTTGTACGCGGGCGGCGCCGGCTTCCAGTTCCGCCGCAACCTTGCCCCCCGGCGGCGTGTAGCGGATGGCGTTGTCGAGCAGGTTGATCACCAGGCGGCGGAGCAACGCCTCGTCGCCGCGGAATTGCACGTCCCCGGCCGAATGGCATTCGAGAGTAATGTCGGAGGCGCCGGCCAGAGTCTGCATCGAGCGGCAGCATTCCGCCAGCAGCTCGTTGAGATAGAACTCCTGCACCTCGAGCTTGACGCGGCCGGCGTCGGCGCGCGCGAGGTTCAACAGGTCGTCCACCAGGCGGGAGAGGCGGCGCGATTCGTCCAGAACGATGGCCAGCGATTCCTGGTATTCGGCGGCGCCGCGGTCGTGCGAAAGAGCCACGTCGGCTTCGCCGCGAATCACCGCAATGGGCGTACGGAGCTCGTGCGAGGCGTCGGCCACGAAGCGCCGCATGGCTTCGAAGGATTCGTCAAGACGCGCCAGCAGCTCGTTGAACGAGGCCCCCAGGACCGCCAGTTCTTCGGCGGCGTGGCCGATTTCGAGGCGCCGGCTCAGGTTGCTGCCGGTAATCTCGCGCGCCTGTTCGGCCATCCAATTGAGGGGCGCGAGGCTGCGGGTGGCAAGCAGGTAGCCGCCGATTCCGGCCAGCCCCAGGAGCAACGGCAGGGCCAGGAAGATGACGCGGCGGACCACCCCGAGATCGGCGGCAATGGAATCCAGCGGCGCAAGCGAGAAGATCAGGAAACTCCGCCCGAGAGCGGTCAGGCGGTGCGCGGCGGCCCGTGCGCCGTTCTGCCCCAATTGCGGCAGCGCCAGCACCAGGTCCGGCGAGGCGTTGCGGGCCGCCTGCGCCACCACCGCAGCGGATTCCTGTGGCGAGACCGGGCCGCTCGACGCCAGCAGCCGGGAGCCCGACAGGATCGCAACGCGGCTTCCGTGCAGGCGCAATCCGGCTACAGCCTCGGTTGCAGCCATCCGCACGTCGCCCTTTTCCTCTACCAGCTCGTCTTCGAAAAGGGCCGAAGTGGTGTTGGCTTCGGAGGTGAGCGATTGGTCCAGCCGGGTGCGGAGGTCCTTGGACAACAAGCTGTGGAGGAAGATGCCGAACACCACGAACAGCAATGAAAACAGAGCCACGTACCAAACGGTGAGACGAAACCGAAAGCTCCTAATCATCGTTGAGCTCCGGTTGCGCGCTCAAGATGTAGCCTTCGCCCCGGCGGGTGTGAATCAGGCGGCGGCTGAAGCCCGTGTCCAGCTTGGAGCGCAGGCGCTTGATGTAGACGTCGATCACATTGGAGAACGGGTCGAAATTCTCATCCCAGACGTGCTGCCCGATCTGCTCGCGGCCCACCACGCGGCCCTGGTTGAGCACCAGAAACTCAATGAGAGCGTATTCCTTGGCGGTGAGGCTGACGGGCTTCCCGGCGCGCGTGACGGCGTGGCTGGCGGTGTTCAACGTGAGGTCGGCGACGCGCGCCACTTGGGGCCGCAAGCCGGCGGAGCGCCGCAGCAGAGCGCGCAGCCGGGCCAGCAGCTCCTTGAAATCGAAGGGCTTGGCGAGATAGTCGTCGGCCCCGGAATCGAGGCCCTCCACACGGTCGTCGACGGCGCCGCGCGCGGTCAGCATGAGGATGGGGGTGCGAAAGCCGGAGCCACGAAGTTCCCGGCAGACGGTGTGGCCATCCTTCACCGGCAGCATGACGTCGAGGATCACGATGTCGTACTGGTTGACGGCGGCCTGGTACAGGGCCTGTTCGCCATCGCTGGCGATATCGACGGCGTAGGCCTGTTCGCGGAGCCCTTTGGCGATAAATCCGGCGACCCTGGATTCGTCCTCTACCAGCAAGATCCGCACGTGGAGCGGCCCTCATCTTCCATTGTGCGCGAGAGGACATGAACGCACAATGAAAGCCGGCGCGGATCGCCGCGGTATCCTTGAAATGATCACGTGATCCAGTTCCGTTCATTACGAATCGCGGCCGTGGCGATGCTGCTGGCCGGGGCGGGCCGAAGCGCCGCCACCGGCGAGTGGGAGCGCATCCATGACGGTTTTCGAAAGGCGCTGCGCGATCTTTCGGGGCGCCTTGGCGCGGAGTGGAAGCCGGACTTGCCGGCTCCGGGAGTGGCCGCCGCATGGCCCGGTTCGGCGCGCGTGGTGGTGGTTGGCTTCACCGGTTGGTTGGAACCGCATGGCCCTCCCGACTCTGGAATCCGAGTATTGACGGGGCGGATCAACGGCATGGGCGAGGAGGGGGTGGCGGCGCTGCTCTATGGCCAGGGCGAATGGCGCCAGGCGGCTGCGGAAGTGCTGCGGCTGGCGCACTCTTGGCCAGACTCTCCGGGCCGTTTACGGCAGCCGCTGATCGTCGCGTGCGGGCACAGCCTCGGGGCCAATGCGATGGGCAAGTTCGCGCGGCTGCTGGGACAATCGGGGCTGGAGGTCTCGCTGGCCGTCTATATCGACGCGTTCTCCGCGGAGAAATCGAGGGTGCCCGCCAATGTCGCCTGCGCCATCAACTTCTATCAACGGGCCGGCATGTTCAAAGGTCTCCTGGTGCGGGGGCAATCGGGTCTGGTAGCCGTGGCCCCCGACCGGACCACGCTGCTGGGCAGCTACCTTCTGAAACCGCGGGACAAGCCTCCCAAGGCCGAACCGAGGCCATTCCGCCGCCTGTTATTCGAACAACATTACCTGCTGGCGCACGACGCGCGCGTGCACGGATATGTTTGCGGCGCGGTCCGCATCCTGCTGCGTTTGTCGGCGGAAGGGGCGAATCTTCAGGGGCGTTCGGAGTCGTTGCGATAATCGGCCACCACGCGCGCGTCCGACAGGGCAATGGTGCGGGAGCAACTGCGCGCGACGCCGGCGTCGTGGGTCACGATCAGGATGGTGGCGTTCAACTTCTGGTGCAAGGAGCGGATCAGGTCGAGAATCTCGGCGCCGCTGCGTGAATCCAGGTTGCCGGTGGGCTCGTCGGCCAGCAGGATCGGGGGGAAAGCCGCCAGGGACCGCGCGATGGCCACGCGCTGGCGCTCGCCGCCGGAGAGTTCGTCGGGCTGGTGATCGAGGCGGTGGGTGAGCTGGACCAGGTCGAGCAATTCGCGCGAACGTTCCTGGATCTTCCGTTTCGGCCACCCGCGCAAATGCAGCGGCAGCGCCACGTTCTCCAGGCAGGTGAGGCTGGGCATCAAGTTGAAGAACTGGAAGATGAAGCCGATCTTGTCGCGCCGCAGGTGCGTCAATTCGTCGTCGGTCAGCCGGGCGATGCTCTGGCCATCGATGTGGATCTCCCCCGATGTCGGCTGGTCGAGCCCGCCGATCAGGTTGAGCAAAGTGGATTTGCCCGAGCCGGAAGGACCGATGATGGAGACCATCTCGCCGCGAGTCACCTCGAGGGTGATGTCCTCGAGGGCCGTCACGCGCCTCTTGCCGCTGAACTGCTTCGAGACTTGGGTGAGACGAATCAAAAGCTGTACCTCAATTGCAGCGTTAGATAGGAATTCACATTGTAGCGGGCCAGGGGGTCGGATTGGCTGCCGCCGATCCAGAGAAACCCCCCGCTGGCGCGGAAAGTCGAATAGAGGTTTCGCGAATACAGAATCCGGGTCACGAACGCTTTTCCGTCGGGGTGCACGAACCACTCGGCCGACAGGGTTTGGCGGGGGGTAGGGGTCCAGGCCGCGTGCCCGGAAACGGCGTCTCTGGTGGCCCGATCGAGATCCAGAGTATTGGGGCGCTTGGCTTGAGTGAGCTTGTCGCCGGCAAGTTCCACCGCCCATTGCCATTTGTCGCCGGTTTTTTCCGCCTGCAGGGCGTAGGTCCAGGTGCCGGAGAGGTAAGGGGACGCCGAGTTGATGTAGGCCGACTCGACCTTCCACAACAGGCCGTGCCAGGGCGCGGCGAAATCGGCGCCCACCATGCGCATTTTCGGGTAGAGCGTCCGGTAGTTCAGGTTCAGGTTGATGGGATCCTTGTCATACAGAAAGGTCGGCAGAGTCTTGAATCCCTCGAAATAGCAGACCGAGAATTCGTACGGGGAAACGATCTGGTGGTAGCGCACCCCGACCTGCCCGCCGCCGGGATATTGCACGCCCTGGGGACGGTAGGTGTAGCCGTCGAATTCGGCGGGAAGGATGAGCCATCGGCTGTCCGCCAGGGGGATGCGGCTGGGGGTGAAACGCGGCAGGTAGACGAGCTCCAGGCTGCGAGGGCCGGTGTCGACGACGGCGCGCACGGCGAAGGCGCCCAGGTAATCGGCGCTGGCCGGGTTGAGATAGTCGCGCGGCGCGAGTTTGTCGGTGGGCGAGGAAAAATCCATTTGCCCCCAGTGCAGGATCTGCTTTCCGGCCTCAATGCGAAAGGGCCCGCGGGTATAGTGGAAACTCATGGTCCGCAGAGCCAGGGGCGGGCGTTGGGCGGTGCGGTCGTCCCAGGAAAAGCGCCAGGCGCGCGTCACCTGGTTGTCGGAATCGGTCTGCGCGTCGAGGCCCGCGGAAAGGCCGAACCCGCCGGGGAGCTGTAGCTTCCCTTCCACGCGGAGCAGCGTCTCATCGACCAACTGGACCCGGTCGGTGGCGGTGGTGCCGGGATAGTAGAGCGTGCGGTTTTCCATGAATCCGCGATACGACCAGGCGCCGCTCTGGGCGGTGCACGCAGCCGCCAACGCGGCCG
>Ga0265316_10007414_pt1 | contig 10335 bp, 9 predicted proteins | sample 4522metaG_FD_202092 | JGI IMG/M metagenome (GOLD analysis project Ga0265316, IMG submission 202092) | Rhizosphere microbial communities from Carex aquatilis grown in University of Washington, Seatle, WA, United States - 4-5-22 metaG | ecosystem: Host-associated > Plants > Roots > Rhizosphere >...
CGTCCATCAAACATGCCGGGGCGCCGTGGGAACTCGGCCTCGCCGAGACGCACCAGACGCTCGTGCTGAACAATTTGCGGAGCCGCATTTACGTCGAGACGGACGGCCAGTTGAAAACCGGCCGCGACGTGGCGGTCGCCGCGTTGCTGGGCGCGGAGGAATTCGGATTTGCGACCGCGCCGCTGGTGGTGCTGGGTTGCATCATGATGCGCGTCTGTCACTTGAACACGTGCCCGGTGGGCGTGGCCACGCAGGATCCGCGCCTGCGGGCGCGGTTCACCGGCGACCCCGATCACGTCGAAAATTTCATGCGCTTCGTGGCGGAGGAACTGCGTGAAATCATGGCCCAACTGGGTTTTCGCACGCTCAACGAAATGATTGGCCGCACGGACCGGTTGATTCCGTGGAAGGCCATCGAGCATTGGAAGGCCAAAGGGCTCGACCTGACGCCGATATTGCACCAGCCGGAAGTCGGGCCGGAAGTCGGCCGTTACCGGCAGATTGACCAGGACCATGGTTTGGAGAAATCACTGGACGTGGCGAAACTGCTCAAAATTTGCGAGCCGGCCATCGAACGCGGTGACCGCGTCCATGCCGATCTGCCCATTCGGAACGTCAACCGCGTCGTCGGCACCATCGTGGGCAGCGAGGTGACGAAAAAGCATGGCCCCAACGGCCTGCCGGAAGACACGATTCATCTGAAGTTCACCGGCAGCGCCGGCCAGAGCCTCGGCGCGTTCATGCCTCGCGGGATGACCATTGAACTCGAGGGCGACGCCAACGACTATTTTGGCAAGGGTTTGAGCGGCGGCAAAATCATCATTTATCCGCCCAAAGGCTCGACCTTTGTCGCCGAGGAAAACATCATCATTGGCAACGTGGCATTGTATGGTGCCACCAATGGCGAAGTGTTCGTGCGCGGCATGGCGGGCGAACGTTTCGGCGTGCGCAACTCCGGCGTCAGCGCGGTGGTGGAGGCCATTGGCGACCACGGGTGTGAATACATGACCGGCGGCCGCGTGGTGGTGTTGGGCCGGACCGGGCGCAATTTCGCGGCGGGCATGTCCGGCGGCGTCGCCTATGTGCTGGATGAGGCCGGCGATTTTTCGACGCGGTGCAACCCGGATTTGGTGGGGCTGGAAAAACTCGAGGATGCCGATGAAATCGAGGAAATCTGGAAATTGGTCCAGCGTCACCGGGCTTACACGGACAGCGAACGGGCGGCCCGGGTGCTGGCGGATTGGAAAGGCCTCGTGCCGAAATTCGTGAAAGTGATGCCGAAGGATTATGCGCGCGTGCTGCAGGCCCTGAAGAAGGTCAAGGACCAGGGATTGAGCGGCGACCAGGCCATCATGGCTGCGTTCGAGGAAAACATTCGCGACGTCGCGCGCGTCGGCGGCGGCTAGTAAATCCGCAGATTGCGCAGATAACGCAGATTTATCTGAAGTGAACAAAGATCCGCAAACTTACGAGATCATTGGCGCGGCGATGGAAGTGCATCGTCAGTTGGGGCACGGTTTTCTTGAAGCTGTTTATCAAGAAGCGTTGGTTATTGAGATGGCACGGCGTGACATACCGTTCGAGCGCGAAGTCACCGTCCCGGTTGAATACAAGGGACATCGTTTGCAATGCAGTTACCGCGCGGATTTTGTTTGTTTTAAAGAGATCGTGGTTGAGTTGAAAGCTATAGATCAATTGAGTGGCGCGGATGAGGCACAATTGATCAATGAATTGAAAGCCACCGATTTGCATCGAGGATTACTTTTGAACTTTGGCGCACCGAGCTTGGAATATAAACGGCTTGTGTTTAATCTGCGTGAATCGGCGCAATCTGCGGACAACCTGAATAAAACCAATTTGATAGGAGCATAACTTGGGCAAACCTACAGGATTCATTGAGTATCTGCGCGAGCTGCCGGCGGACCGTCCGCCGGTTGAGCGCGTCGCGGATTGGAAGGAATTCCATTTCCACATGGAAGAGAAGAAGCTGCGCGAGCAAGGCGCGCGCTGCATGGATTGCGGTATTCCGTTCTGCCACACCGGGTCGCTCCTCAGCGGCATGGCCAGCGGCTGCCCGATTCATAATTTGATCCCCGAATGGAACGATCTGGTCTATCGCGGTCTGTGGAAGGAGGCGCTCCAACGCCTGCATAAGACCAACAACTTTCCCGAATTTACCGGGCGGGTCTGTCCGGCACCTTGCGAAGGTTCCTGCGTGCTGGGCATCAATAACCCGCCGGTCACCATTAAAAATATCGAATGCACCATCGCCGACCACGGTTGGGAAAAGGGCTGGATTGTGGCGGAGCCGCCCAAGGTCCGCACCGGCAGGAAGGTCGCGGTCATCGGTTCCGGCCCCGCGGGGCTTTGTGCCGCCGCGCAACTCAACCAGGCCGGCCACCTGGTCGCGATTTTCGAGCGCGCCGACCGTCCCGGCGGGCTGCTCATGTACGGCATCCCCAACATGAAGCTCGACAAGGAACAGGTCGTCCTGCGCCGCATCAAACAGCTGGAGGCCGAGGGCATCCGGTTCGTCTGCAACACCGAGGTCGGGGTGAATTATCCGGCGGCGAAATTGTTGAAGGAATTTGACGCCGTGATTTTGGCGACCGGCGCGACCAAACCGCGCGATTTGCCCGTGGCCGGCCGCAACCTCAAAGGCATTCATTTCGCGATGGATTTTCTCACCGCGAACACCAAAAGCGTTCTGGATGGCAGGAAAAATGGCAGTTTCATTTCTGCCACGGGCAAGGATATTGTCGTCATCGGTGGTGGCGACACGGGAACGGACTGTGTCGGCACGGCGGTGCGGCACAGTTGCAACAGTCTGGTCCAGATTGAGATTTTGCCCAAGCCGCCGGGGGACCGCGCCCAGGACAATCCCTGGCCGGAATGGCCGAAGGTTTACCGATTGGATTACGGCCAGGAGGAGGCGGCCGCGAAGTTCGGCGCCGATCCGCGGGTGTACCTGACCACCGCCACGAAGTTTGAAGCGGATGCGGCCGGGCAGGTCAAAGCCGTCCATACCGTGCAGGTGCAATGGGAGCGGAACGAGAAGGGCCAGTTTGTTCCCAAAACCGTGCCAGGCACGGAACAGGTTTTGCCCGCGCAACTGGTCCTGCTGGCCATGGGCTTTTTGGGTCCGGAACAACCGTTATTGGAAGCACTTGGCATTGAATGTGATACGCGCAGCAACGCCAAGGCCGAGTTTGAGAAATACACCACGAATATCAAAGGAGTGTTCGCCGCCGGCGATTGCCGCCGTGGCCAAAGCCTGGTGGTGTGGGCGTTCAATGAAGGCCGTGGCGCGGCGCGCGAGTGTGACCGTTACTTGATGGGACACACCGATTTGCCGTGAGTCACCGTGGTCGCGTCAAAACAACTTTGCTATTTATCCCGCCATGGCGCACGTTGACCGCATGACGCAGCCGCTCGCGCTCGTTTTTTACGAAAAGCTCATGCCTGGCAGCCAGTTGGTGAACCGGCTGCAGGATTTGAATTATCGTGTCCAGGCGGTCAATGACCTGGCGTCCTTGCTTCAAGCTGCGCGCAGCACCAGTCCATTGCTGGTCATCGCGGATTTGGCTGGTCGCGAGGAGGTTTGCCGCGTAATTGCCGCGTTGAAGGCGGATGCCGCCACCCGACACATCCCCGTCATCGCTTTCGCCGGCGACCCGGCGGCGGAATGGCAGTCGGCGGCGCAAAAGGCCGGGGCCACCCTGGCGGTCAGTGAAGCGGCCATTATCAATTACCTCCCCCAGCTGCTCGATCAGGCGTTGCAGTTGGAGTGAGGCGGCCGGGTTGGCCCAGGTTAAAATCATGTTAAAAACTTGTGCTTGACGGCGGGGCAATAACTTCCTATTGTCGCTCAAACAGGCATGAGTGGATTTGACTAGTGACTGTAGGCACGGCTGGTTTCAGTCGTGTCTTTTTCGCTTCAAAGTCAAGCCTGGGAGTCAGGAGAGATTATGGCCAGTGGCAAAGTCAAGTGGTTCGATAATAAAAAAGGGTTTGGGTTTATCGCCCAAAATTCCGGGCAGGACGTATTTGTTCACCATTCGTCCATTGTGGGCACGGGATTCAAAACGCTAAACGAGGGAGACGACGTGCTGTTTGATGTCGTCGTCAGTGACAAAGGGTTGAAAGCCCAAAACGTTCAGCGCGTGCACCAGCAGTAATTACGATACTGCCGTTGTCGGAATTTAAAATTGAGCGGCCCCGAGGATTTAGCTTCGCCACCGGTGGTTGGAAGGAGATAGATTGTCTTCATGCTGGATTCACCTGTGACGCGGATTGACGGCCTTTATCTGCATGTGCCGTTTTGCGCGCAAAAGTGCTCGTACTGTGCGTTTTTCTCCGAACCGTCCAGCGGCGAACTCATCAACCGTTACGTTGCTGCCTTGATCCGCGAACTGGAAATCGTCGCGGATGATTTGCAGCCGCGCACCATTTTCTTTGGCGGTGGCACGCCATCGCTGCTCAGCCTCCGCCAGTGGGAACAAATCCTTCAGGCCATGAAACGTTTGAATTTGCTCGGGGCGCAGGAATTCACCGTCGAATGCAACCCCGCCACCGTCTCCGCCGACAAGGCCCGATTACTCCGGGATTATGGCGTCAACCGCATTTCCATGGGCGTCCAGTCGCTTGACGAAGCCTTGCTCGACCGGTTGGGCCGGATTCATTCGCGCGCCATGGTCTTCAAATCGTTCGACTTGCTGCGTCAGGCCGGTTTCGACAACCTGAATCTCGACCTGATGTTCGCGATTCCCGGCCAGACGCTGGAGATCTGGCGGGCCACGCTGGATGAGGCCCTGGCCCTGGGCAGCGAACATCTGTCCAGTTACGAAGTCATTTACGAGGACGATACGCCGTTGTTTGCGCAGTTGCAGGCGGGCGAATTCGACGTGGATGAGGACCTGGCCTGTGTGATGTATGAGGAAATGATTGAGCGCGCGACGGTCGCCGGTTTCCAGCAGTATGAAATTGCCAATTTCGCGCGCGAGGCCAGGTCCAACGGCTCCGCCGTCCACCGTCCACCGTCCGGGCCGGAGGACGCCGTGACTGTGGACTGTGGACTGACGGCCGAGGACATTCCCGCGTTTGCGTGCAAACACAACGTCAACTACTGGCGCGGCGGTTCGTTTTACGGTTTGGGGCCGAGTGCGACCGGTTATGTGCGCGGCGTACGGACGAAAAACTGGGCGAACACACAGCTTTACTGCGAGCAACTGGAAAAGGGAAGGCGCGCCATCGAGTCACGTGAGGAACTGCCCCCGCTCCGACGGGCCGGCGAAACCGCCGCGTTCGGTTTGCGTCTGGTGGCCGGCTGGCCGTTTGAGGAATTCCGCCGCACAACCCGTTTTGATTTGCGCCAGGAATGGGCGGCGGACATGAACCAGCTGGCCGGCCGTGGTTGGGCGGAAATTTCGCCGGACGGCTTTCATCTCACACGGCAGGGACTGCGCTTCGCCGATGCGGCGGCAGAATTGTTCCTGCGTTAAATCCGGGAGGGACGGCGTGTCGCCGTCCCCGATTACGTTGTCGGCAACCGCACGATAAAAGTCGTTCCCATCCCGGTTTGGCTTGCCACTTCAATCGTGCCGCCGTGAGCTTCGACGATGGCCTTCGAAATCGCCAGTCCCAGCCCGGCGTTGCCATTGGAAGCGGTACGCGATTTGTCTCCGCGATAAAATCGTTCAAATACATGAGGCAGATCCGCGCCGGAAATTCCCGGTCCCCTATCCGCGACGGTCAGCGCCGCCAATCCGGGTTGTGATTCCAACTTTAAATGCACTTCACCTCCGGACGGGCTGTATTGGATGGCGTTGGTGAGCAGGTTGGCGATGACCTGCGCCAGCCGCTCGGAATCACCGGTGATTTCCAGCGACCCCAGCTCGGGGAGAATCTTCACGCCGCGTGCTTCGGCCAGCGGGCGAACCCATTCAACGGAATCGGCAATCGCTTTTGAAAGATCAAAGCGCACCCGCTTCAGGGATTCCTGGCCCGCGTCGAGCCGCGCCAGTTCCAGCAGCGATTCAATCAACCGGCGCATCCGTTGGGACGCCCGCTGGCAGGCCTCGATCGTTTCCCGATATTCGGCGGCGGTGCGTTCGCGGGTCAACGCGGTTTGCGTTTGCGTCAATATCACGGAGACCGGGGTGCGCAGTTCGTGGGCGGCATCGGCGGTGAACCGCTGTTGCTGGGTGAAGGCGGCCTCGAGCCGGGCGAAGGTGGAATTTAAGACCGCGGCCAGTTTGCCCAGTTCACTTTCGGTCTCGGCCACGTTGATGCGTTGCGACAAATCACCGGCGGAAATTTTTACGGCGGTGGCGCTGATGTTTTCGATTGGCTTGATCGCCCGGCTCGCGACGCCCCAACCGGCCAGGAGAACGAGACCCAGGAGGGCTGTTTCCATCCCAATCGTCCGCAGGAGGTCCCGGTGGAGTTCCTTCAATTCCGCCCCGATGGAACGCCCGACGAGAATCACGTAAGGCGCTGTCCCGTTGGGCATCTCCGGCGACACCAGTTCGTAATAAACGCCGCGTTGTTGAAAGCCGTGATCGGACAGCACGGGGAGTTTGGACGGTGCATTGGTTGACCGCATCAATTCCCTGCCATCAGGCGACCAGATCGCGTAATAAAAACCGTTCGGGCCGGTCATATCAAAAAAAGTACTCAGGCTGAAATCATCACGGGGTGGCAAATGGAGCCTGCCCGGTGGCCGGCCGGGAAAACGATTTCCCGGTGGTGAATCTTCTGGTAAAGGCCCGCCGGGTTCCTGAGGGGGCGGTGGCGGTGGCCCTTGCATGAAATGTATCAGCGTTTCGAAACGGCCCCGCAAATCCACTTCGATGTTGTCAAATTGCCTGGCCCGCTTCAGTTGATAGTCAGTTCCGACCAGGGCCATCAGCGCCAGGGCAAGAAAAAGGCCGTAAAATATTTGCAGCCGCCACTTGATGGATTTGAAAATCTTCATTCGATGCAATAACCATGTCCACGGCGGGTGACGATGAATTCCGCGCCCAGCTTTTTCCGGAGATTCGAGACGTGAACGTCCAGCAGGTTGGACAGCGTGCTGTCGTTTTCGTCAAACAGATGCTCGTAAAGCTGCGTGCGGGTGACCACCTCGCCCCGGTGCCGCGCGAGAAATTCCGCGAGCGCGTATTCGCGGGCGGTCAGCTCGATGGGTTTTTCGGCACGGAACACCTTGCGCGCCGCGCTGTCAATTTTCACGTCGCCGATTTCGATGATGTTGGTGGCCTGGTTCGCGCTGCGGCGGATGAGTGCGCGCAAACGGGCAAACAACTCCGGCAAATCAAACGGCTTGACCATGTAATCGTCCGCGCCGGTGTCCAGTCCCTTGACGCGATCCCGCGACTGGTCGCGCGCCGTCAGCATCAGCACCGCCGTTTTTTTAATTTTGCGAAGGCGTTTTAGGATTTCCCAGCCGTCGAGTTTGGGCAGCATCACGTCCAGCACGATGGCGTCGTAGTCGTAATTTTCCGCCTTGAAGAGGCCGTCCTCGCCCTGGTTGGCGGTGTCCACGGCATAACCCTCCTCGCGCAGTGCCTGGGCAAGACTGCGGAGCAAATCAGGTTCATCTTCGACAATCAGGATTCTCATACCGGCCGTGGTCGCGGCTGGTTTAACACAACCGCCATCCGCCGTCACTCTCGCAGGTGCCACCTTAAGGGAAGATGAAGGCGGGGAGCGGAAATAATCAAAAAATTTCCGGCTTCATGTCCCCTTAAGGTGCGTTCGCGTAAATTGCGTCAAAGAAAAATTCACACCGGCAAAAATAGAAAGCGAGCATAACATGAAAACCAATACCAAAATGAAAACCCTGCTGACCTTGCTGGCGCTCGGCGCGTCGGCCTTCCTTGTCAACGCCCAGGACGCCGGAGGCCCGCCACCGGACGGCGGACCGGGTGGCGGTGGTCCGCGGCACCACCCGCCGCGGCTGCCGCTCATCACAGCGCTGGATGCCAACCACGATCATGTGATCGATTCCAACGAAATTGCCAACGCCAGTGCTGAACTGTTGACGCTGGACAAAAATGGCGACGGCAAACTGACCCCGGACGAATATCTGCCGACCTTGCCGGCCGATGTACCGAAGGACGCGCCGCGTCCGCCGCTGCCGGCGATTGTGAAGGCCCTGGATGCCAATGGTGACGGGGTGATTGACGCGACTGAAATCGCCAACGCGCCGGCCGCGTTAAAGGCCCTGGATAAGAACGGTGATGGCCAGTTGACGCCCGATGAGTTCATCGGACCGCGCCCGAACATGGGGCCGCCGCACGAAGGAGACCCCAGCACCGATCATAATGGCCCGCCGCCGGGCAGCGACGGCAATTCGTCCAGCCCGCCGCCGGACCAGCAATGAATTCCGTTTGAGTGAACGGATGGCGGCGGATTGACGCAAAAGCCGGTGTGACGCGTTCAATCCGCCGCCCGAGTTTCCGGGGCGGCGGCGGCTTTGGCATCCCGGCAAAGAAATTGCCAGGCGAGCAGCGCGGTCAGGAAGGCGATGCCGCCGCACACGACATAGGGCAGTTCCGGCGACGGCTGGGCCGGCCGCAAAAAGAACAGGGTGGTGGCGAAAATCGGGCCGATGATGCGCGACAAGGCCCCGAAACTCTGGGCGACGCCCAGATTCGCACCCTGTTCGTCCGGCGAAGACTTGAGCGAAATCATGCCGAACACCGGCGCGCGGTTCAGTCCGGAACCGATGGCCAGCACGGCCAAAACGATCAGCAATCCGGTCAGGTGGGTTTGGAAGGGCAACGCCGCCAAGCCGATGGCAAAGGTGACCAGGCTGACGAAGATCAGGCGGGGTTCCCCGAGGGTTTTGACCAGCCGGTGGATCACGCCTTGGACCAGCACCGTGATGATACCCGCGTAGGCAAAAAGGTATCCCACCTCATCCCGGCTCTTGAGGCCGAAGTTCTGTATCGCCCCGGGCCGCAACAGCAAGGGGAATGTGGCTTCGAAACAGGTGAAACAAAATGTGGCCAGGAAGAAAATACTGATCAGCAGGCCGAGCTTGGGTTGGCGGAGCGTATGACCCCATTGGGCGAATTTGGGCCGGGCCACGGTGGGCACGGAGCCGGGTTTCCGGCTCTCACCGAGAATGAACCAACCCAGCACAAAATTGGCCGCGCAAAAGCCGGCGGCCACCCAGCCGGGACCTGATCGGCCGAAAATGTCCGCCGTGAAGGCGCCGACCGCCGGACCGAAGATGAAGCCGAGGCCGAAGGCGATGCCGATCAAGGCCATGCCCGCCGACCGCTTTTCCGGGGGTGAAATGTCCGCAATGTAGGCCGAGGCCACGGAAATATTCGCCCCGGAAATACCGGCGAACACGCGCGAGGCCAGAATCCACCACAAGGCCGACGCCCCCGACAAACCGGACGCATAGGCAAAGAGGACGTAGGAACCCGCCGCCCCCAGATTGCCGATCAGCATGACGGGGCGGCGGCCGATGCGATCGGACCAATGGCCCCAGACCGGCGCAAAGAGAAATTGCATCAGCGAGAAGGAGGCGATGATGGCCCCGATGGTGAAACTTTTGGCGCCGAAATCCTGCGCGTAACCCGGCAGCAGCGGCAACACGATGCCGAAACCAATCAAGTCAACGAAGACCGACAAGAAGATGACCAGGCGTGATGGCTTGCGATTCATGTTGGCAACAAACGGGAAGTCTAATTGCATTCAGAAGCGAGTCAATTTTTCCGGACAAATTTTTCACGGCGAATAACTTTGTGAATTGATTGCGAACGAGTATTTGGAATTCCCGCTTGTGGCCGGTTCCAATTAGCGGTCTCCTGTTCGTATGATTGATTCCGTTTCCGAGACCGCCGGCGCCAACGCTGATTTGAAAAAGGCACGACGCCAGAAATCCGCCAGCCACAAGTCGCAATCCACGATTGACCGTTTGCCGCCGCATGCTTTGGACATGGAGCAGGGGGTTCTTGGCTGCCAATTGCTTTCGCCAAACGAATGTGTCGGCGAAGTCATCGAAAAACTGAAGGGCATCGGGATTGAAGCGCATTACGATTTGCGACATCAGACGATTCAAGCCGAATTGTTTGAAATGTATGACAATCGAATCCCAGTCGATGTCATCACCTTGCAACAGCGGCTCAAGGACAAGCAGTTGCTGGAGCAGGTCGGCGGCATCGCATACTTGTCGCAACTCCAGGATGCCGTGCCCAGCGCGGCGAACCTTTCCTATTATCTGGAGATTGTCCGGGAGAAATATCTGCTGCGGAAAATGATCCAGACCTGCACGGACGTCGTCGGGCGGGTTTATGATTACGAGGGGGAAGTGGA
>Ga0265316_10007415_pt1 | contig 10335 bp, 9 predicted proteins | sample 4522metaG_FD_202092 | JGI IMG/M metagenome (GOLD analysis project Ga0265316, IMG submission 202092) | Rhizosphere microbial communities from Carex aquatilis grown in University of Washington, Seatle, WA, United States - 4-5-22 metaG | ecosystem: Host-associated > Plants > Roots > Rhizosphere >...
CAATCCCGGCATCTACGTCATCATGTCGCAGGAAGGGTTCGAGAAGTACGGGGCAGACGCGGAAGAACCGGCGCTGATGCTTGTCGATTCCACACTCGTCCACTCCCGCCCGAAATGCCGGTGCATCGAGATCCCGGCGACCTTCGAAGCAAAGCAGAACCTCAAGAAAGACATCGTGGCGAACATCGTGATGCTCGGAGCGCTGGTCGCATCGACCCATGTCGTGAGCGAAGCAGCGCTCGAGAAAGCAATCCTCGACTCCGTGCCGAAGGGGACCGAGGAACTCAACCGGAAGGCGATGCAGCTGGGCCTGAAACTGGGGAAACAACCATGAAGTTACGTGAATACGAGGCAAAGAACGTGATAAAGGAGGCCGGGATTCCCGTCCCGGCGGGTTTCCTGATTCGATCGGCTGACGAACTCACCCCCCACATCAGTGCGCTGGGGGATGCATTTGTCCTCAAGGCCCAGGTGGATGTCGGTGGACGGGGAAAAGCCGGCGGTATCCTGATGGCCGGAAAGACCAACGGTGTAGCCGTGGCGAGGGAACTGTTCGGAAAGCAGATCAAGGGCCTTCCCGTGAAGGAAGTCCTTGCCGAGCAGAAACTCGACATCAGACATGAGTACTATCTCTCCATCACCGTTGACCGGTCGAGCAAGCAGCCGCTCATCCTCTTCACCGATGCCGGCGGGGTCGAGATCGAGATCACTGCACGGGAGCACCCGGAACTGATCCGGAAGGTCGTTGCAAATCCCCTCATGCGGGACCTCCCGCCGTTCATGATCCGGGAGCTGATCGGTACGGCACCCAAAGAGCTCGGCCCGATCATCAACAAGCTCTACCGGATCTTCATTGAGAAGGATGCGATCCTCGCCGAGATCAATCCCCTTGTCACTACGCCAAACGGCGTCTTTGCTGCCGATGCGAAGATCATCGTCGATGACAACGCGCTCGGCCGGCAGGGCATCACGGTGAACCGCGACCTCTCGGAACGCGAGCGGGAGGCGGAGAAGCACGGCTTCTCCTATGTCGAACTGGATGGTGCTATCGGCGTGATCGGCAACGGGGCCGGGCTTACGATGGCCACTCTCGACCTTATCGAATTCTATGGCGGGAAAGCGGCGAATTTCCTCGACGTCGGCGGCGGCGCCGAGAGCGAACGCGTCATGAACGCGGTCCGGCTCGTGGCAAGCGTCCCGTCCGTGAAAGTCATTGTCGTGAACCTGCTGGGTGGGATCACGAAGTGCGACGAGGTGGCAAAAGGGATCATCGCCGCGGGCATTTCCCAGAAAGTGATCGTCCGGCTGGCCGGCACCAACGAAGCGGAAGGCAGGAAACTCCTGTCAGAAAAGGGCTACGAGATGCTTGATACGATGGACCTGGTCGTGAAGAAGGCCGTGCAGGTGACCGCATGATCTACGGCGATAAGAGCACGGGGATTCTCGTGCAGGGTGCGACCGGCAAGCAGGGCGAGTTCCACATTGGCCTGATGAATGCGTGTGCCCGGACGGTTGGAGGCAAGGGGGTTGTTGCCGGTGTGACGCCCGGCAAGGGCGGCCAGCAGGTGCACGGTGTCCCGGTCTACAACACGGTGAAGGACGCGATGAAGGAGCATGATATCGGTGCTGCCGTCATCTTCGTCCCTGCCAGCGCGGCGGCCGACGCAATCATGGAAGAAGCAAACGCCGGTATCACCAGCATTGTCTGCATCACCGAACATATCCCGGTGCAGGATACCATGAAAGCGATCGCGTATGCCCGGATGGAATGTGCAAGCGTGATCGGCCCCAACTGCCCCGGGCTCCTCTCGCCCGGTGAAGTAAAGATGGGGATCATGCCTGCCGGGCTCTTCTCCCGGGGAAATGTCGGGGTCATCTCCCGTTCGGGGACGCTCACCTATGAAGTCGTGGACGAACTCACCCGGGCCGGCATCGGCCAGAACACGGTTGTCGGCATCGGGGGCGACCCGGTGATCGGCCAGACCTTTGTCGATGTGCTGGAACGCTTCGAGAGCGATCCCCAGACAAAGGCCGTCGTCCTGATCGGGGAAGTCGGCGGGAACCTCGAGGAAGAGGGGGCGAAGTCAACCGACCTCCCGATCGTCTCTTACATTGCCGGCGTATCGGCCCCCCCGGACAAGCGGATGGGCCATGCGGGTGCCATTGTCGAGGGTGGCGAGGGCGATGCCCGGTCGAAGATCGCCCGGCTTAAAAAGCACGGCGTCCCGGTCGCGTCCCGGGTTTCGGAGATCCCGGAGATGGTCCGGGAACTCTTCCGGTGTCGCTGTTAACGTGATCGTATCCGTTCACCTATGATTGTCCCGTACTCTCCAAGGGGGCATGGTTCGAGATCCGGGTACCTAAGGGGAAGTTCCGGTCCGGTGCCGGGTAAACCCGGGCACTGCTTTTCTCGCCAGGTCTCCCGCACAAGCGAATCCTGAAAAATTTCCCCGTTCTGCCTACCCCGCAGATCTGTTGCCGGTTTTTGCGTTCCCTGCGCCCGGCTTTGCTATCACGGGAACCGTTATACGGATCGCAGGTGAATGGATATGGCGCTGATACTTTCATGGCAACCCCCCAGTATTTCCCCATGTCCCCCGAACTGTTCGCGCATGCATGCGACACGGTCAGTAACCGCGTCTCGCGGCTCCCGTTTCTCCGGGGCGGTATACACGTGACCGGCGAACTGGTCGGGGTCACGATGGAGTGCCTGAATGCCGAGCCGACCCGGACCCTGGCTGTCACTACGCCCCGGGATGCGCCCGAAGGCGTTTCGCGGGGGCTCGACAGCTGTCTCGAACAGCGCATGAGCATCCCGGGAAAGACGGTCGTTCCCGTCATCACGGAAGTGCTGTGCAGCGCCGGGATCACAGAAATGACGGAGATCATCGACCGGCAGCTGCACCGTTCCCGGAAGGCGGTCCGCTTACTTCCTCCATGGACGTGGCATATCGCATCAACCATGGCACCGTCAGTCAGGCTCGGGGCCGGTGCAGATGCCTCATCTGTCTCATGGATGGACGTCTGTCCCATATGCCGGACCGGCATGCTGGAACGGATTGTCGGGAAACAGCTCTTCGGCATCCCCCACACGGATTTCATCATCGAGTGCACGCACTGCGGGGCAAAATTCATCCCGGTCGGGCCCGCATTCCGGCTGGTATCCATCGCCACGATCCGCGACCCGCTCTGGAAGAAACATCTCGACAGGACCTATCCCCCGGAGACCTGGGCCGCCATGGCACGCGGCACCGGCCCGGGTAAAATCCCGGACCAGCGTCCGGCCGGGAAGAAGCCGGAGAGTCATGTGCTGCCTCCCGCCTCTGTTACGCTCAGCCCGCTGAAAGACGGGTCACTTGCCGTCCCGCTCCCGGGAAAGACGATCTATTTCCGGCCGATCGGCCTGAAATTCACCGGGGGGTTACGGGAGGATCCGTTCGCCCGCATCCAGAAACCGCTCGCCGGGGTGCTTGCCGAACCCGCCTTCGTGCACCTGCGGGATCCCGTCAATGCGAAATATTCCCGGTACCTCTCCCTGCAGACCGGCCTCTTCCTCTCCCAGCTCAAGGAGCGGTTCGACCCGTTCTACCGCGGGTTCCTCAATCCCTGGGGGGACGAGAAATACGGGTCGTTCCGGGCCGAAAATTCGGGGGAGATGGAAAAAAAAGGCGTCCTGATCATTGTCGTGAAACGCGGGCTCTACCATGTCGCGGACTCGGCCGGGCCCGCGAGCAGCACGATCAACAACCGGTTCGGGAGGATCCTGCCGGAAGACTGTCTCCTCACGAGCGATGCGGAACGGTGCCGGGTGAATGCCCTTCTCTGCAATAACCAGAAAGATGCGGGTTTGTATTTCCACGCTCTGGAAAGGGAGGATGAGCGGCATGCAGTGATTCTTGCCATAGAAAACCTCCTGCACCCGGAGAATCCTGAAAAAAGCGGGTAACAGGCCGATTGCAGGATCAGAGAATTTTTCATATCTGATGAGAACATTATAGTTATCCAGTCCGGATACGTGAAACGGAGCTCGCCGATGAAGTGCCCTCACTGTGGGATGAATATACGGGATGAAACCACCGAATGCGGCTATTGCGGCGGTAAGATTACCCGGCGCCCTGAGAAAGCGGGAGCTGGCGCGGGCAGGTTTACCGTACCCAAAGGCAGCCCGGCGCAGAGTGGGGCACAGCGATCAAAAAAACCGAGCGAAGAACCTGACGCAGACGACGAAGAAGAGGGAGGAGGTCTCTCTGCAATCCTCCAGCCCGGGGAACAGGTGCTCATCGGGTCGCTCAACGTATCCGTAAAGAAATTCTTCTTCCACGCCTACCTGACAAACCACCGGATCTTCCTGATCGACACGCAGGAAAAGAAACTCAAGGTCACCGCAAAAGATGTTGCGCGGAATACGATCGTGGGGAGTATCGTGGAATTCTCCGAGAGTTCCGATCCCGTACTCGTCCTTTCCATAAAATCCGGCGACGATGAGATCAAGACCATGAAGCTGGTCTTTGTCCAGGGCGGTATGGACCGATCCAGCGAGATCGACGAATGGATTGCCCTGCTCCACGAAGAAGAGCCTCCGAAGAAATCCGCCCGGAGACCGGCTCCGGAACCGGAAGAGCAACCCCGGAAACCTGCCCGGAGGTCCACTCCGGAACCGGAAGAGCAATCCCGGAAACCTGCCCGGAGATCCGCCCCGGAACCGGAAGAGTACGCCGACGATGAAGAGGAGGAGGAGGAGGAACCTGCCTTTGTCCGACCCTTGGAAAAACCCCGGCAGAGTCAGGAACTGCATCCCGCAAAAAAACCGCTCAAGGACCATGAGCGCCAGCCCCCGGTCAAACGCCTGCTCTCGTTCTACAAAGTACCGGAGCAGGAAACGGAGCCGGAATTTGAGCCGGAGCCGGAACCTGTCGTACCCCTGCGAAGGACACAGGTCCGGCAGATCCTGACGTCGAGTTATGATGCGGACGTCTCACCGGTGCGAAAACCGGAAGTGCAGTCCGCCATGAAAGTCGCCATGAAGGGTGCCCTGAAGCAGACCGGCCCGTTGTCACAGCAGCCGGTGAAAAAAACCGTAACGGAATATCAGAGGCGAGCCCTTCCGGAAGTCGTTCCTGAACCCGAACCTGTGCAACCCCGTCGCCCGGTTGTCCAGGAAGCGGTACAGGAGAAACCCGTCCAGGACGAATCGGCAGGAACGCCCCAGTTCTGCCACAACTGCGGGAAGAAGCTGCCGGGCTCTGCAAACTTCTGTCCCGGCTGCGGGACGAAACTGAACCAGGGGCGCACTCTCCCGCATTCGCGTACCAATCCGTCGCTCACCAGCAGGAAGGCAACAAGGACGGATCCTCCGGGATACGAACACAAGCCCCTCCCGGAGACTGACGATGAGGATGAGATCGAGGACGAAAAGCCTATCCCGGTTCGCCCTCCCATCAAGAAAGCGCCGAAAGGCAGCGAGATGACCATCCTGCATAAATTCCTGAGAAGATAAGCAGGATCATTTTTTTAACGCCGATCCTTTTCAGCCTGTCGCGGGTTCTTTCACCGTTTTTGCACGTGCCTCATGACGGCAGGACCCGCGATAAACTCCGGAGGATTATTACTCTAAGTAATAAAAGATGCGGCGATACTTGTATAATTGGAAATTGTTATATGAACCCCGGTCCCTTGTATTATTACGAAGTGTCACGAGGAAATCAATGAAAAGAAATATTCAGATTGAAGCACTGGACCAGATTCCTTTGGAGAAACAGCGGATCGAACTCGTTGAGCGCAAATGTCTCGGTCACCCCGACAGCCTTGCCGACGGGATTGCAGAGTCGATCAGCCAGGCACTCTGCAAAACATACCTCGATGAATTCGGGGTAGTCCTGCACCACAACACCGACCAGGGGGAAGTCGTAGCCGGCGAGTCAGCCCCCAAGTTTGGCGGCGGCCGGATGATCCGCCCGATCTATATCCTTATTGACGGCAGGGCCACCAAACAGTTCAACGGTGTCACCCTCCCCACCGATGCAGTTGCTGTTGAGGCAGCCCACAAGTATATCCACAAGATCCTCCCCGAACTCAACCTCAACCGCGAGATCATGATCGACTGCCGCCTCGGGACCGGTTCCACCGACCTGCGGGATGTCTTCAAGCCCAGCCAGGGCAGGGTCCCCCGGTCAAATGATACCTCGTTCGGTGTCGGCCATGCCCCGTTCTCGGAAGTGGAAACGATCATTAAGAACAGTTCCGATTACATCGATACCAGACTCCGGAAGAAATACCCTGCCATCGGCCAGGATATCAAGATCATGGGCCTTCGCGACGGGAATACGATCACCCTCACCGTTGCCTGCGCCATCGTCGACCGGTACTGCAAGGATATCCGGGAATACTCGGAATACATGGGCATCCTCAACGAGGAGATCACCGCGATTGCAAAGAAGAGCACGAAGCGGAAAGTGTTTGTCCACGTGAACACGGCAGACGATATCAGGAAGAAGAGCGTCTTTTTGACCGTTACCGGTACCTCCGCCGAGATGGGCGACGACGGCTCCGTGGGCCGGGGTAACCGCTGCAACGGGCTCATCACCCCGAACCGCCCGATGTCCATGGAGGCGACGAGCGGCAAGAACCCGATCAACCACATCGGCAAGATCTACAACCTCCTCTCCACCCAGATCGCCCGCGAGTGCGTCACCAGGGTTGACGGCATCGAGGAGATGTACGTCCGGCTCCTCTCCCAGATCGGGAAACCGATCGACCAGCCGCTCGTGGCAAGCGTCCAGGTGCTGCCCCGCTGCGGCGTGAAGCTCAAGGACATCAATGCAGACATCCAGGAGATCGTGGACGACCAGCTGGCAAACGTGACCAGCGTCACCGAGAAGGTAATCGAAGGCAAGCTCAAGACCTTCTGAGCTGAACATGGCAAAACCGGCACAATCCACCAAAAAAAACCGTGATACCCCCCTTTTTTCTGAAGTAGTACGGCTTGCGATCCCCAACAAGGGACGGATCGCAGCCCCCATCATGGATCTCGTCGAGAAGAGCGGCCTCCACCTCGCGGAGATTGGCGAGAGGCGCCTGATCACGAAGACCCTGGACCCCCACGTTGAAATTTTGTTCGCCCGGCCGGTGGATATCCCGGAGTACGTGGCCACGGGAGCCGCGGATCTCGGCATCACCGGCCATGACATGGTGATCGAGCGGGAAGCTGACGTGGAGGAACTCCTCGACCTCCAGTCCGGCAGAGCGAAACTGGTCCTTGCCGTTCATGAGGACTCCGGGATCAGCTCGGTGAAGCAGCTGGAGGGAAAGAAGATCGCCACCGAGTTCCCGGTGATCACCCGCACGTACTTCGCCCGGCACAAGATGCATGTCGATGTCGTGCTGGTCGGGGGAGCGTGCGAGGCAACACCGCAGCTCGGGATCGCCGATGCGATCATCGATCTCTCCAGCTCGGGGACTACCCTGAAGACCAACCGGCTCCGGGTGATCGACGAAGTGCTGACGACCTCCACCCGGCTGATCGCGAATCACGAATCCCTGAAGACCAAGAAGGACAAGATCGAGGAGATCCACCTTGCGCTGGAGAGCGTCATCCGGGCCCGGGGCCAGTGCTACCTGATGATGAACGTGAAACGCACGTCCCTCGAGACCGTGAAACGCGTCCTGCCGGGGCTTGCCGGCCCCACGGTGATGGACGTGGCATCGAGCGAGGATCTCGTCGCGGTCCATGCGGTCGTCAACGAGGAACGGGTCTATTCCCTGATCAATGCGCTGAAGCGTGCCGGGGCAAAGGATATCCTCGTGATGGCCATCCAGCGGATGATCCGCTAGGTCTTTCCCATGAAAATTTTTCCCGCCGTTGATATCCTCGGGGGGCGGTGCGTCCAGCTCGTGCAGGGAAAGCGGGAGAGCGCGACCGCGTACGGCGATCCCCTCTCCTGTGCAACCCGCTGGCTGGACGAAGGCGCCGAAGCCCTCCACGTGATCAACCTCGACGGTGCCTTTGGCGCTTCTGAAAAAAATGCCGGCCTGATCGCGGAGCTGGTCAAAAAGACCGGCGTGGAGATTGAGCTGGGCGGAGGCATCCGTTCCGTGGAGGATGCGGCCCGGTGGCTGGATACCGGTGTTTCACGCGTCATCATCTCGACCCTTGCAACGCAGGATCCGGCCTGCATCCGGCAGCTTGCCGGCGAGTATGGGAGCGGGCGGGTGATGGCCGGCGTGGATGCGAAAGGCGGGCAGATCGCGGTCCATGGCTGGCAGGAGACGGTCGGGGACTATATCGGCTGGGCGGGGCGGTTCGAGGAACTGGGCGCCGGTTCGCTCCTGTACACGAATGTCGATGTCGAGGGTCTCCAGCAGGGGGTCCGGTTCGAACCGGTAAAACGGCTGATCGACCGGGTCGGTATTCCCGTGGTCGTTGCCGGCGGGGTGTCGGCACGGTCGGACGTGGCCGGCCTGCGGGTGGCCGGGGCCTGGGGTGCGGTGCTCGGCTCGGCCCTGTACAGCGGGAAGATCAGGTTGAAAGAGGCACTGGAGGAATCTTAAATGAGAGTCGTGGAAGTCAAGCGGGAAACAAAGGAAACGAAGATCGTATTGAAACTCAACCCGGACGGGACCGGGAAGGTAACGGTCGACAGCGGCGTGCCGTTCTTCGACCACATGCTCACGGCGATGGCGAAGCACGGGGGATTCGACTTCACGTGCACGGCGAAAGGCGACCTGCACGTGGACTGCCACCACACGATCGAGGATACCGGCATCGTCCTGGGCGACGCGATAAAGCAGGCAATCGGCGACGGTCGTGGCATCCGACGTTTCTCCCACGCGATCATCCCGATGGACGAGTCCCTTGCGCAGGTCGCGCTGGACTGCGGGGGGAGGGGATTCCTTGTCTGGCACGGTACGTTCGGTAATAAGATTGTCGGTTCTATCCCCTCCGACATCTTCGAGCACTTCTTCTATTCCCTCTGCACCCGTGCCGGCATCACCGCCCATATCACCTTCTCCGGCAAGAACGATCACCACCAGTGCGAGGCGGCCTTCAAGGCGTTCGGGATTGCCTTGGGGAAGGCTCTTGAGATCAGCGGGGATAAGAAGGCGGTCCGGAGCACGAAGGGGAAGTTTTAAGATTTTTTTTACGTTTCCGATCTCCCAAGCGCAAGTGAGGGCGATCGTACCTTATGAAACAGATTTTCTCCAGTGCAAAAAAATTCTTTTCCCAACTTTTTTTTCAAAAAAAACCGGCCGTCCGATCTGCCGATCCGGACTTTGCCCCTGCCCAACCCCCCTCTTGATGAGAATCCCTGGCACTGTTTTTACGTCACAGTATTGGAATGGTTGGGGTTGGGGGTTGGGCAGGGGCAGATTTCAATCCGGGAAAAAAATCCGGAATCCATATCCATTTTTTTTGGCATCAAAGCAAACCGGATACAATTCCGGGGAAAATATTCCGGCACAGAAAAAAGCCCGAAGGGATTGCGTGTATCTTTTCGCTCAAGTATGTTTTCTGTGTAAAGTTTGACAGGGAGGAGACAGTGCCTGTCCCCTCCCGTAGCCCACCCCTGCGCTCAGGGATTTCTCCGTATTACCTGAACAAAGATCCTCCGCAATTCTTTTTCACACCGGATTTTTTCATCAGGAGTCTTCCATGGGAAAAACCTGCAACACGACCTCTTGCGGAACCCCCCGCCCGAAGAACTGCCTGCCCGTGGCGGCAGTTCGCAGGGGAGGGGGGGATTGGGGGGAGTCAAATCGCTTTTCTAAAAAAAAATTACGAGAAATATTTTCCGGGGATTTTTCCTGCTCGATTTTTTCTCGCAATGCAAAGAAAAGTTTCCGGATTTTTTTAAATTTTTTTCGAAAAATTTTCTGAAAGGATACGGTACCTAAACTGAGAACCAGGTGATCAGTTACATGGAGTTCACCCAATCCCGGCATGCCGTTTTACACCCATCTCCGACGTCCGACTGGTCATCAGACCAGGAGGAGGAGAAGAAACCATCAGGTTTCTTCGACGTAAATCCGGCACATGCCCTCCGGAGGGCCATATCTTCGTCCGGTTGCGTTTGACCGTCCAGACCCCTCGGGAGGGTGAGATCGGCCGTCCAAATAGTGCCCAATTAGGTTTTTATCGGAGCCCGATTTGTGCCGAAATACGGCAATCAGAGCATTTTGGTCAATGCTTACTTTTAAATACTGCCGCATTTTCCTGAATTAGTGCCTCTCCGGGCGGCTTTTGATGGGTACTGGCCAGGGGTCTCCGTCGGAGAAGGTGAGTGAGGTGGATGCAGGTCTCCCAGGGGGTTACAGCACGTCGGTACCGACGGTGATAGA
>Ga0265316_10007416_pt1 | contig 10334 bp, 6 predicted proteins | sample 4522metaG_FD_202092 | JGI IMG/M metagenome (GOLD analysis project Ga0265316, IMG submission 202092) | Rhizosphere microbial communities from Carex aquatilis grown in University of Washington, Seatle, WA, United States - 4-5-22 metaG | ecosystem: Host-associated > Plants > Roots > Rhizosphere >...
CTTCGCCGGCAGCCTGCGCGAGGCCGCGCTGGCACTGCGCAGCGACGGCGATGAAAACAGCGCCCGCGCGGTACTGGAATTCCTCTACGACCGCGAACTCCACACCGGCCACCTGGAGGCTGCCAACTTCCTCGGCCTGGCCGAAGTGAAACTCCAGCGCAACGATACCGCCGCAGCCCTGGCTCTGCTGAACCGCATGCCCCTGGTGGTCGAAGACGGCTTCGACACTTTCCTGCCCGCCGCCAGCCTGCTCGGCAAATATGGAAAAGCCGCCGAGGCCGAGGACTTCATCCGTCGGCGCATCAAAGCCGTACCTTGGGATTCCGAGGGCAAAGTGCAGCTCGCGCGCGCGTTGCCTGCCGGCTCTGCCGAGCGGGAGCCGCTGCTCGCCGCCGCCGTCGCCGACACCGAAGCCGCCTACACCCTGCGCGCCGAGGCCGCACGGATGGCCGCCCCGCGGCCGATTGGCGGCGTGTCCGGTACGGAACTGGCGCTGCTATCTTCGGCCCACATCGCTCCCGATGCCGCGGCCAAACCGTATCAGGTGGAAGCGCGCATCGACGCCGCCGGGCAGGCCGCCGATCCGGAGGTGCGGCTTCGCTTGTGGCGTGAGGCGCTGGCCTTCGCTCCGGCCGACGAGCGCGTTCGCGTGGGCGCACTCCGCGCCGCCATTGCGCTCCGCCGCGACAGCCTCGCGCTGGCGCTGGAGCAACCCGGCGCCGCGCCACAGGACCGCTACCTTCCCTGGCAACCCGGCGCCGTTTCCACTGCGCCCCAGCCGCAGCTCACCGACGCGGAGCGCGCCGATATCGTCGAGGCGCTCGCCGCCGCCGCCGAGCGCCTCGACGACCTCGAAGCTGCCGCAGCTCATCTCCGCACCGCCATCAACCTGCGGCCGCCTGCCGGGCGCGATGCGCTCGAACGCCAGTTGACCGCGCTGGAGGCCGAACAGAACCGCCGCGCAAAGAACGCCGCGCGGCAGCCGGTTGTCAAGAATGTTGTCGAGCAGGACCACGCGGTACGTCCGCGAATCGGCGGGGGCCTGGCCAGGAGTGCCCAATGAAACGAGCCGTGCTGCTTGTCACGCTGCTATTGGCCGCCGCCGGGTACGTGTTCCTCCAGACCGGCGCGCCGGGCCCGAAGCTCGCCACCCTGATGCCCAGCGGCGCGTTGCTCTACCTGGAGACGCCGGATTTCGGCCGCCTGCTGCGCGAGTGGGACGGGTCCCGAGTCAAGGCCGATTGGCTCGAGAGCGCCAACTACGCCGAGTTTTCCCGATCCAATCTCTTCAGCAAGCTCGACGAGGTATACGGCCAGTATGGCGAGGCGGCGGGATTGCGTCCAGGCCTCCAGAGCGTCATCGAGATCGCCGGAACCGAGTCCGCGCTGGCGCTGTACGGAATCCGCGATGTCGAGTTCCTATACGTCAGCCGCATCGCCGATGGCGCGCTGATGAAGAGCCAACTGTGGGCCGTCCGCGACAAGTTCGAGCAGCGCCAGGCGGGCGGCGTGTCCTTCTATCTGCGCTCCGATCCGGCATCGCAGCGAACCGTGGCCTTGGCGTTCGTCAAAGGCTACCTGTTCCTGGCCACCAGGGACGATCTGGTGGCTCAGGCGCTGGAGCTGCTCGCCGGCGGTTCCAACCCGAGTATCGCTGCGGACCGCTGGTATCGCGAGCCCGTCGCCGCGGCGCCGAATGCCGGGGAACTGCGCCTGGTGATGAACCTGGAGCCGCTGGTGAAGAGCGTGTATTTTCGCTCCTACTGGGTCCAGCGCAACATCTCCGCCGTCCGCCCCTACTGGGCCGGCGTGGCCGATGTGACGCGGAGCGATGCCGCCATCGCGGAGAGCCGCGTGTTCCTGCGCGCGCCCGGCTCCGCGCCGCCTGTGCCCGCGCCGGTCGAGAGCCTGCTGGCACTGGTCCCACCCAACGCCGGCCTCTACAAAGCGTGGGGGGTGGGGCAGGCAGTGCCGCCTGCCCCCGATGCCGCCAGCCTGATCGTGCAGAAGCTGATCGGGCAGGAGCCGCAGCGATCGAGCGACTGGCGCGAGTCTCCGTTCGCGATCTCGCCGGACAGCCACGCCGGCACGGAAGGCGATCTCGAAACGCGCATCGACGAGCAACCGCTGCCCGCCGGCGCCGGCATTTCCGATTCCGTGGCCGCCGTGCGCGCGATGGTAGACCGGACCGGCGCGCGCGCGCTCCTGCTGGTGCAATCCACCGCGCCGGCCGCCGGAACGTTTGTCGAGATGCCTGCGGCGATTGTCGTCGAGGGCGCCGGCGACTGGGATGCGGATACGGTCCGCAGTTCTCTCGGGGCTGCTGCTGGAAAACTCTGGACAACATCCCAACTCGGCGCGGGCTGGACTGGCGCCACCGCGGGGTCGCATCCCGTCGAGCGGCTGGACGGTCTGGGAACGCTGATCTTCGCCACTCGCGGACGGCTTCTCTTCCTCGCCAACGATTCGGACCTGCTGGCCGCGGTCCTCGATCGGGCTGGAGCCAGCGCAGCCTCCGGCGCCCTGACCTATGCCGCCGGATTCCGCCATGCGCGCGAGGCCGCGAATTTCGAGCGGGTCATGGCCGCTCTCGACTTCGGGCTGGTGGGCCGTGCCTCTAGTGCGCCGCCGTTCTTCTCGGGGAATATCGCTAGTCTGGGCCGCGTCCTTTCCCAAGTCGCGGAGATTCGTGTGACGGAAGAGGAGCGATTGAACGCCACCGTCCAAAATGTGCACTATCTGTTGCGCCGGTGAAGTGCCCGCGGGGCCGGGCAGCGCGGCCCGCCGCACGAATGGGCGAGGCAAACCCGGCTTCCCCAGGAGCGTGGCCGGCGGGTGCCCCGGTCCCGGTCCAGAGGGCGCTCCGACGCCCTCGTCCCGCAGTCCGCGGGGATTCCACACCGCTATTTCGGATGCTGCTTGATCTCATCCATGAGATAGACGTTGCCCTCGATCCTGAAATAAAAGCGCCGCGCGTAGTTCACGCGCGCCTGCCAAAGGTCGCTGGCTTCGTCGTACTTCTTGGCGCGGAGCGAAGGGTGGTGCAGATCCTGAACAAGCAGCAACGACTGCTTGTCGAAGGCTTCCCGGACCGCGGGGGTGCTTTGGAATAGTTTCGGAGGAAATTCTTCGAGAAGCGGAGGATCATTTCGCGGGGCTTTTCAACTTCCTCTTCCCGCGCATCTTGGCCGCTTCCCTGTGCAGGGCGGCGATGAATTCCTTATGGGACTCGAATGGCCCGTAGGAGCGGCCCTCCTTGTAGTCCTGCTTGCTGGCAGCAATGCCCCGATCAATGGTGCGGCGCTCGCCGGGCGTGTAGTCGTCATCGCTGGCTGGGAGCTTCGGGAGGATGGTGATGACGCCGCCGTAAGCCTTGATCTCAAGTTCCTGGCCGCTCTTAAAGCCGGCCCGGCGGCGGACCGCAGCGGGGACGACAAGCGGCGTCTTGTTGTTGTTCTTGGAAGGCTACGGTCATGGCGCTTGGCGATTCAGCTCGGACCCGCGTCCGCTTTCAGTGTAGGGTGCCTGATACTTTCCGTCAACCTGCTTCGGTTCGTCGAGCGCGATAGCGTCGCTCCTGCGTTGGTGGAGTCCGGTGGCCGAGCGCGGACCCGAGACTTCGGTGGGCGGCGCCCTCGGTCTCATGCACGGCGATGGGCACATCCTCGGTCCCTTCCTCGCGGGTTCGCTCTTCGTTCCACCGCGAGAACGGGCGTGGAAACACGGGCGGGAGTTGGTCCAGCGTGGCGATGGCCGCCTGGCGGGGTTCCGGAACGAACTTCTGGAGCCGTGCCATGAGGTCGTCCGGCATCGCGCTATTCCGATAGAAGAAGAAGCACAGAGCCGACGGCTTGTAATCGTAGCCGGACTGGCTCTTCGAACCCCAGTTCGGATCCCGGCCGTACTTGGCGCGGAAGCGCGCGGCTTCAAACTGCGCGCTCCCCGAATGGACCGTCTCGGCTACCGCCGCACGCTGCAGCTCATCCAGGCTTTCCCATACCGTACGCAACCGGTCTCCCGCGAGGTGCTGGACGATAACCGCGGCCATATCCCCTTTCCTGTTGGGCGCCTTCTGGCCGGTCAGCGCCACGAGCTTCCTTAAGTCGTCCGAGTTGGTGGAATCCAGCGCTTGTGCGAGAGTCTGGGGATCTTCGTAATCGCGATAGCTCATGCCATTTGCCTCTGCCATTCTCGCACGGAGTTTTTGGGGGGCGGAGCCGAGCGCACCCCCCGGGCACCGCCTGGCTGACCCCGGCGCCAGCGGACACCGCGGCCCGGCGCCGGCGGCGGCCAGCGCGCCAGCAGCTTGCGATGCCGCGCGCCCGATTGCTATAATCGGACTTCGATACGAGCGGGAGATTTCTGTCTAATGGCACAAATTTGCGATATATGCGGCCGGGGGCCTAAGTTCGGCAACCGGATCAGTCACGCCCACAACGTCACTAAACGCCGCTGGAACCTGAACTTGCAGTCGGTTCGCGCGTTGGTGAACGGCGCCGGGCGGCGGATGCGCGTTTGCACGTCCTGCATCCGCGACGGAAAAGTTCAGAAAGTCGCGTAACCCTTCCCGGTACAATCCGAGCGGCAGTCGGCGGCGGTGGCCGGCGGTGAGCAGCGGTGGCTGGCGGTGAGCAGCGGTGGCCGGCGGTGAGCAGCGGTTCACAGGCCGGGTTTGCCGGGCAGTGGCTGGGTACCCTACGCCGAAATGGCGTATCGCTTCATCTTGTTGATGAGCCCCTGGCGGCTCAACCCCAGCGATTTGGCGGCTTGCTGCTGGTTGTTGCGGGTCCCTTGCAGGGCTTCCAGAATCATCTGCTTTTCCAGTTGGCCCACGGCCGCTTTGAGGGATTGCGGTTTCGCCGGCTTGGCGGGCGCCGGCTCGTAGCGCGGGCTGGGAGTCCCTTCCCAGAGATCCTCTTCGGTGATGAGGTCCTGGCGCGCGAGGGCGGCCAGACGCATCACTTCGTTGCGCAACTGGCGGACATTTCCGGGCCAGGGAGCAGCCGCGAGCCGGTGCATCACTTCTGTGGAAAACTCCAGGGCGCGACCGTTTTCGCGGCCATACTCTTTCAGAAAATGGTTGGCCAGCAGGCCGATCTCCTCGCGGATGTCGCGCAGGGGGGGCATGTGGATGTGCACCACTTTGATGCGATAGAACAGGTCCTCGCGGAAGGCGCCCTTGGCGATCTCCGCTTCCAGATCCTTATTGGTGGCGGCCAGCAGGCGCACGTCCACGGGAATGGGGTTGCGGCCGCCCACGCGCTCCAGAATGCGCTCCTGCAGCACGCGCAGGATCTTGGCTTGCGCGATCAGGCTGAGGTCGCCGATCTCGTCCAGGAAGAGCGTTCCGCCATCGGCTTTCTGAAACTGGCCCACGCGCGACTCCACGCCGGTGGCGACGCCTTTTTCGATGCCGAACAGCTCGCTATCGAGCAAGGTCTCGGGCAGCGCGGCGCAGTTGAGCGCCACGAACGTGCGCCGCGCGCGCGAGCTGGTGTAGTGGATGGCCTTGGCCACCAGCTCCTTGCCGGTGCCGCTTTCGCCGGTGATGAGCACGTTCACCAGGCTGTCGCGGATGCGCTCCACCAGGCGCACCACTTGCTGGATTCTGGGCCCGGCGCCGATGATTCCGTGGGTGGAGTACTTGCTTTCCACCTCGCGCAGCAGGTTCGCGTTCTGCTGCGCCAGTTCGTCTTCCCGGCGGCGCAATTCGCCGAAGAGCTGGGCATTTTCGATGGCGATGGCGGCGTGCGAGGCCAGCGAATCCAGGAATTCCTCGTCGCGCGGGCTGAAGGCGCCCACCCGCTTGTTGAGCGCTTCGAAGACGCCGATGATCTCGCCTTTCTGGTTGCGCACGGCCACGGCCAGCACGTTGCGCGTGCGGTAGCCGGTGCGCTCGTCAATGGCGTCATAGAACTGCGGATGGCTGTAAGCGTCTTTGACGTTGATGGGCTCGCCGGTGGTGGCGGCCTGGCCGGCGATTCCCTTGCGGGCATCGAAGCGCAGGATCTCGTCGCTGCCCAGCGCCACCTTGGACCACAATTCGTTGTGTTCGCGGTCCAGCAGGAAGATGCTGGCGCGATCGCAGAGCAGCACGTTGGTGGCTTCGCGGGCAATCAGGTCGAGCAGCGCGCCCAGGTCCCGTTCCGAGTTCATTTTCTGGCTGATGGCGAGTATGGCGGCGAGCTTCTCGTTCCACTCCGGCGGCTGCGACATTCCCATTGCCGTTCCAGTCTATCTTGATTGGCGGTGCGGTGTCTATAAAGTTTACAGGGTGTCTACGCTCTTGACGGATGCCTACGAAATGGACAGGCCGGTGCGGCTCCGGTTTATTGGAAGCAAAGGGGTTATTTCGATCGCAACCTTGGCTATCGGAGTGCTTTAAAGGAGGCCAAGAGGCAAACCCATCAGCCACGGGCATGGCGGATTCTCGGAGGATCCGCCATGGCCCCGTTCGGGACGCCAGTCGAATGCCTCAACGCCATACGTAGTCTGCAATCCGGAGGATGGCAACGGGCCCGCGCTACCGCTTCCCGGCGGTGGCGCAGGCGCCCGGCCGAGCCGCGCATGGACCGCCAACACCACTACACCATTTCCAACCGCTGGACGGGGAACCTGGGTACCGGGACGTCCGCGTACGCAGCCTACAGCCGGGCGCACGAATTGAGCGGGACGGGGAAGGCCGCCGCAATCCCGGGTTCTTGCGACGCGGCGTTTCGCGGCGACCGCACGCGCTACAATCCCGAGGAACTGCTGCTGGGCGCGCTCTCGGCGTGCCATATGCTCTGGGTGTTGCACCTGGCGGCCGACGCCGGCATCACGGTCATGGAATACACCGATGACGCTTGGGGCGAAATGGTGGAGCATGCGGACGGCTCGGGCGAGTTGACGCGCGCCGTTCTGAATCCCCGTATGCGCATCCAACAGGCGGACCGCATCGACGACGCCGTGGCCCTTCACCAGCGGGCTCATGCCGTTTGCGCACTGGCGCGTTCGGTGAAGTTTCCCGTGGAGCATCGCCCGCAGGTGAGCGCCCAGGGCTAAAGCGGCCGCCTATCCAAGGTGATACAAGCTATAACTTAAGTCAGGTGCGGAGCGAGCCTTCGGCGCGACGGACAGGCGGCCAGAGGGCGCTCCGGCCTGTCCTACCTTAGTACAGGCGTAACCCACAGATAAGACGTACCAGCCTTGAGATCAGTACATTGGGTTCTTATCTGCCGGGGGCATGCAATGTAACTTAAGGTCATGAGATCCGCATTCCTATCTATAATTATCCTGATGACCGTAGCGCAGTGCCAAGCCAGCACTATCGTCAATCCGCTTTTCGGTCAGGTGCAAAACAATTGCGACTACAACAACACCCCGCCGTCGTACGGCAACTGCGAAGTGATTGGCACTCCGGATTTGTACGACATCCAGGCGGCCAGCGTCACGATCAACAGCAGCGACACCTTGCTCACGGTAATGATTTACCTGGACTCGGGCGCGGTCCAGCAGGGTAGCAACAACCAATTGGTCCTGGGCCCGTTCGACGACGGCGTCACGCTGATACCGGGAGACATCTTCTTCTACAACCCCAACACGGTTTACGATCCCTCCGATCCGGGGACCTCCGCGTACCTGCAATATGGCATTCCGCTGGTGAAACACGGCTCCTTCGTGGCCGGCAATCTCTACAAGATCACGGGCAGCCCCACGGGCACAAGCGTGGAGACGGCGCAGCAGGCATTGAACAACGTTGCCGGCTATTACCGGCTGGATGAAGACGTCCTCATGACCGGCACCGGCACAGCCCTGACCAGCGGCACCGTGAGCGTGGCCAGTAACGGTGGAAACGGAACCACCAGCGCCCTGGATGTTGTGACGGTGACGGTTCCCATCACCACCGCCTTCTTGAGTGTGGTGTCCAATAACCAGGTAGGGATATTGTTCTCGTCGGCGGACTGCGGCAATGCGAATATCCAGGGCACGGTGGGAACCGAAGCGCCCGAGCCATCGCCCGCGCTGCTGATCCTGAGCGGGCTCGGTCTGGCGGCTGCCGGTTGCACGTGGCGGAGACGGGCGGCGTAAGGAAGCACAGGCCGCCCGGAGCCCGGTTGTAGCGGTCAGGTCAGTTGGAAATGGACGACGATCTCCGTGGCCACCTGGACCGCGCGTCCGTTCAAACGAGTCGGCCGATAACCCAGTGCTTGACCGCATCGATGGCCGCGGGAATGAGCAAGGCCCTGCCGCTAACAACAGTTAGATCCTCGATGTGGCCATCCTTGCCAATCACGGCGTCCAGTTTGGCCGTACCTTGAACCCGCGCAGCCTTTGTTCCCGAGCAGCCTCCATGCCACAGCCGTAGGGCTGGGCCTGGTGGATGCGAATCTTGCGGTGCTGCTGGGGGCGTTAGTTGGCTGAGGGCTTTTCAGCGTGATCGATCACGAGAATTTCGACCGGCCCCCGGGCCGGAACGACTCTCAATCCAAGCTGCCCTTGAATCGACGCTACGATTGGCAGGGGCTCCGGATCCGGTACGCCCATCGCCGCGGCCGCCGCGGCGGTCATGCCGGGAGGCTGCGGCCTGTACTCCAAGGTGAAATCGAATCCTCCGGTGAGCCCAGTCTTATCGAGCAGGGGGCGGTCGAACTGCGACATGATTTCGGCGATGAATTCGGGGATGGAGAAACTGGTGTACCGCATGCGAATCTGCGCCCCTCGAGATCTGCTCGAACATTTGGCCCTCACTCTCCGGAAGGTATGACAAAGGCTGGAAGCGCACTACTCCCTCGCACGCCAATCGTGGATGCAGGCCGGGCGTTAACGTACACTTATTTCCGGAACGCAGTCCCCGAAATGGGCATCAAACCTACTAAGGAAGGAATCAGAGAGCGTGGCACGTACCACTCACCTGCGCTTAGAGCACAAGGCGGAGGAGAACCAGGACCGTTGCTCGGAATGCGGCCATCTCGAAACCGAACACGGGATGACGGGAACGCGGCCGTGTTTGGCCGTGACTGGCGATCTTCTGGATCGCCACTTCTGTGCCTGCGACCAGTTTCAGCCGGGCGCGGCGCAGGAGCGCTCCAGCGCGGCGGCGCACGGCGGAATCCCGAGGCGGGCCGCGTGACGGGGCTGGTCCCGGCGCCTTATCGGTCCGGCTGGCCGGAGCCCGTGCGGGCCACTACTGTTTTCCCGCCAACTGCATGTCGCGCACCACGTACATATTCTGTCCGGCCGACGACCGCTCCCGGGAACTGCTCCGCATCATGACGCCCTGGGCTCGCTGGTAGACGAACATCATCGAGCGGTCGGGGCCGTCCACTTGCAACGTGACCGTCTGCGCGTCCGCGCCGGCCACGTGCGTGGTGAATCCCGTGAGCGGATCGCGGTCAATCTCCTGACCGGGCCGCAGCCGCGCGAGTCCCGCGGGCGGGATGATGAGGGGGTAGAGAAGGCCCGGTCCCGTCACTACTTTCGGCCCGGGTCCCGAACTCTGTTGCCATTGCGCCTGGCCATTCGACTGCAACAACAGCCAGTTTCTGCCGCGTTTCTGCACCTGCAGATTCTGGGCAAGCGCCTGGCCGCGCGTGTCGGCCGCCCCGGGAAACTGCACCACCTGCCGGCCCTGGTATAGCAGCACTTGGAACTGCTGCGCCCATTCCGGCAGCGGGTCGTTCATCCACGGGATATTCATCTGGCGGGATGCCACATACTTGAGGATGGTGGCGAAGGATACCGGGTTCCCCTTGGTGGGCGACCGCGGATCGCGGATTCTCCCCTCCCCCGGGGGCTCGCGGGTGATGCGGCTGAGATAAAGCAGCTTGCCGCTGGCCTGGTCGTATGCGGCGAACGTCTTACCCGACGCGCCCTGCGACAGAAAGGTGGTCGCGGCCCAGTTCTGGCCGTCGCCGCGCCACGTCGTGCTTTGCACCAGTATCCCCGCCGGAGGCTGCCGCAGCATCTGCGCCTGCTTCTGCGGGTGCATCCAGAGATCGCCGCCGGTGTCGGTAGCCACCAGCATGTCCGTGTTCGCGCCGGCCATCAGCACGGGCGTTCTCTGGTTGGGGTTCAGGAGGAAGAAGGGCTGCGACAGCGCCACGCCCTGGCCATCCAGTCCGGCGACGGTAGCCTGGACCAAGCCATGCGAGGAGTACTCGCCGTTGTAATTCCCCGAAGTATCATAGCCGCGATTGATGTTGGCTTGGTCCCATTGGTGAGTCTCCGGGTTCCACTTCAATTGATCCGCCGTCCGGTTGACGCCGCCAGTGATGAGGTCGTAGGTAAGGCGCAGGCCGGGCCGTACCCAGTCGGGCAGTAGCGGGATGCCGGCATCGCCGGCAGAAGCCGCG
>Ga0265316_10007419_pt1 | contig 10330 bp, 4 predicted proteins | sample 4522metaG_FD_202092 | JGI IMG/M metagenome (GOLD analysis project Ga0265316, IMG submission 202092) | Rhizosphere microbial communities from Carex aquatilis grown in University of Washington, Seatle, WA, United States - 4-5-22 metaG | ecosystem: Host-associated > Plants > Roots > Rhizosphere >...
GCCATCAAGCGATACATGGAGCTGGGTAAGCTCCCGGTGCACTCGCAACCGCAGGACGATGCGGCGGGGGAACCGGAGACCGGAACCCTGACCTTCGTGGATAATGCCGTCGATATGACCACCGGTACGATCACTTTGAAGGGGACATTCCCTAACCTGGACCGCAAGCTCTGGCCGGGCCAGTTCGTGCGCGTCACCTTGGGGCTCACCACGCAGGGCAACGCGGTCACCGTTCCTGACGAGGCGGTCATGACCGGGCAGAACGGTTCTTATGTTTACGTGGTGAAGGCGGACGGCACGGCGGACACCCGCAACGTGGTGGCTGGCAGCCGCGTGGGCCAGGAGACGGTGATCGTTTCGGGATTGCGGCCGGGCGAGACGGTGGTGACGGAAGGCCAATTGCGGCTGGCGCCGGGCAGCCGGGTGGCCGTGCGCGGCGGAAGCGGCCCGGGTGCCCCCGTGCAAACCCGGTGAGCCGCGGGTTCCCTAATCTCCCAACTCTTTGGGGCCATTCGAACTCGAAGCCGGTAACAAATCGTGGTGGGTTAGCGCCAATCTGGAGGGAACTCCTATGTCCGACATCGCCGCGCAGCCCTACATCTGTCTCCCGCGCCGCTGGTGTTCCGCGCGACGGGCGGGCTGGGGATCGCGCGTCCGGTGCGGGGGTTGTGCCGAAAGCTCGCGCCTCGGGCCCAATGTGGAGCGGGCATTCCTGCCGGCATTCCTGCCCGCGGTGGGGGCCCTCTGGGCACTGTCCAGCGGGTCCAGCCGGCTGGAAAGCCGGCTTGGCGGGCAGGAAAGCCCGCTCCACGGGACGCGGTTTGGTTGCGAACGAGTCAGGCGCGGCGGCCGCCGGAGACTGGCTTTCCCGGGGCCGGTTCGGCACTCCGCGGCGCTTTGCCGGGGTGTGCGGATCGGTCATAATGAGAAGTTCCGCCGTTTGTCCAGAGGGCGTTTGTAATGACGAGAAACGCAAGAACTACTGAATCGCTTGAATCGCTGCCGGAAGTGCAAGTGCCCAACCACCAGGAACCAGCGCCGCCCGGCCCTGGTAAACCGAAGAAACGCGGACTGCTCTGGGCTGTTTTCCTGTTGATGGTGGCGGTGGTGGCGGGGTACGCGGTCTGGCGCGCCGGTCACCCGGGCACGGTCCGGCAAAGCGGCCAGGGCGGCGGCGGGGGTGGCTTCGGCGGAGGCGGCAGGGGGGCCGCGCCTGTGGGCCCAGTGCCGGTAGTAGTCACGAAGGTGACACGCTCCAGCATCCCGGTCATTCAGAACGGTCTGGGCAACGTGAGCGCTTACTACACGGTTACGGTCAAGTCACGGGTCGACGGCCAGATCATGAAGATACACTTCAACGAGGGCGATTTGGTCAAACAGGGCCAAGTCCTGTTCGACATAGACCCGCGGCCTTATGAGGTTCAACTCCATATGGGGGAGGCTACGCTGGCGCACGACCAGGCTCTGCTGGCCAACGCTATGGTAGACCTGAATCGTTACACGAAACTGGTGGAGACAGACGCCATCCCGGCTCAGCAATTGGATACGCAGAAAGCTCTCGTGACGCAGTACCAGGCCACCCTCAAGCAGGATGAAGCCAGCATCGAGAACGCCAGGCTGCAATTGACGTATTCCCAAGTCACCGCGCCGATTACGGGTGTATTGGGTCTGCGGCTGGTGGACCCCGGCAACATCGTACACGCGTCCGACGCGAACGGCATGATCACCATCACCCAGCTCCAGCCCATCGCCGTGCTGTTTACCATCCCCGAGGACAGTCTTCCGGCGGTCACGCAAAAGCTGCGGGCGGGTCTGCACCTGCCGGCGGATGCTTATAACCGGGACAATTCCAAAAAGCTGGCGTCCGGGATGCTGGTGACCCTCGATAACCAGATCGACAACACCACCGGCACTTCGAAGCTGAAGGCGGTTTTCGACAACACCGACAATGCGCTCTTCCCCCAGCAATTCGTCAACATCCGCCTGCATGTGGACACGCTGACCAATCAACTCGTGGTCCCCAACGTGGCCATCCAGAATGGCCAGCAGGGCACGTTCGTCTATGTGGTGGACGACGATTCCACCGTGCATCTGAAAACGGTGCAGGTCGGAATCACCAACGAGACCTCGGCCGACATTCTCAGCGGCATCTCGGACGGGGACCGGGTGGTGGTCGATGGCACCGACAGGCTGATCGAAGGCGCCGCGGTCAGAGTGCGGAAAGCCGGAGAGATGGATAACCCGGCAGGCTATGACGCCGGCGCCGGCGGACGAGGTGGCCGCGGAGGCCGCGGCGGACGGGGCGGCCGCGGGGGCAGGAAGGGCGACGGCAGCTCCAAAAAGGGCCAGGGCGGAGGCGCTGGTCAGTGAGTCCCTCGCGCACCTTCATCCTGCGGCCGGTGGCGACATCGCTGATGATGGCGGGTGTGGTGCTGGTCGGCGTCACGGCTTTCCGGCAACTGCCGGTTTCGGCGCTGCCGCAGGTGGATTATCCCACCATTCAAATCCAGACCTTTTATCCGGGCGCGAGCCCGGAGGTGGTGACCTCTTCCATAACCGCGCCGCTCGAGAAACAGTTCGGCCAGGTGCCCGGACTGACGCAGATGACGTCGATCAGCTCTTTCAGCAGCTCGCTGATTACGCTGCAGTTTTCGCTCGATCTCAGCATCGACGTAGCCGAGCAGGAAGTGCAGGCCGCCATCAATGCAGCCACCAGTTTTCTTCCCAAGGATCTCCCGGTTCCTCCCATTTACAGCAAGACGAATCCCGCCGACGCGCCCATTCTGACGCTGGCCATTACGTCCACGACGGTGCCGCTGCCGAAGGTGGAGGAGTTGGCGGAAACGCGCATGGCGCAGAGGATTTCCCAACTCAGAGGGGTGGGCCTGGTGAGCATCAGCGGAGGACAGCGTCCGGCCGTAAGGGTGCAGGCGAACCCCACCGCACTGGCATCCTATGGGCTGAGCCTGGAATCTCTGCGCACGGGGCTGGCCAGCGCCAATGTGAATCAGGCCAAAGGCAATTTCGATGGACCGGACCAGGCCTGGACCATTAACGATAACGACCAGCTTCAGGCCGGCGCCCAGTACGGGCCCATCATCATTGCCTACCGCAATGGCGCGCCGGTGCGCATTCGCGATGTCGCCACGGTTATCGACGGCGCGGAAAACACCAAGCTGGCCGCTTGGGTGAACGACGACCGGGCCATCGTGCTGAATATTCAGCGGCAGCCCGGGACCAACATTATCAGCGTGGTCGATACGGTGCAAGGGATCCTGCCTCAAATCGAGGCGTCTCTGCCGGAGGGGATCAAAGTGCGGGTCATCACAGACCGTACCACCACCATCCGGGCATCGGTGAAGGACGTGGAATTCGAGTTGATGCTCACTACCGTGCTGGTGGTGCTGGTCATCTTCCTGTTCCTGCGCAGCGCTTCAGCCACCATCATCCCGGGCATTGCCGTGCCGCTTTCGCTCGTGGGCACGTTCGCCGTCATGTACCTGCTGGGGTACAGCCTGGATAACCTTTCGCTGATGGCGCTCACCATTTCCACCGGTTTTGTAGTGGATGACGCCATCGTGATGATTGAGAACATCTCGCGCTATATCGAGATGGGCGATTCCGCCATGGAAGCCGCACTCAAGGGCTCGGCGGAGATCGGGTTCACCATCGTGTCGTTGACCGTCTCGCTGATCGCCGTGCTGATTCCCCTGCTGTTCATGGCGGATATTGTGGGCCGGTTGTTCCGCGAATTCGCGGTGACTCTCGCGGTCACCATCATGTTCTCGGCGTTTGTCTCGCTCACCCTGACGCCCATGATGGCGGCTCGCATTCTGCGGCACCATCCGCACTCCGAGCAGGGCAAGTTGTACCGTTGGTCGGAGTGGTGTTTCGTGAAGACCATCGAAGGGTACGGCAAGATGGTGCGGGTGGTGCTGCGCCATCAGCCCTTGACGCTGCTGGTGGCCGTGGGCACGCTGGTCCTTACGGTTTACCTGTACATGATCGTCCCGAAAGGCTTCTTTCCGGTGCAGGATACGGGCTCTATCCTGGGCATCTCGCAGGCGCCCGAAACGGTATCGTTTCCGGCCATGTCCAAGCGGCAGCAGGAGCTGGTCCATGTCATCCGCCAGGATCCGGCGGTGGAGAATCTCACCTCGTTCATCGGCGCCGACGGCGTGAACACCACCATGAATAGCGGCCGTATCCAGATCACGCTCAAGCCCCTGGAGGAGCGCGCCGGCGATTCCGCGGTGGATGTGATCCGGCGGCTGCAGTCGAAGCTGCAACAAGTGGCGGGAATCGAACTTTTCATGCAGCCCGTGCAGGATCTGACGGTGGAAGACCGCATCAGCCGAACGCAATACCAGTACGCGCTCGATGCTCCCGACAAGGCGCTGCTGGATCAGTGGGTTCCGCGCCTGCTGGAGCGGATGAAGAAACTGCCCGAACTGCGGGACGTGGCGAGCGATCAGCAGAACAACGGCCTGGGACTGCTGGTCCATATCGATCGCGACACCGCGGGCAGGCTGGGCATCACCCCGCAGAACATTGACGACGCGCTCTACGATTCCTTCGGCCAGCGGCAGGTATCGACGATTTATACCCAGACCAACCAGTTCCATGTGATTCTCGAAGTGGCGCCTCAGTATCAGCAGGATACGGCGGCGCTGGGAGACATGTACGTGCCCATCGGATCGGCGTCGGCCAATCTGGCATCGACCATCGCATTGGCGGGGACCAATAGCGCTCTCACCGGCGCGGCGGCGCTCGCGCCGGCTCCGCTCCGGTCGCTGACCACGGCATCGATGATTCCGTCCCCCATCACGATTAACCATCAGAGCCAGTTCCCCGTGGTGACTCTTTCGTTCAACCTGGCTCCGGGAGCGTCGCTCGGCGCGGCGGTCGATCATATCAAGCAGGTTACGCAGGAACTGGGCATGCCGGCCAGCATCGAACCCAGCTTCCAGGGAACGGCCCGCGCGTTTGAATCGTCGCTCGCCAACGAGTTGATCCTGATCCTGGCGGCCTGCGTCACGGTGTACCTGGTTCTGGGCGTGCTGTATGAGAGCTTCATCCATCCCATCACGATTCTTTCCACGCTGCCCTCGGCCGGAGTCGGCGCGCTGCTGGCCCTGATTCTGTTCAAGAAAGATCTGGATGTGATTGCGTTGATCGGCATTATTCTTCTGATCGGCATTGTGAAGAAGAACGCCATCATGATGATCGACTTTGCACTGGAGGCCGAGCGCAAGGAAGGCAAACCGCCGGTGGAAGCCATCTACCAGGCGTGCCTGCTGCGCTTCCGTCCGATCATGATGACCACCATGGCCGCGCTGCTCGGTGCCGTTCCGCTGGCCTTCGGCAGCGGCGTCGGCTCCGAATTGCGAAAACCGCTGGGCATCTGCATCATCGGCGGACTGCTGATCAGCCAGGTGCTGACGCTTTTCACAACTCCGGTGATCTATTTGTATTTCGGACGGGCCGCGGCGTGGGTCGCACGGCTCCGCGGCTCCGATAAGAGCGAGGATCTTCTTCCCGGGCAGGCGTTGACTTAGTATGCTATTGCCGAAATCCAGTGCGCTAAGTGGGACAGGCCGGGGCCCCGGCCTGTCCCACTTAGCGCGACAATGCGCCACCGTAGTTCCGAACAGGAGTACTTAGGGCTGGCGCATATGAGCATCTCCACGCCATTTATCGAGAGACCGGTGGCCACCACGCTGCTGCTGGCGGCGGTGACGCTGGCCGGCGGAATCGGCTATACGCTCTTGCCGGTCTCGGCATTGCCGGAGGTTGACTTCCCCACCATCATGGTCGGCGCCAGCCTGCCCGGAGCCAGTCCGGATGTCATGGCGGCGGCCGTGGCGACTCCCCTCGAGAAGCAGTTCACGCGCATCGCGGGTATTACGGAAATGACCTCCCGAAGCTCGGTGGGATCCGCGAATGTGACCCTGCAATTCGATCTGAGCCGCGACATCAATGGGGCGGCCCGCGAAGTGCAGGCGGCCATCAACTCCGCGGCGGGGTTTCTCCCTTCGAATCTTCCCTCCCTTCCCAGATACCGGAAAATCAATCCGGCCGACCAGCCGATTCTGCTGATGACCCTGGAGTCGGATGTCGTGCCGCGGCCGCAGTTGTACGACATCGCCTCCTCGGTGTTTGCCCAGAAACTGGCGCAAGTCAGCGGCGTGGGCCAGGTGCAGGTGGGCGGAAGCTCGCTTCCCGCGGTTCGCGTGGAAGTAAATCCGCAGCCGCTCTCGCGCTACAACGTGGGTCTCGATCAGATCGGCACGTTCCTGCAAGGCGCCAATGCCAATAAGCCGAAAGGCTCGCTCGCGAACTCCGAGCAGGAGATTCCGATTTATGCCAGCGACCAGCTTTTCCTGGCGAAAGATTACAAGGACCTCGTGGTGGTCTATCGGAAAGGCGCGCCCGTCCGCCTGTCGGACCTCGGCCGCGTCATCGACGCCAATGAAGATGTCCGCAACCTCGGCATTGTCAACGGCAATCCGATGGTTCAGATCCAGATCAGCCGCCAGCCGAACGCCAATATCATCGACACCGTCTCGCGGATCAAAGCCTTGATGCCGCAGTTTCAGGCCCAGCTTCCCCCCAGCGTCCGTTTCAGGATCGCCAGCGACCGCACCATCACCACTCACGATTCCCTGCACGATGCCGAGCGCAACGTGATCGTCTCCATTAGCCTCGTCGTTCTGGTGGTCTTCGTCTTCCTGCGCAGCGCCTGGTCGACTTTTATTCCCAGCATAACGGTGCCGGTGTCCATCATCGCCACGTTCGGCGCGATGTATCTGATAGGGTACACCCTGGACAATCTCTCCCTGATGGCGCTGACCATTGCCACGGGATTCGTGGTGGACGATGCGATCGTGGTGATCGAAAATATTACCCGCCACATCGAACATGGCATGAAACCGATGCAGGCCGCCCTGAAAGGCGCGGAAGAGATCGGGTTCACGGTTCTGTCGATGAGCATGTCGCTGATTGCCGTCTTCATTCCCATCCTCATGATGAGCGGCGTGGTGGGGCGCCTGTTCCGGGAGTTCGCGGTGGTTCTTTCCGTGGCCATCGGCATCTCCATGGTGGTCTCTCTAACAGTTGTCCCCATGATGTGCGCGTGGCTTCTCAAGGAAGACCGCGGCCACGGATGGGCCTATAACCAGAGCGACAAATTCTACCGTTGGATCATCTCCACGTATGGGTCGGCGCTCAATGTCGTGCTGGATCATCCCGGGACCATCCTGTTGACGCTGTTGGTCACGGTCGGCATTAACGTCTACCTCTATGCCAAGGTCCCCAAGGGGTTCTTCCCGCAGCAGGATACCGGACGTCTGAACGGCTCCGTGGTAGGCGAGCAGCACATCTCCTACCAGTCGCTGGTGGATAAGGCGAAGTGGTTCGAGGAGAAGATCCGCGTGGACCCGGATGTGGAAACAGTCACCATGGTGGCGGGCTCGAGCGGGGGCGGCGGATACGGCGGCGCGAACATGGCGATGATCAACGTGCAGCTTAAGCCGGTGGGCGTTCGCAAGGCCACCTCGGACCAGGTGATCGCCCGTCTGCGCCGCCAGACTTCGGGCGTGCCCGGGGCCACGATGTACCTGCAGAACTCCCAGGACGTGCGCATCGGCGGCCGGCAAAGTAACGCGCAATACCAGTACACGCTGCAAGGGCCCAGTTTCGACTCGCTGGCGATCTGGGGGCCCAAGCTTCTGGACAAGCTCTCGGCGATTCCGGAGATTGCCGACGTCAGCTCCGACCAGCAGAATTCCGGCTTGTCGTCTAACGTCGTCATCGACCGCGACACCGCGTCGCGCCTCGGTCTCACGGCGCAGGCCGTGGACTCCGCGCTCTATGATGCTTTTGGCCAGCGCCAGGTCTCGGTCATGTACAAGTCGATCAACCAGTACCACGTGGTTCTGGCTTTGCAGCAGCAATGGTGGGAGAGCCCGGACTTCCTGAATACCATCTACGTACAAACACCCAAAGGCACCGACGTTCCGTTATCGGCCTTCACCCACTTCACGCAAGGGATCACGCCTATTTCACTGCCGCACCAGGGGCAGTTCCCGGCCACCACGCTCTCGTTCAACCTGGCGGAAAATGTCGCCCTGAGCGACGCCGTAAGCGCCATCAAGCGGGCGGAAGTGGACTTGGGGCTGCCTGCCGACATCACCGGCAGTTTCGCCGGCACGGCGCGGGCCTATCAGGATGCGCTGTCGAACCAGCCCATCCTCATCCTCACGGCGCTGATCGCCGTGTATATCGTGCTGGGAATGCTGTACGAGAGCCTGATCCACCCTCTGACCATCATTTCCACGCTGCCCTCGGCCGGCGTGGGAGCGCTGGTGGCCATGGTCCTGTTCAAGAGCAACCTGGACCTCATCGGCATGATCGGTATTATCCTGCTGATCGGCATCGTGAAGAAGAACGCCATCATGATGATCGATTTCGCGCTGGCGGCCGAACGCAACGAAGGGATGAATTCGCGGGACGCCATCTACCAGGCCTGCCTGCTGCGGTTCCGGCCCATCATGATGACCACTATGTGCGCGCTGCTGGGCGGCATGCCGATGGCGCTCGGCTGGGGCGCGGGCGCGGAGTTGCGGAAGCCTCTGGGAATTGCCATTGTCGGCGGCCTGTTAGTCAGCCAGATGTTGACTTTGTTTACCACGCCCGTTATTTATCTTTACTTCGACCGGCTGCGCCAGCGTTTCGCCCGGCGGCAGCCGAGTTACCGGCACCGTCCCGGTTTTCTGATTCCCGGCGGGGCCGCGGAGAGCGGTGATTGATGACGCGACTTTCGAAGACCGTAGTTCTTGCTTCTCTTCTCTCGTCCGGGTGTAAGATTGGCCCAAAATACCAGCCGCCCGTGGCAGCGGCCCCGGTGGCCTTCAAGGAGTTGGCCGGCAACGACCAGTGGAAGATGGCGACTCCCAGCGATGGCCTGCTCAAGGGTAAGTGGTGGGAGATTTTCGGCGATCCGCAACTGAACAAACTGGAAGAGTTGGTCAATATTAATAACCAGAATGTAAAACAGGCGGAAGCGCAGTTCCGGGGGGCTCGGGCGCTGGTTGCCTCCGCTCACGCGAATTACTATCCCACCATCGGATCGGCGCCCGCGATCACGCAAACCGACGCTGGAAGAAACACGGGTAGGGGCAATGGAACCAACCAGAGCTTTTCCTTGCCCGCAACCGCGACCTGGGAGCCCGATCTGTGGGGCCGGGTTCGTCTGTCGGTGGAGAATGCGGTAAGCAACGCGCAGGTGAGCGCGGCCGACCTGGAGAACATCAAGCTCAGCCAGCATGCGCTGCTGGCCACCGATTACTTCCTGCTGGCGGCCCAGGACATGCAGATGAAGGTGCTCACCGGCACCATCGCAGCCTATGAGAAGAACCTGCAACTCACCACCAACCGCTATAACGGCGGAGTAGCTTCGAAGTCCGATATTACCCTGGCGCAAACCCAGCTTGCCGGGGCCAGGGCCCAAATGACGGAGATGCACATCGCCCGCGCACAGGACGAGCACGCCATCGCCATGCTGACCGGTCAGGCGCCCGCCTCGCTCGAGATTGGCCCTACCATGATCGCCGGTCCCCCTCCGCCCATTCCGATGGAACTTCCCTCGCAACTTCTCGAGCGCCGTCCCGACATCGCGGCCAATGAGCGCCAGGTGGCCGCCGCCAACGCCAACGTCGGTATCGCCGAGACCGCTTACTATCCCACGTTGACCCTCTCGGCAACACCCGCTCTTATTTCCAACAATCTGGCTAATCTGTTTACCTATGCCAGCCGCAGTTGGTCAGCGGGTCCTTCGCTCTCTCAGACACTGTTTGATTTCGGCCGCCGTGGGGCCGCATTGCAGAGCGCGGAAGCGTCGTACGACGCAACAGTGGCCGCTTACCGGCAGACGGTCCTCGGCGCCTTTCAGGAGGTGGAGGACGATCTTTCGAATTTGCGCTACCTGGCCGAAGAGGCGGTCCAGGAGCAGGAAGCCGTGGCAGCGGCCCAGCAGGCGTTGACTCTGGAGTTGGAACGGTACCGTGCCGGAACGGATTCCTATCTGAACGTCATCACTACCCAGATCATCGCACTAAACGACCAGCAGACCGCCATCACCATCCTGCAGCGGCGCATGAGTGCGGCAGTAGATCTTGTCAAAGCCCTCGGCGGGGGTTGGGACGCTTCGACCTTGCCGTCGGTGAATCAACTTCGCTCTGTGGCGCAGGCCAATCCGCAGCCCGCGCCGGCGCCCGCCGCTGATGCGGGGAATCCAAAACCGCGTCCCTGACTCAGCGGTGGGGCAGGC
>Ga0265316_10007422_pt1 | contig 10329 bp, 5 predicted proteins | sample 4522metaG_FD_202092 | JGI IMG/M metagenome (GOLD analysis project Ga0265316, IMG submission 202092) | Rhizosphere microbial communities from Carex aquatilis grown in University of Washington, Seatle, WA, United States - 4-5-22 metaG | ecosystem: Host-associated > Plants > Roots > Rhizosphere >...
AGTGTGGACCCCAGCAACAGCACCAGGAGAACTACCGGAACTACTGCGTACCAGATTCGCTTTTGGCCAGACATTCTCAGAAGCACATCAATGGCCTTATACAGGTCATGACGTAGTGTAGTCGAAAATCCTCTTTCTTGGATATTTGGCTCCCGATCTTAAATTCCTGACCGATATTTCACGGTTTTTATCGTCGCGGGGTTCTCCAACGGATTTGAGCTTACCTGTATCCGGCACTGATGCCCGTTCAGCAACCAGATATATACTTTGAATCGGTTTGAGCGGGCGCAGAGGGATCAGGCACCAGCGGAGTTGGGTAACATCTACGTGCGCAGCCAGAGGGCAGGGAGCGGGTGAAGCGGAGCATCACCGGCTTCATCACGCGAAGGCTCAAGCTCAATGTCAATGAACAGAAGAGTGCAGTAGCTCGACCGGTGGAAAGCAAGTTTCTGGGTTTCAGCCTTACCGGCGCGAAGGAACCGAAGCGGCGTATCGCCGCCAAAGCTCTGGTGCGCTTCAAGCGGAGGGCGTTGGCCACGGCCACCGCGGCGAGTAGCCACAGTTGCCGGCGTATGGCCAACAGCCCAGCTATGAGTCTCGCGCTTCCCATCGCCTACTTCGACGCGCTTGGACTCCCCAGGTTGTTCACTGGTTCCTGGCTCAATCCATCCGAACCGCCGGATGCGGACCGACATGTCCGGTGGTGTGGGAGGGGAGAGGTCCTGAGGCCTCCCCCTGTCCCGAACAGTAATTAGCCAGCCGTTCGGATCAGCATCGAGGAACGCACCAGGATCATTCAATGATGACTAAAAGCTAGGCCTCCTCAAATATGGTAGTTCTTGGTGCCTGTTTTAGTGCCTGTTCGTCTAGTATTTCCGTGCAAGATCATGCAGCAAGATGGAGTTGAGATGTCGGAAGTAAGCTATTGCAATATATATGTTTATGCAGAATGATGCAGCGTGATGCAGTTCGGTGGAATTGTACATGAGGCAGACTTAAAATCCGCAGAGGTTTACCCCTCGTGGGGGTTCAAGTCCCCCTCCGGGCACCAACGGCAGCGATCACTCTTACAGAATCTTGCTCACGCGTCCTTACTCTTCGATGGCGGTTCGTGGCGCCGTGTGGATTTCGCCGTGTTCTGCAGTGAGCAATCCGCGGCGGAGTGCTCTGCGCTTGATGAGCAGGAAGAAGACCGGAACAAGGATCAGGACGTGAATTGTGGATGTAATCATGCCGCCGACGATGGGAGCGGCGATGGGTTTCATCACGTCTGAACCGATGCCGGTTTCCCATAGGATAGGCGCGAGGCTGAGGATGACGGCTGTCACGGTCATCAGCTTGGGGCGCAGGCGCTGCACCGCGCCTTCGATAACGGCTTGCTCCAGGGCGGGCTCGGTCATGGGTATGCCTTTCGCAATGTGAGCCTGGAATGCCTCATGCAGATAGACCACCATGACGACGCCGGTTTCAACCGCGATGCCAAACAGCGCGATATAGCCGACCCACACGGCGACGCTGAAGTTAAAGCCCAGCACCCACTGCAGCAAGAGTCCTCCGGACATGGCGTAGAAGGTGGGAAAGATGAGCACCGCGGCTTCAGTGGCTGATTTGAAGACCAGATAAAGGAGCATAAAGATGACGAAGAAGACGATGGGGAGAATCATTTTGAGGCGCTGTTTGGCGCGCAGTTCGAACTCATATTCCCCGGCCCAGTGCCAGGTGTAGCCCGCGGGAAGCGCTAGTTTCTGATGGAGCAGCTGTTCGGCGCGATTGACATAGCCGCCGTAGTCGTTGGTTTTGAGGTTGAGGTAGACGTAGCCGGTAAGGGCTCCGTCTTCATCACGGATCATGGCAGGGCCGCGTGAGTAATAGACGCGAGCCACTTCGCTGACAGGGATCTGCTCGCCGGTCGGAGTGGGAATGAGCGCCTGCGACAGGGATTCTGGATGGTCGCGGAAATCACGCTGATAGCGCACAGCGATGGGGAAGCGCTCGCGGCCTTCCACATTCTGAGCGATGTCCATTCCGCCGATCTCCGAAGTGATGACGCGCTGCACGTCTGCCACGGTAAGGCCATAGCGCGCAGCCTGGGGCCGGTTCACTTCAACATTGAGATAGAACCCCTGGGAGACGCGCTCGGCAAAGGCGGAAGTGGTGTCGGGCATGGTGGAGAGGATCTGTTGCATGTGCGCACCGATGTCTTCAATCTGCGCGAGGTCCTGGCCTTGAATCTTGATGCCGACCGCAGTCTTGATGCCGGTCAGTTCCATGTCGAGCCGGTTCTCGACGGGCATGGTCCAGGTATTGGTGAGGCCTGGAAACTGAAGCTTTTCGTCCATCTGCTGGATGAGCTTTTCATAGGTCATTCCGGGGCGCCATTGCTCGCGAGGCTTGAGCATGATAGTGGTGTCGTACATATCAAGCGGAGCGTTATCTGTGGCGCTGTCAGAGCGGCCGACGGTGCCGAAGACTGTAGACACCTCAGGGAAAGAACGGATGATGCGGTCCTGCTCCTGCATGAGTGACACGGCCTGGGTAATGGAGATGCCGGGCAACGCGCTGGGCATGTAGAGCGAAGAGCCTTCGTAAAGCGCAGGCATGAACTGGCTGCCAAGGCGGAAGTAGAGAGGAATGGTCGATGCCAGGAAGATGAGATTGAGGGCGATGACAAGTTTCCTGTGACGGAGGCACCAGCGCAACACGGGAAGATACAAGGCCTGGGAGATGCGCGCGGCTGGGTTCTGTGACTCGGGACGCAGCTTGCCACGCAGGCACAGCGGCATGAGCGCCGGCACCAGGGTGATGGAGAGGAGGGAAGAGAAGACGAGAGCCAGCGTCTTGGTCCAGGCCAGCGGGCGAAACATGCGACCTTCCTGCGCTTCAAGCAGAAACACGGGCAAGAAGGAGACCACGATGATGATAAGCGAGTAAAAGAGCGCCGGTCCGACCTGCTGCGCGGCGCCAACCAGGATTTGCCGCCGCTCCGATTCTGTGGGCTGATCGGTACGCTCGGCAAGGTGTCGGTATCCGTTCTCTACCATGACGATGGCGGCATCAATGAGCACGCCGATGGCCAGCGCGAGGCCGCCGAGGGACATCACGTTGGAAGTGACGCCGAGAAAGTACATGGGGATGAACGCGCCCAGCACTGCGATGGGCACGGTGAGGATAGGAACCAGCGCGGAACGAAAGTGAAAGAGGAAGATGATGCTGACGAAGCTGACGATGATTCCCTCGGCGATGAGGTCGCGCTTGAGGGTGTGGATGGACTGATTGATGAGCCAGGAGCGGTCATAGCCGGTCACGATTTCAACGCCGGGAGGCAGGGATGGAGCGATCTCGCGGAATTTTGCCTTTACGCCGTCAATCACATTGAGCGCATTCAAGCCGTAGCGCATGACCACGATGCCGCCCACGGTTTCGCCCTCGCCCTGCCAGTCGGCCGCACCACGGCGCACATCTGGACCAAAGGAAACCGTGCCCAGATCGCGTATTAGAACGGGAGTACCGTTCTTGGTTACAACGGGAATGTTTTCAAGATCGGAGAGGGAGCGAAGATAGCCGAGGCCGCGAATCATGTACTCGGCCCCGCTCATCTCAAGCACATCGCCGCCGACTTCATTGGTGCTTTGGCGGACACGGTCGATTACGGTAGACGCGGAAATGCCGTAAGAAAAAAGCTTATTGGGATCGAGGTTGACCTGGTATTGGCGCACGAAGCCGCCGATGCTGGCCACCTCTGCTACTCCGGGTACGGTTTCAAGCTGGTAGCGCAGATACCAGTCCTGCAGCGCGCGCAAGTCGGCCAGGCTCTTGGTGTGGCTGCGGTCTACGATGGCGTACTCATAAACCCAGCCCGCGCCGGTGGCGTCGGGGCCGATGGCAGGATGCACGTCCGCAGGGAGTCGTCCGGCAATCTGCTGCAAATATTCGGTGACACGCGAGCGCGCCCAGTAGAGGTCGGTGCCGTCTTGAAAGACGACGAAGACATACGAGTCACCGAACATGGTTTGAGCGCGCACACTCTTGACGCGGGGAGCCGAGAGCAGAGCGGTAACGATGGGATAAGAGACCTGATCTTCGATGACGCTGGGGGGTTCACCCGCCCACTCAGTGTGAATGATAACCTGCACATCGCTGATGTCGGGAAGGGCATCGAGGGGCACACGCTGCACGCACCACACTCCCGCGACCACCAGCAGAATGGCTCCCGTAAAAACGAGAAAGGGATTGCGCGCACACCAGGCAATGATTCGTGAAAGCATTACATGCCTCCCGCGGCGCTGACGCTGAGCTGCCTGGTTGCAAGGGTCTGGCCGCCCCGCTGGACGGTCACGGTTACGGACCAGGTGCCTCCCGAATCGAGTTGCACAGAGCCTTCATAGAATCCGCTGCCTTTGTCGACGAGAGTTGCGGAGGCATGACTGGCGGCCATTCCCATGGCGGGCATCGCGGGCATGAAGAAGTTCACGGTCGCCTGCGCACCCGTGACCGGCTTTCCATCGACGCCGGTCAGTTTGAGGCGCACTGTGTTCGCGCCTTTGCGCGGCGGAGATGGCTCGGTAGTGAAGTCAACCTGTACCTGCTGGGCCGGCGCGGCGCCAGGCCCCGCAGCCAGCGGCTGGGCCGGAGGTGTAAAGGCGCCAAACGCCGCCTGTAACTGTGATTCCGAATCCACCAGGAAGTTGGCCGAGGTAACGACCTTCTCGTCTGCCTGCAAGCCTTTGAGGACGACCACGGAGTCGTCGAGCTGAGGCCCGGTCTCAATGGTGCGAGGTTCCAGATTGCCGTTGCCGTGATCGACAAAGGCAATGGCCCGCGTGCCGGCCTGCAGAACGGCAGAAACCGGAATCACAAGTTGGCGGCCGAGGGGAATGGAGATGTCGACGTTGACGTACATTCCCGGCTTGAGGGCCACGCCCGGGTTGCGGAAGACAAGGCGGACGCGCACGGTGCGCGTGGCCATATCGACCTGCGGCAAGATCTGATCGATACGGCCATTGAATTTGCGGCCGGGATACGCATCGACGGTGACTTGTCCGGGGTCTCTGGGCTTGAGACGGCCCACATCGCCCTGAGATACGTTGGCGTAAACCCAAACCGTGGAGAGGTCGGCGATGGTGTACAGCTTGGTGTCGGGCTGCACATAGGCGTTGGGCAGTGCGTTGCGCTCAGTGATGTAACCGGAGGCAGGCGAGTTGACCGCGATGTCATGCGGAGCCTTGCCGCTTTGCTCCACGTCTGCGATTTCCTGCGCGGAGAGGCCAAACTGCTGCAGGCGCTGTTCGGCAGCCTGCAGAAGCCATCCGCTCTCCCGTGAAGCGGTGCCATGAACATCCTGCGAGAAGGCCTTCTGGTTCTGTTTGGCCAGGAGCAGTTCCTGCTCACTGCTGACCAGGTCAGGGCTGTACACGGTGAAAAGCCGCTGTCCCTTGTGCACGTATTGGTAGGTCGCATTCGCAGAGACGTTTTGAATCCACCCGGTGAAGCGCGTTTGCACATAGGAAAGAGACTGTTCGTCGATGTCGACACTGCCCGGAGCGCGCAGATCCTGGGTCACGTTCTTGAAGCTCACAGAAGCAGTGGTAACACCGATCTGCTGCAGCCGCTGGGGCGACAACTGAATGGGAGACAATGCGGGCTCGGCAGCGGACGGGGCAGCCGCGCCGGATGGCGTTGCCGGGGCAGAGGACTGCGGCCCGCGCGCCACAACCGTGTCCTCGGAGGCTGTCTCAGGGACCACGATTTTCCCGTGCAGGAGAACATAGGCCAGAGCGGACGCGAGCAAGAGGCAGATGGTGATGGCCGATCCAAGCGCGAGTTGATAGGTGCGTGTCTTCATGGTTTCACCTCTGGTGCGGCGGGATTGATTGAGTCAAGAGGGGCGCCGGCAGCGAGTTCGAGATCCGCGAGACGCGCGTCGAAATCGCCCACGGCCTGGAGCCAGGAAAGGTCGACATCAACCACCGTCATCTGGCTGTCGAGCAGGTCAAGGAATTCTGTTTTGTCGTTCTCGTAGGCGATGACACTTGACTGCAGGGTGGCTTCCGCCTGGGGGCGGAGATCGTCGTGATACATGCGGGCCAGCTTTTGCGCGGCCTGCGCCTGGACCAGCGCCTGCTGAATCTGTCCGAATGCGGCATTGCGCATGGCGTTCAGTTCTGCATCCTGTTCGGTGGCTTTGGCAGTGGACTCCGCAATCTCCGCATCATGCTTGCGGTGATTGAGCCAGGGCAGGTTCATCGAGCCCTCCACCATGTAGTCATTGCGCATGTCGGTGCTGGGCTGCATCAGCATGTATCCCGCCGAGACAGTGAAGTCGGGGACGTAGGCTTTCTTTGCCAGCGCCTGCTCTTGATGGCTGCGCGCGGCTGCCACGCGCGCGGCAACCAAGTCAGGCCGAGAACGGACCGCCTGCTCCTGTAGCGCTTGCGCCTGGGGCAATGGGCCGAGCACGGCGTAGTCTCCCGCGACAGTGAGCGGCGCAGCGGGATCACGCGCCAGGAGGGTGTTCAAATTGGCTCGCGCGAGATCAGCGTCCTGATCGAAGCGAATCATGTGTTCGGCAAGCCGCGTGAGCGCTACCTGCGCCTTGAGGATGTCCTGCTGCGGCACTTTTCCAACCGCGTACTTGATGCGCGCCGCTTCAATGGCCTGGTTGGCGATGGCCACATGCTGATCGTGAACCCGCATTTCTTCCTGGGCGCGCAACATGTCTTCAAAGGCTTTTCGTACGCGAATCCGCACATCCAGGCGGACCTGATCCAACTGGGCCTTGGCCACATCTACGTCAGACTCGGCCAGACTGGTGCGCAGCGCCCGCTTGCCCGGGCCGGGTAGGGACTGGCTAAGGCTGAACATGTTCTGAGCCTGGTTGTAGTTCCAGGGCTGCTGGAGGGGGACGCCCCAGGCGCGGTACATGGCCATGGGATCGTCAAGGGCTCCGGCGGCGGGGATGTGTGCCTGGGCGCTGACGACGTGGCGAACCGCCACCTCGATCTCAGGATTCGCGGTGAGCGCAATCTGCTCGACTTCATCGAGCGTAAGTGCCGGACCGGATTGCGGTGGTGAGTGGTGCTGCGCAAGCAAGGCGGCCAGACCTGCCAGGCCATCACCCTTGGCGGGTGTCTCCGCACGAGAGATTGTGGCGGGCACTGCGGCTAGCAAAGCACCGAGTACAGATACAAATACCTTCATTACTCCCTCCAACTGGGGGTGCAGCTCAAAGGCGGCTCATGCGATTTGAGCGATTCTCCAAATTGTGTGCAGCGTTTCTGGCATCGTGGGAGGCGGCCTTTTCTTCCGCTCCAGCGACGAAGACCTGTCGCTGGAGTGGAAGAAAAAGCCACTTAGCGGTCGCGGTTTCGCTCTAGAGCAACTGGAGAACCGCCATACGCCGCGCACACGCGCAGAAGGACGCACGAAGGCTTGCGTTCAGCCTGGGAAGGAAGGGAATTTAGACGCGAAGAATGGAAGTGTGGCCAGAGGAGAACTTCGGTGGTGGGGCTTCGAGAGCACTCCAGTATTCGACAGCTGCGGCGGCCACAGGCACAACGGCTGGATACGGCGCCAGGGTCAGCCTTTGCAGATGCTCGGGAGAGTAAGGGGAAACAGGCGCGACGGCCGCGCTCTGCCGGGGGGCACGGCAGCAGGAACCATTCGCGTGCGTTCCGCCAGCGCCGCACTTCTGGCCCATCTGGTCACAGCAGGAACCATGCTTGACCGGCTGCGTAGTCAACAGACAGGCGGAGGCCGGCATCATGGTTACCAAGAACATGATCGCCAGCAAAAACAGCGCGCCTTTTCTGTTTGTGTGCGTCAAAGGATACCAACCTTCAATGTAAGCATGAGACCGCCGGATGTTTCAAGCAGTGATTCATATCACATTCGCACGTCTTAAGGCTCAAGCACGCGCGTGATGAAGCTGCGGCAGGGGCTCAGCCTGCACAGCGAGATAACGGTCAACAGCGGCGGCGGCCTTGCGTCCTTCCGCGATAGCCCAGACCACCAGCGATTGGCCGCGGCGCATATCGCCGGCTGCAAAGATGTTTTCGACGGAGGTCTGGAAGTCGGTGGTGGCGACGTTGCCGCGCTGGTCAAGGGCCAGATCCAACTGCTCAATCATGCCGCCGCGGACAGGACCAAGAAAACCCATGGCCAGCAGGACGAGATCGACGTCGAGGGTGAATTCCGAGCCGGGAACGGGCTCGAACTTCGGTGGGGGACCTACACGCGTGACTTGCATCTGCTTGACGTTGCCATTCTCATCGCCGATGAACTTGATGCTGTTGACGCTCCACTCGCGGATTCCGCCTTCCTCGTGCGAACTCTCAGTGCGCAACTGGAGGGGCCACATGGGCCAGGGGGTGGAAGCGGCACGCTGCTCGGGCGGCTTGGGCATGATCTCGAATTGGCGGACGCTCTTGGGGCCCTGACGCAGGCTGGTGCCGAGGCAATCGGCCCCGGTGTCGCCGCCGCCGATGATGACTACCCGCTTGCCCGCGGCGTGAATTGCGGTGGAGGGATCGATCTCGTCGCCTTCGTTGCGGCGATTCTGCTGGGGCAGGAACTCCATGGCGAAATGAATGCCCTTGAGCTCGCGGCCGGGGATATTGAGATTGCGCGGATCTTCGGAGCCGCCACAGAGCAGGATGGCGTCGTAGTGGCCGGTGAGGGCCTCGACGGGCACGTTGCCGCCGACGTGGGCATCGGTGAGAAACGTCACGCCTTCGTCGCGCATCTGTTGGATGCGGCGATCGATGACGTGCTTCTCCAGCTTGAAGTTGGGAATACCGTAACGCAGCAGGCCACCGATGCGGTCGTTCTTCTCGTAGACAGTGACGGAGTGTCCGGCGCGGCGCAGCTGCTGCGCGGCTGCAAGGCCAGACGGACCGCTGCCGACTACGGCGACGCGCTTCCCAGTGTTCTGCTCGGGCGGCTCGGGATGGATCCAGCCCTTTTCCCAGGCGCGCTCGACGATGCTGCGCTCGATGAGCTTGATGGACACCGCAGGCAGATTGATGCCCAGTACGCAAGAGGCTTCGCAAGGCGCAGGGCAAATGCGGCCGGTGAACTCAGGGAAGTTGTTGGTGGCGTGCAGGCGGCGGATGGCTGCCTCCCAGCGGCCGTTGTAAGCCAGGTCGTTCCAATCGGGGATGAGGTTGTTGACCGGGCAGCCGGTGTGGCAGAAGGGCACGCCGCAGTCCATGCAGCGAGCGCCCTGCTCGCGCTGCTTCTCCTCAGGGAAGGGCTCGTAGATTTCATTCCAGTCGTGCAGCCGCTCTTCGACCTTGCGGCGGACAGGTTGTTCGCGTTCAATCTCAAGAAATCCAGTGACCTTACCCATGGTGCACCTCTGTAGCCGCCACCAGAGGCGACGAAGTAGTGGGAGAAATGTAGACCGATTCGACGCGAGGGATACCGAGGACGCGCTTGTAATCGTGCGGGAAGACCTTGATGAATCGCTGTTGTGCGTCGGCCCAGTGTTCCAGGATCCAGGCGGCGCGAGGGCTGCCGGTGTAATCGCGATGGCGTTCGAGGAGGCCGCGCACCAGATCGACGTCAGCGGATTCGACCAGGGCCTCCAAATCGACGCTAGCCTTGTTGCAGCGGCGCGTGGAGAAATCGCCCTGGTCGTCGTAAACATAAGCGATGCCGCCGCTCATGCCGGCGGCGAAGTTGCGGCCGGTGGCACCGATGACCACGACGCGGCCATTGGTCATGTACTCGCAACCGTGATCGCCCACGCCTTCGACCACCGCGGAAGCGCCGGAGTTGCGGACTGCGAAGCGCTCGCCGGCGATGCCGTTGAGGAATACTTCGCCACTGGTTGCGCCGTAAAGAACGACGTTGCCGACAAGGATGCTTTCCTCAGGGAGGAAGCTGGAGGTCTTGGGCGGATAGGCGATGATGCGTCCGCCGGAGAGGCCCTTGCCCAGGTAATCGTTGGAGTCGCCTTCCAATTCAAGCGTGACGCCATTGGGAACGAAGGCGCCGAAGCTTTGCCCGGCTGAGCCCTGGAAGCGGAAGTGAATGGTCTCGGCAGGCAAGCCGGCGGAGCCATATCGGCGGGCGATTTCGCCGCCCAGCATGGCGCCCACGGTGCGATGCACGTTGCGGATAGGAAAGCTGCCGGTGACCGGCGTTTTGGATTCGAGAGCGGGCGCAGCCTGCGCGATAAGCGCGTGGTCGAGGGCCTGTTCGAGGCCATGATCCTGAGCCTGCATTTTGCGGCGTGCCACGCGAGAGGGCAGAGTGGGCACATAGAGGATTGAAGAGAGATCGATGCCCTTGGCCTTCCAGTGCGCATCGGCGATAGAAGAGTCGAGG
>Ga0265316_10007424_pt1 | contig 10328 bp, 8 predicted proteins | sample 4522metaG_FD_202092 | JGI IMG/M metagenome (GOLD analysis project Ga0265316, IMG submission 202092) | Rhizosphere microbial communities from Carex aquatilis grown in University of Washington, Seatle, WA, United States - 4-5-22 metaG | ecosystem: Host-associated > Plants > Roots > Rhizosphere >...
GCACGCGAAAAGGTTAGTCGGCTGGGGCTCGCTGAACGTCCTCGAAGCCGGCGCCACGCGCTGGTGGGCAGCCCTGCAAATTCGCCGGGCCCCCGCCGACACTCGCCTCGCCATCCATCCCGCCGACATGTTCCGCCCGAGAACGGTCGGGGCCATCCGCGCCGCGCTCCGCACGCTGCTCGCCCGTTCGAGCCCGAAGAACTACCGGGCTTTTCTGCGATCGATCTCGTAGCGCGAACTTCGCGGCATCGTTCCGACGAAGACGGCGCGGGTCAGATTTCTCGACGATCTCACTGCTGCCCATGGCCCTTCCAGCGTGGCTGGACGATGGTAGTGGCAGAAACTATCTGGCTGCGTCCTCGGTCCCCGGCAGCGAAATCGCGAATTTGGCACCCTCGCCAGCCGGGCTAGGTGCCAATTCTAGTCCTCCGCGGCGTCCGTGGAAGTGCCACAAACAGATCCGCCATCGACATTGGGCAACGGCATGCACTGGCCATCGAGTCCACCCTGATTGCAGCTTACGCACGGTCCTTCGCACGCGCTGTCGCAGCAAACGCCGTCGACGCAGAAACCGCTCGCGCACTCGTCGTTCACGGAACAGAGCATGTCGGACGAGTGAAAGCACGATCCCTTCACGCAGGGGCGCCCGCCCTCGCACTGCGCGTCGCTGGTACAGGCATTGAAGCAGCTGCCTATTGCGGGATTGCACACATAAGGCCCGCAAGTCATCTCCGGACCGGTCACGCACGCCCCGAAGCCATCGCAAACGGCGGCGGCCGTGAAGACGCCGTCGGAGCATGAGCCCGCAGCGCAGGTCGTCCCACGCGGATAGAGATCGCAACTGCCCCGGCCGTCGCACAGGCCGGTCTGGCCACAGGTCGAAGGGACGCTCGCCAGGCAGTCGTTGGGTTCGCGTGGGGCGACGCCCGATGGAACGTAGGCGCACTCTCCGAGGGAGAAAGGCACCGCGCAGGTCTTGCACCTTTCCGTGCAGGCCGAGCTGCAACAAACGCCGTCTGCACAAAAGCCACTCGCGCATTGGTCGGCATTCGTGCAGGGATCGGCCAAACGCTTGGGGGGAGTGTCGGGACCGCGCTCGGCAGTGGCGTCGGCGGCTACGGCAGGAACGTCGTCTGCTGTATCGGCGGCGACGTCAGCGCCGGCGTCGCCAATAGAGTCAGCGAAACCTCGGGCATCGGAGCTGCCTCCATCCGCCCCCGCAAGACGCAAAGACGCGCGCCCACAGCCTGTTGCCGCGATGGCGACCAATAGAAAGGCGATGCCACAATACCGTGCTGGGCTGCCTACGAGCCTCGAAAACAGCCACGGCGCAGCCAACGTCCTTGCTTGCACATAGGAACCAGCCTGCTTTTCGCCGTGCCACATGTTACCTCTATCCGCTCGACCGCGGCCGTTGCGCTCACTACACACCGATCCCCGGGTGGAAACAAGTCGCTGGCTGCCGACATCCGGGGGGCTGAGCGGAAGATGTGTTCGTCACCATGTCCACCCGCCACGACGCCACCCCGCGCCTGCGCCCAGCCAAACCTTGCCTCACGCCGCAACTTGCTAGAGACTGCGTGGCATGAAGTCATCAGTCTCCTGGCAGTCCAGACCGCCGGCCAAGCTTTGCCAGCTCATTGCCCTGGTTGCGCTCGTGCAGCTTGGCCTGTTTGCGCAGGCCGGGCCGACTCAGGCAGCGTCCCAATCCAAACAGAGTCGCGAAATGCAGGCGCGGGAGGCTTTTGCCACTGGCCGCTACAAGGAAGCGCTTGAACTGTTCGGCAAACTCTACGCCGAGAAGCTGCACCCCACCTACCTGCGCAACATCGGGCGTTGCTACCAAAAAATGAAAGAGCCGGACAAGGCTATCGATTCTTTCCGCGACTACCTTCGCAAGGTTAAGGAAATAACGGCGGCCGAGCGCGACGAGATCGACAGCTACATTTCCGAGATGGAAGACCTGAAGCGGCGGCAAGCGGCAGACGAGGCGCGCGCGCAGCCCGCCAAACCAACCGCGGCAACCGAGACCACGATCCCTCCTGTGCCGGCGATTCAACCCACGGCTCCGGCGGCGCACGCCGATCTCGTCTCCTCCTCGGTTCCGCCAGCCCCGGAGCCGACGCCATTTTACAAGCGGGGATGGGTCTGGGGCGTGGCTGCGGGCGTGGTGGCGGTGGGCGTGGTTGGCGGACTTTATGCCGCCGGTGTTTTTTCCAAATCCTCCGACCCCTGTGCGGGTCGAGTCTGTCTGGGAGGTCCGTAGCCATGCGTTTGTTTCAATCCCACCTTGCCCAATCCATGCTGGTTGTGGCTGCCGGGTTATCCTTGGCAGCCTGTTCCTCGGACGAGAAGACTGCCCTCCAAGTCGATGTCACGCTCGAAGCTGGCCTCACGCCCCCCGAGAAGGTCACGTTCGACGTGTCGCGCGCTGGCGCCCCATATACCCATCAGCAAGCTGACTGGTCGGCCGCGAGTGCGGGCAAGCTCAAGGTCGCGCTCCTCCTGCCCACCGCGGCGGCTGGCAACGACACGCTGGAAGTGCATGCCTTTCTCAAAGACAACGAGATCGCAGCGGCCTCGCAATCGATTACGATCGTTGCGGGCAAGACCACCGGTCCCATTTCCGTGGTTCTAAAGAGCGTTCCGATTGTCGGCCAAGACGGCGGATTGGATGCTTTGGCCAGCGACGGCGCAGGACCCGACGGAGGCATGGCGCTGGATCTGCGCATGGACGAGCCAGGGCTGGATGCGGCCGTTGCCGACGTTCCTGCTTCACCCAGCGATGGTGCGCAGGCCATCGAGGTTGCGCTGACTGACGCTTTCCAGATGGTCGTGGACGCAGCCGAGACCGGCTCGCCCGATGCGCCGTCGTCGTTGGATGTGGCGCAGGCTTCCGACATTCTGCCCGCCGTCGATACCACGGACGCGGTCAGCGCCTCGTCGCCGGTTTGGCATCCGGCCGAGTATATCGATATGGACAACCTATCCGCTTCCGCGAGCTCGGTGGCGGTCGATCCGATCCGGGGATATGTGTATGTGGTCTGGGAATATGTGTCCGATGTGATGGTGAAGCGTTGGAACCCAACCACCGCATCCTGGGAGGCGACGCACACACTCGACCATCGTGACTATTCTTATTCCCCAAGCATTGGCGTGGATTCTGCGGGACGGGTCATCGCCGCCTGGTACATCGACCCCTACCAAACAAATGACAGTTTGTCCGGCGTTTGGGTTTCGCATTCAACCGACGGGGCGTCTTGGACGCCTCCACAACGCATCTCCCAAGGCAGGATCGTGGAGGCGCTGGCCTTGGGTGTGGCTCGCGATGGAACCGCCCGCATCGCCTTCTCCAGGCAGGACACTGACCAAAACGTGAGGGTTTACTCGGATTACTTCGACGGGGTGGCCTGGACGGAGGCACCCGATCCGCTGGCTCCCGAGACCGACATGGAAGACCGAGATCCGAACATCGCAATCAGCGCTACCGGCAGTGGTGTCATCCTTTTTAGCCAAGCTGATGCTCAGGCAAAGGCAAGCGTGGCCGTCGCCACGTTTTCGGGAAAGACCTTAGACCCGTACATTCTGCTCGATGCCAATACCACGGACGACCTTTCCCACGGCGTTGTAGCCATGAACCCGAATGGACAGGCGGTTGTCGTGTGGGGCGATACGCCCGGCGTGCAACTTCGCTCTTACGTGCCGTCCGTCGGCTGGAGCGCCCCGCAAACCATTTCCACCGAGGTGATATCCTTCTATCAACCGAGTGCGGTGATGGCGTCCGACGGCACGGTGACCCTGGCCTGGTCCGAATGGAGGAATGGCCACTATCAGCTCTACAGCATGTCGGGCAAAGCCGGAGGAACCTGGGGTTCGCCCGAGGCCCTCGAGAATGACAACCATATTGGCACCGCTTTCGATATCGACCATGTCGAGGCCACGCTCGCGGTGGATGGCTCTGGAGATGTGCTCGTGGCCTGGCTCAAAAAGGCCGTGGACGGCAGCTTTGCCGTCTACGGTCGGCACAAGCATGCCGGCGTCTGGGATCCGGCGATCATGCTGGGGCGACACGCCACGCTGCAAACTGAGAGAATCTCATTGGCGGTCAGCGATTCGGGTCTGGGCGTCGCAAGTTTCAACTGGAGGGATCCGAACAACACGGACGACCCCTTGGCGTACAAGCTCTTGGTGGCCATGTTCCGCTGAAGAGATCGGGCAACGGCCAGATGCAATCGGCACGGCATCCTGGATGAGGCATTCAAAGCCACTGCCCCACCGCTGACGGCCCGGCGCGAACCGGCAGAAACTATCTACCTGCGTCCTCGGTCCCCGGCAGCGAAATCGCGAATTTGGCACCTTCGCCCGCGGCGCTGGGTGCCAGCTCAAGCGTGCCGGCGAAACTCTCGATGATCGATCGGCACACCGGCAGGCCCAGGCCCGTGCCTTGCCCGACGGGTTTGGTGGTGAAGAAAGGATCGAAGACCTTGCGACGGTTTTCCTTGGCAACGCCGGGGCCTTCGTCGGTGACCGTGAGAAGCACGCGGCGGCCTTCCTGCTGGCATGCCACCACGATGGTGCCCTTGCCGGCCATCGCATCGGCGGCATTCAACATCAAATTGACGAACACTTGTACCAGCCGGCTCGGCGCCACCATCACCTGCGGCCACGCTTCGCTGGCCGGCACCGTCGTCACGCGCACTTCGCGAAAACGGCTTTGCGGGGCCAGCAGCGCCTGCGCGGACTGAACGATGCGCAGCGGATCCGTGGGGACGGGATCCTCGTGGCTGGGACGCGAGAATTCGAGCAGTTCGCGAATGATGCGATGGATGCGCTGGGTTTCGGCCTTGACCCGGTCGAGAGCATCCTGCCGCTCGGCCAAAGTCAGCTCGCCCTTGCCCGCGAGCTCGGAGCGCAAGATGTCGACATAGCCCAGGATGGCGGCCAGCGGATTGCCGATCTCATGCGCCACGCCCGCCGCCAGCTGGCCCACCGAGGCCAGCTTCTCGGAACGGATGATCTGCTCGCGCTGCACGGACAGCGAGGCCGTCATCTGGTTGAAGGCCGAAGCAAGCGCGGCGAATTCCTTCGGCCCTTCCTCGGCGATGCGCGGCTCCCAGTCGCCGGCTGTCATCAAGGCCGTGGCCCGGCGCAAATGCCCGAGCGGCCTGACCACGAGTTGGGTGAGCACGAAGAGACCGAGCCCCAGCACCAGCAGCGCATCGGCGAAGGCAAGCAAGAGCAGGAGCAATCCCGAGCGGCGCAGGACCGATTTGGTCGGCTCGCTGGCGGCCAGCTCCACGCGCACGGCGCCGACCACACGCCCGCCGACCTCGACAGGCGCGTAGGCCAGCAGCTCTTCGTCGGATCCTTGCGGCGCTTTTCGATAGTTGACCACCGGCGGCCCGCCCGCCAAGGCCGTGCTGATGACAGGCGCATCGCGGTCGCCTTCGCGGCGCTGCGGCCACGAGGCGATTTCGCCCCGGTCGGGGCCGACCACGGACAGTCCCACGGCGTTCGTGGTTTCGGCGAGCGACCTCAGCATGGTGTGCAAACTCGACCGCCGCTCGGGCAGAGTTGTCCCCGTGTGCATCGTCCACTCCGCCGCCACCGAGCGTGCGACCGAAGCCGCCAGCGTCGCGCTCATCGACTCGCGCTGCAAGCGCAGGCTGTCCCCCGAGGCCCACAGCGCGATGTACCCTGTGGTCAAGATCGCCACCAGCGTCACCGCCGTCATGCCCAGCATGATCTGCGCGCGCAAGCCCGGCCGGGCCCGCGTCCGCGGAATCGAAGAGATCGGCGTCGCGCTAACCACCCTCGCTGTGACGATAGCACTGCCAGTCACAAAGATGCGAATCGTCACGCAGACGATAATCCCGTGTCAGAACCTTTGCCCGCGCGGCGGCAAGGCTTGCTACAATCGCCTAGTCATGGCGACCAAGCCCTCACCCGACCCGACCGACCCAGTGCGCTTCGACGATATCCTGTCGCGCTTGCGCTCGCTCGTCGAGCGCCTGGAAAGCGGTAACCTTGCCCTCGAGGACAGCCTGCGATACTTCGAGGAAGGGATGGAGTTGTGCCGCCAGGGCGCGACAGTACTCGACAAGGCCGAGAAGCGCGTCGAAGTCTTGCTCGCGGGCGCGGGCGGAAATGTGACCACGGCGCCCCTCGACGAACCGCAGGACGACGAGGAAAGTCGATGAGCGCATTCGACCTCGAATCCTGGCTGGCGGCCAGGCGCGCCGAGGTGAACACGCTCCTCGACGCGCGCCTGCCGCAAGCAAACGACGACCCGGGGCGCTTGATCGAGGCCATGCGCTATTCTCTGCTCGCCCCCGGCAAGCGACTGCGTCCCATCTTGGCTTTGGCCGCGGCCGAGGCCGTGGGAGCGCCCATCGACGAAGCCATGCGGATTGCCGCGGCCTCGGTGGAGCTCGTCCACTGCTATTCGCTCATCCACGACGACTTGCCCGCCATGGACAACGACGATGTCCGGCGCGGACGGCCCACCAGCCACAAGGCGTTCGGCGAAGCCACGGCCATTCTCGCCGGCGATGCGCTCTTGACCCTGGCCTTCGGATGGCTGGCCGAGGCGGCAAAGCTTGCGAACGCGCCCGGCCGATACCTGCCAGCCATCGCCGCCCTGGCGCACGGGGCGGGTGTTTCGGGCATGGTGCGCGGACAAGCGCGCGATACCCTTGCCACGCCGCCCGCCACGCTGGAGGCCATCGAGCGCCTGCACGCGGAAAAAACCGGGGCGCTGTTTCGCGCGGCCGTCGAGATCGGTGCCGCCACGGCGGGAGCCAACCCCTCACAACTGGCGGCTCTGGGGCGCTTCGGCATCGCCTATGGTATCGCCTTTCAACACGCAGACGACCGCGACGATAGCGAGCATGCCGCCTTCGCCAGCGAGGCACGAAGACGCATCCACGAGCTGGTGGACGAGGCAGTAGCGGCATTGGCCGAATTCGGCGAAAAAGCGGCGCCTCTGCGCGCCCTGGCTTGGAAGCTCTCTCATAGCGCCGCCGCTGGCGGATGAAACGATCAAGTGTAACGTGGCGATCAGCTGGGATGACATCACCCGAGTCCAGGAAACCCCGCCCAGCGGCAACCGGGCGCCGACGAGCCGCGACCAAGCCTACCTGATCGTCCTCGCCGGCAGCGCCATGGGCGAGATGTTCAAGATTACCCGCCCGCAGACCATCGTCGGCCGCGGCCAGACCGCGCACGTGCGCATGATGGACGACGGTATCTCGCGCGAACACTGCGAGATCCAGATCGAGGGCGACAGCATGATCCTGCACGACCTGGGTTCGACCAACGGAACCTTCTGCCGCGGCCTGCGCGTAGACAGGCATGTGCTGGAAGACGGCGACAAGATCCTGGTCGGGTCGAGCACGGTGCTGAAGTTCACCTACCACGATAGTCTCGACGAGGTTTTCCAGCGCCAGATGTACGAATCCGCGTTGCGCGACGACCTGACCAAGACCTTCAATAAGAAATACTTCACCGACCGCCTGGAGAGCGAATTCGCCTTCGCCATACGCACCAAGGCGGATCTGTCCTTGGTGGTGTTCGATCTCGATCACTTCAAGACCATCAACGACACCCACGGCCACCCGGTGGGCGATCTGGTGCTCTCGGACATGGCCCAGGCCGTGGCCACGCTCATCCGGGCGGAAGACGTCTTCGCACGCGTGGGTGGCGAGGAATTCGCGGTGATTTGCCGGGGCGCGGACGGCACCCAGGGCCGGGCCGTGGCCGAGCGCGTGCGCCAGTCGGTGGCGGGCCACAGATTTAGCGTCGAGGACAAGACCATCCCGGTCGCCGTGAGCGCCGGCGTGGCCTCGATTCCCGATGCCCGCATCGCGGATGCCCAGGCGCTCATCGCGGCCGCGGATCATGCGCTCTATGAAGCCAAACGCACGGGACGCAATCGCGTGTGCGTGTGGCTGCCCAAATGACCAAAGTGCGCGACCGCCGCAGGAAAGGAATGGCCTCGTGGGACTGCTGAAGAATCTTCTCGACGCTCAGGTCATTGTTTACACGGTCCTCGCCCTCATCCCCAATCTCTTGCTCATTCTGTGGGCCATGGCGCGCTTGTCGAGCGAGGTGCGGCTGCTCAAGTCGAAGATGGCCATGGTGGAAAACGACATCAACCTGCTCGATCAAAGCATCAGCGGCCTCAGCAGCGAACTCCAGTCCATCCGCAAGGTCGAAGGCGAAACCGCGCGCTCGGCCGGCAAAAAGGAATAGATCGGCCCGGTCCAGCTTTCTTGCGGCAACCAGCGCGGATCCGTACTCTCGACGGCAATCATGAGGCGACCTTCTTCCCTTGCCTTGCTGGCCTTGCCGGCGCTGCTCGCTGCCCCCGGAATCTCGCTCGCCGGAGAATCTGGAAATTCCGATGAGGATGAGGAGCCAGGCGCGCCCGCCGAAGCCCCGCCGAGCACCAAGTCGGCCCCTGTCGCGTTCGACAACAAGTGGCTGGAGCCCTTCTTCGCGGCCGGTCCGGCAAGCATTGCCGCCGCGCACTTTCGGGCCGGCGATTTCGCCAGTGCCAGCAAGGAACTGTCCCGCGTCCTCGCCGAGCTCCCCTCAAAATCTCCGTCACGCAACCCCTTGCGCTTCCTGCTGGCGCTCGCGCTCATGAACCAGAATTCGTGGCAAGCCGCGGGCGACCTCTTCGAGGATCTGTGGTCGTCCTATCCATTGCTTGCCCCGTACCATGCCTACAACGCCGCCCGCTGCCGTCTGCGCCGCGGCGATGGCGAGGGCGCCTTCACGTGGCTTGGGCGCGTGCCCTCGGGCAGCGTGCCCGAGGCCGAGGCCGTGATGGTCAAGGTGGACGCCTTCGTCGCGGCCAAACGCTGGGCCGAGGTCGACACCGAAACGACGACCTTCCTGGCCCGCTTTCCCAAGGGACCGCGCCGCGCGGAGGCCATGTTCCAGCGCGCCGAGGCCCTGCGCGAGTTGGGACGCCCGACGCAAGAGATCGCGGCGGCCTATCGTAAGGTGTGGGCCGAGTCGCCGACGGAAAACTGGGCCACGCGCGCCAGCGACAGCCTGGAGGCCCTGGCCAAAACCGTGCCCGCGGCCGAGGCAGGCGCGCTTGTCGCCCGCAGCGTGGACGATCTGCTCTCGCGCGGAATGATCCTTTTCGACGCCAACCAGAACACGCAAGCCGAAGCAACCTTCAGCACGGCCCTGGCCATGCCCGGTATCGACAAGGCAGGCGTGTGCAAGCTGCGCTTTCACGTGGCGCAGTCGGTGTGGAAACAGCGGCAACGCCAGCGCGCGGCGCCCATGTTCGACCAGGCCATCGCCGACTGCCGCGAGGCCGGCGACCGCGACCTTCTCGTGCGCTCGCTTTACCAGGGTGCGCGTTCGTATGCCTCGGTGGGCGACAAGGAGAAGGCCCTCGCGCTCTACGCCCAGATCGAGAAAGACCACCCCGGCCACCGCCTGGCCGACGATGCCCGCCTGCGCGCGGCCGAGGTCTACACCGACGACGGCAAGGACATCGAAGCCGAAAAGTTGCTCTCCGATCTCGCCGACCTCTATCCCAAGGGGGACATGGCGCCCGAGGCCTTGTGGCGCCTCGCCTTCGACCGCCTACGCGATCGCGACTACGACAAAGCGCTGCACTGGCTCGACCAGGATCTGCGGCGCTATCCGCGCGAGGACATCTGGTACGCCGAGGGCCGCGCGCTCTATTGGAAGGCGCGCATCTTCGAGAAAAAGGGCGAACACAAAAAGGCGCACGAGGGTTACGAGCGGGCCGTGCGCGAGTATCCGCTGTCGGTTTACACCCTATTTTCCCTGGAGCGCCTACGCAAGCTCGCGCCCGAGGCAAGAACAACGCTGGTGCGTGAGCTGCGCAAGCACATGGGCGACATCGACAAGAAGTCGCCCTGGGAATTCGGCAAGCAAGCCGTGTTCGGCGAACCCGGATTTCTGCGCGCGGTCGAGTTCGCGCGCATGGGCCTGGGCAGCGAGGCGAGGCGCGAGCTGGCCAAACTGGGCTTGCGCGTGGGAGCAGCCAAGGGCGACGCTCCGACCGGCGCTGAGCCCGGGCGCGAGGACGTTTTGTGGATCACCGCCATCTTGCTCGACCGAGGCGGACAGTGGAACGCCTCGCATTCCGTGCCGCGCTACACGTTGCCATCGTTCCGTCGTGCCTATCCGAGCGGCGGCCGGCGCGAAGCCGAATGGCGCCTGGGCTACCCCAGGGCCTTCCCCGACATCGTGCTCAAACACTGCCGCGCCAACAATGTTCCCGAGGCGCTCCAGTGGGCCATCATGCGCGAGGAAAGCTCGTTTGCTCCGCG